>Ga0080064_1007536_pt1 | contig 10915 bp, 9 predicted proteins | sample Subgrocontami54m_FD_69260 | JGI IMG/M metagenome (GOLD analysis project Ga0080064, IMG submission 69260) | Subsurface groundwater microbial communities from S. Glens Falls, New York, USA - GMW46 contaminated, 5.4 m (SPADES assembly) (version 2) ... | reverse complement strand
CATGGGGGTCGGCGTGGGTGCGCGGGGTGCGGCGGAGCTGGTCGGGGCAGGGGGCGTGGCGGTGGCCGCGACCGACCCGCTCGAGCCGATCCGGCCACACCCACAGCGCTGTGCAGTACGCCACGCACAGCCGCCGGTACACGCCGAGCGCGGCGCACGGGTACCACACGAGCGCGGCCCAGCGGGTCTCGAGCTCGAGGCGCGGAGCCCTCCCCGTATCGAGCGCCGCCAGCGCGCCCACGCCCCACGCCAACGCGGCAGCCGCGGGAATGACTCCGAGCGCGAGGACCGCGGCGCCGGGTGCCAGGATCCACCGCGAGCCGACGGGCGAGACGACGTGCACCCCCTCGAGCGACGCCTCTCGCGACGGCACGTCGCGGGACCACGTGTGCGCGCGGAACGGGGAGCGCACCGCGCCGATCGCGCCGCCGAGGGTGGCCGCGGCCATCGCCCAGGACGGGGCGTACACGGCGAGCCAGCTCCAGCCGACGAGCGCGCCGGCCGCCGCGGCGACGTCGACGACGGTGATGGAACGCGGGGTCGGGGGGGATGGGCTCAACCGGGTCGTCGCATCGCGGTGGGTCTCTCCCGTACGATGATCGCATGACACAGCGTGTGCTCGCCGGGGTGTGCCTCCTCTTGCTGGGCTCGCCGCTCGCGAGCGACCGCGCGTGCGTGCAGCCGTTTCCGGACTCGGGTGATCCCCTGCCCGCCGGCGCGCTGCAAAGGCTCGGAACGCCGCGCCTCCGGCACTCGGGCCCGGTCGCGGACGTGGCCTACGCACCGGACGGGAAGACTATCGCGTCCGGGGGCAGCGACGGCGCGGTCCGGGTCTGGGCGGTCGGGTCGGGCCAGGAGCTCGCGACGCTCCGCCACGGCGCGAATCCTGTGTCGGCCGTGGCGTACTCGCCGGACGGCCGGTGGCTCGCGGCCTGTGCGTCCAAGCAGATCGTGGTGTGGACGTGCGCGACGCTCGAGGGCCACCGCGTCGCCGAGGGCGATCCGACGATCCTCACGAACGCCCTCACCCTGGCGTTCGCGCCCGACTCGAGCTGGCTCGCCGTCGGCTGGCAACACGGCGCGATTTTCCGGTGGTCGATGCCCGAGATGACTCCGCTCCCGCCGCTCGCCGAGTGCCCGCCGTCGGTCTCGGGCCTCGCCGTGTCCCCGGACGGCCGCTGGCTCGCGGCGGGCGGATATGGCCCAGCGGTGCACGTGTGGGACCTGAAGAGCGGCGGCCTCCACTGGCGACACGAGGTCGCGGACGCCTACATGGTGGCGGTCGCGTTCTCCCCCGATGGCACGCAGCTCGCCATCGGTGGGGCGCAGACCGACGTCACCGTGTGGGACGTCGCGTCGCGCACCCAGAAGCAGGACCTCCGCTTCGATCTCCTGACGGGCCGCTGCCTCGGTCTCGCGTACTCCCGGGACGGCCGCTTCCTCGCCGGGGGCGTGGACCGCGCCGTCATCGTCTGGGACGCGGCGGGTCGAGAGCTCCGTCGGCTCGGCACGGGAGGAGGCCCGGTGTACGCCGTCGCGTTCGCGCAACGAGCTCATCCGGCGCAACGGCAGGGCGAAACGGTGGTCTGCAGCCCTTCGCTGGGAAGCGCGTCGCTCACCCGGATCGTGTCAGGCGGACGACAAAGTCGGGTGCCTTCGCGGTGGGACCAAGCCCGCTACCGGTGGCTCCCGTCGCGCTCGCGGAGGATAGCCTCGGTTCCCTCGGTCTCGTCCGTTCGCAGAGGTAGTCCCGTCAACATGCGCCTCGCAAGATCGAGCTCGCCGGCGCGAGCGTGGTGCCGCGCGAGCGCCTGCGCGGCGACCTCCGTCCACAGGGGGCGGCCGTCGGCGCGCAGCTTCTCGAGCAAGTCGGCCGCCTGTCGCACGCGCGCCTGATCCGCTGCGTGAATCCCGCTGAGCCCGTCCGAGTACCGGATCGCGTCGGCAAACTCCGCGATTCCGGCGAGCCCATCGCGCAGGCGCGTGAGGCGGGCCGGCTCGACGACGAAGAAGAGCGACAGCGCCGACAGGTCGGCGCGCAGCGACTCGAGTCGTGCGGCCGCTTCGGTCGATGCAGCCACGACGTCGACGGTCACGGGGGCAGACGTCACGACCGCGGTCCCGGTGCCGAAGGTCGCACGGACCTCGAAGCGCCCCACCCGGTCGAACACGGGACGACCCTCGCGGTCGAACGCCGCCAGCGCGTATGTTCCGAGCGTCTCGCCCGGTGCGAGCGCCCGATTCCCGCCCTCTGTCTGCTTCAGCCCGAAGCCGTGCGGACGGTGGTCGCGGAACACCTCGTCCCCCGGACCTTTGGTCTGCACGACGGCACTCCCGCACATCACGCACAGCGCCTGCCTCAGCGGCGCGGTCTCGGTTCCCTCGTTGCGCAGAGCCATCCGGACTAGCAACGGGGAGCCCACCACCAGCTCGCTCCGGTCGAGGACCAGCGACGCCACGAGGGCCTGGCCCGACGCATCACCGCACGGGCAGAGCAGCACGATAGCGAGGGTAAGCACACCGGAGCCGCAGCGCGGGCGCATGGTCGATCGCTCGATGATCGACGTGCGCGCCGGTCGCGTGCCGCCGCAGACCGTCACACGCGCATCGTCGTCTCCACTCTACTCGATCCGGCGGCCCGTGGCGGTGCCAGGCGTCTCGTGTGACCGTATGATCCGACCTTCGGCGATGACCGGCGATGTGCGCGCGGGTTGGCTCGAGCGCTCGCGTCCACGCCGGGTCCTGCCGTGGCGCGCGGTGTTGACCGTCGACGCCGAGGTTGCGGCCCACCCGATCGGTGATGCCCCCGTACGCTAGCGCAAAGGCCCCGAGCGGGCATCGCTCGGATTGGCCCCGAGCAACACCGTGTACCGCCTGCCGGGCGCGCCGCGCCACACGAGCCACCCGCGGCGGATGAGCCGCGGGCGCGGATCGATCGTCCCCGCCAGGGCGAGAGTCCGCGCGACGGCGATCCACTGCGCCCGGGGTCCCCACGCCGCGTGGGATCGCGCCGCACGATAGGCGTCGCGCCACCGCTCGAAGAAATCCCGGACATCCGAGTCCTCGCCCATGCGGTGGATCAGCCGCTTCGGGAGGACCGGCGGGAACTGCTCGGGCGACGCGCTTCGCGCGGGGTCGCACGCGAACAGGATCCCCTCGAGCTCGAGCGCGCTCGAGCGCCGCCGGAGGAGCTCCACCACCATCACGCGTCCGAGCGGGTCGCTGGTGCCCTCGACGAGCAGCCCGCCATCTACGAGGGCTCGTCCCATCGCGGTGTGAGCGGCCTCGACCTCGCACTCGTCGTACTGGCGCAGGACGTTCATCGCACGCGCGAGGCGGACCGGTCGATTGAGCGCGCCGAGATCGAAGCCTCCGTGCTCGAACCGCACTCGATCGTCGGCATGGGGCACGGCCGCCGCGACGCGCGCGGGATCGGCCTCGACACCCACGACCAGCCGGTTCGGATCGACACGGGCGATCGCACGAGCCCACTCGAGCGTGGTCCACGGCTCCGCACCGAAGCCGAGGTCGACGACGACGCCGGCCCCGTCGCCGCGCAGTAACGCGCCTTCGGTGAGGGCGAGAAAGGCGTCGAGGCGACGCAGCCTCCCGGGGGCCGTCTTGCCCCGAGTCGGATGACGTGGAGCGCGGAGGCGTCGCGCCGTCGACGGCACCGTCGTCATCGCCCCGATATCGTCATCTGCGACAACACCGAGTCGCCCGTCCGTGGCATTTGCCAGGGCACCTTCGTGCTGAACAGAATCCAGGCCGTCGCCCGGTCCTGGACGACCGTGGCGACCAGGATCATGCACACGTACCGTTCACCTCGACTCACCACGAAGACCTGTCCGCGCCACACGCCATCGTCGGTCCCCACGTCGAGGTGCACCAGCCCCTCGGCGTCTACCGTGACGACGCTCCCGCCGACCCGCGGGGGATGGACGTGCCCTCGTGGCAAGAAGTAAGGGCTGAGACGCGACCGGGCCTGGCCGATGCGCGCTTCGTAGTCCTGGATCTCGAGCGCGATCGAGGCCAGGCTCCCTCGAAGCTCGGCGAGGCGACGGTCCCCGTTCGCGACATCGTCCTCCGTCTCGGCGAGCCGGAACGCCGCACGGTCGCGACGGCCCGCGGCATCGGCACATCGCGCCGCGGCGGCGTCGCGCTCCTGGACGTCGCTCTCGACGACGGATTCGGCGTGCTCCACCAGATGTCGCTGACCGTCGAGCGCGGCCGTTCGCTCGGAATTCGCCCTCGCTTGGGCGTCACACCGGCGCTCCATCGCCCGTTGCTGTTCGGTCAGCGCGCGATGGCGCAGCGCTGCTCGCGCCTCCTCGGCGCGAGCGAGCTCGGACCCGTGCACGCCCGCAGTCACCTCTCGTGCGAACGCCTCCGTCGCATCGTGCCAGTCCGCGCACGCGGCGGCAAACGCGGCGCGGTCGGCTGCGAGCTCTACGACCCACGCGACCGCGATGGACCCGAGAGCGAACGTCACCGTGGTCTGAAGGGCGAGGGTGAAACGCATGTGCCGGAACATCGCATTCTCCGAGACGATCCCGCGATCGTACTCGATGCGCGCCTGCTGCCGCCACGCACGCGCCGGCATGATCCCGTGGACACACGCGCTGACAGGGCGCGCTACGATAGGAGCGGAGAATCGCCCATGAGCACGCCCTACACGCCGACCCAGCCGGACCGCAGTGACATCGACGCGATGACCGGCGTCATCGCCCTCGAGTTCGGGACCGACTGGTGCGGCTACTGTCGCGCCGCGGCCCCCCTGATCGCGGCGGCGCTGTCGCGCTATCCCGACGTCCGCCACCTGAAGGTCGAGGACGGGAGCGGTCGACCGCTGGGCCGGTCGTTTCGCGTGAAGCTGTGGCCGACCCTCGTCGTGCTCAAGGATGGCAAGGAGTGCTCGCGCGTGGTCCGGCCCTCCGATGAAGACGGAGTGCGAGCGGCCCTCGACGCCTCGGCCTAAGACGCCGAGCGAGTGGCCACCGGGCCAGAGCCGGGCGCGTGTGCGCGAGCCACTCGCCCACGCGTAGTTGAAGCGGATCGCGGCGAGCGCGGCCACCCGAACGGTCCCATGCACGCGTCGTGATCGCGTGCGCGTGGAGCAGCAGGGCGCGGGCGACTTCGCCCACCCTTGAACCCGTGCGCACTCCGTCGTGACCCGACGGGTTCCGCCACAGGGCCGCGCCTACCGAAGCATCCCGTCGCAGTCGCTGGCATGGCACGCGAGGTGCTACCCCCGCGGGATGACGCCGACCTCGATGTGCAGACGTCGACGTCACCGTTCGTGAACAGCCAACGGAGTTGCGAGTTCGCATTGTACGAACTAGACTCCGGTCAACGCCTTTGTCTTGGGAGCATCGCCACATGCGCGTCATCTCAAAGGCACGGCTTCGAGCGTTCTGGGAGCGAACGGGTCGAGGGGATGCGGCAGGTCCCCTGCAGGCGTGGCACACCCACGTTGGTAACAAGGAGGTGGCGTGGCATTCGTGGGCCGACCTGAAAGCCGAGTTCGGATCGGCGAGCCTCGTAGGTAACTGCGTCGTATGGAACATCGGTGGTAACAAGTACCGGCTCATCGCGCGCGTCCTGTATCCCAGCCAAAAGGTCTTCGTCTTGAAGGTCCTGACCCATGCCGACTACGACCGAGACACGTGGAAGGTCGAGTGCGGCTGTTTCGCGCCCCCTCCACCCAAGCCGCCACGGCAGTCCCCGCGCCGGCCCGCGAAACGCACACGACGAGGAGCCCAAGCATGACCACGAGCTCGGTCACACGCTCGCAGCACGCAAGTCCTCAGGTGCCGTCTCGGGCTGCGCGAGCGGTCCCCGCTTCGTACCTAACGCTGATTCGGGCGTTCCCCTTGGCCTCGATCGCGTCCGACCATCACCTGCACCGCGCGCAGCGCATCATGGATGACCTCTTGGCCCGCGGTGCGCTCGACAAAGGTGAGACGATGTACCTGGAGGCCCTAAGCGATCTCGTCGCGGTCTACGAGGACGTCCACCACGCCATCGAGCCCGCGTCGGACGCGGATCTGCTCCGGCACTTGATGGACGCCCGGGGCCTCTCCCAGATCGAGCTCAGCCGCGAGACCGGGCTGCCGAAGTCCACGATCTCGGAGGTGCTGGCCGGAAAGAAGCCCTTCAGCCGGCAGATGATCCGCACGCTGGCGAGTTACTTCCGTGTCGACGTCACCGTGTTGACGGCGAACATCTGAGGCTGGACGCCCTGCCCACTCTCACGCCTCGAGCGAGTAGCAGCCGTCCGTCGGCCGAAGCGGCCGGTTCATCCACAGCGGACGGCGGAGGCCGCCGGGGCCGGGCCCCGGGCGCGTGAGCGCGAGCCACTCCTCGTACACCTCGCGTGAGCGCGCGGTGTCGACCGAGACGTCGCCGTAGCGGTCCTGCTCGAGGGCCGGCCGCACCACGACCTTCTGGTGCCAGCAGTGCATGCCGCTGATCGGATCCGGCTGCACCGGGAACGCGAGGTTCTGGTTCACGCCGACCTCGCGCCACCACACGCGCGCGCTGTCGGGATCGGGGCCCGGCGCGGGGCCGGCCTGACCGGTCTGCCGGAACGTGAAGCGGCTACCCTCGCGCACGAGCTCGACGCGGCACGACGCCTGCTTGTGGCCGCCGACGTCGTCGTGGAGACGCCAGCGACCGACGTGGTGCGAGCACGCGGCGACACCGGGGTGGATTCCCTCGGTCACCCACGCGCGCAGCACGAAGTAGCCGATGCGCGTCTCGACGCGCGCCAGCGCCCCGTTCTCGACACCGAGACGCGCGGCGTCCTCGGGATGGATCCAGAGCGGGTTGGTGTGGCTGATCTCCTGGAGCCACTTCGCGTTCGACGAGCGCGTGTGGATCAACGTCGGCAGGCGGAACGTCGGCAGGAGCACCATCTCGCCCCGCGCCGGGTCGATCTCGCGCCAGTGCACGTGCGAGCGGATGTAGTTGGGGAACGCCTGGTCCGCGTAGCCCCACTCCTTCATCGTCGGCGAAAACAGCTCGAGCCGATGGCTCGGCGTCTTCCAACCCACGCGCACGCTCCCGTCCTCGATGGCCAGGCCCTTGGCCGCCGCGGCCTCGTAGCGCCGCTGCCCCGCGTAGGGGACGGCGAACGCGCCATAGCGGCGCATGTACTCGAGGGGCGTCTTGCCCTCGCGGCGGGCCGCCTCCGGCAAGCCCGGGACGGCGTGGTCGAAGATGTCGCCGAAGTACTCGTCCATCGACACGGGCGTGCCCGGCGCAGCCTTGGACTCGAACCACTGGCGGATCCCGCGCCGACCGTCCGGGTCGATCGCGAAGGCGAGCGCCACCCAGAACTCGGCCTCCTCCCAGACCTTGCCGGGGTTGGCCGTCCGCGAGTCGGCGTGATCCACGCCGGTCTCGCGCCGCGCGAACTCGCGCAGGACCGGCTGGCGGAAGCCGATCCATGTGCCCGCGTGGGTCTCCTGGCTCATGAGGTCGTGCCGCTCCGGGCCCAGGCCCATCGGCAGCACCCAGTCGGCCCACTGCGCGGTCTCCGACCAGATCGGCGTGAGCGCGACGTGGCAGCCGATGCGCGCCTCGTCCTCGAGCATCTCGATCCAGCTCGCGCCGTCGGGGTTCGTCCACACCGGGTTGTAGACGCGCGTGAAGTAGACGTCGACCTTCGCGTCCTTCTCCGCCACGAGGTGGGGGAGCAGGAAGCTCATCTCGTAGTGCGAGAGCGGCCAGGCGCGCGGCCAGATCAGCTCGTTCCAGTGGGCCTGCGCCGGCGGGTTGGCGCTGGGCTTGGGCGCGAACTTGTCCCACGAGTTGGGGTTCACGCCTCCCTCGACACCCAGGCTCCCCGTGAGCACGTGGAGCAGCATCAGGCAGCGCGAGACCTGCCAGCCGCCCAGGTTGCCGCTCGCCGCGCTGCGCCAGACGTGGCTCGCGAAGTGGTGCCCCGCCAGCTGGATCTCGTCGGCGAGCCGCGCCACGGACTCCTCCGGGATCCGGCACTCCGCCGCGGCGAACGCCGGCGTGAACTCGGCGTAGCGCGCCGCGAGCGCCGCGAGGAAGCGATCGAAGTCGCCCGCGTCGCCCTTCCGCGCCCCGGGCGCGAGCTCGTCGAGCGCCGCCTCCCAGTTGGTCCAGCGCCGGATGAACTCCCGGTCGATCGCGTCGCGGAGCAGGAGCTCGCGCGCCACGGCGAGCAGCAGCGCGGCCTCGCTCCCGGGCCAGGTCGCGATCCACAGGTCGGCGCGCGAGGCGGTGTTCGAGAGCCGCGTGTCGACCACGGCGAACCGCGCACCGCGCTCCTTCGCCTCGACGATGCGCTGGGCGTGCGGGTTGAAGTAGTGCCCCGTCTCCAGGTGCGCCGAGATCAGCAGCATGAACTTCGTGCCCGCGTAGTCGGGCGACGGCCGATCCGCACCCATCCACAACGTGTACCCGAGCCGCGCGGCCGCGCTGCACACGTTGGTGTGGCTGTTGTGGCCGTCGACGCCCCACGCCTGGAGCATGCGCAGCACGAAGTGGTCTTCGCCGGGCCGACCGACGTGGTACATCACGCCGTCCTTCCGACCCGCATCCAGCGCCCTTGCGATGCGCCCCCCGATGTCGGCGAGCGCCTCGTCCCACGTGGCCTCGACGAACGTCCCCGACCCGCGCGGGCCGGTGCGCTTGAGCGGCGTGAGGATCCGCTCCGGGTCCTCGATCTGGTTGAGCGTCGCCGGCCCCTTGGCGCAGGTGCGGCCGCGGCTTCCCGGATGCGCGGGGTTGCCCTCCAGCTTCGCGATTTCGCCGGTGCGCTTATCGACGAATGCGAGCAGGCCGCACGCGGACTCGCAGTTGAAGCAGATCGTGGGAATGCAGCGGAACTGACGCAAAGTCCGGGTGGGCCAGGCGCGCGCGTCGAGCTCGGTCCAGTCGTCCCAGTGCTCGGGGGCCGGACCCACAGCGAGCTCCCACGGCGAGGCGCGACGCGTCGGGGCGAGCGGATCCATTGGGGCCTCGGGTGAAGGAGTCATCAGCTGATCGGCAGGGCCTGCCCCGCGCGCACGAGCACGTCCTCCTCGCTCGCGAGGCCGACCAAGGCGGCAAGCGCGGCGAGCGACGCGACCAGCGTGGTGGACGGCAGGGGCAGCAGCAGGAGCGCGAGCGGGAGCGCGATTCCGAGGGCCACGCCACACACCCAGTGGCGCCGCGCGTACGGCCCGCGCGTCACGAGCGCCACGGCCTGGGCGTACTCGGCCGATCGGCCGCGCGGGGCGGCGCGGGCTTTGGCGAGCGTGCAGTAGGCGTGGACGACGAGGCCGACGACGAGGATCGCCACGATCGCGCGGTGCTCGAGCGGTCCGGCCCCTGGCAGGAACGGATGGGCGAGCAGCAGGAGCCCGGCGCCCGCGACCAACGCCTGCGCGACGAGGTGGGTGAACAGGCCGCGCTGCATCCACAACACGCGGCCCTTCGCCTGGGCGAACAGCTTGGCGGTGTAGCCGGCGGTCCACACCGCGAAGACGGCGGTCGCGCCGATCAACAGCCACCCGAACGGGCGCGCGATCCACCCCGTGTCCGCGGGCCCGAACAGGCCGAGCGCCACCCACAGCACGAGCAGGTTCGAGTAGCCGATCAGGATCACCGACCCGCGCGCGAGCCACGAATTCCAGTTCGGCCGAAGCAGGATGTACAGGAATCGCTCGGGGCGCTTCAAGTCGAGCACGAGCAGCGCCGTCGTGACGAGCATGAACGCGAGCGCGCCCCCCAGGCTCACGAGGGCGCGCGAGGGCTCGGCGAGGAAGCCGGGCCCGAGCAGCGCGGCGGCGAGGAACAACCCGGCGGCGGCCGACTTGGTGAACAGGTACGCCGAGACCTTCCAACCCCACAACGCGGGGCGCGGCACGTCGTAGACCGTGCGCGACATCGGCTCGAACGGGGGCATTGCCGGGCGGGACGGCATCGCCATGGCGAGCGCCGCCGCGCCGGCTGCGCTCGCGTGCTCCTGCTGCGCGCGGAATCGGTCGGCCTCGAGCTGGGGGCTCGCGAGCTGCTGGGACCAGATGTAGCCGCCGGCGGCGTGGGTGGCGAGGGGCGAGAGGCCCGCGGCGTCCGCCTCCTTGTAGTACACGTTGGGCCCGGTGCCCGCCTCCGCCTTGCGCACGGCGAGCCCGCCCTCGGCGCGCAGGCGCGCGACCAGGCTCGTGGGGTCGTCGAAGTCGCCGGGGATGATCGCCTCGGTGGGGCACACCACGGCGCAGGCCGGCGCGAGCCCGCGTTCGGTGCGGTGCGCGCAGAAGTGGCACTTCTGCGCGGTGCCGAGGTCGGGGTTGATGTAGAGCGCGTCGTAGGGGCAGCCCTGCATGCAGCTCTTGCAGCCGATGCAGGCGGCAGGGTCGATGTCGACGATCCCGTCGGGGCGCTTCGCGAGCGCGTTGGTGGGGCAGATCGCCACGCACGGAGCGGCCGTGCACTGGTTGCAGCGCAGCACCGCGAAGTGACGCCGGACCTGGGGGAACTCGCCGCGTTCGGTGTACTTCACCCACGTGCGGAAGTTGCCCAGCGGAACGTCGTTCTCGGACTTGCATGCCACCGTGCAGGCGTGACAGCCGATGCAACGCGAGTGGTCGATGACGAAACCGAGCTGGGTCAAGTCTGCCGACGCTCCTTGGCGGCGTGGTCGCGAGGGCCGAGAGGGTACCGCCGCGGGTCGGGCGAGGCAAGCGTGGCTAGGCTCTTCCTGACAACTCGGCGAAGCCGAGTTGCCAGGCAGGGCCTCCCGCGCCCGCCGCCCCCCCCCCGCCCCCCCCCGGCGCGGGGGGGCCCCCCGCTCCCCCCCGGGGCCCGGGGGGGAGCCCCCGGGCCCGGGGGCCGGGGCCGGGGCCGCCTCCCGCGGGCTGCCGCTCCGGGTGCTGGGCGGCGGATCCAATCTGGT
>Ga0080064_1007532_pt1 | contig 10916 bp, 2 predicted proteins | sample Subgrocontami54m_FD_69260 | JGI IMG/M metagenome (GOLD analysis project Ga0080064, IMG submission 69260) | Subsurface groundwater microbial communities from S. Glens Falls, New York, USA - GMW46 contaminated, 5.4 m (SPADES assembly) (version 2) ... | reverse complement strand
CTGGAGGATCCCCGGAACTGGAGGAATGGCAGAATCATTGAGGGCAGAATCATGGGGATCGAAGGCGACCCGAGTTCGTCGTTCGCCGCACGGCTCCCCCCTTGCGACCCACATGTTGGTCCTAATTCCTGCGCGGCGGCGCAAGGAGTCGAGAGCGCTGCTGCCGTTCGCGTCCGCTCGCCAAACCGGTGACTTCGATGCGACGTGAGTCTGCGCCACGACGGTCTTTCTTTGCGGCTCTTGCCCTTTGCGCCTTTGCGTTGAATTGTCGTCTTTCGGTTCATCGATTGTGCTGCGGGTGAGGACGCTCGCGGTCCGCTCGCTGCGTTATCACGACGTGAATTCTGTCACCCCTTGCGACCTTGCACCCGGTCTGCGGGCGTCCCCGCCCGCAGCATCCAGCATCTTTTTCCTCTTCCGTTGCGTCTTCGCCGTGCTGTCAGTACCCCGACCAAGAAACTGCGGGACGTCGTGTGGCCCGCTCACCCCTCACCCCCGCCCTCTCCCCGTTGAGGGGAGCGGGAGCGCGCCCGGAGCGCGTCATCATTCGTCACAGCCGTTCCGCGTAGCTGCCGCTCCCGGCCTCTCGCACTCTCCTGCAAGCCAGCGCGTGCTTTCGCGGGTGGTGCCCCGCGAAAAACCGAGCGCCGCAATCGCGCCCCCTCTCGCCTCAATGGGGAGAGGGCCGGGGTGAGGGGTGAGCCAGCCGCGGCACGTCTCGAAATCTATCTGCCGCGGTCCAGTTCGATCCCCTGGACGTCGGTCCTTCAAATCCGCTCTTCGCACCGTCCCCCTACTCACCGCAAACGACATTTCCTCTGGCGGCGGTTCCTCGCGGGAGTGCGGTCAACTTAATCCTCTGGCCGCACTTCTCAACCGCTTATTTCTCGCCGAGTTCCTTCTGGAGCCGCGCCAGCTCCGCCTTGAGGACCTTTTGAAGGCGATGCTTGGCCAGATAGACGCGGGCCAGGTTCACTCCCAGCGTGCGCGCCACCTGCCGCGCGGGCATGGCCTGCGTGACGTAGCAATCGAAAATCTGGAACTGGTCAGGGCTGACCTTCTGTTTGGCCCGCTCCAGCGCGAGCTGGTAGAGGTTGCGCGCCCATTCCTGGTCCCAAGTCGCCTCCAGGTCGATGCTGGCCGGGTCGGGGATGCGCTCGACCGTGGCCGTCTTGGTCGCTGCCTCCGCGCTCACGCTGGCGGAGTAGCGCAGCAGTTCCTGATCGCGGCGACGGCGTTCGAGTTGGTTGAGGATGCGCCAGCGGGTCAACCGGAGCATCCAGGTCTTGAACGAGCAGACGCTCGGATCATAGATAAAGCCGTCGATCTTGTGCGCGACCGAGATGACCGTCTCCTGCACCACCTCCTGCGCGTCGGCGTCGGACAGGCCCGCCTTGGCCGCGACGCGATAGATCAGGTTCCAGTAGGTGTCGAAGAACTCCTGCCAACTGGCCTGGTCCTCCTTGTTCTTGAGCCGCTTGAGCAGGGTCTTGCGCGTGACGATGGTGTCTTCCCACGCCGGCGAGTCGCCGCTGCTGATCCCGGGCGCGGGGCTGGCCGGCCTTTTCGGGGCTTGTTGCTGTTCGTTCATAACACGGTTCGATTCAGAGTTGAGGGTTGAGGATTGAGTGCCGAGACCGCGTCTGGCCCCGCTCTCAAGCCAAGCCCTTCAACTCGCTTCTACTCCTACAAACAGCCGAACCGGGAATTTCTTTCAAAGAATCTTTCGGCTCTGCACAGATTCTTGTAAAGGCCGGGACTGCCCAGACGACATTGACTCGGGTTAAAGGCTTGCCAGGCGGCGGTGAGGCAAACTCCGAAGCGACCCTGAGGTTCCACCGTGAAGGCCGACTCGGCACTGCGGTTTGAAAAGGGCGAAAGGAGAAAAGGGATCACCCGAGGCACTGCTCTACACTTCTTCCGTCTGGCTCTCGGCGCCAGAGCGCACCTGCTTCCACTGCGCCCAAGCCGCGCTAGGTCCATTCGTGGTTTCCGTGACTTTGTACGCCTCACGAAAAGAATCTTCCGATTTTGTGAAAGAAAAGTCCGGTTCGGCTGTTTGTAGGGATAGAGATGAGAATGAACTCGCCCCAAACGGTCTGGGAAAGACCTCAGCCGCGGCCAGCAGCCGGTGGCCAAATCGTAGCGCAGACTGGGAGTCTGCTGTGTCGCGGATTGGCAATCCGCAGACGCGCCCGGCCGATCCCGCGTGCGCCGACTGCCAATCGGCGCTACGCCCGGCGAGACCGAGGCATTCCGCGGCCAAAACTTTCGCGCTTGTTCTCTGCTCAACTCAGTGCGGTTCGGCGCATGACTGAAATGAAGGGAGCAGCGCGCCGAACCCCGGTGCTCCCATAACGAAACCTATGAAAACACGAATCCTATTCACCGTTGCAGCAACCCTCATCGCCGGCCGCGTCACAACCTCGGCCCAAGGACCCAGCGTCATTGAATTCGCGTCTTCCCTCTTTAACGTGCGGGAGGACGAGTCGGAGATAGCCGTGACGGTCACCCGCAGCAGCAATCTCGACGCCAGTGTGACCGTCGATTACGCCACGAGCGATTTTGCGAGTGACACCGCGGCGACCGCCGGGGCGGATTACGTGGCGACTTCTGGTACCCTCCGCTTTGGTCCAGACCAAGCGAGCCAGTCCTTCGCCGTGCCAATTCTCAACGACGGCCAAATTGAACGTGAACGCGTCGCCGGGTCGCTCCACCGGGAGTATTTTCGCGTCACCTTGAGCAACCCAAGTGAGAGAGCGCGACTTGGTGCCAATTGGTCAGCCTTCGTCGGGATCCAGGACAATGACCGGGGCCTGCGCTTCGAGGCCGACAGCCTTGTGGTCTCAGAGGATGCAGGCTCCATCACGCTGACAGTCGTACGGGGCAACCATGAGAACCTGGAAACAATTACCGTCGATTACGCGACCATGGATGACGAGGCCAAGGCTGGTTCGGACTACGTGGCGGGGTTGGGCACGTTGACCTTCCCGGCGGGCCAAGCCAACCAAGCGATCTCCATTCCGATCTTGAACGACGGGCTACGTGAGACGAACGAGACCTTCAGCGTCACGCTCACCGATCCATCTGCCGGGGCCTATCTCGAACCCCCGACCACTCTTACGGTGACCATTGTTGACAATGATCCGGGGGTGCACTTCGCGTCGAGCGGTTCCGGCAGTAGTGAGGATGGCGGCGAAGTGGTTCTGAGGGTGGACCGCGGCAATGACGTAAACCTGGAGGCTTTCACCGTGGACTATACGACCAACGACGACACTGCCCAAGCAGGCTTGGATTACGCGGCCGCGTCCGGCACGCTGAGCTTTGCGCAAGGGGAACGAAGCCGGACCGTTGCCATCACAATCCTCAACGATGCGGAGCATGAACGATGGGAAGATTTTCGCGTGAGGCTCAGCAATCCGACGGGCAGTCTCCCACTCGGAAGTCCGGGCGAGGCGACCGTTTCGATCGGCGATAATGATCCCGGCCCGGCCTTCGCCAAACCAGAATACCGCGTTGACGAAGGGGCCGGAGCCGTTGAGCTGACGGTGCTGCGGGGGAACGACATCGAGTTCCCCCCGCTGAGCGTTGAGGTTCTGGTCAGGCCCCAGGGCGCGCGGGCTGGCGAGGACTTCACGATCCCGGCAGGCCAGCTCGAATTCGCCGCCGGCGCCACCACCGCCACGCTGAGAATCCCCATCCTCGAGGATTCCTTGGATGAGGGCGACGAGACGTTTTTGGTCAGCCTACCGACCTCGACGGGGGAACTGAAGGAAACTACCGTTCGCATCCTCGACAACGACGGTCCGCTGCACTGGGCGCTCCGGCACCAGAATCCAATCGGAGGGTTCGTGCAGGGCGTTGGATTCGGTGCAGGAAAGTTTGTCGCGGTGGGTCATGACAGAAACCTACAAAGCGTTGTCGCTGCTTCCAGCGACGGCCTGAACTGGACGATGCAGCCGGTGCCGGAAGGGGTCGCATACCTCCGGGATGTCGCTTACGGCAATGGGCGCTTCGTCGCGGTGGGTGGAGATGGGGTGATTCTGAGCTCGACAGAACGTGAGCAGTGGACCTCGCAAGGTTCGGGAGCAGCAACTGGAGTCGCCCTGGAGGGAATTGTCTTTGGGAATGACCGCTTCGTGACGTGGGGCGAGGAATGGCAGCAGGATGTCTTTCGGCCTTACATCCTCAGTTCCGCCGACGGAAGCGAGTGGGCACGGACCGAGTTGCCAAGTGCGGTGGAGGACATCGCGTTCGGAAATGGTCTGTTCGTCTTCGTGGGGGCCAAGGGCGCCATTCTGACCTCACCCGACGGCCAAACCTGGACCCGCCAGACCTCACCGACGCAACTGGACCTTCAGGCTGTAGGCTTCGGGGATGGAATGTTCTTGACGATTTCTGGTTACGATTGGGAGAAACAGGAAACGCACCTCTTGAGCAGTCCGGACGGGATTCAGTGGGCGGTGCAGACGCTGCCTCAGGCCGACTGGCTTGGGGCCTCGACGCTCGTTTACCATGAGGGCGCCTTCATCGGGGGCAACCTGCGGATCAAGAGGGAGGGCGACCAGTGGAGGGTTCAGCGAACAGCCGGGCCATATTTGACAGATGTGGCGATCGGCAACGGCCTGCTCGTCGGCACCGGCGGGGGACTGTTGGTTTCATCCGATGGCCACAACTGGGCGGCGCTCAACGTCACTCTTCACGAGCTTGCCTACGGAGCTGGAATGTTCGTGGCCGCCGGTGGCATTACATCCGAGTGGCGCTTTGGTGGACTGTTGAGTTCGCGCAACGGGCTCGACTGGACACCGCGTGAGACGCCAACCGCGACTGAGATCTTTTCGGTGGCCTATGGCAACGGCAGGTTCGTCGGCATTACCCCGTCGGAGATTCTCACCTCGGCAGACGGCCAGAGATGGACAGCACAGAAGTCTCCCGTCCATTGGCAGTCCACAGTCGCCTTTGGTGATGGCCGCTTTGTGGCTATCGGTGAGGAACCTGACAGCGGCCAGTGGATTTCAGCGGCCTCAACCGACGGCATCAATTGGACCACGGGCAACCTCCCGGCGGACTTCCTTGTCGACTGGGTGAACGTCGGGTGTCTGACGTACGGCAACGATCAGTTCCTCTTCATAGCTGGCGGCGAAGTGCTGACCTCAAAGGATGGAATCGAGTGGATGCGCTCGACTCCGGTGGACACCGATCGCGTCGTCTTCGCGAACGGTGTGTTCGTGGCGTGGAGTCCCTGGGATGTCGAGGGCCTCTGGACTTCTCCGAATGGGCTGCAGTGGACCCGCCAGCCCCAGAACCTCGGCGTTGGTTTTGCCGACATCGCCTACGGCGGCGGACTATTCGTGGCCATCGCGACCTCGTGGGAGTTTCCAGCCAGCGCCTTTGTCTCGCGGGACTTAAGAAACTGGCGTCGCTACAGTCCCCCTGTGGACAGTTGGCTGGGCGGCGTCGCCTACGCCAACGGTCGCTTCTACCTGCTGGGCGACAACAGCACGATCCTGCAGTCCAATCCGATCATTCACCTCCACACGATCGATCTGACCGACGCCGGGGTGCGCCTGAACTTCACCGGCGAGACCGACCATCAATACGAGGTCCAGACCTCCGCTGATCTGATCCGCTGGGACCGGCTCGGGACCGTGCCCGGCACGCAGGAGCAGATGGAGTATCTGGACCGCACTCCCCCCGGCACTGCGGCGCGTTTCTACCGGGTCGTGATGCAGGAGAACCCATGAAGAAAAAAATCTTTACGATTTTTTGAAAGAAACGTCCGGCTCGGCTGTTTGTAGGGATAGACATGATAACGACACCGCCAAAGACTATGAAAACACATTTGATTCCTTGCCTGCGTCTCGGCGCGTCAGTGCTGGCGCTGAGCCTTGTTGCAGAATCCGCCGCGGATCGAGTGCTGGGCCCTTACCCGGCCGATTTGGTTTGGCCGCTTGAGTCGTCGAGGAAGGCAGGGAAGACTCACCACGGCAAGCATTGCACAGCGGGACGTGCGAAGGCGCCGAACCCAAGCGGTCTCACTGAGCCGGACACCAACGGCCTCGAGGCACAGTCTGCTCCGTGCACTCAGTGAACCATCATATCAGAAAGGCTGACGTACTATGAAAAGTCTTCGAAATGCCGCTGCGCGGCTCTGGCAGGGAATCATCGCTCTCACGCTCTTTTTGGCGCTTCCTGGCGCTGTGCGGGGCGCGACGTACACCGTCACCACCACCACGGACGAGAACAACGGCACGGGCGCAGTTTCGTTGCGCGAAGCCATCATCGCCGCCAACGCCAATGCCGGAGCCGATGTCATCGTCCTCGCTGCCGGCACGTACACATTGGCCATTGCTGGCACCGATGAGGATGCGGCAGCGACAGGCGACCTGGATATCACGGATGAAGTCACGATCACTGGGGTGGCTCAGGGCAGCACGTTCATTGACGCAGCCGGTTTAGGTGATCGCGTATTCCACGTAGCGAAGGTTTCCGCCCCTGGAATCAGTGTCCACTTTTCGAATCTCACGATTCAAAACGGCAATGCCAGTACCGGCCAAGGCGGCGGCATTTTGTTGTTCGGGCCGAACACTTTGTTCCTGAATACGGTCACCCTCAGCAATAACTTTGCGACAACCGGAGGCGGAATCTTGCAGACGAATATCGCGACGCTGACGCTATCAAACTGCACCGTTGTTTCGAATCAATCGAGTTCGTCCAGCGGCGGCGCTGGCATTTTCACAATGGGCAACATGACTGCGGAGGGATGCTCGTTCCTGAGCAATGCGGGCGGGAGCAGCGGCGGGGGAGCTGTGTACGGCGCCAGCGGAATGCAGAATCTTGAAAACTGCACGTTTTCAGGAAATACAACCGTTCCTGGAGATGGCGGTGGCTACTACGCCGCGGGGGCTGCCAGTGCAACCTTTCTGAACTGCACTTTCAGCGGCAACAGCGGAGCGAATGACGGCGCAATCCATAATTCGGGCCCGGCCGCGAACGTCACGGTCCGAAACACGATCTTCGATAACAGCGGTGGCGGTAGCATTTCGTCGAGTTCGGTGACGTCGGGTGGGCACAACATTACCGACGATTCATTTGGCCCGAGCGGCGGCACCGGAGACTTGCTCAACACCGAGGCCTCACTCGGCGCGTTACAAAATAACGGTGGGCCAACTTTGACCCATGCGCTGTCGCTTGCCAGTGTCGCGATCGACGCTGGTGATAACACTAGCCTGCCTTCGACGGACCAACGTGGCCTTCCGCGCGTCGTCGGCGGCACGGTCGATGTGGGCGCGGTCGAATATCAACCGGTTTTCGTTGTCACGAACACCGACGACAGCGGGGCGGGGTCCCTCCGACAGGCGATTCTCGACGCCAACGCGACAATTGGAGTCAGAGAGACGATCCTCTTTAGCATCCCCGGCGCAGGACCGCATACGATCCAGCCGACCTCAGCACTGCCCACGATCACCGATCCCGTCATCATCGACGGTTACACGCAGCCGGACGCGATCCCGAATACGCTGGCCGTCGGGAATGACGCGGTCCTGATGATCGAGCTGGATGGCAGTTCGGCCCCGGCGGGTGCGGTTGGCTTAAGCATCGATGCCGGCAATTCGACCGTGCGCGGGTTGGTGGTCAATCGGTTCAAGAACGCCGGCGGTCTGGGTGGCACGGGCATCGTCCTGCAGAACAGCGGCGGCAACACCGTCGAAGGAAACTTTATCGGGACTGACGCGGCCGGAACTGCAGCAGCCAAGAATGACGTTGCTGGCGTGGACGTGCGCAGTGCGAACAACCTCATCGGCGGCGCCACGCCCGCCGCGCGCAACCTCATTTCCGGCAATCAAACCGGCGATGGCGTCCTCATTGTCAGTGCATCCGGAAACCGGGTTCAGGGAAACTACATTGGCACGGACAAGAACGGCACCGCGTCCGTCAAGAACAACTTCGGCGTTCGCATCAAAGCTCCCTCGAACACGATCGGCGGGGCCGGCGCAGGTGAAGGCAACCTGATTTCGGGCAATGGCCAGGCGGGCGTGCACATCGTCGATTCTACATCCATAGGCAACCAAGTGCTCGGCAACTTGATCGGCACGGACCCGACCGGCACGGTGGCCGGGCCGAACACTCAATACGGCGTGTTTGTTTTGGGCGGGGCGACCGGCCCGCAAAACAACGTCATCGGCGCGCCCGGCACCGGCCGAAATATCATTTCCGGCAACGGACAAGACGGCGTGTTCATCACAGGTGCGGGCACGAGCGGCAACTTCGTTCAAGGCAACTTCATTGGCACCGACAAAAACGGCGCGGCGGCCCTCAGTAACACGACCGATGGCGTGTTGATCACAACTGGAGCGCATGACAACACCATTGGCGGCACGGCGGCGGGTGCAGGCAACGTGATTTCAGGCAATTCCCAGAACGGCATCGCCCTCGTGGACGTGTGGGACAACAGCACGCTGATCCAAGGAAACATCATCGGCCTGGACGTCAGCGGCAACCTGGTCGTGGGCAATTCCTCTGCAGGCTTTCGGACTGTCAACGCGGGTGCACGCATCGGCGGTACCGACCCCATGGCGCGCAACGTCATCTCTGGGAATCAGTACGGCGTCGTGCTCAGTAACAGCGGGTCCGACCTCGGCACGGTGATCCAAGGCAACTACCTCGGCACCGACATCACGGGCATGCTCGATCGCGGCAACGCGATTGACGGGGTGATCATTTACAGCGCGCCGGGAACGACCGTCGTGGGCAACCTCATTTCCGGCAACAACGGGACAGGCGTTTCCATCACCGCCATCAGCCATCCGGTGATCGGCGGGACTTACAACGCGGTCGTCCAGGGCAACACCATCGGATTAAACGCAGCGGGCAATGCCGCGCTAAGTAACTCGATCGGGATTGTCATCGATAACGCCGACAATCTGATCGGTGGCATTGGCATAGGCCAGGGCAATGTCATCGCGTTTAACACCGCGGACGGTGTTGCGATCTCTGGGGCAGCCGCCACCGGCAATTCCATTCGCCAGAACTCGATTTTTTCCAATGCGGCCCTTGGGATCGACCTGGATGTTGACGGGCCAACACCGAACGATCCGGGCGACGCCGACGGCAGCCCGAACCACCTGCAGAACTTCCCGGCGATCAGTTCGGCGACTTACGACCTCGTGAACGTGACGGTCAATTATTTGGTGGACTCCACTGCGGGCAACTCGGCGTACCCGCTGACGGTCGAATTCTTCATCGCCGATGCCACCGGACAGGGCAAGACGTTCATCGGTTCGGACATCTACACCACACCGCAGGTTGCAGCGACCACTACCTTCGTTCCGGCTGCCTCGGTTGTCTCGCCAGACCGAATCGTTGCCACCGCGACCGATGCCAACGGCAACACCTCCGAATTCTCCACCGCCGTGAACGTTGTGCCGAACACCGGAGCTGGCGATGGAGTCGTTGTGCAACCCGTGGACTCTGTCAACGGAAGCACTCCGGTGGCCGTCACCTTCACTCACGTGGACAACCCGGGCATCACCACGCTGAGCACCAGCAACACCGGCCCGGCGCCGCCCGCCGGCTTCCAAGCCGCGCACCCGCCCCTCTACTACGAGCTCTCGACGACGGCTGGGTTTACCGGGACCGTCGGGGTCTGCATCGACTACACGGGAACCACCTTCTACAACGAGCTTCACCTCCGGCTGTTCCGCTACGCGAACGGAAGCTGGGTGGAGGTACCCTCGTCGCTCGACCACCAAGCGAACAGGATCTGCGGCACCGTGGACTCGCTCGGTCTCTTCGCCATCTTCGAGACGGAGGTCGTGCTGCCTTTCGGTGGGCAGATGATTACGACGGTGGCCGGGAATGGATCGCTTGGCGACGGCGGGCCCGCGACCAGTGCGAACCTGGCGCTGCCAGGAGGAGTTTGCACCGATAGTGCCGGTAACGTTTATATCGCGGACTCGTTAAATCATCAGATTCGGAAAGTGAACAGCTCGGGTTTTATCACCACGGTCGCCGGAGATGGCAACCTGGGTTACTCGGGAGAAGGATTGCCGGCGACGGAGTCAAGGCTCAACCTCCCGCGCGGGGTGTTCGTGACCGACTCGGGCATCCTCTACATCGCCGATCGGGACAATCACCGGATTCGCAAGGTCGAGGCCGGGATCATGACCACCGTTGCAGGAAACGGGGAAGCCGGGTTCTCAGGCGATGACGCACTGGCTGTCAACGCGAGCCTGAACCGGCCACGCGGCGTCTTCGTGGACGGCTCCGGGGCAATCTACATCGCCGATACGGACAATCATCGGATCCGCAAGGTGCAGTCCGGCGTGATCACCACCGTGGCCGGGGACGGCGGCGCCGGATTCTCAGGTGACGGCGTGCCGGCGACCACGACCAGCCTGAACCGCCCGCGCGGCATCTTCGTCGATGCCTCAGGCATCCTCTACATCGCCGACAGCTTCAACCACCGCGTGCGGAAAGTGGAAGGCGGGATCATCACCACCGTGGCCGGAGACGGCACGGGAGGTTGGAGCGGCGACGGCGGGCCCGCCACGGACGCCAGACTCTATACCCCCTTCGGTGTCGCCGTGTTCGTCTCGGGTGGCTCGAAGTTCCTGTATGTGGCGGAGCGGTTCGGCCACCGGATACGCGTGATCGGTCCCGATGGCAACATCAACACCGTGGCGGGGACGGGGACTTCCGGCTTTTCTGGCGACAGCGGGGCGGCGACCAGCGCGAAGCTGAACGGTCCCCGAGGCGTCTGGGTCGATACGGCTGGAGCGCTCTATATCGCCGAGGAGTTTAACAACCGAATCCGAAAAGTGACCGCAGGCACGATCTCGACTATCGCCGGAGGTAGTTCTGCGGGCGAGGGCGGTCTCGCGGTGAATGCACAACTGACCTCCCCGGTGGACGTT
>Ga0080064_1007528_pt1 | contig 10922 bp, 13 predicted proteins | sample Subgrocontami54m_FD_69260 | JGI IMG/M metagenome (GOLD analysis project Ga0080064, IMG submission 69260) | Subsurface groundwater microbial communities from S. Glens Falls, New York, USA - GMW46 contaminated, 5.4 m (SPADES assembly) (version 2) ... | reverse complement strand
AGGAACCTCGTGGCAGGAGAGTATTACCCACGAAGGGCACGAAGATCACGAAGCAAGGGGGGCCTTTGCCTTCGTGTCCTTCGAGACCTTCGTGGTTCTCTTTATCGCGCGGCGGCTCGGACGGCCTGGCGCTCCGGCGTGATCTTCGCCAGCTTTTTACGACCCGTCGCTTGAGGCAACGCTTGAGCCCTGCCGGATCGCGGCGTTCTCGCTGCTGCGGCGTACTTCACGACGACGCCCGGCTTGGTCATGCCGTTGCTCGCGTGCCCGCCACCAACCGTCCAGCCGCGGCTGTCGAGCGTGGCTTTCGCCATCTTCGGCTTCTGCTGGAAGGTGAGAATGGCGCTACGGAGCGCGGTGCCCGCCTCGGCCGGAGTCATCATCTGGCCAAGAGCCTCTCGCAGACGGCGGATGGCGCGAGCATGGAGCTGCGACACTCTCGACTCATTCACGCCGATCTGCGCGCCGATCTGCTTCATCGTCGCTTCGCCGTAGTAATAGAGGCCGATGACCTTCTGCTCGCGCGGAGGCAGCGATTCGATCGCGGCGAGCACGCGCGCCTTCGTCTCGTTGCGCTCATAGGCCAGGTCCGGCTGCTCGGGCTCCGACGGAATCAGCGCCGCCGGCAGCGTCGATTCGTCGTGGTGCTCCGCGCTCGCAAGCGGCGACGTCGATTCGATCGCATTGATGCGGACGATCGTGCGTCCGAGACGCTTCTCGTCCGAACCAACCTTGGCGGCGAGGTCAGCGAGCGACGGCTCGCACCCGAGCTCCCGACGGAGCTGTTCGCGCGCCGCCTCGAGCTCGCGCCGCTGGCGGCGAACACCGCGCGGCCAGGCATCCTTTCGGAGCGCGTCGATCATTGCTCCGCGAATGCGACGCTCGGCGAACGTCTCGAACTTGATGCCTCGTCCTTCGTCGAAGCGGCGGGCCGCATCGATGAGGCCAATCACGCCGTCCTGGACGAGGTCGCCGATGTCGATCGAGTGCGGCATCGTCGCCGCCACGCGGCGCGCGAGCTGTTCGACGAACGGCAGGGTGGCTTCAACTCGGGGGTTCAGTTTGCCAGCTTGGGGGCGCATGTCGGTGTAACCTCCGGCGCCACGAGAGGCAACGGTGGTACCAACAGTCGAGTTTTCCAGTCACCCTTACGCTAGAAGGCCAAGATCATCATGGGCAAACCTTTAACTCACAGTAGGTTGTCGCCCATTGATGAAATATCAGGCGAGGAGTGTTCGGGCTTGGTTGAGCGCCTAAAACGTCAATAGTCTGGCGAAATGGACGAGTCTGTCCGCCAAAATATTGGCAGCGTCAATTACAAAACCGACACGTCCGCTGCAGAAATGGCTGGGCTCCCCTTGGGCCGCCTTGGCCCTTGGGTCTTGGGGCTTTTTTATTCGTGCTGCTGGCGGATCTGTCGCGCCGTCCCCATCGCATCCAAAACGCTGGCGACGACCTGCGCGGCACGTGCTCGACTGAGGTCATCGGACGCCTTGGCTTCCAGGAGTTCAGCGTGGGCCAGGATGATGCCGAGTTGGTTGTTCAACTGATGGAACAACGACCGGAGCTTCAGCTCCATGGGCGCCTCGGCGGCGCGGAGACCATTCGTTTGTACGTTCACGCGTGTGTTCCTGACGACAAGGCGCGTACCGCCTGACGCCGTTCATCTCCGGGCTCGCGCCAGAGGGTGTCAGCGAAGATCCGTATCGCGCCGCCGGCGGTACGCACATATTCCACCTTGCCGGCTGCGATCCAGTTGTAAATCGTGCGACGGCTCACGCCAACCACCTCACACGCCTTCATGATGGAGAGCGTCTGTCGGTCCATCCATAACTCCGTAGGGAGAAGGGAGAAGCTGGAAGGGGGAAAGTGCTGTCTTTCACCTTCTCCCTGTTCTGAGCGTCATATCGGCTCCTTTCCATCGCCCCGTTAGTCCGCGTCGTTGACGTGCGGTGGCAGAGCCGTCAAACTGTTGGCGCTTCTCTAAATGGCTGCTCCCACTGCACATGTTCTGTTCGTGGACGATGAGCGGGCGCTCAGGGCGCTCATGGCCGAGCGCCTGACCGAGCGTGGCTTCGAGGTAACGCAGGCCGAGAGCGGCGAAGCCGCCCTCGAGCTGCTGGAGCAGTTCGCGTTCGACGTCGTCATTACGGACTTCCGGATGCCCGGCATCGACGGCATGCAGGTGATTCAGGCAGCCCTCGAACGCTATCCCGGCATCGTCGGCATCGTCATCACCGGCTATGGCACCGTGAAGGACGCCGTTGATGCGATCAAGCGTGGAGCGGCCGACTTCGTCGCCAAGCCGTTTCAGTTCGACGAATTGATGCACGTGCTGCACAAGGCGCTCGAGCAGCGCAGGCTGAAGCAAGAAAACGCCTACCTTCGATCGCAGCTCGAGGAGAAGTACCGCTTCGGCGGCATTCTCGGGAAGAGCCGCCCGATGCAGTCGCTCTTCCAGATGCTCGAAATCGTGGCGCGATCGAATAGCACGATTCTGATTCGCGGCGAGACCGGGACCGGCAAGGAGGTGGTAGCCCGCGCGATCCATCACAACAGTCCGCGGCGAGCTCATCGTTTCGTCGCGCTCAACTGCAGTGCGATTCCCGAGACGTTGCTCGAGGCCGAGCTCTTTGGTCACGTGCGTGGCGCGTTTACCGGTGCGGTGGGCATGCGGCAGGGACGTTTCGAGCAGGCGCACAAGGGAACGCTGTTTCTCGACGAGGTCGGCTCCACCAGCCCGGCGCTGCAAATGAAGCTGCTTCGCGCACTGCAGGAACGCGAGTTCGAGCGGATTGGGGACAATCAGACGATCAAGGTGGACGTGCGGGTGATTGCCGCGACCAATTCGGACCTTGGTGCCATGGTGAGGGCGAGCACGTTCCGCGAGGATCTCTTCTACCGCCTCAACGTCATTCCGATCGAGCTACCGCCGCTGCGCGACAGGCGGGAGGACATTCCACTGCTCGTGCAGCACTTCCTCGAAAAGTTCGTCCCCGTGGGATCCACGGCCGGCGAACAGGCGATGCAGGTTTCCCAAAGTGCCATCCGCAGCCTCATGGCGTACTCATGGCCCGGCAACGTGCGCCAGCTGGAGAACGCGATCGAACGAGCCGTCGCTCTCAGCGCAGGTCGCCGCCTGCTGGATGTGGGGGACCTGCCTCCTGAGATTGAGGCGACCCCGGAGGCCGCTGCTCCGCCGATTGTCGAGTTCCCCGTCGATGGGCTGGATCTGCCGGAGTATCTCTCCTCCATCGAACGCGATCTGATTCGACGGTCGCTCGAGAGAACGGGAGGAAATAGGAATAGAGCCGCTGAGCTCCTCAAAATCAAGAGAACGACGCTGGTGGAGAAACTTAAGAGACAAGGGGAAGGGGGAAGGGGGAAGGGGGAAGGGCGAAGGGGGAAGGGGGAAGGGCTGGGAGGGGACGGGTCAGGGCGAAGGGCGTTCGAGGGATGCGATCAGCCCATGAAGCATTCGGCCCACTTCTTGAGCGTCGCGAATGACTGACGTTGCTTCCAGTTCGGAGACGATCTTCACGCGGCGGCCGAGCTCCAACTGCGTTTGGAGCTCATTGTTCGAACCTTTGGCAATACGCAAGTGACGGATGTACTCGCGCGTGCTGCGACCGAATCCCTCAGCAATGTTTGATGGCACCGATACGCACGACTTCCTGATTTGAAATCCGAGTACCATCTGATGGTCACGATGGAACCGACTGGAGAGCCGGTAGCAGGACTCGGCCAGGGCCATCGATTTCTGCCACACGAGCAGATCGTAAAACGACGAAAGCTTCGGCATGCCTGAGGCGAGGCATACATGCTGCCGACGTTGTTTGGCGTGAAACACGCTAGGCGTCGAAGAAGCGCTGCGGAAATCTCTTGGGATCGCGGCACGTTGTTGGCAATATTTGCGCTCGTCGCTGTTCCCTTGACCCTTATGCCTAGCCCAGCCCTTCGCCCTTCCACCTTCCCCCTTCTCCCTGTCAGGATCAGTCTGTAGCCATGCCTCCCCGCTACGCCTACTGGACCATTCTTGCCGGCGGCCTTCCGACTGCCTTTCGGGCGGCTGAGCGAGAGGAGCTGCTCCCCACGTTCAAGCGGATCCAGGAGAAGCATTCCGACGCGCAAATGAAGTGGTTCGCGAAGGGCAAGCTGTGGGACTCGCCGGAGGCAGCGCGGGCCGACAGCCCGGTGCGACCGTTCCGCCGTGATGATGGTCGAGGCGATCGTGGCGAACGAGGGAGCCGACCGCCGGATCGAGATCGAGACCGCCGACCGCCGTCTGGTGATCGCAGCGGCGCACCGTCCGACGGCCGTCGCGGCGGACCTTCAGATGACTACCGTCGGGGCAGACCTTCCGATGGTGATCGTGGGGGCGGACCTTCCGATGGTGATCGTAGGGGCGGACCTTCAGGTCCGCCCGCGAGCGAAAAGCGCGGCAAGGGTTGGCGTCCCGGCGGCGAGCATCGTGATCCGCGACAGCCATTCAAGGACGCGAAGAAGGCGAAGAATCAGGACCGGCGTCAGCAACGGTGGGAGAACACACATAGGCCCAAGGGCCAAGGCCAAAGGGATCAGGGCTGGGCAAGGCCACAGGAACAGGGACAAAAGGATCAGGGCTGGGCAAAACCGCAGGGACAGGGCCGACGGGATCAGGAGTGGAGCGGGCGGCCTGGTCCTTCAGTTGGTGGCGCGCGGCCTTCAGGCCGCGCGGACAAGCGGTTCGATCGCCCCGGCTCGGCCCCGCTTGGAAAGCGCCCCTGGGAACCGCGTCCGGCTTCTCGCACCAAGCCTCACGGCGACAAGTTCGACAGATTCACGCGCAGCGATTCGCGTGGGCCGAAGCCGTGGGCGGGTGGAGATCGCCAGGCACGCGATCAGCGTAACCAGAAACCTTGGAGTGACCGGCCGCCGCGCAAGGAGTGGAACGATCGCGGGCCCGCCGCGCGTGATACCCGCCCTCCACGCAAGGAGTGGAACGACCGCGGGCCCGCCGCGCGTGACACCCGTCCGCCACGCAAGGAGTGGAACGATCGCGGGCCCGCCGCGCGTGACACCCGTCCACCACGCAAGGAGTGGAACGATCGCGGGCCCGCCGCGCGTGACACCCGCCCTCCACGCAAGGAGTGGAACGATCGCGGCGGCAGTCGTCGGTTCATGCCCAAATCGGGACCTCGCGCACAGGGCACTGAGGAACCTGCCCAGCCCGCCCGTCCGATGGGACCGAATCGGGAGCCGCGCCCCTCACAAGAGCCGAAGCCCGGACCGCCACCGAGACCCAACGAGCCAGAGATCCCACCGCCCGGCCCGCAAGAGCGTGGCAAGCCCAAGAGAGGCTAACGCTGGTCGTTCACCTAGTCCTCTTCACCCCCCGAGCGGATTTGCCGCAGGCAGATCGCGAGGGGCTGGTGGCTGCATTCGATCGCGCGGCCCGCGACATCCCGTCAGTTCGCGGCGCGCGAGTAGGTCGCAGGCTGACGATCGGCCTCTCGTACGAACCAATGATGCGCGAGCATTACGAGTACGCCGCGATTATCGAGTTCGACGATCTCGCCGGCTTGCAGGCATACCTTGATCACCCCGCGCATGCGGAATTGGCGCAGCGATTCTTCGCCGCCTTCGAAACAGCGCTTATGTACGACTATGAACTCGGGGAGGGGAAATGGGGAAGTTGGAAGGGGGAAGGGCAGGGCTAGAGATCAGGCATCGTCAGCTAGGCCTCGCTTAGCGCCGATCCCTGAGCCCTCGGCCCTTGTGCCTGGCCCAGCCCTTCTCCCTTCAACCTTTCCCCTTCTCCCTGTCTCTGCTCGGTAGGTAGCCACACGCGAAAATACGTGCCTGCGCCGGGCTCAGTCTGTATGTGGAGCCCCCCGCGGTGGCTTCGCACGATGCCTTGCACAGCCGCGAGGCCGAGGCCGTGGCCGGTTGGTTTGGTGGTGAAGAACGGCGTGAAGATCTTGGCGAGCGTTTCCTCGTCCATGCCGGAGCCATTGTCGCGAACCTCGAGGTACGCATAGGCACCGGTGAGCACGTCCTCGTTAAAGCGCATGCGCCGGATGTCGAATGCGGTGAGCTCGCCAGTGCCTACCGTCACCTCGATGATGCCGGTGTCCTCTTCCACAGCCTCAGAGGCGTTGATGATCAGGTTCATCGCGACCTGACGTATCCGCACCGGATCCGCGAAGATCGTCACCGGCTCGCCCTTGTACCGGAGGGTGCAGTGCCTCGCTGCCGAGGCCTGCAGCAACTCGAGCATCTCCCGCATCACATCATCCAGATTCACCAGCTCGCTGGCGCCGTGCCTTTCGCCGGCGTACGCCAGCATCTTGGACACGATGTCCGCCGCACGCTGAGCGCCCAGAAGGATCGCGCCGACGCTGCTGCCCATCTCGCTGACCGGCGACACCTTCAGCGCGAGCAGGTCGGCGTTGCCGATGATGCCCGTGAGGAGGTTGTTGAAGTCGTGCGCCAACCCGCCGGCGAGCACGCTGAGGCTCTCCCGCTTCTGTTGCTCCTGGATCCGCTTCTCGAGCGCTTCACGCTCCCATTGCACGCGGCGCTGCTCCGTGACGTCGCGCAACAGCACGAGCCAGCCGACGTAGCGGCCGATGCTAAGCCTGACTCCCGACGCACGCACGTCGTAGTACGAGGCTTGCGATCCGATCGGCCCCATCTGCGTCGGCTCCCTCGTGTCCCGGTGGTGTGCACCATGTAGGGCGCCTGACGATTCGTCCTCCGCTCCGCCGTAGCGTGCGCTCTTCAGCGTGCGCGACAGCTCCGCGAGGAAGGGCAGGAGATCCTCCACCGGACGGCCGAGCCACTCGTGCGGATTTCCGCTGAGCGCGCGCGCCGCGGTGTTCATGTCGAGCACGCGTCCGTCTGAATCCAGCACGAGCATCGCGTCGCTCAAGCTCTCCACGAGCTGGTCGCGTGCCACAGGGATCAGATCAAAAAGGTGGTTTCGGTACACCGCCCAGCCGATGAGCACACCCGTGGCGGTAAAACCGATCGGGGTCGTATCGAAACCGGCCGGCGTCAGCCATCCGCTCAGATACAGCAGGTTCAGAAACCAGGGCACGAGACAGCCGGCAAGCACCGCGAGGAGCTGTTTGCGGAAGGGCGTCGGGGAGTGGCGGAGCGCCTGCACCAGCACGAACGTGCCGACGAGCAGCAGCGCGTAGTGATACGTCGCGGCCAGCCAGAACCATGCGCCATGTGTGTAGACGGCGACACCGTCGTCGCGCAGCGCGATCGATGGCCAGACGAGCCCATGCCATGCGTTGGTCAGCGCAAACCCGAAGGTGCCGACGCCCATGGCCGCGAGCGCGAAATGAAGGCGGCGGTCCGAAGCCCAGGGCACGCCCGCATACTGCGCCGCGAAAATGAGGAACAGGGCAGGCACGCCAGCGATGCCGACGTATTGCACCTGCGCCCACGCGATCTTCGCGGGTAGGCCCCCGGCAAGCCAGTGCTGCGCGCTCGTGGCGCTCCAGACCGCCACCGCCCCCATCAGCCAGACGAACGTATGGCTTCCGGGCAGGCTCCGCCGCCGCATGACGACCAGCGCCAGCCAGAGCGCGATGATGGCGCTCGCGAACAGGGCAAAGAGCGGCAGAGGAAAAGAGAACACGGGGGCTTCGCAGGGACTTCGTAGGAACTTCGTAGGGGCGGACCTTTAGGTCCGCCCAATCAAGACCTCTCAGTGTACCCTAATGTCCGTTAGTGTCCTGTGGGCGCGGCACCTCCGCCTATTTATCCGATCGGCGCCGCTCGTCGTTCGGCGCGGAGGTCGGCGCCGTGTTCGAGGAACCAGGCGTAGGTCGAAGCAATCCCGTCACGGAGTTGAATTGTGTGGCGCCAGCCGAGGTGATGTAGACGGGACACATCGAGCAGCTTGCGAGGTGAGCCGTCCGGTTTCGCGGTGTCGAACACGAGGCGGGCTGCCGGATGGACGATGTCGCGAACCAGCTCGGCGAGCTCTCGAATCGTGACGTCGACGCCCGTGCCTACGTTGATGTGGCCTGCCTGACTGTAGTTACGCATCAGGAACAGGCACGCATCCGCGAGATCGTCGACGTGCAGGAACTCACGGCGCGGCGTGCCGCTTCCCCATATAGATACGTCGCTCTCACCGGCGAGCTTGGCCTCATGAAACTTCCGGATCAGCGCCGGCACCACGTGGGAGCTCGCGAGGTCGAAGTTGTCGCGTGGCCCATAGAGATTCGTCGGCATCGCCGAGATGAAATCACAGGCGTACTGCCGCCGGTACGCCTCACACAATTTGATGCCGGCGATCTTGGCCACCGCGTACGCCTCGTTGGTTGGCTCGAGCGGGCTCGTGAGCAGCGCTTCCTCGGTCATCGGCTGAGGAGCTTCGCGCGGGTAGATGCAGGAGCTGCCGAGATACAGCAACTTCGTGACGCCGAACAGGTGTGCCGCGTGCACCACCGTGGCGTGGATCATCATGTTGTCGTAGATGAACTCCGCCGGCCGCGTGGAATTGGCAAGGATGCCGCCGACCGTGCCGGCGACGAGAAACACGTACTCCGGCCGGTTGGCGCGGAACCAGTAGTTGACCGCCGCTTGATCGCGCAAGTCGAGCTGCTCGCGCGTTGCGGTGAGCAGATTCTCGAAGTGCTCGTCTTCGAGCCGTCGCACCAGCGCCGACCCCACGAGCCCGCGGTGTCCCGATACGAAGATGCGGCTAACTCTGTCCACTTTGGGAGGGCGCTAACGATCGATGATGGCGGCGACGAGTGTCGCAAACGCCGCGATCATCGTAACCAGAGTGGTCAGTTGCATACTGACCAGCCATACGAACTGACGTGAGATTTTCTGATCCAGAGCGTCCGTGCGTTGATCGATTTTCGTATCGAGCACATCGAACCGCCGATCCATGGCCTCAAACCGGCGACCCATTCCCTCTTCGAGGTGCATCAAGCGCTGATCGAGATGCGCCAGTCCCTGCAGCACATCGTCCATCCCGCGTGAGTGCTCCTCCACCTTGCCCTCGAGATACGCGAGCCGTTCCTCGACCGTCGCCACCGCTTCGCTCCTCAGAATACCGTCGTCTGCCAGGATCAGCAAACCGACAGGGGCAGGTTCTGTGCCGAGGCGGCTCCGAAGAAATGAGGAAGCGGTCAGGTCGATGCCGAAGATTTCCCCACCCTGCAGACGCCGACGAGGGAATAACTTCAGCGAGTCCGACGATCACTTGAGTCGAGGGTGGCGCAGCGCTTTAGCGCTGCGCTCGTCAGCAGCCCTAAAAGGGCTGCTCCACCTGTCATTGGATCGTCAACTCCACCTGTTATTGGATCGTCACTCAAGCGAGCACTGGTGAGCACTGGGGTTAAGCCTCAGTCGGGCAGCAGCACATCCACGGCAATCGTGCATTCCGGCAGCGCTCTGGGCGCGAGCGATTGGCCGGCACGGCACTGCTGCAGCCTTTGATACGCCCCGCCCTGCGGCTCGGTGTAGCACGACACGAGGCGCTCGTCGAGATCAACGAGCCAATACTCCTGAACCTCCGACTGGGCGTAGATTCGCGCTTTCACCTCGCGGTCGTAGTCGAGCGAGGACTCGGCGACCTCGATGATGAGGAGAATGTCTGCGGCCCCAGGAAGGCGAGACGCGTAGAAGTCCGGTTGCGAGCGCAGGAGCACGAGATCGGGCTGTGGTTCCTGAAATCGATCCAGCCTCACCGACCCTTGCACCTGGACGATTGCTCGATCACCGACAGTAGTCACCAAGGCGCGAGTGGCGCGATTTACAGACGCGTTGTGCCGAGGGCCGATCGGCGTCATGGCGACAATCTCCCCGCCGATCAGCTCGACGCGATCATCCTCCGACAGGATCCCGGCCTGCGCCATCCGATGGTAGTCGTCGACGTCGAACAGCCGCTTCGTGATTTCGACCGGCATGACATCAGAATACTGTCGTCTTCCGAGATCGGCAAACGGGCCAGGCAGGTGGTGCGGGCTGCCGCTACACAAGCTACTCGGAAATGACGATGAGGTCGTCGGGCTGCGCTCCGGCCACCGCGGCAACAGGAATCGTGCGGTCGAACGTGGCCAATCGGCCGCCGTGCTTCTTTGCCAGTCCTAAAAGGTACACATCCGTGATTTGCCGATGCGAGACAGGCGCGGCCGTCCGGAACCATGTCTCATCGCGAAGGGACACGTCGTCGGACCAGAACTCGTGATGGCCGCTTGCACAGAATTGGCAAAGGCGTTTGACGACGCGGGGCGTTGGCTCGGCGTCTGGCGAATAGCGAAGATTCGAGAGAATGCGTATCACGCCGTTTTCGGTAAGCGGACACGTCGCCCACCCTGCCTCGCGGCTTTCGGCGAACCAGTCGTGCGCCATGTCGTGATGAACGTGGTCGGGGTCGAACAGCGCGACGAGAACGTTGACGTCCAGGAGGGCAGGCGCAGCCATCGTCACGGCTCGTCTCTGAGCTGGTTTACGAGCTTGAGCGTTGGCTTTGGGCTGCTCGCCGATCGACGGCGCGGAAGCACCGGAACGCCATTGCGGAGGCTTCCGTGAGATTTGGGCTGGAGGGCTTTTCTCGCTAATTCGGAGATGATTCGCCCGGCCGTCGTGCCGCGATGTTCCGCAAGCTCCTTGGCCGCCTGCAGCACGTCCGGGTCAATATCGAGCGTCGTCCGCATGCCTTCAGCATCACGCATCACGCATCAGATGTCAACGCGGCGACACGCCGACACGCCGAACTCTCTGGCCTTCCTTGGGCCCTGGGCCTTGGCCCTTGGGCCTCTATAGGCCGAGGCTCTGGCGGACCTTGCCGAGGAAGCCGGCTTTGGCGGGTTTGATGGACATCGCCTCGAGGCGATCGAGGGCGTCAGCGAAGGAGTAAACCGTTTCGATACCCATGCGAGTCGCACCAGGCGGTGCGGACTTCG
>Ga0080064_1007526_pt1 | contig 10925 bp, 10 predicted proteins | sample Subgrocontami54m_FD_69260 | JGI IMG/M metagenome (GOLD analysis project Ga0080064, IMG submission 69260) | Subsurface groundwater microbial communities from S. Glens Falls, New York, USA - GMW46 contaminated, 5.4 m (SPADES assembly) (version 2) ... | reverse complement strand
GTCGTTGTCCTGTGAAATGCCGCGCAATGGGACGCCGGATTTGTGGAGGCGTTCCAGGAAGGGGAACGTGTACTGGCAAACCGGGCAGGAGCTCTTGAAGAAAGCGATGACAGCCTGCTTGCCGTCCAATGGGAGGGCTGAGATAGCCGGAGCTAGTTGGCCTGGTTGCAGGAGCTGCTTTTGTACACGGGAACCCACTCCTTTTAGTTTAGCAACAGCTACAGGTATTTCAGAAACCACGCAGCGGCGGCTTGGGAACCTTGTTCAAATGCAGCGCCGGTGTAGGCTTCAAAGTGGGTGATGCCGGGAAGCACGATGTAGCCTTTGGGGCCGGGCAGCAAATCGTGCGCGGCTTTGGCGTTGTTCTGATTGCTCATCAGTTGTTCGTTCTCGGCAACCAGGAATAGAACGGGGCGCGGACCAATGAGAGGAACATAGTGCATGGGGCGGTACTCGGCGATGGCCTGCTGGGTTTCGATGTCCACCATGCGGCGGACCGAATAGCCGGTCTCGTACTCGCCGCCCTGTCCGGTGCGGGCGCGGAGGATGGCGTCCTGTAGAAGGGGCCCTTCGAGTTTGTAGGGACCGGGCACGACCAGCTTGCCGTTGATGCCCGGGATCTGCACGACGACGGCCTTGACGCGCGCATCGAGCGCGGCGGTGACCAGCGAATGTCCACCGGCGTAGCTGGAGCCCCAGACGCCGATGCGGGCCGGGTCCACGCCGGGTTCGCCTTGCAGGAAAGAGATAGCGGCGCGATAGTCCTCCACCATCTTGAGCGGGAGGAGGCGAGTTCGCTTGAGCTTCACCTCGGTGGTGATGGTTTCGAAGCGCTTGTCATCACGGCAGTTCTTGCAGGCATCGCCAGGGAGCTTACGGGGAGTGAGGAGCTCAGTGAAGGCGTCACTCAATCCCCATCCGCGATAGTCGATGACCATGCCGACCATTCCTTGCGCGGCGAAGTGGGCGGCATACTTTTCAATGGAGTAGTGTGTTCCGGCCCAGCCCTGACCGAGCACGATGCCAGGCTTGGCGGAGGCGGCCGAGAAGCCGGGAGGGAAGAAGATCTTGCCGTAGCAGCCGACGCCGTCGGAGTAGAAAGTTACCTCGCGCGCGATTACGCCGGCGGGCATGGTGTAGGCGTAGTCGTCCCAGGTCAGGCCGCTTTTGATTTTCCCGGTTTCCTGAGCACCGAGTAGGAATGCGCAAAGCAGCGTAAGCGAGATCCGTTTCATGGTTGCACCTCTTCCTGGTTCACCTCAAAGGCCAGCAAAACGTTGCCGGCAATTCCGCCCCATTGCCCGTAGCCTGCGCCGGCGAACAACATGCCTCCGGCGATGACTGGCCCGCCGACATCCATGGAGCCGCCCTGAGCGGGTACTTTGTTCACGGTAGTGAATTCCCGCGCCGTATTGTACTCCCAGATGATTTTGCCATCGATGGAGGAGTAGGCGCGGAGGCGGCCGTCCACTGATCCGGAAAAGACGACGCCGGCCAGGGAAGTGATGGCCGCCGATTGGGCCGGGCTACACGGTTTGGGACTGCAGGGCGGGGCAGGGGTTTGCCAGAGCCGCTCGCCGTTGCGAGGATTGAACGCGAACAGTCCGCCGCCGGACTTGTCGTCGAGGGTGCGAATAGGACGCTCGGGTCCGTTCGGGTAGGCGCGCGTGAATGCAATGTCGGAGAGGGCGACATAGATGCGTGTGCCGTCGGTGGCCGGTCCCCACTGGATTCCGCCGAGCACGCCGCCTTTGCCGACGCGGCTCTGCCATTGGATCTCGCCCTTGCGATCCGGATCCACGGCGTGCAGCATGCCGGATTTTTGAGCGAGGATGAGGGTCCTGGAACCGCCAGGGAGTTGGAGAAGGATGGCGGATGCGCCGAGGTCGAAGTCGGGTCCATCTGTGTCTGGGCAGTTGTACTTTTCCGGATGTGTGCAGGAAGAGTTGAAGGCATCGCCTGCCAGGAGTTGCTTGGTCCAGTGGATCTGGCCGTCGCTGATGGCGAGCGCGATGACAGCGTCCGAGGTGGGGGTGGGCGGATCCGAGTAGTTGTCGCCGGTGGTGACGTAGAGCAGGCCATGGGCAGGGTCGAGCGTGGGAGCGGACCAGACACCGGCTCCGGATGGTCCCATGGTTGGTTTGCCGCGTTTGGAGAGGGGACCGGGTTTGGCGGGTTCGACGATGGTGAAGGTTTTCCAGATCAGTTTGCCGGTGGCGGCATCGAGTGCAACAACGCTGCCTCGGAAACTACAGCAGATGTGGCCGGGGGACAGGGCGGAGGCCTCTTCATAAGAGGAGATGCCGAAGAAGACGCGCCCGTTGTGGACAACAGGTGTGGAACTGATCATGGCCGCGGGGTGCAGCTCCGGGCGGGCCTTCCACAAAGGTGTTCCGGTGGCTGCGTCGAGGGCGTGCAAGAAGCCACCGGTATCGCCGGCCAATAGAATGACGCGGCCGTCGAGCGCAGCGATGGTGATGCCGCTTCGCACCTGAGCGGCGACGGTGGTGGCCCAGTGCTGGCAGCCGGTGGAGGCATCGAGCGAATAGATGGTACCGTCCTGGCTTCCGATGAAGATACGCCCGCCGAATACAGCCGGCTGCGAGCGAACAGTGGTGGCATCGGGGAAACCGAACGCCCACTTGAGACGGAGCCGGGGAATGTTGGATGCGGTCAGGATGGATGTTGATTGATGACGCCAGTTGTTGAGACCCGCCCCCCAGTTGGTCCAGGATGGCGCTGCCTGATCCGGCTGAAAGGAAGATGGCGGACAGGGATTGGCGAATCGCGAACGATCGGCGACGGAGACACTGGAGGTTCCGAGGAAGGCTGCCACGGACCGCTTTTCGGTGCGGCTCAAAGCGGCGGCTTGCTGACGCATGACGCCGGTCTCCAGCGATTGCAGTATGGCGGCGGCACGCATCGCCTGAAGGGTGGACTTGGCCGGGATGCGGGATTCCAGGCTCGGAGCATCGTGACAGGAGGCGCAATGTTTACGATAGAGTCCGGCGCCCAGCGGATCTTCCGCGGCGAAGGCGAGCGAGTGTAGGAGGAGGACGGCCAGCGCGCGGATCATTTGGTTTCCCCGGCGAGATACGGCTTGACAAAATCGTATGTGGCGCGCAGGGACTTTTGCGCGTCCTGGTCAAGCGGCGGGAAGTCTGCTCCGCGAATGCCCGCGAAGGGGAAGATGCCGCGCAGTTGGAGCACGTAGTGAATGGCTGGAAATCCGTACTGGGTGGCTTGGGCAATGAAAAGCTGGGCCTTGGAAAAAGCGTCGAGAGCCTGGTTGTGGCGGCCGGCGTTCCAGTGATCCCACACTTTGACGTACAGGTCAGCCCAGGCGGCGGCGGGCATGTTTCCGGCCACGCCCCGAATCATCTCCTCGATGAGAGTACGGCCGTGATTTCCGGTGAAGACCTCCAGCCGGCTCCGGTTGCTACGGAACTCGGTGAGACGCCGGACCGGGTCTCCGGCCTCATCCTTGACAAACTGAAGGGTGGGAATGTCGCTTTCAAGCTTCCTCATGAACTCGACGCTCATGTTGCCGGTGGTCTGCACGAACAGCGGCAGGTGGCAGGCCTCCGCAATGGCCGAGAAATATTTAGCTACCTCGTCGAGATTGAACTCGCCGCGATCCTTTGTGGGCAGGGCGATGATCGCGTCGGGCAGGATCTTCGCGGCGTGGCGGGCGTATTTGACGGCAGTGGCCGTGTCGGAGGCCTGGACGCCGGCGACGAAGGCGGGTTTGCGGCCCTTGTTGGCCTCGGCGATGCGTTCGACGCCTTCGATGCGTTCCTCAAAGGAGAGGTACTGATACTGGCTTGCGCGCTGCGGCCAGACCAGGCCGTGCACGCCGCAGCGATCGAGAAACCGCACCTGGTGAACCAATGCGGCAAAGTCCAGCGCTCCGGATGCGGTGTAGGGAGTCTGGAGGATGGGAAAGATGCCGCGCTGTTTGCCGGTGGCGGCGGCCCGCGATGCCTTACCGAACAGGAGCGGGACCGCGGCCAGCAAGCGGCGTCGTGAGAAGGGCTGTTTGGTCATCGGATTATCGGATGCGGTACTTGTCGACGGCGGCCATGTCCAAGCTTACGCCGAGCCCCGGTTTGCGCGGAATGCGGAAGAAGCCGTTGTTCATGGTGAATGGCTCCTTCATGCAATCATCCTCCAGGCAGTGTGTGATGCTGATGCAGTACTCCACTCCGGGAAGCGCGGCGGCCTGATGCGCCTGGAACACCTGGCCGATGCCGTTGTCGATACTGTGTTCCACCCAAAGCGGAACACCGGCGGCCTTGCCAACCGCGGCGAGTTGGGAAAAGTAGGTCCCGAGTCGTGGGGCCCCGGTGATGAAGGCGTCGAGGAGTCCCTCGCGGATGAATGTCATGGGGTCTGATCCGTCGACGTGCTCGGCGATGCGCAGCGGCACTTTGCGGCGAAGCTGCCGGTAGAACTGCAATTCCTGGCGGGCAAAGGGAGACTCGATGCCCATCAGGCGAGGGAACTCAGCGAGGCGGCGCAACACGTGCAGTGCGCCGTCCAGGGAACCGGACCAGAGGGAAGTGTCCTTCCAGGGATTGTCCGCGGCCCACCAACTATTGGCGTCGGCCCAGATCTTGAAATCGTTTGGAACGACAGCGGAGATGGCCTGCAACTGAGCGATGGGATCCTGCCAGGGGCGGATCTTGATCTTGTGGACGCGATAGCCGAGATCGAGTCCCATCTTCGCTTCCGATGCCATGAGGTCCGGCGGGAAGCACTGGCTCCACCAGGTTTGTATGATGCGATCGGCGGGGCGGGGCGAGAGGAGGCGGGCAACCGGGAGTCCGGTGGCATTGCCGATGAGGTCGTAGATGGCGATGAGGATGCCCTGGATGGCATCGTCCTGGAGGAATTCCCAGGGCGAGCGGCCAATCATGGCCTTGAGGATGGCCTCCGCTTTGGAGCGCTCCATCTTGGCTTCGCCAAGGCCGGAGATTCCGGCGTCGGTGTGGAGGCGGACAAAGATGGGGGTGAAATGAGTCTGGTTGCGCTGCTGCAAGCCCCAACTGGCGTTCCAGGCTTCGCGCAGACGTTCGGCCATGGGGACCTTGACGGGGAGCAGTTCAAAACGGGTAATCCGCATGCTGGCCACCTCGAGTGGGGCGGCTGCAGCTAGCCCCTGCAAGGTGGCCGCAGCCGGTCCCAAGGCTGAGATGGATTGGAGAAGTTGGCGTCTGGAGATGCGGGTCATGCGCTGGAGTGCCGTACGCGGGCAGTATACAACAGAGTTGATATAAGATATTGCAGGGTGCTGGACGCCCAAAGGAAAATCAACCATGAACATTCGAAACATCGTTCCAATTGCAGCGCTGGCAGTTTGCGCGTTGCAGGCACAGAATCCGTTGAGCACGGAAGCCAAGCAGTCCTGGGATAGGACCAAGGGCAATGTGATCGCGGCGGCGGCGAAGATGCCCGAGGAGCATTATGGGTACAAACCCGCGCCGGAAAGCCAGAGCTTCAAGGATCTGGTGGCGCATACGGCCGATTCGGTGATGGGGACCTGCTCGGCGTATAACGGCGAGCGGAAGCAGCTAGGCGCGGCGGCCAAGACGACGAAGGCTGAACTGACGGCGGCGCTGGCAGAGGGGATGGCGGAATGCGACAAGGCGTATGGGTCATTGACAGATGCGGCGGCGACGGAAATGATCGCGGGCCGCGGCGGCCAGACCACGCGGCTTGGGTCGCTGTACAGGAATACCATTCACATTGAGCATGAGTACGCGCAGATGGCGGTTCATTTGCGTTTGAATGCTGTTGTACCTCCGTCGAGCGAAGGCCGGCCCGCTGGTGGCGGGGGACAGAAGAAGAAGCAGTAGAGCCGGCTACAACTGCTTTTGCAACTGCTGGGCGGCGATCAGCAGGGGATCCCAAACAGGGGCAAACGGCGGGGCATAGGCGAGGTCCAACTGCAGGAAATCGTCGAGCCTCATCTGCGTCTGGAGGGCGGTGGCAACCACATTGATGCGGCCCTCCATGCCGTGCTCGCCAAGAATGGTGGCACCCAGCAGCCGGCCCGTGGACCGCTCGGCCACCAGTTCCACCTCCGTGGGACGGCCCTGGAAATAGGCGGCGCGGTCGCGTGTCTTAACCCAGGCCGCGGCGGCGTGGAGCCCTTCCCTTTTCGCTTGTGATAAGGAAAGGCCCGTGCAGGCGACGCCGAGGCCGCAGACGCGGACAATGGAAGTGCCGACGATGCCGGCAAAGCGTTCCCGCGCTCCGGCGGCACAGGCTCCGGCCACCCGTCCCATCTTGTTGGCGGTGGTGCCGAGCGGAATCCAGGCGGGCCGCCCTGTGACGCGGTGCATGGCCTCGGCGCAGTCGCCGGCGGCATAGACGCCGCCAAAGCTTGTTTCCATACGGTCTGAAACGCGGATCGCGCCGGTGCGGCCGAGCTCGATTCCGGCTTGCTCGGCCAACTCAACGTTGGGCTTGAGGCCCGTGGCGAGGATGACCAGGTCAGCGGGCAGTCCATCGATTTGACGCACACGCTGGCCGAGAACGGTGTCGACGCGAAAACGATCGAGGTGAGAGAGCAGACGCCGCGTGAGTTCCGGCTCATCGCGCTGGAGGAGGTTTGCATTTCCCGAGAGGAGGGTGACGCGCCAGCCGTAGGTGCGCAGCACTTCGACGGCTTCCAGGCCGATGTATCCGCCACCAATGACCGAGGCGCGGCCGGGCTTGGCGCGCATCAGATGATGCTTAAGGCGGACGGCGGCGGCCGGGGAGTTGAGCGAGAAGACGTGGGGCTGGTCCGCGCCGGCGAGGCCGGAGACGTCCGGGCGCGCGCCCGTGGCAATGATGAGTTTGCTGTATTGGAGAAACTCGCCGGAAGCGAGGCGGACGCGCCGTCTAGGGTGTTCCATCTCCAGAACCTCGGAGTTGGTGCGTACCTCGATGTTGCGCTCTTTTTGGAAATAGGCGGGAGTGTAGACGACCAGGTCTTCCAGGTGACGCACTTTGTCTTGGACCAGGTAAGGAAGTCCGCATGCGCCGTAGGAGACGGTATCGCCTTTCTCGAGGACTACGATGTCGAGATTTGGGTCCAGGCGCCTGGCGCGCGTAGCCGCACTCAAGCCCGCGGCCACAGCGCCGATCACGACCAGGCGCATCAGGAGCCTTGGCCGCCGCCTTGCACAAAATCGAGAATGTCGAACGCCTTCACTTCGCGGTCTGGAAAGAAGCTGTTGATGGCGTCCTGCTCATCGTTGAACAGTTCAAAGACGGTGGTGAGCTTGGTGAGGAGCAACAGTTCAATATTGCGCTTGTTGAGATTGAGCAGCTTCAAGGCGCCGCCGGCTTTGCTGAAAGTGGTGTAGCAAATGACCATACCGCCGAGGCCGGTGCTATCGATGTAGTCGAGCTGTTGCAGGTTGAGGACAGCCTGGGTAACCCCGCTGTCGGCCAGCTGCTTGATAGCATCACGGAACTTTGTAGCTTCCGGTCCGACCGTCAGGCGCCCCTTCACGTCCAGGATTTGGATCCCCTCGATTTCGCGTTGTTGAATGTCCAGACTCATGTTAATGATTCTATCGCTCTGGAGCGGCCGCATCGAGGCGGCGTTCCTGGAACGGATCGGAGAGAGGTTCCGGGGGGGCAGCGGCCGGGAAGTTGACTTCGAACCGGCTTCCCTGACCGGGCTCGCTTATCACGTTGATCTTGGCTCCATGGACCTTGGCAATCCAGGCTACGAAGCTGAGACCGAGGCCAAGTCCACGCTCCGGATCGGCGTTGCCATCCCAAACCCGGTAGAAGCGATCAAAGATATGAGGAATGTGTTTGGCGGGGATGCCGCGGCCGGTGTCGTCCACAAAAAACTGGACTCGATCACCCATTGGAACCAGGCCGACCATCACAGAGCCGCCCTTGCCCGTATATTTGATGGCGTTGGAAAGAAGGTTGGAGACCAGGCGTTCAATCTGAATCTTGTCACCCTCAATCCAGCAGCTTTCCAAAACAGAGCGGACCTGGATCCCCTCCATTTCGGCGGGAATCTGAAACTGATCCACGATATTGCTGACGATGGAGGGAAGATTGAGGGAAGCCTTTTCCAGGGCAACCAGTCCGGTTTCGGCCTGGCTGAGATGCAGCAGGGAGCGGACCACAAGTGTCAACTGCTCCACACTTTCAATGGCGGTGGCGATGGCTTCGCGGTACTGTTCAACGGTTCGAGCGGAGAACAAGGCGACTTCGAGTTCGCCACGGACGGCGGTGAGCGGCGTGCGCAATTCATGGGAAACATCAATGGAAAACTGCCGGACCTGGGAAAAAGAGCTTTGCAGGCGATCCACCATGCTGTTAAAGGCCTCAATGAGATGCTCCAATTCGTCCGATGCGCCTCGGGGCGGGATGCGAAGTCCGAGGTTGTCGCCGGTGACCAGTTGAGCGGCGCGAGCCACGTCGTTGAGCGGACTGAGGGCGCCGCCGGCCATGATCCAACCGAGCACACTGGAAGCGAGCAGCAACACTGGCACGATGGTGAAGTAGTTGCGCGTAAATTGATTGAGAAGTTTATCGTTGGTATCCAGAGCACGGCCGATGGTGAGGAGAAATTTGCGGCCGCCGTCATCAATGAGCAAGGCGGAGCGGATGAGGTAGGAAATGTCCGCGTCTGACTTTCTCACGCGCCAAACGGGCTTGCCGGCGGTGAGCATGGCTCGGAGGGTCTCCTTGGGTTCCACGCCAAGGTCACTGTAGGCGTCGGAAACCTCCAGGACGCGTCCGTCCGCCCCGGTGAGCAGGAAGATGCGGCGGAGACGTTGGACGATGAATGATTCCTCCGTATCTTCCAGATCGTATTTCCAGACCGGCTCATTGTTCTTGATCTGGAGATAACCCTTCACCGTAGCGGCTTCTTCATCGAGGATCAAGGTGGTGTTGTCGTAGAGGTTGGTCTTGAGCTGTTGCCGGAAGAGGGCTCCCACGGCAGCGAGCAGAATGGTGAAGATGATGACGTAGCTGAGGGTGAGGCGGAGCCGCAGGCCAAAGGGTCTTCTGCTTCTTTGGACGGCCTGCATGGCGTGTGGAGTTAGGCTTCCGCCTTGTCGGGGGCTTCCAGCATGTAGCCGACACCGCGCACGGTCTGAATCATTTTGTCCGGGAACCGGTCATCGATCTTACTGCGGAGGTGACGGATATAGACATCGACGATGTTGGTGAGCCCGTCGTACTCGGATTCCCAGACATGTTCCACGATGAGCGTGCGGCTGAGCGGGCGGCCGCTGTTGCGCATCATGTATTCGAGGATGGTGAACTCCTTGGGCGCCAACTCGATGGTTTCACCGGAACGCACCACCTTGCGGCGAATGCAATCCATGACGAGATCGCCGACCTGGAGTTTTTCCGGAGTGGGCTGGCCGCGGCGGAGCAACGCGCGAACACGGGCGAGGAGTTCGACAAAGGCAAAGGGCTTGACCATGTAGTCGTCCGCGCCTTGCTCCAGTCCCTTGACGCGATCATCGACGGCGTCGCGCGCACTGAGGATCAGCACAGGTGGACTGGATTTGCGATTCCGGATGCGCTTGAGCAGATCAATGCCGTCAATATCGGGGAGCATCAGGTCCAGGATGACCAGATCGTAGTCGGCCCCATGGATAAATTCCATGGCTTGACCGCCATCGGGCGCCACATCCACCGCATACCCGGAGCCTTCCAAACCGCGTCGCGCGAAATCGGCGATGCGCGCCTCGTCTTCCACTACTAGTAGTCTCACAGTAATTTAACGATACCACTACCTAGCGTGGCTCGTGGCAATAATTGCAGTCGTTACGGGCGCGCTGCTTGATATGGCAGTCCATGCAGCCCCCCATGCTGATGTCGGTTTCGCGGAAGAGTTGATCCCGTGCGGCAACGGAGCCATGACAAGTCTGGCAATTTGCGCCGGCTTCGAGGTGGCGGCGATGGCTGAAAAAGACGTAGCTGGGGATGAGGTAGACACGGGCCCAGGCGGGATCCGCTTTTTGCTCCGCGTATCGGGCCAGCCTCTGAATGGCGGGCGAGAGGGCGGCGGCGGTTTTGTGGCAGCCCATGCAGGAGGAGGCAGGCGCGATGCCCATCGATTCGCCGGGATCTGCGTTTCTATGACAGGTCTTGCAGGTGAGACCGAGTTCGGTGTGCTTCTTGTGACTGAACGGGAGAGGCTGCTGGACGGGAGAGCCGGGGGTTTTGAGGGTGGTTTGCGCCGGGAGCAGGCAAGCGGCGAACAGGAGGAGGGGAACGATTCGCACGCGTGCTAGAGGCTGCCTTTCTTCGCTTGAGCGGCCAGGTATTCGGATGCGCGCAGCGCTAGCGCGAGAAGGGTGAGCGTTGGATTCTGTGCGCCGCCGGAGACAAAAGAGCTGCCGTCCATGACGAAGAGGTTGGAACAGTCGTGGCTTTGGTTAAAGGAATTCAGGACGCTGGTCTTTTTGTCCGCGCCCATGCGGCAGGTGCCGAGTTCGTGAATACTCTCGCCGGGCGGAACCATGGTGCTGTGCTTGGCCAGCACCTGGAAACCGGCGCCGTGGCACATCTCCGCGGCCGCTTCCATCGAGTCGCGGGCCATGGCGTGTTCGTTATCGGAGTAACGCTGCTGAATGTGGAGGGCGGGGATGCCCCACTCATCGCGGAGATTTGCGTCGATACGGACATGATTTTCCGGACGCGGCAGGACCTCGCCCATGGTGGTGAGAGAGAAGCCGGCCCCACGGACGGCATCGAGTTCCTTGAGCATGGCCTCCCCGTAGAGTGGAAAGTGCTGCGGTCCGGGCGAGGAGCCGCTGCCGAAGTCGTAGGTGTAGCCGCGAAGGAAATTCTTTTCGCGCTTGTCGAGATTGCGGAAGCGGACGATGTAGCCTGAGCCTCCCATGAGGTCGCGGCCACCGGCTCCGGAGCGGGCGTCGGGCCCC
>Ga0080064_1007523_pt1 | contig 10931 bp, 12 predicted proteins | sample Subgrocontami54m_FD_69260 | JGI IMG/M metagenome (GOLD analysis project Ga0080064, IMG submission 69260) | Subsurface groundwater microbial communities from S. Glens Falls, New York, USA - GMW46 contaminated, 5.4 m (SPADES assembly) (version 2) ... | reverse complement strand
CTGAATGAAAAGGAAATCCTCGCCTACGTCAGCTACCAAGACCGCGAAGACAGGGGGCAACTGAAACTCGATCTCAAGTAGCGGTCGGGGAAGCCACCAGCTCTGCTGGTGGAGCTTCACTTTTGAGTTCTACCTTCGTAAACAATATTTCAAAATCGAGGCAAATGTTGCTGTTGTCTCTGGGCAGAAAAGTATCATAGAAGCATTTCAGGAATTTAAGAATAAATGTGAAAAGATGAACGAAGGAGAATTTGATCTTGAGTCCCTATTTCAGGAATTCAATAAAAATCAACTGCAAAAACACTGGTACAAAATATCTACTGCTAGTGGCGATCCTAAAAAATACTCCGACTTTTGGTTAAAAGTTCCATTTTGGGGGAATATCCCTGAATCCAATGTTATAGATGCGAAGTCAGAAGAATGAAATGAGGCTTTAGGGTTGTATTTAAAATGAAGAATTCTTTACCAGATATATCAAAAATCTTTCGACTGTGGTATGAAAGGAAAAATAAGAACCAAGAGGAAGATGAGGAAAAACTGAAAGAGCTTAGCAGAATTCTTAAACCCGGAATGGTTAATGAATTTTGTATTACTTTGCAGTCCGGTCAGTGTCTTGGAAATTTACTAGAAACATTTGATGTATATAGAGCGTTCATACAGCTACAAACCACACGTTTCAATGATAGGGAATTGCAAAAGTGTTTTGAGGATTTCAACATAGCACTCTTTAAGTTGCTAGATTATTCTGGCGATAATTTTAGCCCAGCTGATAGAAATCCTAATTTCCTGTCTTTTTCTCCCTGGGATCGTAATGTGAAATTCAGCAAGCTTCTGCACCTGACTAATTCCTTCTATGAAAAGTATAAGAAACTTACTGCTTGCGCTCATAAAAATCGAAGACCTCAGTCAATCACTTTGATTATTGGCGTTATCCTTTTATTTGCGATTTTCGGACTTCTTCCTGAAGTCTTTCTGCTGCGTCACCTATCACCTCAAAATAAAGTGGAAACTACAGTAGCAAGGGCAGAACCGATAGTAGTGGAACCGCAGGAGATTAAAATGCTGTTCGTTGGGGACATTATGCTCTCCCGCAATATCGGTAAAATTGCGGCAAAGAAAAAAGACTACCGCTATCATTTTTTGAAGATTGCCTCAACGACCGAAGCGGCTGATCTTGCCTTTGCCAATCTTGAAAATCCCGTGTCTACTCGCGGGATACTTTCGGGAAGTATCTATTCATTTCGGGCAGACCCGAAAACGCTTGAAGGTTTGAAGTATGCAGGGTTTGATGTCGTTTCCATCGCCAACAACCACATCTGGGACTACGGCAAGCAAGCGTTTAAGGATACGTTGACGAACCTTGCCGAGAGCGGTATCACTGCGATTGGTGGGGGAGAGAATTATGAGGACGCGCATACCCCGAAAGTTGTTACGGTAGGGCAGACCCGAGTTGCTTTTTTGGCATACACCAATCTCATTTCCTCCCCTGCTATTTCACGATTTAACGATGACATTTTGAGAACCGACATTGCAAAAGCCAAAAAGCTTGCTGATGTGGTGATTGTCTCATTTCACTGGGGTGACGAATATCACACGAAGTACAACAAGGAGCAGGAGAGGGTAGGGAAGCTCGTGATTGACGCGGGGGCAAACCTTGTCGTTGGACACCACCCGCACGTCGTGCAGGAGGTTGAGGAATACAAAGGAGGCTACATTCTCTACAGCCTCGGCAATTTTATTTTTGACCAAAACTTTTCCGAAGATACCGGTCGCGGTCTCTTGGTTGAGGTCACACTTCTCGGCAACAAAATCACCTCGGTCGCCAAGAAACAAGTCGCCTTCTCCGGCAACTACCAGCCATATATTTTACCAATCCCAACAAGCAGTAAAAAATAGCAAAGATTTACTATAGGCTAATTCGCACGAATTAGCCTATAGGAATGTTGGGTGGGGTAGGACAACCCTTTTGTTTATCGGTGTTTTTTGTTAGAGTAGTCGTCATTACCCTCCTTTGTACAAGGATACGGAGGGGTAAAACGGGATGTAGTATAACGGTAGTATCTACGATTCGGGTTCGTAGGGTCCGAGTTCAAATCTCGGCATCCCGACTTGAAGATGGGTGGGGCGGGTGAAGGTTCGCCCCAATATCCGCTGAAGGCGGATAACGGGGCACGTAGGGTCCGAGTTCAAATCTTGGCATCCCGATTGAACGAAGTGAATGAGGGTGACGAGATTTGAACTGGAGAGGGGTCGGGAGAAAAGTCGTTCTCCCGTTGAGGAAAGTAGCGAGCCCCCGAGCGTTGAGAACCGTGGGTTCTCAAAGCACAACGAAGCGAGCAGTGCGGTTCTCGGCATCCCGATCAATATGTTCAGTCTTAATTAAGTTCCACAGCAAAAGGACTTTTTTTCTTTGTTCTCTGTTTCTAAGAGCCTATCTCCAATCTCATACCTTGATAAAATGAGAAAATTCCGAGCGAAAATGGCATATTTCGACGAGTCATATCGAGATATGATGAGGAGAAAGAGGTAATTTGCAGCCGGAAGTTTCTCATTTTAGCAGGTAAGCGCACAGGTTGAGCCATTTCTGGCGGTGAGATTGGAGATAGGCTCTAACTACTAACTACATACTACCGTCTACTGTCTATCTGCTTTCCCGAAAGTTATACCCACTCCCTGGGGTTGTAGGCAAGGGCAGACCTCTCTATACTTACAAGGATTGTCTCAAGGTCTTGTGTAATAAAGAGCAGTCGCTTTTTCAGCTAATTTTTTCGTATGTCGAAAAATCTAATATGTTCAAAAGTTGTCGCAGTCGGGTCGGCGGTGTCGCTTCTCCTTACCGCGACATTCGCGTTCGCGGAAACGGCTGGTGTCCCTGTAGTTCCTGCGGGAATGGGCCCCGAGGCAATTATGGAAATGAAAAAGGTTCGCGAGAACGCTCCGATGATTAACCGGGAGGTTAAGGAAGCTACGCGAGAAATTCGTGGTGAAGTTCGCGACGTGAGCACCATGCGTGAGGACGCGATCAACGCCGCCAAAAATCAGGCGCGCAAGGCGGTTCCGTCTGAAGTGAAGGTTCTTCGTGAGCAAAACCGCGACGTACGAAAGGATGTACGTATGGAAACTAGCGCCGAGATTAAAGTTATCCGCCAAGGCGTTACCACGAGCGTAAAGGAGGCTCGTAAAGATGCAGTTGCGGAAATGCAGGCAAATCGTGACGAGGCACAGAAGGCAGTAATGGAAGTTCGCCAAAAAGCTGAAGCGGATATTAAGGCGATTATGTCCGATACCACCAAGACAAAGGAGGAGGTAAAGGCGGCACTTGAGGCTAAGCGAGAGGAAGTGCAAAAAGTGCTTGAGACAAGTCGTGAAGCGATGAAAGCTTCCGTGACCGCGAAGCGAGAGGATTTTGAGCAGAAACTTGAGCAGGCGAGGGAAACGGTGAAAACCAACATTGAAGCCAAACGAACAGAGCTCAAAAAGAAGCTTGAGGTGGTTAAGAGTGATGCAAAGAAACAGGCGGTAGAACGCGTTGACAAAGAGTTTGAACGCATTAACACAAAGCAGGTAGAGAACTTTAACAAGGTACTCGTACGCCTTGATGAAGTGCTTAAAAAGGTTGTCTCACGAACCGACAAGGCGGAGGCATCGGGCAAGAGTGTATCCGGTGTGCGGGGAACCATTGCAAGTGCCGAAACAGCGATTGCGGGAGCGCGCGAGAAGGTAGTCCTGCAAGCGGGTAAGAGCTACACCATTACGGTTACCACGGAGGGAGAGCTTCGCATTGCGGTAGAAGATGCGCGACAAGCCCTTAAGGGTGACCTCGTCGCCGTTCAGGCATCTATGAAAGGGGCTCAAGAAGCTCTGAAGTCTGCCGTAACTGCGCTTAGCACCATTCCGGGTATTAATACCGTAGAAACGGCATCGGTTGTACCTGTTTCTACCACTCCGGTAACGGCGACACAGCCTACAAACTAATCCATAGATATGTATGAAAAAAATTCTTTTTCTTATTATCGTTATTGGCGCTCTTGTCTTCCTGGTGATGCGCTACGGAGGGCAAAAGGAAATCGCTCCCTCCACGGGCGAAGATGGTACCGCTGACACCACTACCAGTATTTCAGACGATCTTGGTGCGGTAGATACGGGAAGTGCCGATGCCGACCTCAACGCGCTCGATGCCGATATCAACAGCCTCTAGACAATACGAAGCTATACGAACTTTACAGGGAACAGTACAAACAAAATCCCGAAAAAACACGCCGACCTTCACGGTCGGCGTGTTTTTGTTTGGTTATTTCGGTGCTCTTTGGTACTATTCACCTAATCATTTCTTAGAGCCTGTTCATAATCTAACCGCAGTATAAGGCGTAAAACATAGCTTGCCTGCCGAAATGTCCAAAATTCTGCTGCAAATCGCGTCTTTCTCGTCAGCGTATCTCGAGTAGCTTGCCTCAAAATCCGCAATTTTCAGAGCGAATTTTGAACATTTCATTCAGGTATTAGATTATGAACAGGCTCTTAGATTTTCTACTTATACCATCTCTAGGTAACTTCTCCCCATAAACTCATCACCATGGGGCTTTGTTGAGCCTTTTGTCTATCGGCATACTGTGGACGGGTTAATTGGGGATGGTATTACTACCCGCCCGAACGTACCTAAGACGGTACCCGCCAGAATGACTTGTCGGGCTGGGTCCGGTACGGGCGGGCTTTCTACTAGCTACTTGCTATTTCATGATTATCGTTGATGTTGAAAGCTCCGGAATTGATACCCGAAAATGCTCGCTCCTTTCGGTGGGTGCGGTTGATTTTGATAATCCAGGCAATCAGTTCTATAAGGAGTGCAGGGTGTTTGACGGAGCGCACATTGAGGACGAAGCGCTTGCGGTAAATGGCTTTACTCAAGCGTCCTGTACCGACCCACAAAAACCGACCGACAGGGAAGTGGTCGTCGCATTTTTGGAGTGGATGAAGACCTGCAAGGAGTGGACACTGTGCGGACAAAATCCGTCCTTTGACCGGGACTTTCTTATGGAAACCGCCCATCGGTACCATCTTGACTGGCCACTCGCACAACGTACCGTGGATTTGCATACCGTCGCTTATTACGAGTTTACAAGGGAAGGGAAGACGGTTCCGCTTCTTAAGAACCACTCGGCACTTAACTTAGAGGCAATTTTGGAGCATGTAGGGCTCTCTATTAAGCGAAAAAGCCACAATGCGCTTGAAGATGCGAAGCTGGAGGCGGAGGCATTCGCTCGTTTTATGAGAGGGAAGCCACTTTTTGACGAGTACCGAGAGTTTCCTGTTCCGTCTCGTTTGAAGGTCTAGTAGTAGGGTAGCACCACAAGTGAACAAATACGGCTCTCTAGAGCCGTATTTTTCTATTGACCAAGCCTGAAATACGTGTGAAAGTATTGACAGGAAAGCTGAACTGTGATAGTATATACGCACCAATCAGACGAAAGTCTGGTTGTTATTTTTAACTGAAAATCAAGGAGCTCTGCGACTATGATTTTCGTTATCCAGCACCATTTTTCCGGAACATAAGATTGAATTTTTATTGAGCGTTGGCAGGTGATTCTCGCCATCTCACTAAAAACCACTTCTGTGAAAATGGTGCTGGATGATGATTTTTATAGTCGCTCTATTAACTCGCTCCCTGAAAATCAACCAAAATTATGATTGAACTTACTACCGGCGTCTTGTTCCTTGTGGGAACGTTCTATGGCGGTGCTACTCTGGTAGCCGAACCTAGCGCCCCTATCGCCGGAGAGCAGTCGCTTGTGAACCAGCCGATAACGCTTGAATCGTATGTTCGTGAGTACTTTAAGGATACGCCAATACTCGCGGAAATCGCCAGGTGTGAGTCACGCTTTAGGCATCTCACCAGAAACGGTAAGGTGCTTCGCGGAGAATTAACCCCAGACGACCTTGGGGTCATGCAGGTCAACGAGTTTTATCACGAGGATACGGCAAAAGTCCTCGGATACGACCTCCATACGCTTGATGGAAATCTCGCGTATGCCAAATGGCTCTACCACAAGGAAGGTACGGTACCGTGGTACTCGTCATCTAAATGTTGGCAAAAAGGAGCTACTCTCGCCAAGGTGGATGGTGTAAAGATAGGCACAAATTAATAGTCGCAAAAAATCCCCGAGCGTTATGCTCGGGGATTTTTGTGTCATTAGAGTCCTTCTCCTCCATGGAATTTCTTATGAATATCTCGTAAACGCTTTGAAGTTACGTGAGTGTAAATCTGGGTCGTGGCGATATTCCGGTGTCCAAGAAACTCCTGAATAATGCGCAAATCTACACCCTTATTTAAGAGGTCGGTCGCAAACGAGTGTCGAAGGGTGTGGGGCGTTGCTAGAAAAGGGATTCCAGCCATTTTTGAGTATTTTTCCACGATAAGCTCAATCCCTCGAACCGAGAGGCGTCTTGAGTCCTTTTTTGGGCCCTTGGAGTTGATAAAGAGAGCACTGTCGCTGTCATCGCGACCTTTGATGTATTCCTTTAGCCAGTGCAGTGCACGGTGGGAGAAATACACCGTTCGAGGATGTCCGCCTTTGCCGATAACACCCAGCTCAAGGTCCTCTTTGGTAAGCGAACTCGCAAGTTGCTTCACATCAAGCGCGACAAGCTCGGCGACCCGAAGACCTGTGCTAAAGAGCGTCTCAAGAATGGCGCGGTCGCGACGGCCAGTCGCGGTCTTTATGTCAGGCGCGTCAAAAAACCTTCGGAGCTGTGCGATGTCGAAGAACTTAATGAGGTGCTCCTTTCGGTTCTTTGGAAGCTTTATTTTCTCCGTGGGAACCGTCGGGATATTTTTTTCGTGAAAAAACGACACAAACGACCGCAGGGCGATGAGGTACAGGCTCTGGGTCACGGGATGGAGGGTCGCGGAGGACTTGCGGATGGCATTTGGGCGTCTTGAGAGCCAAATGCGGTACTTCGAAATGTGGTCTTCGGTGAGCTTATCGGGAGAGAGCTTTTCCAAATTATTTTCTTTAAGCCATGCAAAAAATTTTTGCACGAACCGAGAATAATTTTTCACGGTATTTATCGAGAGTCCTTTTTCGACCTCTGAATATTCAAGAAAATCATTTAGGTATTGAGGAAGCGGTTTGTACATAGGCAAAAAGAGCGCTTATTAGAGGATTAACATATATTATACGAAGTACTCTACCTTTAGGCAAAGGGTGTTATCCACACCCATTGAGGTATCTCCCCTCCTACTTTGCCGGAAGAATGGACTGAAGTTTATCCCAGAGCCACGTGAGCGGCGCGACGATAAACGTATTCCACGCGTACGAAAGATTGTCGTGCACGGTGCCGGAACTAATAATTTCGCGCAAATTGTATCCGAAAAATCCGAGCACGATAAGCCCGATAATAATGACTACAATCATTCCGATAAATCCCCTGTTCCCTTTCATGGAAGGTACTATACCATAAACTCTTGCGTTTAGTTATGAACAGTGTATATTCTAACGTGAACACTTAAACTTTGGTCTTTCTTAAAATTTATGAAGAATCAGAAAATTGCTCCTGGAAGCGACGGTCGGACGTACCGTGTATTTCCAAATGAAGGCGGTATAAGTTTGCGCGGCGGTTCACAGGCAAAGCTTCCGCGAGAAAAACGTCCAAGTCGGCCAATCGCGGAGCGCATCACTCCAGAAGCCATTAGGGAACAGATAGGGTTTTTGAAGCTGAAACTTGGCGACCCCTATCGGCATTGATACTGTGGTGGCTCGCGCGGTGTCTCACTCCTGTCTGTATAGTCAGACAGTGTTGCGGTAGGCCTTTGTGCAGGCACTACCGCTTTTTTCATAAATACTTCAGCGGATCAAGGTACGCCTTGAGGTCGGCGACGGGCATGGTGTAGGTTCCGCCACAGACGGCGCTCTTGCGTTGCATCACTTTGACACCTTGAGTGGCGTAGACGGTGAAGTGGAGGTGCGGACCGGTGGCGTAGCCGGTTTCGCCAGCGTATCCGAGAACTTCTCCTGTGGAAACACTCTGCCCCTGCGAAACTTTGACCAGCGAAAAGTGCGCGTAGAGTGTTGAGAGACCATTGCCATGCTCAATAAGTACCCACTTGCCGTAGGAAGCTCCCGGACAAACGGCGTCGGTGTTGCCCGTTCCTTTTACGATGCCCGAAAGCGCTGCTTTGACGGGAGTGCCGTTTGGAGCGCGAAAGTCCACGCCGTTGTGTCCGTTGCCGTTGTAGGCACCACTTCGGGCAAAAGCGGTATCACCAAAGGTTTGCGTAATCTTTACCGCATCAAGTGGCCATTTCAGTACTCCGGAGCCAGCGGACGGGAGTCGCGATGGGTCAATCGCGAATTTGAGGTCGGATTCAAATTTCAAAAGTTCCTGCTCAAACGCGTTTCGTTTTGCGACCTTCTGCGCCAGGATTTTGCGATATTCGGCTTCTTTGCTTTTTGTGGTTGCGAGAAGCGTGTTTTTGTCTCTTTTGTTTTGCGCGAGCAAAAGATTTTTGTCGGCAAGGTCGGCGCGAAGCGACACCAGTTTTTGCCTATTTGTTCGCGTTTCCGTTTGCGTATCTTCAAGGTCGGCCTTCAACCCTTTTGTGGTAAGCAGGTCGCCACGAACTCCTTTCTGAAATCGTTCCAGGTCATCTACTGCTCCCCACAGTGAGGAAAGCGAGGCACCCGACAAAATAGTCTCGGCAAGTGTCCTTTTTTCAATGTCGGCAAGGTTTCGTATGCTGTGCGCGAGCGTGTCTTTGCTCTGGCCAATTTTATTTTCTTTTTTTGTAATTTCGCTTGAAAGCTCCTCCAGGCGAAGGTTGACCCCTGTAATTTTGTTTTCGGTGAGTTTTATTTCCGCGGAAAGCTTCCTTTGCTCAAGGTCAATACCTCGGATAGTACTTTGTAATGTTTTCGCCTCACTTCCGGTTGCTTCAATCTGTTTTTGAAAGTTGGCAATTTCCTTTTCCAAATCGGCAATGGCGCTGTTTCGCTCTAAAATCTTGCCTTGAAGCTCACTTATGGTATCTCCGCGAACAACAAAAAAAGGCGTGAGAAGGACACACCAGAAAAGTCCCAGGATGTACCACTGTGGGCGGAGCATATCGCCCTATTGTAACATGACGAGCGCGTGATTCAGGCGCGCGAGGGTCACCTCCTTTCCCAAACAAGCACCAAGCGTAAAAGGGTCAGGGGATTGCTCTCGACCTGAAAGGGCGACACGCATCGGCCAGAGTACGTTTCCCTTCCCCTTTGCTTCGGCGTAGGGCATAAGAGCATCTTTAATACCGGATTTCGTAAAGCTTTCGGAGGAAACATTTGTGAGAATGGAAAGCGTTTCTTCAAGGTGAGGTTTTGGTCCTTCCGTCGCTTTTTTCCACTGCAAAAGTTCTTTAGAATAGCTCGGTTCTTTGGTGAGGTAATCTAGCTCTCCCGAATCAACATCCTTTTGAATATCGCTAAATACGCTTATCCGCTCAAACAGCATTTCAGTAACGGCGGTCACCTGTACGGAGGTCTTGCCCGCAGTAAGTTCAGGTGGAATGTGGGGGATAAGTGAAGATGCCCCTTCCCTCTTTAGATACTCTTTATTTACCCACCGCATTTTTTCTTCACCAAAAACTGCTCCACCTTTTTGCACTTTAAAAAGGTCAAAAATGCTGACGAGCTCATCAAGCGAAAAAATCTCTTGGTCGGTGCCTGGGTTCCACCCGAGGAGAGCGAGGTAGTTCACCAGCGCCTCCGGGAAATATCCACGAGCCTTATATTCGCTTACCGGTATGGCGCCACGGCGTTTGGAAAGTTTGGTGCGGTCGGGTGCGAGAATAAGTGGCACGTGAGCATAGATAGGTCTTCCAAAACCTAATGCTTCCTGCATAAGTATCTGCCTTGGTGTGTTTGAAATGCCATCCTCACCGCGAATAACGTGTGTGACGCCCATTTCGTAGTCGTCTACGATGACCCCAAAATGATACAGCGGTTCCTCAAGTGACTTGGCGATAACGAAGTCTCCAAGTTCGGTGGTATCAAAGGTGATGTCGCCTCGGATGAGGTCGGTAAAGGTGATTACTTTGTTTGGATTTCTGAAGCGAATCACTTCGTCGCGCTTCTCGCCCTCGCGCTTTTTGGGCGACTCATAATCGGCCCGTGCTTCTTCTGAAAGTTCGGATTCCTTTGAGAGGTATGCAGAACCCGCATCAACGAGCCTTTTTAGGTATGACTTATAGATATCTCGTCGTTCCGATTGGAGCCAAACCTCTTTGTTGTCATGCTTTAGTCCCAGCCAGGCAAGAGTCTCCTTTATGTCAGTTTCGTATTCCTTCTTTGAACGCTCGGTGTCGGTGTCTTCAAGTCTAAACAAAAAAGACCCGCCGTAATGTTTCGCGAACAGGTAATTAAACAGCGCCGTACGGGCGTTCCCCAGTTGGAGCTTCCCCGTCGGCGATGGTGGGAATCGGGTAATAACTTTCATAACAGGATTAAAACTTTAGAGAAACTCCCGCTTTGCGAGCGATTTCCTTAATCCATTCTTCGTGCCGAGTCAGCTGTGTGTTTATGGCGGCGTGCTCTTGCTGTAAATCCGTGACAACCTTCACAAATCTATCAACCGAAACCGAGAGGGTGTGAAGTGATTTTTCCACATGCGAAAGGCGTTCCTCAATCCGGACAACGTCGTCCTTCGTTGCGAGGGTAAGTAGCAACTTTTGTATTCGTTTGAAATCAGTATCGGTTAACATAGTCAGAGTATAACACACAAGAAAATTGCTTTTGAGGTTGACAGAAGTGCAAAGGCATATTACCGTTCTCCTATATTTCCACTCGCTTACTCATTTGTTTTTATACCATCCCTAATTAACCCCTCCATATTGTTCCAGTATCCATTTGTATCCGAGTAATTGCTTCATTCCACTTGTATCATCGGCAAGCATAGCAACC
>Ga0080064_1007521_pt1 | contig 10933 bp, 10 predicted proteins | sample Subgrocontami54m_FD_69260 | JGI IMG/M metagenome (GOLD analysis project Ga0080064, IMG submission 69260) | Subsurface groundwater microbial communities from S. Glens Falls, New York, USA - GMW46 contaminated, 5.4 m (SPADES assembly) (version 2) ... | reverse complement strand
GCCCGCCATTTCGCCGGCGGCCGCCAGCCGCAGCGAGCGCTTGAGATCCTCTAATGCCCGCGCGCGCTCGTCAACGATGATTCCCAGCGCCAGGCCCGTGAGCGTAAGCGCGGATAGCCGCACCTGCAGTTCCAGGACGGCAAGGGATTGCAGGGCGCCGACCTCGGCGCCCAGCACCACGCCAATCTGAACCACGCCCGACGCCGCCGCGGCGCCGCTCAGACCGCCTCGCAAGGCGATCCAGATCAGGGGCAGGAACAGGAGATAGAAATTGCGCCGCGGTTCGTCGCCGCTTTGGAACATGAAGAAAACCAGTCCGCCCAGGATGACGAACTGCAGCGCGGTTTCCGGTTTGCGCCAGGACTGGAGCAGCTGTCGGCGTCCTGCGGGATCCGCCGCAACCATGAGCAGCGGCGCAGTGACGAGCACGCCAACCGTGTCGCCCAGCCAGAACTGAAATGCCGCGGCGATAAACGAGTCTCCAACGCGAAAGCCCACGAACCAGAGTATTCCCACGTAGCAAACGCCGATGATCGCAGCGCCGGCCACCGTGACCGCGATAAATATCCACAATTGCCGCGTATCGTGCAGTCGGCCATAGAACTGGAAGCGTAACCTGAGCGCCGCGGCGATCCCGGTGTAGCCTGCGGCAAGCACCAGCGAGGTCACGGTCGAAAGCGGCAAACCGCCCGGCATATCGCGAATCAGCAACTCGCCGATGAGGATCGCCGTGAATACAACCGGGGCATAACGCAGTCCGCCGAGCAACATCCAGACGATGGCCAACGCCGGCGGTGGATTCCAGGGCGTGATGTTGAAAGGGCCGAGCGGATAAATGGAACTCGTCCAGTCCAGGGCAAGGTAGCACGCGACGAACAACACCACGTCTCTCGCGTGGGCAGCGAGCGAACGGCGCGTCCCCATTGCCTGGAAATCAGCCAACGTGAACGCGCTCCACGATGCTCGCTCCGACGAGTCCAATCGACGCTGTGGCTGGTGGTGGGTACGTAAATGTCCCTACTTAAATTCTCTAATAGCCAAAGCGCGGCTCCAACGCTATTTTGCCATAGACATGACTTCACAATGCAACCGCTGGTTGTGCTCGGCGCGCAGGGCGGCACGATGAGAGCACTCCTTGATTTCAGCGCATGGGCCGAGTGGGCCCGCTCGCTGGACGCCGCATGGCTGTTTGTGCCGATCATGGCGTTCGTAATCGTGGTCGTCCGGTGGTGGAGCAGGGGCCTCAGATCAGACAAACCCCGGGAATCGAAGTATGACCGATCGGGATCGTGAATGGCGCCGCCGGTGGAACGGACATCCAGGGGCGGCGATCGACCGTCGATTACCAATAGCACGAGGAGGCAGTAAACCATGAAATTGCTCTATCGCATGGCCGCGACGATTCTCGCTTTGGCGATTCATTTCCCGTCAACCGCTGTCGCGCAAGCCTATCCCGATAAACCCGTACGCGTCATCGTCGTCTTCCCGCCCGGGGGCTCCAACGACGTGGTAGCCCGCATCGTGTTTCAGAAGGTGTCGGAGATGATGGGCCAGCAGTTTGTCATCGAGAATCGCGGCGGGGCAGCGGGCACCATCGGCACTGAAGTGGTGGCGAGCAGTGCCGCGGACGGCTATACCATCATGGTGCAATCGGCGACGCATGTGGCCAACCCGCATCTCTACAAGAAACTTCCCTACGACGCTCTGAAGGACTTCATCGGCGTATCCACGCTGGCGCGGCAGGTCGGAATGCTGGTCGTGCATCCGTCGGTGCCCGCGAAATCAGTGAAAGATTACATTGCGCTGGCCAGGTCGCGTCCCGGTGAAATCAACTATGCGTCCGCAGGCAATGGCAGCTTTGTGCATCTGACGATGGCGCTGCTGGCGGCGACCACCAAGACCAAGATGGTACACGTGCCGTACCGGGGCGGCGGACCGGCCGGGACCGCCCTTATCGCGGGGGAGACGCACGCGATGATCGCCACGATAGGTTCACTTTTTACGCACATCAAGTCAAAGCGGGTGCGGCCGCTGGGTGTGACTTCGGACCAGCGCACGACGCAGTTCCCCGATGTCCCCGCGATCGCAGAAACCGTACCGGGCTATGAGTTCACGGCGTGGGTCGGTTGTTTTGCGCCGGCCGGCACGCCCAAGCCGATCGTCGACCGGCTCAATGCCGAACTGAGGAAGGTGCTTGCCGACCCCGGCGTGGCGTCGAAACTGAACGTGCAGACCCTCGACCCGATGCCGATGACACCCGAGCAATTCGCGGCACGCCTGAAGTCTGACTATGAAAAGTACGAGAAGGTGATCAAGCTTTCGGGCGCAACAATTGGTTAGGTTCGATCACTACGCGCGATGGGATGCAAGGAGGGCGGACGTCGTGAAATTCAGCGTGCAATTGTGGAGTTCGCTATTGGTAGTCGCAGCCGGACTGCAGGCCGGGACCGGCGTTGCACTCGGGCAATCGTACCCGACCAAGCCGGTGCGCTTGATCATTCCGTTTGCCGCGGGCGGAGCCACTGATGTGTTGGCGCGCATCATCGCCCTCAAGCTCCCGGACGTGCTGGGCCAACAGGTCGTGATAGATAACCGGACGGGCGCCGGAGGCTTGATCGGCACGGAACTCGCGGCCAGGGCCCCGGCCGACGGCTACACGCTGATGGCCACGGGGACACCTCACGTCATCGTGCCGAATCTCTACAAGAAGCTGCCGTACGATCCGCTGAAGGATTTCGCGCCGATCATGCAATTCGGCAGTCAGCCCTACGCCCTGACCATCCACCCGTCGCTTGGGGTCAGTTCGGTCGGGCAACTCATCGAGTTGGCGAAGCGGCAGCCTGGCAGGATCAACTATGCGTCGTCCGGAAACGGTGGCGCGCAGCATCTGTTCGCGGCGATGTTCGTGTCGATGGCCAAAATCGACATGTTGCATATTCCGTACAAGGGCAGCGGAATGGCGCGCGCCGATCTGCTGGGCGGCCAGGTCAAGGTCGGCTGTCTGGGCATTTCGAGCGTGATCGACCATCACCGGGCGGGACAGCTGCGGATCCTCGCGGTGACGAGCGCTCAACGCTCGGAGCAGTTGCCCAACATTCCGAGTATCGCCGAAACGGTGCCGGGTTACGAAGCGACGCTGTGGAGCGGGATGCTCGCGCCCGCCGGCACACCGCCCGCAGTGATCAACCGCATCCACGACGAGGTGGCAAAACTGGTTCAGCGGCCCGAGGTGAAGACGACGTTGATTGCCACGGGGACGGATGTCGTTGTCAAGGGTCCGGGGGAGTTCGCCGCGCTGCTCAGGGTCGAGTTCGACAAGTGGGGCAAGGTCGTGCGCGAGATCAATCTGCAGATCAACTAGGCAAACGGAGGATGCGATGAACCATGCCATTTTTGCGGCAGCGGGTTTGCTTCTGACTTTCACGGTGTCCGGCGTCGAGGCAGCAGAGGCAAGTTATCCCAACAGGCCGATCAGATTCATTGTGCCGTTCGCGCCCGGTGGGCCCAGCGACTTCCTGTCGCGCATGGTGGGCCAGAAACTCAGTGAAAGCCTCAAGGAGCCGGTCATCATCGATAACCGCGGCAGCGTGGGTGGCGTGGTCGGCTTCGAAATCGGCGCGAAAGCGCCGCCGGACGGCTACACCCTGCTGTTGGCCGCCAACAGCTTGCTCACGATCAACCCGCACGTCTACAAGAAGCTGCCGTATGACCCGCAGCGCGACTTGCAGCCGCTCACGCAGCTCACCTCCGGCGGCAATGTCGTGGTGGTGCATCCTTCGGTCGCGGCCACGTCGATCAAGGAATTCATCGCGCTGGCCAAGTCCAAACCGGGAAAGATCAATTACGCGACGACCGGCACCGGCAATCTGCTCGGCATCGCGAATTTCAAGTTGATGGCCGGTATCGATATGGTCGCCATCCCGTACAAGGGAACGGGACAGGCGGTAATCGACCTGGTCGCCGGGCACGTGCAATTTTTTTTCATGAACCCGCTGATCGCCGTAACGAACGTCAATTCGGGCAGGCTGCGCGCGCTGGCCGTGACCTCCACCACGCGCAACCCGGCCCTGCCCGGCACGCCGACCGTCGCCGAATCAGGAGTGCCCGGCTTCGAGAACATCACATGGCATAGCGTTCTGGTGCCCGCCGGGACGCCCAAACCCATCGTGAAACGGCTAAACGCCGAGTTGGTCAAAATCGTGAACCTGCCCGACGTGAAAGAGCGTTTTCTGGGGCAGGGGCTCACCCCGGTCGGCTCGACGCCGGAGCAGATGAGCGCGCTGATCAAGGCAGAATCGTTGCAGTACGCGAAATTGGTCAAGCAGATCGGCCTCGTGCCGCAGTAATCCAAGGCGGCTGGAACGCAATTACAGCGAGGAGGATACTCGTGAAATGGCTCAAGTGGTCCGGGATCGCGTTGCTGCTCTTGCCGATGGCCGTTCTTGCGCAGGCTTATCCCAACAAACCGGTGCACGTGGTGGTCGCGTTTCCTCCGGGCGGCTCCATCGATGTCACGGCCCGCATAGTGTTTGACGGGATGACGGCACAGCTCAAGCAGGAATTCGTGCTCGACAACCGCGGGGGAGCGGCTGGCACCATTGCTGCCGCGTATTTCGCAAGAAGTGCGCCGGATGGCTACACCGTCATGACGCATTCCGCCACCCACATTGCCAATGCGTTCCTGTACCAGAAGCTTCCCTACGACACGCTCAATGATTTTATCGGCGTGACGACGCTGGCAAAACAGGTGGGCGTGCTGGTCGTTCATCCGTCGTTGCCGGTGAGGTCGGTGAAGCAATTCATCGCGCTGGCGAAAAAGCGCCCCGGCGAGATCAACTATGGATCCGGCGGCGTCGGCAGTTTGCTGCACGTGGCGATGGCTCTGTTCGCTCACGCAACGGAAACAAACATGGTGCACGTGCCTTACCGGGGCGGCGGTCCCGCCGCGATAGCGCTGATCGCCGGCGAAACCCAGTCCGAAATTGCAACCCTGGGCTCGGTCATCTCGTTTATCAAAGCAAAACAGATACGGGCGCTTGGGGTGACCTCGGAACAGCGCGTCAAACAGTTCCCGGATATTCCGGCGATCGGGGAGAGCGTTCCCGGCTTCGAAATCACGGCATGGGTGGGCTGTTTTGTCCCGGCCGGCACACCCAGGAGTATGGTCGACAGGCTCAACAGCGAGCTCAAGAAGTTGCTTGCCAATCCCGGTGTCGCGGCCAAACTCAACGATCTGACGCTGGAGCCGATGTACATGACATCGGACGAGTTCGCGCTGCGCCTGAAGTCCGATTACGATAAATACGGAAAGATCATCAAGCTTGCCGGTGCCAAGGCGAACTGATCGCAACGCGGCCGCGGTACTGATTCAACCAAACACAGGAGGAAATTTGATGAAGTCTCAGCGGTTTCTGGCGGCAACCCTGCTCGCCGCCGTCCTGGTGCCGGGCGTGGAAGCGCTGGCGCAGGCAACCCGCAATGACTATCCCAATCGGCCCATTCGCCTCGTCGTCGCGCAATCGCCGGGATCCTCGATCGATGCGATGGGCCGCGTGGTCGTCACCAAGATGAGCGAACTGCTGGGCGAGCAACTGGTGGTGGACAACCGCACCGGCGCGGGCGGCACGATAGGCGCAGCCATCGTCGCGCACTCAGAACCGGACGGCTACACGCTGTTTGGCGTTGCGACGGCGTCCCAGGTGATCGGGCCGCAGCTCTACAAAAAGCTCGTGACCTACGATCCGTTCACGGATTTTGCGCCGATCTCGATGTTTGCAGTTACGGATAACGTGCTGGTGGTGAATCCCGCGACGCCGTTCAAGACCGTCAAGGACCTGATTGCGTACGCGAAGTCGAACCCGGGAAAGCTCAACTGGTCGAATGCCGGCGCGGGCTTTCAAAGTCATCTTGCGGGCGTGCTCTTCACGCACAAGGCGGGCATCGAGGTACTGCATGTTCCCTACCGGGGAGCCGGCGCGTCCCTCACTGCCGCGATTGCCGGCGAGTCCCTGGTTACGATTGTCCCGGCGCCATCGGTGATGGGACATGTGCGGGCGGGATTGCTGCGCGCGTTGGCGACCGGTGGAGACAAGCGTTCGCCAATGGCGCCTGAGATACCCACCATCATCGAATCCGGCGTGCCGGGCTATGTGTCGACCGGTTGGGCCGGGCTGGCGGCGCCGAGCAAAACCTCCAGGGCGATCCAGGCCAAGCTCTACGATACGGTGGTCAAGACAATGAGGGACCGCGACACTCGTGCCACGATGAGCAAGCTGGGCGCGGAGCCGATGGCTACGACGCCGGCAGAGTTTGCCGCCGTGATCAAACGCGACTGGAACGCGTTTGGCGACGCGATCCGCGTGTCGGGTCTCACGACCAACTGAGCGACGTGCCGCAATCCGCAATTTCACGTAGTTAATTTCCGTTATTTAAATTGACGCGTGAGAAGTTGATAATTACCAATCACAGCCGCTTTGGCCCGCCTTAGGCTAATGAGTCGTGTGAGTGGCGAATTGATAATTTATCGATCAATTCGACTTTTGGAAGAGGAGGGGTTTATGTTCCGCAGCGTCTGTGTTTTGCTGTTGGCCGTCCTCCCCGCGCTGCCCGCGCTGTCGGCCGCCGCCGCCAACCGCTATCCTGAAAGACCAATCCGGTTCATCGTTCCATTTTCTCCGGGAGGCGGCACGGACCTTGTGGGCCGCTCCTTGCAGGGCAAGCTCGAAGAGGCTCTCGGTACCCCCGTAATCATCGACAATCGCCCCAGCGCGGGCGGCATCGTCGGCGTGACGCTGGCTGCGCAGGCGGCGCCGGACGGCTACACATTGCTTTTAACGTCCGCGAGCTTCACCTTCGCCCCGAGCCTCTACAAGGATCTGCCCTACGATGCGGTCAAGGATTTCAAACCCATCACGAATGTCGCCGAGACACCGCTGATTCTGTGCGTGCATCCCTCGCTGCCGGTCTTGAGCCTCAGGGACCTTCTCGCTCTTGCCCGCAATCGCCCCGGCGAAATTCATTACTCCTCCGCCGGGGTCGGCAGCAACCTGCACCTGACCACCGAGCTGTTCAAGTACATGGCCAAGATCAATTTGGTGCAGGTACCGTACAGAGGAGGCGGTCCTGCCGCGGTCGCCCTCATGAGCGGCGAAGTGCAGGCGGGTTTTGTTGCCATTCTGGGCGCAGTCCCATTCATGAAATCGGGCCGTATGCGCGGGCTTGCGGTTAGCACCAAGCAACGATCGCCGGTCTTGCCGGATCTGCCGACTATCGATGAGGCGGGCGTGCCCGGCTACGACAAGGCGGGCTGGACCGGGTTGTTCGCTCCGGCGGGGGTGCCGGAATCCATCATAACCCACGTGTACCAGGCGACCGCCAAGGTCCTGAAAAATCCCGACACCGTGAAACAGCTCGCGGACCAGGGTTCTGTCGCCGTCGGTAATTCACCCGAGGAGTTCGGTACGTTCGTGCGCTCCGAGATTGCGGAGTGGGCCAAGCTCATCCGCGACATGAAACTGTGATGCAACGCCAGCGTGCGCGGTTGGGCCAACAGGTGCTCGCGGATTTTCGCCCCGGCGCACGCGAATATTCGTTCTCGTCGCGCGGCACGAACCGTTCTACGGGATGGCGGTTGTTGAGCCGGATCCGGGCAAGACCAACGCGCCCTCTGCCCGACGCTGGATTTGTCATGAGGCGCAAGTGATTATCGAGGAGGAGTCTATGCTACGCACGCTGCTCGCAGGTTTTCTGATGCTTTTGCCCATGGCAGGCGATGTCGCCGCCCAAGAGGCGTATCCCACACGTACCGTCACCATCGTCGCGCCGTATCCGCCTGGGGGCGCGGCCGACCTCACCGCCCGGCCTTTCGCTCCTGCCCTGGAGCGTGTGTTGAAGCAGCCCGTGGTGGTGGTCAACAAGGTGGGTGCGGGCGGCGCCGTGGGCACGCAAGCGGTGTCGGTGGCCCCCGCCGACGGCTACACGCTGCTGCTCACCGTGTTTTCGATCTCGACCATCCCGGAGGCTGACCGCGTCGCAGGCCGCACGCCGACATTCACCCGGGAGCAGTTTGTGCCCGTCGCCCGTCTCAACGCCGATCCCACGGTTTTTATCGTACCGCCCAGCGCGCCGTGGCAGAGCGTGAAGGAGTTGGTAGCTGACGCCAAGAAACGTCCGAACGAGATACTTTACTCGTCCGCCGGGAATTTCACGGTCGGCCACATGGCTATCGAGGTGTTCCAACAGACGGCCGGAGTCACGTTGCGCCACCTGCCGACCACCGGCGGCGGGCCCGCTTTGGCCGCGGTGCTGGGGGGGCATACCACCCTTTCGGCGATTTCCACGGGGGCAGCCACGCCGCACGTGAAAGCGGGCAAGCTCCGCCTCCTGGCCGGCACGGGCGCTAAGAGGCTGCCGGCCTTCCCCGAACTTCCGACGTTGAAGGAACTCGGCTACAACGCGGAGGTGTACCTGTGGACCGGGATCTTCGTGCGCGAGGGTGTGCCGGACAACGTTCTGAAGACGCTTGGGAGCGCGGTGCGGCAGGCGGTTAAAGATGCCGAGTTCGTGGCTGCATCAACCAAGATGCAGATGCTGCCGGACTACCTGGACGCGGAAGCGTTCAAGCCGTGGTGGGACAAGGACGCGGAGATGCTCGCCGCGGCCATCCGGCGTATGCCAAAGCCGGAATCCAAGAAATAACGCCGCGGTCATTCGGTTCAGGGGGCAGGAGCGTGCGCGAACTGACGGTCGACCGGGTGGCGGGGATACTTTTCACCGCGTTTTCCCTCCTCGTCCTCTGGGAGAGCCACAAGATCCCGTTCGGGACAATGGCGGAACCCGGGCCCGGCGCGCTACCGGTGCTCCTCGCCTTCATCCTGCTGGCGTGCAGCGTTGCCGTGTTCCTCGGCGGGCGCGTCGGAGAACGCCTGGCCGATGTCCGGTGGACTGAATGGCGGCACGCGGTGGCCATTCTTGGGACGTGCTCTTTCATGGCGCTGGCGCTCGAGCGCCTCGGCTACCGGCTTACGACTCTCATCGCGCTCTTGGTGCTGGTGAGTATCGTGGAGAGGAAGGGGTGGCTCGCCGGCGTCGTTTTCGCAACCAGCTTCTCCTTGGGCACACACTACCTTTTCAACACGGTTCTGCGGGTGCATCTGCCACAGGGCCCGTTCGGCATCTAGGCCGTCTCCCCGGCCCAGTGTGAAGTTTTGTCGGGTCCCGTGGGAGGAACGGGCCCCGGTCAGGAGCGGGCCTGATGGTCGAGACGCTGCAGAACCTCATGTTCGGCTTCGGATTGGCGCTTTCGCCATCCGTGCTGATGTATGCATTCGTGGGCTGCCTGGTGGGTACTTTGGTGGGCGTCCTGCCCGGCGTGGGACCGCTGGCGGGGATCAGCTTGCTCCTGCCCGTCACCTTTGGATTGGATCCCACCAGCGCCATAGTGCTCCTGGGTGGAATCTACTACGGCGCCATGTATGGTGGATCCACCACCTCCATCCTCATGCGCATCCCCGGCGAGGCGGCGTCGGTGATGACGTGCATAGACGGCTACGAAATGACGCTGAAGGGGCGGGCGGGGCCGGCGCTGGCGATCGCTGCCGTGGGCTCGTTTGTGGCCGGTACGTTGAGCATCGTGGCGCTGATGTTTCTGGCGCCACCGCTCGCCGAATTCGCGTTGCGCTTCGGTCCTCCCGAAATGTTCGCCCTCCTGGTTCTGGGTTTGCTGGTGCTCGCGTACATGAGCAGCGGATCCATGGCGAAGTCGCTCACCATGGCGGCGCTGGGCCTGCTGCTGGGGATGGTCGGCATCGATACCATGTCGGCTTTTTTCCGCTTCCATTACGGGGTCGTCGAGCTGGGCGACGGTATCGGCGTCGTGCCGGTGGCGGTGGGGCTGTTCGGCATTTCGGAGATCCTGCTCTCGGCCGGGCAGGACAACAAGGTCGTGATTCGCACGCCCCGTCTGCGGGAATTGCTGCCCGACCGGACGGAATGGCGGCAGAGCGCCGCTCCCATCTACCGGGGCACCGTCCTGGGATTCCTGATCGGGATCATCCCCGGGCCGGGCCACGTCATCTCGTCCTTTGTGTCGTACTCGGTTGAGCGGCGCCTCTCCAAACATCCCGAGCATTTCGGCCACGGCGCCATCGAGGGCGTCGCAGGTCCGGAGTCGGCCAATAACTCAGCCACCACCGGCGCCTTCGTGCCCATGCTGGCTCTCGGCCTGCCCTCGGGCGCCGTCCCTGCGATCATGCTGGCGGCGTTGATGATTCACGGCATCGCTCCGGGCCCGATGCTCATTAAGGAGCACCCCGAGCTTTTCTGGGGCGTCATCGCCAGCATGTACGTGGGAAATGTCGTGCTGCTGATCCTGAATCTGCCCTTCGTCGGCTTGTTCGTGAACGTCCTGCGCATCCCGTACGGCTACCTGTACCCGGCCATCCTCGTCTTCGCCACGATCGGGGTCTACTCGGTAAACAACAGCGTGGTGGACGTGTGGATCATGGCCGGCGCTGGGCTTGCGGGTTACGTGCTGCGGAAGCTCAACTTCGACCTTGCTCCGATCATCCTCGGCCTGGTGCTGGCCCCGATGCTGGAGTTGAGCTTCCGGCAATCGCTGGCGATGTCGGCGGGAGACTACACCATCTTCGCTACCCGCCCCATAACGGCCGTCATGCTGCTGGTAGCGCTCACGCTGCTGTTGGTGGGGATGCGGCCGAACCTGACCCGGATGCTCAAGTGGTGGGTGCCCGGCAGGCTCGAACCGGCTGCCAGCGGGGAACGGAAAGAGCATCCATGAGGCATCACTCCCGAGGCGCCAGCACGGTAGGTAGTCAACCACCACGTGCTGGCCACGCCCCCCCGCTGGAGAGGTGGCGAGGATCAGGGCTATGCTGTTGCAGACCTGCGCTCGGGGACGGGCAGAGCTATGAAT
>Ga0080064_1007517_pt1 | contig 10939 bp, 17 predicted proteins | sample Subgrocontami54m_FD_69260 | JGI IMG/M metagenome (GOLD analysis project Ga0080064, IMG submission 69260) | Subsurface groundwater microbial communities from S. Glens Falls, New York, USA - GMW46 contaminated, 5.4 m (SPADES assembly) (version 2) ... | reverse complement strand
AAACTATCGATAGGTTTAAAAACACAAATGTTTAAATACAACTTCATAAATGATAAATTAACTTAAAGAGGTGTCATAAATGCATAAAAAAGGACAAAGCATTTCTATCAATACAATCATAATAGCAGCTATAGCATTGGCAGTTCTTGTAGTTATGTTTGCCATCTTTACAGGCAGGCTCGGCGGCTTTACAAAAGGCGTTCAGGACACAGATACATGCTTGCAAAAATGCACCAGCCTGAACATGGCTTCCGGCTCCAATCCGACAAGCGAAGCTTCAAAGGCATGCACAGATGGACAGTACGTTGCAGGAGTATATAGCGACGGAAAATTCGGATGCTGCTGCGTTTCAAAGTAGGAACCTTGCTTTTTATTTCTTTTAATAATCGTAAATATTATATATAAGCCTGTTCAGTGATTAATTATGCCAAAAAAAGCACAGAGCATTTCTATTAATACTATAATAATAGCTGCAATAGCGTTGGCTGTCCTGGTAGTCATATTCTTTATCTTCACAGGCAGGTTCAAGATATTCAGCGAAGGGGTGAAGGAAGGGTCTTTGAACTGCGCTAAAGCCTGTAAGGCGACCGGTCATACAACCGGTTCTGGGTCGCCAACCGGATCATGCCAAGGGACTAACCAAAACACAATCTCAGGAAAATTTGATGACGTTCCCGATGGCCAGGTTTGCTGCTGCAGTTCCTGATAATTCAGGTTTACAAAACAAATATTTATATATTAAGTTCTTTCGAAATCACGTTATGTTAAAACAGCTTTCAAATGAAATTTATAAGACCAAAAAAGGAGAAGACTTATTTACTAAACATCTAGTTCTCTGGATATTACTTGCTGCCCTGATCATCGTTATCTGGCTTATTATTAACGGAATCATCCGCAAACTGCTTACAGTGTACTAAAATGAAAAAAAATAAGTCAGGCTCAGCCTTTGGAATGACAGTACTGGTGTCAGCTATACTGCTAATCGCCGGAATAGCATTGTTTTGGCCAATTCTTCAAGGAATTTATAACACTATTACAGGAGGTGGAAACTCTGTTTCCTGCACGTTGAGTTTAATTCAGGGAAAAGGAACTGCAAAATGCCCTGTGCAGGAAGTTAAAATAACTAATAATGGTGCAGAATTGAACGGAAAGAGCTTTATAGCAAAATCTGATAATTCAAAGCAAATGGCAAATGAAGCCTTTGCAAACATGCTTAAGCAATGCATGGGCTCCGGAGGAGGTTATAACAGCAATGCATTCAGCAGAGATGATTTTGTATCTGATAATGCAGTTTGCTTAGAGTGTTTCAAAGTAAAAATTGATAATAGTGTCGGGAAAATAGATGGATTGTTGTATTATCTGAGGGACACTAAAGACCCATCCAGTATTTCAGGTGATACGTACCTTAAGGGACTGACAAAAAATCCAGACCATCTGAGGGCATACATGGAATATGGCGCAGCTAAGGAGCTTGCGCCCTCGGTAAGCACATACGCTTTTAATCCGGGACAGGATTATTCAATATTCTTTCTTGGAATTAAGAAAGGGGAGACTTCCCATATTTGGTATAAAGTTAAGGCAGGAACTCAATTAGATTTTCTCAAGGCAATTTTTTCAAATAATGATGCCTATTTTGCATATATAGTGGAATCAAACAAGCTTGGAGAAATATGTGACAGGAAAGTAAATTAAAATGAGCCCAAAAGAAAAAATTTTTGCAGGAAATAAAGCAGATGAAAATATGGGCATTCAGTTCATTGTTGTCCTTATTGTAGCACTTGCTTTTGCATTCATATACTTTGTTTGGCTGGGAGATCTAAAGATATTCGGCGAAAACCTGGGGGATTATACAATATGTAAAGAAAGCAATATTGCAAATGCAAAGCTTAAATTAAAAATTCCAAAAGTCAATTATCTGGTGGCAGAGAAAAAAACAAGCGAAATAAGCAAGTGCGTTACAAAATATGAAAATGTTCCAAAAGGAAAGGAACTGAACACAATATCAAAAAAGATGGCAGGATGCTGGGATATGTATCTCGAAGGGAAAGAAGAGCTTTTCGACACAGAAGACAATAATTTTTGCGCAATCTGCTATGTTATGACGTTTGAAGACAAAAAACAGATAACAGGATTAACTGATTATTTAATCAATAATAATGCACCTGGTCAAGGGAAAACTTATTATGAGTATTTGGTGAGAAGAACTGTAACGAATGATGTTCGCACGGAGACTAAGAACTCTCATTTAACGGAACTTGATAAGATAGATGGCACAAAGCCGTTATCTGTAATATTCACATCAAGCAAAACTATAAATCCAGGGAGCCTGACTGGGTACAATAGCCTGACTACCGGATCAGTAGGCACTGCAGTTGGAGTTATAGGAGGTTTTACGATTTTGGCTGGAACAGCAGTGTGCTCAACTTTCACATTTGGTATGTGCCCGGTTGGTATAATGTTAGTAACTGCTACGGTAGGGGGGAGCACCGGATATATAATAGGCTCGACAAATGACCCAAATGTGGATAACAAAGTACTTCTTTGGCCGTATACCAATGAAGACCTTAGCAAACTTAAATGCACAGTTCTGGAAGGAAAGGATACTCTAAGCATTAGGAAGTTTTAGTATTTGGAAAGGTTTTTATTAAATGAAATGAGAAAGCATTCATGACAAATAAAAATGGAGAAATTGGAATGGGCACAATTGTTGTGTGGGCTATAATAATAGGACTAGGAATCTTATTGCTATTTATAACTTTGAACTCCACTAGTGTCGGGCAGCAGTCAATAGAAAAACTCAAGGATTTCAATCCATGGGCATGATTAGAAGACCTACAATGATCTACAAACAAAAAAAAGCTGACACCAATATGTGGTGGCTGGTAATAGGAATAATTGCTATATTGATAATCGGTTATCTTATATGGAACGGAACAAGCGGCCGTATCAAAAAATTATCAACTTCTTTGATAAGTTTCCTTAAGGATAAAATTGGAATGAGCTCCAAAGAGGAATTAGACAAACAAAAAGAAGCGGAAAGGGTTAACAAAGAATTAGCTGATAATGCAGCAGCTGTTTATGAGCAGTTTCAAAATATGGTTAATAATTGTGGAATGGTGAATACGAAACCCTGCACATGCGGAAACCTGGATTTCACAAAACTTAATGATTATAGTTTGAAGATTTCAAACACTGACAAGGGCCAAATAATTGAATTATTAGACTCAAGTTTAGTGAGCGTAAAGGGAAAAAACAAAAATATTGGAACTTATGTGTTTTTATACCCTGATATGTCACAAATAAAGTATGGATTATCAATTAGTAGAAAAGAACAGGACTGCGACACAATTCAAGGATGCGTGGAACAATCAAGAAAAATAAATTTTGCAGCTATCTCGAGCTTAATGATAAAATACAATACTATTGAGGGGCCGAAAGAACTAAAAGATAACCTTAATAAAGTAAGATTGGTAAAGCTTGCAAATAATGTCTACGAGATAGACAACTTATACACCGATACTGCACTTCAAAACTGCGTAACGTGATTTCAAGATGCAACAAAACAAAAAATCACAAAGCATATCCATAAACACAATCATAATAGCAGCACTGGCATTGGCTGCTTTGGTAGTTATAATCTATATTTTCTCAGGTCAGCTCGGCATTACAAGCAAAAATATTAACAGCTGCATAGCCAAAGGAGGCACATGCGCAAAAACTTATGAAAAAGGATGCCCTCCTGAAGGATCTCCGGATTACACAATACCTTTAATTGTCGGGGGAATAGAGTGCAAAGATTCAAATGGTTTATGTTGCTTGAAAAATAAGTGAACTAAAATGATATATAACCAAAAAAAAGCTGACACCAATATGTGGTGGTTAATTGTAGGTGCAATTGCAGTAATGATAATAATTGGCATTGCCACTGGAATTATCGGCTCTGGATTATGGAAGGGGGGAAAAAATGTTGATACCCTTTCAGGCTGCAAAAATTATAATGGGATTTGCAAACCATCATGCGCAGCAAGTGATAAAGATTTTGGAAGCATAGGGTGCCCGGAAGATACCAATGGAAATGGAATAATAGATGACGTTGAAAAAAGCAAGAATCATTGCTGCTTATCAAATTAAGAAAATCACATGAAAATGCCTAAGTTCTTCAAATTTACAAAAAAAAGCATGTGGGAGCTTAGAGAAATTGCAGTACTGGTATTTGCAGTTTTTTTAGTTATTGGCCTGGGCATGTTTATCAACAAGCTGTATGCAGCAACCCTGGGAGAAAAAGATGACGGGTCAAAAGCAAATTTTGAGAATAGGCTGTACATTCCGATAAGAACTCTTATGGAAGATGGGAAAACGAAAAGCTATGTTACCGAGAACTATTTTATTGGATTGAATAATTATATAATTGGGTTCAACTCTGGGTGGGGCAGTTCTAAAAAGTTTGATGATGGAATTACTATATTCAGGCCAAACGCGTGCGGCAATGCTGCATGCTTGTGCATTTATGATGCCAATAGCTGGACGGATAATTCTGAGGTCAACAGGGATAAGGGAGTTATATCCTGCAGGAGCCAGGCATTCACAGGCAAGGATGTAGTATTTCTTAATGAATTAAAATATTCCCTGCCCAGCGCTTCAGAACAAAAAATCAGTGATCTAAACAACAACTTCCTATCCATTTATGGCCCTAGGTATGGCGGGGTCCGTCTTCTTTATATTGAAAAGACTTACAAAGCAGATGAGAATAGATATTATTTTTACATTTTCGCTATTGATGAAGACAAAGCAGATGACCCTGCAAATATGCGAAGAAAGGAGATAGATAATTCTAAGGCACCCATTTGAGCTTACATTCAAAAGATAAAATACAAAAGAATATAAATCTCATTTAAGATAATTAAAGTTAATGGTGTTACGAATTATGGCAGGGCAATTGATGATTAAAAACAAGAGTGGATTTACGCACGAGCTTTTCTTTAACGTGTTTGAATTGGTTCTGGCTCTTGTGGTTGCACTTGCATTATTCCAATTTATCAACAATGTCGTTAAGTCAACAGAATTTGAAAAAAATTATCTTGCAAGGGATTTATCACTTATGGTTAACACAGTATACTCTTCCCCAGGTGATGTTTCCTATACATATGGTGAAAATTTAGGCGGCAATTCATTTTCCATAAAATTAGAGCCAAATTCCGTAATTGTCAGGGAAAAGGATTCAGAAGTGCCAATATTCTACAATTTCGCAGAAAATAATAACATCTTATTTTCGTATAATGGGTTCCAAACTGATAAAGATAAAATATCTTTAATGTTTAACAAGTTAAACGGGCAAATAATTGTTGAAACATCACCAAGCGTATTCACGCCAGCCGGCGGGCTTTCTGGCGGCGCTGGCAGGACAGGCTAATTTTTAAAATGATTTCAAACAAAAAGCGTGCAGGAGTTTCGGACGAAGTGGTTTTTCTAATTCCCAAAATAATATTTTTGACTGCTGTTCTCTTTGCTGTTGTTCTGTTAGTTAAGATATTCATTGTTACGGCAACAGATGTAAGGGAAACAGAGTCCACTATACTCCTAAACAGACTGATATATGCCAAAGACGGATTATCTTATTTTGATAGTCAGTTAAATAGGGTATATCCGGGTATAATAGATTTGAATAGATTTGAAGAATTAAGCAAAAATAATCCAAATATTCTTGACACGCAATCCATAAGCTACGGAGCACAGAATCAGATTATTGCAGCAAAAATAATCCTCAGGCGGGAAGGGAAAGATAATATTATTTCTTATTATAACAAAGATAAGTTTGACAAATGGGAGCCTAGGGCATTGGCTACAGTTACTGGCGGTTCAGGAAGCGTAAAATTATCCTATTACCAAAAATATATCCTAGTTTACAAGGATGGAAAATTATCTCCAGGCATTTTAAAAATCTCTATAGTAAGCTAAAATGGCACCCGAACCGTTCAAAAAACAAAAAAAAGGCGAACTGCCGAGCATTTTGGTGGATTTTGCAGCTTATGTAGTTTTTGTAATCTCCATCTTAGTTTTCTATCTCATATTCAGTTTTCAGGTAAAAGGGGTGAATACTATCCAGTCTGCAAGCATTTTTGACAAGGATATCTTCCTTACATCTTACCTAAAGACCCCAGTTATGGTTGATGGAATAGAAACAAACATGGCAGAACTAATTAGGTACTGGTATTTGGATAAAGAAAAATATGAAGATTTGCTGCGCAAAACCTCAGTCGAGCTTTTAAATCATAATGAGTATGAATATGAAGATTCTTTGACAAAAAATACTAGGGTAAGGGGATACAGCATAACAATAAGAAAAGGGATAAATAATGACGACAAGTTTAAAGTTTTGCTCACCCTGGAATCAAAGTCATTCCAAAATTATTGCATATCAGATATCCGCGGCTGCGCTAATCTTGGCGAACAGGTATTGCCGGTTTCAGAAAATGTTAACCTGTACATTGTATTGTTTGAGGGACAGCAGGCGAAAAAATGAAAAACAAAAAAGGCGCTTTGCCGTTTGCAGCTATCCTTGTGGTTATGATGGTATTTGCCTTGATTTATGCGTTGGTGCAGCTTTCTGGTAAATATAACCAATTTGATAAGAAAATAGGGGAAAGGCAATCCGCTTTGATAGATACTTACAAACATGCAGACTCAGTCCTATTCTACATCGACCAGTCCGCAAAATACTCCCTTCAGCAGTCAGTCTATGAGCTTGCAGAGAATGGGGGCATTGCAGAAATAGAAGATACTGCCGCAGGAACTCCTGCGCTGCACGAGTGCGGCAAGTTTAAGGATGCTTACGTTTGGTACCAGATAATAAATAAAGGTTCAGGATATGATGTAAAGAGCTGCTTTGATGACAATTCTGTGACTTATAATCTTCCTTATCTTTTCAACGAAAAGCTGAATAATTATATTTTAAATCATCCAGAAAACATTTTGACAGACAATTATGAATATACAATCGGCGGCAGTCTAGAAATCATCGGAAGAGCTTTCCAGCCGCTTAAATTTGATATTTTTGATTCCAAATCTAACACTGAACCGAGGATTTCAGGAACTGAAAAAATAGCAGCAGTTTCTGTTCCCGGAACTGCAATGTCGTGCGTAAGAAAAGCTGTAAGTTCAAGCTCGCCGTCCGGTGTTTCAGGAGCAGCAGCTGCAGACATTCCAGATGCAAAAATAATTCTTCCGAATACCAAGCCAAAAGAAACAATAAAAATCTCAACTGAATGCACGCAGAGAGACCTGAAAGGCACGATTTCCCTTGGCCAGGATTTGATTGATTTTACACAGACAACTTTATGCTCAAAAGGAGATGAGTGCATAGTCACAAGGGAGGCTTTTGAGCTCATTCTTGCTGCGCAGGGGCTGGCGCAAAAAAAGGGCCGCTCGCTTGTTGTTTACGGAGCTTACAGGGCCCCTGAGCGGCAGCAGGCATTATGGGACGGAAAAACCGCTGAAGATTATGCGCGAAGGTATCCTAAAGAATGGGAGCGGGCGAATTATGTTACGAATCCCCTTGTCTGTAAAAATGATGTAAACAAGTGCTCCCATTATTCAGGAAAAGCCATCGACATAAGATTCTATAAGAAAGAATGGAAAATGACAAATGCCGAATGGAAAGAACTTAATAAACTAATGGCAGAAGCAGGATGGGTCAGGTACGCAAATGAGGCCTGGCATTTTGAATGCTGCGGGACAGACAGGTATGCAAGAGCAAAAGCAAAAGGAGTGGCGGAGATAGTATAAAATGGAAACAAAAGACCTGGTTTTGCTGGTGATGATTCCTCTTCTGTTAGCAAGTATTATTTTTTACATGGATTTTAATTCTATAACCGGAGCAGTGATTGCTTCAGATTCTGAAAGCAAAGTCATAGGCACATATTCAATAATGCCGTCATTTAGGGCAAATATAGATTACAGCCTAAAAGATTATGGGGATTTAAATGACAAATTAAGGCAAATGGTTTATTCCTGCAAGGATAATCAGGACAAGGAAGGCTGCATCCAAAAATATCTTATAAAAAACAAATTGGATTGGACATGCGAAAAAACAGATAAGGATATTTTAGATGATTTTGTTGACAAGTTTAATGAATGCGCAAACCTGAAAAATGAAAATGCTGTGTGCAGGCTTTCATTTGATGAAAGAAATTACATTAATGATAAAACTAACGACAGGGATTTTGAGATCATTGTTGCGTATGATGACTCAAATGTAAAAGCGGAATTAACTGAAAACGGAAAACTTATTGCAGAAGGCAAAATTAAAACTCCGGGTTTGCTTTATACAGGATTCAATGACAAAGATGCCAGTGTTAATAACGCAGAAGAAATAAGGCTCAAGCTGAATTATAAGGATGGAATGCCGACAATCAAGGGGTTTTATGCAATAAAGGAAGACGGGGCAAAAATAGACTTGAGCAAAATAATTTTGATTTACAAGTCAAAAGATTCAGTTAAATTCGTTGATATTGGGGAGGAATCCAGCTTTGCAACCCCGTCAGCTATTTACAAGCTGATAAATCTGCCAAAAACAAAAGGAATGAATTTCTGCGCGAAAACAGGAAAGCAGGTTTATGCCTACGACGAATCAGACAAGGCAGCCAAATTAAGGGATATTGTGTATAATTTTGCGGTAACTTTTACTGTTCCCCCTCCCAAGCCAATATCCAATTTAGAAATTAAAAAAGTGAAAAATACTGCAGCCATCACCATGGTTTGGGACAAGCCGGATGATAAAAATATTAATTCGTATTCACTTTATTATTCAACAGAAGATTTTATCAATAAAAAAATGGAGGATATAAAAAATAATCCGGAAATTAAAAAAAATATAATTCAAATTCCAACTTCAGAGCCAAAGCCCATAATTATAGACGGCATAAACCCTGATGAATGCAATTTTGATTCTGCCACAAAAATATACAGGTGTGCAGATTATAATCTTCCTTTGTTAAAAAACAGGCTTTACTGGATAAACTCAGGCAAATATACGGATAAATATTTTTTCATCATTTCTGATGCAAAAGATGACGTAGACTATTATTACGCAGTCACGGCGCTTAATGAAGATGGGGAAGAAATAGATAATGACCAAGACATAGCAGGAAATAATTATATCCTAAAATTAAACGAAAATTACACAAAATTCAAAAGTGAAAAAACAATAAAATAATTTTCCTATTTCATTCCTGCCAAAGCAAACTGGCTCAACAAGGCTTCAAGCTGGACAAATTCATCAGAGCCTTCAGTCATGCGAAATTCAGTCTCTCCGCATTTGTCTATAAGAATCATCTTTGACCTGTTATCAATGCCCAATTCGAGAATCTCTTTTTGTATCTGCTTTATCAAATCTATTCCCGCTAATCCATAATTAAGCATCAAATCCAGCAGTTTACTTCTTGCTTCAATGAACTTGCCGCTTAAAGCCAATTCCAAAACTTCCCGTATCTCCTTCGGCTTTGCAATTGACGCCATAGAATGAATCAAGTCTTCAGTTATATGGTCTGTTATTGCGCATGAGCTTTGCAGAATATTTTCCAGCTTCCTGCAGTCGCCTTCAGAAATTTCGTATAGCGCTTCCTTTGCCTTTTCGTCTATCTTGATTTTTTCATCATTCGCAATTTTATCTATTATCGCGAAAATATCTTTTTTATCCAAAGGCTTGAACCTAAAGACAACGCACCTGCTCTGGATAGGCTCGATTATTTTTGAAGAATAATTTGCTGAAAGAATAAATCTTGTTGTCTGGGCGTAATTTTCCATTGTTCGCCTTAATGCCTGCTGGGCTTCTCTTGTAAGGGCGTCGCATTCATCGAGGTAAATAATTTTAAAGGGAACATTCCCGATTGCCCTTGTCCTTGCAAAATCCTTGACCTTGTTCCTTATTATGTCAATCCCCCTTTCATCTGACGCATTCAGCTCAAGAAAATTCTGCCTCCAGGAGTCTCCGAAAAGCTTTTTTGCTATCACTAGGGACAGGCTTGTCTTCCCGACACCTGCAGGCCCTGCAAACATCAAATGCGGCAGGTTCTGCTGCTCGACGAATGCCTTTACTCTCTGCAGTATCTCCTTCTGCCCCTTGATGTCAGAAAAATCAGAAGGCCTGTACTTCTCAGTCCACAAAGCATTTTCCATGTTCATAAAATCAACATAAAGAAATCAAATATTGTTTAAAAAGGTATTTGAAAAATTACGCGGCTTTATCCGACTTTATCTTAAGCGTGCCTACTACAACACGAAGCAACATACAAACCTTTCATACCAAAATCAGGATTTATTTCTTTGATAATTTGTTCAGAAATTTCAATTGCTCTTCTTGAACTTGGAAAACCAACTAGAGTTGGATGGTGTTTTTCCCAAAAGCGACTCGTGCTTACCTTATCCCTTGCTATTGCTACAGGAAATCCTGCTTCTTGATATAAAGTTCTTAGTGCTGATTCCAAAGTCTTAGCTTCTCCTTGCATATAAAAAATTAACTCGGAAGAGAATCTCCATGCATGAAAATCAGTTTGTACAGAAAGAGAATCCAATTGCTTCAGTCTTTGATAAACATTTGTAATTTTTCTGGCTTCTTCTGTAGCGACCCATTCTAAATCTGGTGATGCATTATAACATAACTCAATTCTTTCCATTTCAACCACCAAACAATATTCAAAATTCTAAATAATATCCTCTTCAGCAACAACCATGAAATCCCCAACAGCAATCACTGCGCTGAAAGGTATCAGAATATGTCCTTCCTTGTCTTTCTCTAATTCAAGCTTTTCTGTGTAAGAAGTCGGATTATGAAGAACCATGTGTATCAGTTCGCCTGACCTTGTCTCGAAGATGATGTCGCCTACTTCGCCAAACCTCTTTCCTGTCTTGCTGACAACGGTCTTTCCGATGAGTTGTTTTGAGA
>Ga0080064_1005973_pt2 | contig 10942 bp, 12 predicted proteins | sample Subgrocontami54m_FD_69260 | JGI IMG/M metagenome (GOLD analysis project Ga0080064, IMG submission 69260) | Subsurface groundwater microbial communities from S. Glens Falls, New York, USA - GMW46 contaminated, 5.4 m (SPADES assembly) (version 2) ... | reverse complement strand
CGGTTCCCAGTTACGTTTCAAATTGGCGATTGATTGACACCCGGCGCCTGACTGCCGCCAAAAAACGCCATTCTGCTATCCTTGGCATAAGCGCACATAATGAGCGCCTACCGGGGAGGGGAAAATGAATAATCGTCGCAAACGGGTCGGTTATAGGTCCACAATGAATGCGATTGCGAAAACCCTGCTGCTCAGTGCGGCGGTTGGCATCCTCGCGCTGCACGGGTTACCCGCTGCCGCGCAAGCGGATTATCCAGGCAAGACGGTGCGTCTCGTGCATGGCTTTACGGCGGGAGGAATATCCGACGTGCTGGCGCGCTCGATCGGCGCCAAACTTACCTCGAGTATGGGCCAGCAGGTCGTGGTCGATTCGCGCCCTGGGGCGGGGACCACCATCGCATCCGAGCAGATTGCCAAATCCCCCGCAGACGGCTACACGTTGTTCCTGCAGGACATCACCACTCATGCGATCAACGCCAGCCTTTACCGGCGGCTGCCGTACGATTCGGTGCGCGACTTCACGCCGATCACGCTCATCGCCGCAACGCCGCTGATGCTGGTGGTGCATCCCTCGCTGCCTGTGAAGTCGGTGAAGGAGTTCACCACGCTGGCGAAAAAACACCCCAACGATATTTCCTATGCGTCCTCGGGCAACGGCACGATCGTGCACCTCGCCGGCGAAATGCTGAAGGCGATGGCGGACATCAAAATCATTCACGTGCCATACAAGGGCAGTCCGCAGGCGATCACCGGCCTGCTGAGCGGTGAAGTGGCGCTTCTGTTTTCGACGATGCCGCCGGCAATGCCCATGGTGGCGGCGGGCAAACTGCGCGCGCTGGGCGTTACCACACCCCAACGCACCGGCGCGGCGCCGGAGGTGCCGACGATGAAGGAGGCCGGATTAAAGGACTTCGAATTGGTACTCTACAGCGGCATCCTCGCGCCGCGCGGCGTGCCGCGTTCCATTGTCGACAAGCTCAATTCGGAATTCGGCAAAGCAGTGCGCTCACCCGAAGTGCAGAATGTGTACAGCAAAGTCGGGGCGGTGCCGGTCACCAATACGCCGGAAGAGTTTGCCGCGCACATTCAGTCGGAGATGGTCAAACTGGGCAAACTCGTGCAGCTTTCCGGTGCGCGCGTGGATTAAGCGGCCGCCCATGCAATCGAAGTCTATCGTCATTCCCCAGCACTCACGCTATGACTACGTTCCGTTAACCGGGCGCAAGAACTACGACTGGCCCGCCGGCAAGCGGCTCGCGTTTTGCATTACCACCAATATCGAGGCCTATGCGTTTGGCAAAGGCCGCGGCCATGACAATGCCAAGCACGGCGAGCCGCAGACACAACGCAACTATTCCTGGCGAGACTACGGTAACCGCGTCGGCATCTGGCGGCTGTTCGACCTGGCCGAAGAACTGCAAATGCCGCTTGCGCACAATGCCAACAGCCTGCTCTATGAACTCGCGCCGCAAATCATGGACCGCGCACGGGCGCGCGGCGACGAGATCGTCGGGCACGGCCGCACCAATTCCGAAAACCTGCACGACTTTCGCTGGGAGGTGGACGAGGCGCGCCTCATCAAGGAAGTGACGGAGGCCTTTACTCACCACGAAGGCAGACCGCCCAAGGGCTGGATGGGCGCTGGTGCGTACGAGAACCCGTGGACGCCCGACCTGCTGAAGGAGGCGGGATACATCTATTCCATGGACTGGCCGTGCGACGATCAGCCGATCTGGATGCGCACGCGCGCGGGGCCGATCCTGCTGGTGCCATACCCGGTGGAGCTGAACGACTCGCCGCAGGTGATCCACCGCCAGCACACCGGGCGCGAGTTCTGCGACATGCTGGTGGACCAGTTCGAGGAGATGATCGAGCAGTCGGCGAAGCATCCTCTCGTATGCAACATTTCCATCCACCCGTTCGTATTCGGCCAACCGTTCCGGCTGCGCCCGCTCAGAAATGCGCTAAAGCATTGCTTCTCGAATAAATTCATGAACCGCGTGTGGAAGTGCAAACCGGCTGACATTGCGGACTACTGTTACACACTCAAGCCCGGCATCATTCCCGGCAGCTAGGGAAGGTCTGATCAAATCATATATCCGTCATGCCGGCGAAAGCCGGCATCCGGTCATATGAAGTCAGGGGCCAGGTTCGATAATGATCATCGAGCCTGACCCCTTTGTGTTATTTGTGCTCTTTGTGTTCGGTCGACGTGGCGATTACGCCGCTCGTCGAACACCTGCTTACGATGCACTTCCGCGGGACGCGGTGAGCGCGCGACTGCGAATCCTTGCCGCGCACCTTGACCAGGTTCGACACTCAGGCACAGACCAATCACTACGACGAAGCCTGCGACGCATCCGGCGAGCGTCGTAAGCGCATTCCGCGGCTCCGGATAGCGCTCCAACATTTTGCCTCTCTCATACGAGCCTTGCATGTTTCATTCTCCTAGACACTTACGCGACGCCCGCGTCAATCGATCGGGCACTAACAATGTCGCCGGCACACGGGTGGAGGGGCTGCGTCGGCGGGGTTTCTCTGGGCGTATTGCACGTGCGATTGGAACGGCCTATTATTCCTCCTCTTCGGACATGCTCAGAATGTCCTGCTGCGAAAGCTTCCCCACCAATTCTGGGTGATCGCGGGAAATGTGCGCCTGAACGGCCACGACGAGTTCCTCGTCACTATTGCCGCGGACAACCTCACCGCACTCGCAGTTGATTAGTTTTCGCATACCTTTTCTCCTCTCATTGAAAGTCGGTCACATTGTGGCAAATCTAGATTCCCATAACCTTGGTGAAACCTTGGCGCTCCATGCCCCGACAAGGATTCACCTGTGCGGGCGGCTCATTGCGAGGATTGGCGGCAAGCGCGTGGAGGAGACGCTCCCTGGACGTCAAGGGAGGCTCCTTTTTGCCTATCTGGTAGCGCACCGCCGGCAGCCGTCGCCACGTCCCACACTGATGGAGGCACTGTGGCCGAGCGGCCTGCCGGCTGCCGCTGATACCGCGCTTAGCGCGCTCCTGACAAAATTGAGAAGCGTCTTAGGTAGCGACGTCGTCGTCGGAAAGCACAACGTGCGGGTACTGCTTCCGATGGACGCCTGGATCGACGTCGAGGCCGCTGCCGAAGGGCTGCATCGTGCCGAGTCGGCTGTTTCGCTGGAGGATTGGACGAGGGCGTGGGGCCCGTCTCGCGTTGCGCTGCACATCGCCATTCGTTCTTTGTTGTCCGGATACGAGGCACCGTGGTTGGACGAGATTCGTCGGAATCTCAATGACGTTCTATTGCGGGCATATGAGTGTGTCGCTGCGAGCGGGCTTGGCCTTGCGGGGCCAGAGCTCCCATCTGCTGAGAGATCTGCGCGGGCACTTATCAAACTCGCCCCGTACCGAGAAAGCGGTTACCGGTTCTTGATGGAAGTACTCGCGGCTCGTGGCAACGTCGCCGAGTCGATCCTTACGTACGAGAATCTGCGCCGCCTGTTGCGCGAGGAACTCGGGACGACTCCTGGACCAACAACGCAGGCGCTGCACAAGCGACTTCTTCAGGGCCATACCCCGCCAGTCAATCCCGCTGTAGATCATTTATAAATAAAGAAAGGAAAAATAAAGGGGCCAGGTTCGAAATATGATATTCGAGCCTCGCCCCTTTGTGTTCTTTTGCCTTTGCATCATTGTTGTTTGGACGGGTAGCCGGCGCTCGTCGTCGCTTTGGTCAGCGCTTCAACGGTGGTCCTGGCGTCATCAAAGGTAACCGTGGCTTGGGCTTTCTCGAGGTTTGCCTTCGCATTGATCACGCCGTTGATCCTGGTTAACGATCTCTCCACGGAGACCACGCAGGATCCTCACGTCATCCCGGACACTGATAGCGTGACGGTCCTGGTTTCGGCAAAAACGGGGGCTGCGTAAAAGGCGGTCGTAATGAAACATGCGGCGAGTAGTCTGGTGAGTGGATTCATGTTTGGCTTCCTTATATGGGATCGTGCAGGATGCGAAGTATGACGATTAGCTGGCCTGACTATCAACAGAACACGGCGTACCGGCCGGGGAAGGTTTGAAATTAATTCAAGCGTCAGGGGGGCCGGGAATACTTCAGATTTTCCCGGCTTTGCGTTTCGCGATGTGTGCCGTTAAGCCCTTCTTGCCGGCCGCAGTTTTCGGCTTCCACGTGTTCTTGTGCCTGAGAAAATTTTCTTTCTGCCATACATGCGTCGCATCCCCCATGTCGACGACGAAAACCTCGCAGCCGTCCGGATACTCGTACGGTCCGTGCAAAATGTCCCAGCCAAACACATAGTCCCCGGGGCGCAAATCCTTGCCGGCCACGCACATGCGGCCCTTGGTCACCAGTATCGAATGCCAGCTGTTGTGCGTATGCGCGGGCTCGACGTAGCCCGGCGGAAACCGCAGCTTCATATCGATGCGCTTCATGACCGGATCGTAGTTCAGAACCTTGACCTTGAGCCCGGGCGGCAGCTTGAGCAGCCCGCGCACATCGTCGCTTTCCCATTCGACCTCGCGGTCGTAAATCGCCTTGAAGGTGTGGTCGCAGCCGTCCGCGGATTTGCGTGGTTTCGTTTTCATGGTGCAATTTACGCAGCCTGCGGCTTGAGGTCCGTCTCGGTCACTTCGCCCATGTAGACGTAGCCTGTTTCTTCGACACTCCCCGCGCCGATGTAGATGCCGATAGCCTCGAGGGGTTCGGTCTTGCTCAGGTTGTGCAGGAAGTGCTCGACGCCCTTGGGAATGTAGTGGACGTGGCCGCCGCGCACTTCGGCGCGGTCCGGACCCGCGCCCGCCAGACCGTGGCCGCGGAGGACGTAGTAGATTTCTTCGCAATTGTCGTGACGGTGCTTTTTGTGGACGGCGCCGGGCATGAACTTCGCCCAGAACAGCGTGGTCGGGCTGCCGTTGTGGCGGCCGATCGGAATGCGGAAATCCGTGATGCTCCAGCCGTCTTCGACATTCATCCGGGCCGGCTTCACCTCGTCGATGTGAACCAGGATGCCGTCGCTGAACGTTTTACTGCGCGGCATCTTGAGGTCCGCATCGGTCACCGCGCCGCGAAACTCGTAGCCGGTGTTCTCAACACTGTTCGCGCCGACATAAAAACCGATGCAGACGGATTCCTCGTGCTTCGATTCGTTGTAGTAAAAGTGCTCCGAGCCCCTGGGCATGAGGCGGCAGTGACCTGCGCGCACCTCGGTGCGCTGGTTCCCCTGCCCGACGACGCCGTGACCTTGCAGATAGACGGCGATCTCGTCGCAGTTACGATGCAGGTGCCTGGCGTGAGTCGAGCCGGGCCGAAAGGTGGAGTGAAATATCGTCGTCGAGCTTCCGTTTCTGCCTGAAATCGGCAACCGGAACTCGGAAATGGCCCAACCCTCTCCCTGCTTCATGTTCTCGGGTCGGACCTCGTCAACGTGCACCAGCGGATACTTTAAGGGCATGGCTGACCTCCCAAAGACCTGGCGCCCCGAAGACGAATCGAACGTCCGACCTGCCCCTTAGGAGGGGGCTGCTCTATCCACTGAGCTACCGGGGCGCGAGCGCGTATTCTAGCGTAAAATATGTGCCGGTCTTGGCGTTTATCCCCGGGAAAATCAATGCTCAAGTGGTTTGTGACTGCATTTGTAATTGGCATTGTGTTGCTGCTGTGGCGCACCACCGCGTCTGCCAACAGCAATCTGCCCAGGACCGGAGACGCGGCGCCGGGTTTCAGCCTGCCGGACCAGAACGGCAAGCTTCGTACCAACGCGGAATTCCGCGGCAAATGGCTGGTGCTGTATTTCTATCCGAAAGACGACACCCCCGGTTGCACCGAGCAGGCGTGCGCGTTTCGCGACGACCTGCACGAGCTGACCGCGCTTGGCGCCGGGATCGTCGGGGTCAGCGTCGATGACACGCTGTCACACCTGGAGTTTGCGAAAAAATACAGCCTGCCGTTTCCGCTGCTCTCGGATGCCAAGGGCAAGGTCGCGGCAAAGTACGGATCGGTGTACGACCTGGGGCTGATCCAGTTCGCCCGGCGCAACACCTTTCTGATCGATCCGCAGGGGCGGGTGGCGAAAGTTTATGTGGGTGCGGATACTTCGCGCAATTCGCGCGAAGTCATAGATGACCTGAAGAAACTCACGCGAAAATGATCAAGAGCCTCGACCATGTCGTGCTGACCACGCGCGATCTCGAAAAATGCCTCGCGTTCTATACGCAGGTACTCGGTATGCAACTCGAGCACTTTGGCGCGGGGCGCATCGCGCTCAGGTTCGGCGAGCAGAAATTCAACGTCCATCCGCCCGGGCTCGATACCGGCATCCGCGCGCGCTATCCGACCCCGGGCTCGCTGGATCTGTGTTTTCTGGCCGACTGTCCGCTCGACGACGTGATTGCGCGCCTGAAGCAGCACAACATTCCGATCGAGGAAGGCCCGGTGGTGCGCACCGGTGCGCGTTTTCCGATCCGCTCGGTGTACGTGCGCGATCCGGATGACAACCTGGTCGAAATCTCGGTTGCCGTTCAGTAATCCGCAATGCCGTTAGTGACCCTCGATGGCGCCTGCCTCGCGTTCGGCCATGTCGCGCTGCTCGATCGCGCCGACCTGGTGATAGCGCCCGGCGAGCGCATCGGCCTCATCGGCCGCAACGGCGCCGGCAAATCGAGCCTGCTCAGGATCATCGCCGGTGAAATCGCCGCCGACGACGGCACGCTTTGGCGCGAGCCGGGACTGCGGCTTGCGCTGGTTGCGCAGGAGCCGGCGCTGGATGCGGACGCAACGGTGTTCGACGCAGTGGCCGCCGGCCTTGGTGCGGAGCACTCGCTGCTGCGCGAATATCACGAGCTGTCGCACCGGCTCACCGGCGAGAGCGGGCACGATGGCGAGTTGCTGGAACGCATGCAGCAGTTGCAGGGTGAACTCGAGGACAGTGGCGGCTGGCGCGCCAAATCGCGCATCGAGGCGGCGATCGCGCGGCTGGGGCTCGACGCCGAGGCTAGCGTCGGCGCCTTGTCGGGGGGGCTCAAGAAACGCGTCGCGCTGGCGCGTGCGCTGGTCGCCGAGCCCGGGCTGCTGTTGCTCGATGAGCCGACCAATCATCTCGACATCGCGGGCATCGAGTGGCTGGAGCAGTTATTGACCGATTTTGCCGGCAGCGTGCTGTTCGTCACGCACGATCGGCGTTTTCTCGACCACGTGACCACGCGCATAATCGAACTCGACCGCGGCCGGCTTGCGAGCTTTCCCGGCAGTTACGCCGAATTCCGGCGGCGCAAAGACGAGATGCTGGGCGCTGAAGCGCAGCACAGCGAAAAATTCGACCAGTTGCTGGCGCAGGAAGAGGTGTGGGTGCGCAAGGGCATAGAGGCGCGCCGCACGCGCAACGAGGGAAGGGTGCGGCGGCTCGAAGCGTTGCGCCGCGAGCGCGCGGCGCGCCGCGACCGCATCGGGCACGTCAATTTCGATCTGGCCGAAGGCGAGCGCTCGGGCAGGCTGGTGGCCGAGCTCGCGCACGTCGGCAAAGGCTACGACGGCAGGCGCGTGATCGACGATTTTTCATGCGTGATCCAGCGCGGCGACAAGGTCGGCCTGATCGGTCCCAACGGCTGCGGCAAGACCACGCTGCTCAAGCTGCTGCTCGGCGAGTTGCAGCCCGACGCCGGCACGGTGCGGCGCGGCACGCGGCTCGCGATCGCTTATTTCGACCAGTTCCGCGCCCAGCTCGACGATGACGCGACGCTCGCGGCGGTGATTGCGCCCGGCGGCGAGTACGTCGAGATGGCGGGCGCCCGCAGGCACGTGATTTCGTACCTCGGCGATTTCCTGTTTCCGCCGGAGCGCGCGCGCGCGCGGGTGGCGAGTCTGTCGGGCGGCGAACGCAACCGCTTGCTGCTCGCGCGGTTGTTCGCGCAACCGGCCAACGTGCTGGTGCTCGATGAGCCGACCAACGATCTCGATATCGAAACACTCGAACTGCTCGAAGCGCTGTTGCAGGATTATGCGGGCACGCTGTTTCTGGTGAGCCACGATCGCACCTTTCTCGACAACCTGGTGACGCAGACCATCGTATTCGAGGGGGAGGGCAGGCTGCTCGAGTACGCGGGAGGCTACGAGGACTGGCGGCGCGCCAGGCAGTTCGGCGCCGATGCGGCGCGGCGCGAGAAGCAGTCCGGCGCCGGTGCAGCGCGGCGCGCAGATTCGGGCGCTGCCGGGCGCGGACGCAAAGCCGCGGCTGAGCCTGCGGCGCGTGCGGTCTCGCGCGTGAAGCTTGGTTTCAAGGAAGCGCGCGAGCTTGTGGCGCTGCCCGAGCGCATCGCTGCGCTGGAGCAGGAACAGGCGGCGCTGACGCTGCGGCTTGCGGAACCCGCGCTGTATCGCGGCGACCCCAATGAAGCCAGGACGGCGCAGGCGCGGTTTGCCGCGGTCGAAGCCGAACTCGCGCAAAGCATCGCGCGCTGGGAAGAACTCGAGACGCGCAACAGCGCGACGCCGGCGCCGGCAACAGAGCTGAGTCCAGGCCATGGCTGATTTCTGGCGCAGTTGCGGCTATCACCTGCTCGCGCGCGGCGACGACGGGCGGCTGGTGGTCACCGAGGATTATCTGCGCGCCTATTACCTGCGTCCCGAACTCGCGCCGGTCGCTGAATCGTGCGCCAATGAGCGCGCGCTGCACGCGGCGTTGATGGATGAGCCGCGGCTTGCCGCCGACGAGAGCAAGATTGCCGGGATCCGGGACGAGGATGCGCGGGAAAACTACCGCGTGATGCTGCGGTTTCGCGACCAACTGCTCGCAGCGCCTTCGCTGGAAGCGTTTTATTCGGGGCTGTTCCGGCGCGATGTCGCGGTGCCGCCGTTGTTCGTCGATCAGACGGCGCAGGTGATCCTGCGCCATATTCTCGATAACGCCGGGGACGGCCTGCAGGCGCGCGCGGCGGAATTGTTTTTCCGCAGGCAGCGCGTCAGCATCGATAACGGCGCAATCAGGCTCGCCGATGATGAGACCGTCGAGATGCACGCCACCAGCGGCGGTCTGGGCAATCTCGGCAAGCTGATACTGGAAGCGCAAACACCGCTGCGCTCGGTCGAGCTCGATGTGCTGGACTCCGCGACCCACGCGGAATACTGGCAGCGCGACGAGCGCTTCGACACCGTATTGCAATTGAACAGCTCGCACCCCGGGTGCGCCGCGCTGTGCCGCGTGCTCGAAGCGTGGATTACGCATTTCCACCAGACGCCGGTTGCGATCAGTCCGGTGCGCGAAATTCCGGACGATGAATGGGTGTGGCACGCCGGGCTCGACGCCGAGGCGAGCGCGATGCTGAACGAGATTTATAATGGCGGGGACGTGGACGAAGCGCGCATGAAACGCATCATCGGACTCTACCGGGTGGACTTCAAGAACCCGTCCGATATGCTGGCGGAACTCGCCGGCAAGCCGGTGTTTCTCGGGCTGGCGGCGGCTGCGGACTTCCGGTTGCGGCTGAAGCCGCAGAATCTGCTGCTGAACCTGCCGCTGGCGAGGCGCGCGTGACGCCGCAGATCGAGCGTTTCCTGCGCATCGTTAGCGGCCCGGACGAGACGATCAATCTGGCCGAAGCCGCGCTGGTGATCGCGAGCGAGGAATACCGTGACCTCGACATCGCGGCGTATCTCGCGCGGCTCGATGACATGGCGGCAACGCTCAAGCGCAGACTGCGTCCCGATATCAGCCAGGCCGACTCCCTCATCGCGCTCAATCGCTTTTTGTTCGAGGAATACGGCTTCACCGGCAACGCCGCGGACTACTACGATGCGCGCAACAGTTTTCTCAACGAAGTGCTGGACCGCAAGCGCGGCATCCCGATTACGCTCGCGCTGGTGCATATCGAAATCGGCCGGCGCATCGGGCTGCCATTGCAGGGCGTGTCGTTCCCGGCGCATTTCCTGGTCAAATGCCCGCTGCGCGAGGGTACGGTGGTGCTCGACCCCTACGCCAAAGGCACCTCGCTGAGCTTCGATGATCTCAGGCAGCGCGTCAAAAGCCTGAGTAACGGCGCCGAGCCGCCGCGTTCGGTGCTGGCGGGGATGCTCGCCAGCGCCAGCAACAAGGACATTCTGGTGCGTATGTTGCGTAATCTTAAAGGGATCTATTCGCACCACCAGGAGTGGGCGAAGGCGCTCGCCGCGACTGACCGCATCATCAGCGCGATGCCGGAGGTGGCCGAGGAATACCGCGACCGTGGCATGATTTATCTGAATCTCGAGTGTTATCGCGGCGCGCTGTTCGACCTGCAGGCGTACATCAAGATGCTGCCGGTGGCCGCGGACGCCGATACGGTGCGTCAGCAGGTGGTCGAATTGCAGGTGAGGGCGTCGCGGCTTAATTGAACCCGCAGCAGCAATTCACCTGCGGTCCAGGCGGTTTGCAGTTTGCAAACGCGCATAGTTCGCTGCGCCGTTGATCGGGAGATGTTGATGATGCGATTATTATTTGCGGCTGCAGGGCAATGAGAATGGCGTCCGTGCGCGTTGCCGCCGTGCCGGCACCACAGTCATCGATGGCGGGAAACTTCAGGAGTCTGCGGTGCTTGACCGCAATTGTCTGGTTGGGCGCACTCGGCGCATGCGGAAGCCAGACCGATGGAACGTTTCAGGGCTATGCGGAAGGCGAATTTGTGCGCGTCGCGGCGCCGTTTGCCGGCACCCTGCAGCAATTGCAGGCAAGACGCGGGACCCAGGTAAATGCCGGCGATCCGTTGTTTACCCTCGAGCAGGAGAATGAAGCGGCCGCGCGGCGCGAGGCCGCGGAGCGGCTGCATAACGCCGAAGCGCAGCTCGCCAATCTGAAGAAGAGCAAACGTCCCGCCGAGATCGACGCGGTGAGGGCGCAGCTCGATCAGGCGCGCGCGAGCCTTAAACTTTCAGCGGTCAATTTACGGCGTCAGGAGCAGCTGGTCGCGGCGAATTT
>Ga0080064_1007513_pt1 | contig 10948 bp, 8 predicted proteins | sample Subgrocontami54m_FD_69260 | JGI IMG/M metagenome (GOLD analysis project Ga0080064, IMG submission 69260) | Subsurface groundwater microbial communities from S. Glens Falls, New York, USA - GMW46 contaminated, 5.4 m (SPADES assembly) (version 2) ... | reverse complement strand
CGCAGTTGCTCGAACGCATCCAGAGCGCAGTGCTGTTCGCGCAGCCCGGATATGGCGCCGATGCCGACCGCGCGGACGTGTTTGCGGCAGCCCGCGCATTGCCGGCGATGAAACGCGTCTACCGGCTCGTGCCCGGCGGCGCGGCGGGTGATGCCGGCGGAGATGGCGCCGCATTTCCGCCTCTCGGGAAGGCGCCCCCGGCGGATGCGGCTCCCGATCCCGACCTCAATCCCGACAAGATCGTCTATCTGGCGTTTACCTCCGGCACCACCGGTCTGCCCAAAGGCGTGCTGCACTCGGACAACACGCTGCTCGCCAACGGCCGCGCGATGGTCAGGGACTGGCATCACAACGACCAGACCATATTGTTCAGCCACAGCCCGCTGTCGCATCACATCGCGACGGTCGCGATCGAGCAAAGCCTGGTTGCCGGTTTCGAAGTGGTGGTCAACGATCTGCCGCCCGGCATGAAACCGCTGGACTGGATCGTGGAAACCGGCGCGACCTACGTGATGGGAGTGCCGACGCACGCGATGGATATCCTCGCCGACATGAAGCGTCGCGGGATGGACCGGCTGGGCAAAGTCAGCATGTTCTACATGGCGGGCTCGGTCATTCCGCCGCAGACCGCGAAGGCCTTTCTCGACATGGGAATCAAGCCGCAGAACATCTACGGCATGACCGAGAACGGCTCGCATCAATACACCCTGCCGGACGACGACGTCGCGACCATCACGGGGACCTGCGGGCGCGCCTGCCATGGCTACGAGACGCGTCTGTGGGACCAGGAAAATCCCGACCGCGGGGCGAAAGCGGGCGAAATCGGCGAAATCGGCACGCGCGGCGCATTGCTGATGCTCGGGTACTTCAACAACCAGGCCGCGACCGAGAACTCGTTCAATGCGGGAGGCTGGTTCATGAGCGGGGATCTCGGGCGCTGCGACGCCAGCGGCAATCTGCAGATCGTTGGCCGCAAGAAGGATTTGATCATCCGCGGCGGCCATAACATCTACCCCGCGCAGATCGAGAATCTGACCGTCAAGCATCCGGCGGTGCTCAAGGCCGCGGCGTTCCCGATCGCCGACGAGCGGCTCGGTGAGCGTGTTTGTCTCGCGATCATCACGCGTGACGGCACCACGGTCGATGCGGACCTGATGCTCGAACATCTGAACGAGCACGGTCTTTCGAAATACGACATGCCGGAATATTTCATTTGTCTCGACGCATTCCCGCAGACGGCAAGCGGCAAGATCCTCAAGCGCGAACTCATCGAATGGGCGAAAGCGGGCAGGATCAAGCCCGCGGCAGCGCGCTGGGTTGCGGCGGAGAAAAGGAAAGCATAGATGTTCCCGTGGGTCGATTTGCCATTTCTCCTGGCGCGGCAAGCGGCGCACGGCGGGTGCCCAGGTCCGCAGCCCGAGTCAATCCACGACTCAGGCTGCGGATTTACCCGCGAAGCACGCCGCCGCGCAAGTCGTCCTGCGCAAATCAACCCACTACTCGGGATTCCAAAGCATTTACAATCCAGTCTATGCCAATTGAGCTGACACGCGTTGAAGAATTCGCGCTGATCACGCTGAACCGGCCGGAGGCGTTGAACGCACTCTCGTTCGCGCTGATCCGTGATCTTGCGCGCGCGTTCGACGAGGTTGCGGCGGGCGATGCGCGCGCGCTGCTCATCACCGGCGCCGGCGCCAGGGCATTCTGTGCCGGCGCCGATATCAGGGAGCTGACCGGCCGGTCGCTGACGGCCCAGAAGCGCGACGCTGAAACCGGACAGGCGACGTTCGCCAGGCTCGGCCGCCTGCCGATGCCGTCGCTCGCGATCATCAACGGTTATGCGTTCGGCGGCGGGCTCGAGCTCGCGCTCGCGTGCACGTTTCGCATCGCAACCCGCAATGCGAAGCTGGGCCTGCCCGAGATCAAGCTGGGCCTGGTGCCCGGCTACGGCGGCACGCAGCGCCTGCCGCGCGTCGTCGGCGAAGCGCGCGCGCTCGAGATGATCATGACCGGCCGCACGGTGGACGCGGAAGAAGCGCACCGCATCGGTCTCGTCAACCGGCTCATCGACGGCGATGCGGTCGCGCAGGGCATTGCGTATGCGCGCGAATTCTCGGGTTACAGCCTGCCGGTGCTCGGCCTGGCGCGCGAAGCGGTCACGCGCGCGCTCGACAACCCGGTCAGCGAAGGGCTCAAGATCGAGGCGGACCTGTCGACCCTCGCGTTCCGCACCGCGGATGCGGCGGAAGGCATGGACGCGTTCATCGCCAAGCGCAAGCCGAATTTCAAAGACGAATGAGTCCAGTCAAGAAAGTAATCGCGGTCACCGGCGCGAGCCGTGGCATCGGGGCTGCGATCGCGCTCGAGCTTGCGCGCCGCGGCTTTACCGTCGGCTGCCTCACGCGCAAAGGCCAGGGTCCCGAAGTGGCGGAAGCGGCGGAATTCGCAAGTCGCTTCGTCAACGTTGCGTGCGACGTGACCGATGAGGCGAGCGTCAGGGACGCGTTTGCGCGATTGGCAGGCAAGGCCGGCGCGCTCGACGGTCTGGTCAACAATGCGGGCATCCATCTCGACGGGCGCAGCCATGAATTGCCGGTGGCGACCTACGACAAGGTGATGGCCACCAATGCGACTGCGGTGTTCGTTGCGTGCCGCGAGGCGTATCGGCATCTGGTGAAAAGCGGTGGCGGCACGATCGTCAACATCGGCTCGTTTTTCGACAAAATCGGCGTCAAGCGCAACATCGCCTACTGCGCGTCGAAAGCCGCGGTCGGCGCGATCACGCGCTGCCTCGCGGTGGAATGGGCCGACAAGGGCATCCGCGTGCTCGACGTGGCGCCAGGCTACATCGTGACCGATCTCAACCGCAAGGCGATGACCGAAGGGCTGCTTGCCGACTACCTGCGAAAGCGCATTCCGTCAGGCAGGCCCGGCACCGCCGGCGACGTGGCCAGGCTCGTCGCGGCGATTTTCAGCGAAGACATTCCGTTTCTGTCGGGTGAAACGATTTATATCGACGGCGCGCAGGGGATAGCGCACTGACCCAATGAAGGTATTTGAGAGACTCGATGCGACGCTGAAGCTGAGCGACGAAGAGCGCATGCTCGTCGAGAGCGTGCGGCAGCTCGCGCGCGGGAAGATCGCGCCGCGCGCGGAGCACTACGACCGCAGCGGTGAATTTCCGCACGCGAACGTCAGCGCGATCAACGAGCTGGGGCTGAACGCGATGTTCATACCCGCGGCGTACGGCGGCGCGCAGCTCTCGTATGCCGCTTACCTCGAATGCGTGCGCGAGATTTCCGGGGCGTGCGCGTCAACCGGCGTGATCTGGGCGACCAATTTTCATGCGGTCAGGCCGCTGATTGATTTCGGCACGCACGAGCAGAAAAAACGCCTGCTGCCGGTGATGCTCGGCGGCGGCCTCGCCGCGTTGACGATTACCGAACCCACTGCCGGGTCGGACGCAACCGGCATGAAGACGGAGTTCAGGCCGGACGGTGACCACATCGTCATCAATGGCACCAAGACCTTCATCACCAACGGCGCGCACGCCGATCTCTATATGCTGTTTGGAAAATGGAGCGGCATCGCAGACAGCAAGGGCGCAATCTCGGTGCTGGTGGTGGAAAAGGGCACACCGGGCCTGAGCGTGGTGCGCGAAGAGGACAAGATGGGTCTGCGCGCGTCGAGCACCGCGGCACTGGCGTTCGACAACTGCCGCGTGCCGCGCGCCAATCTGCTGGGCACGCCGGGCGAAGGCCTGAAAATACTGCTCGCCTCGCTCAACCGCTCGCGCCCCAGCGTCGCGGCGCATGCGCTCGGCATCGCGCGCGCCGCGTTCGGGGATGCGGTCGCCTACATCAACGAGCGCCGGCAGTCCGGGCAGAAGATCATCGAGTTCCAGGGCATCCAGTTCATGCTCGCCGACATGGCGACCGATCTCGCGATGTGCGAAGCATGGCTGTGGCATGTCGCGCGCATGGTCGACAAGGGTGCCGCGGACTTCGGCGTCGAGGCGTCGATGCTGAAGCTGCGCGCGTCCGACCTCGCGATGCGCATCGCCACCGATGCGGTGCAGCTCCACGGCGGTTACGGTTACTGCAAGGACTACCGCGTCGAGCGGCTGATGCGCGACGCGAAAATCACCCAGATCTGGGAAGGCACCAACCAGATCCACCGCCAGTTCATCGGCCGCAGCTTCGTGAAAAAGTGAATTTATGACGACAGAAATCAAAACCGTCGGCGTTGCCGGCAGCGGCACGATGGGCGCGGGCATCGCGATCGTCGCTGCGCGCGCCGGCTTCAGGACCATCGTTTACGACACGCGCCAGGATGCGCTCGACCGCGCACGCAAGCAGACCGCGGGGTTTTTTGCCAAGTCGGTCGAGCGCAAGAAGCTCACCCAGCAGCAGGTCGACAGGATCATGGCCGATCTGACCGGCACGACCCGCCTGGGCGACCTGGCAGGCTGCGATATCGTGATCGAGGCGGTGTTCGAAAACCTCAAGGTCAAGCACGATCTGTTCGGCGAATTGAACAAGGTGTGCCCGCCGCACACGCTGTTCGGGTCGAACACCTCGACGCTGTCGATCACCGAGATCGCCGCGGGATCCGGTCGCGACGAGCGCGTCGTCGGCATGCATTTCTGCCTGCCGGCGCAACTGATGAAGCTCGTGGAAATGTCGCCGGGAATCAGGACCACCGATGAAGCGTTCCGGAGCGCGTGGGATTTCTGCAAAGCGCTGGGGCAGACGCCGGTCAAGACCCGGGACAATCCCGGCTTCATCCTCAATTACTTCCTGGTGCCGTTCAACAACGACGCGATCCGCCTGGTCGAAACCGGCGTGGCGGAACCCGCCGACATCGATCGCGCGATCAAGGCCGGGCTCGGTTATCCGCTGGGGCCGCTCGAACTGATCGATCTCGTCGGGCTCGATACGCAGCTGCTGGTATCGGAAGCTTTGTACGCGTCAACGCACGACCCGCGCGCGAAAACGCCGCCGCTGGTGAAACGCATGATCGCAGCGGGTCACCTGGGCCGCAAGACCGGGCAGGGGTTCTTCAAATATTCCGGCAACGCGATGTTTGGTGGCTGAACGGGAGCAGTTGACATCATGGCATACACGATCATCGACACCGGCGGCAGCCGTTCTTTTCCGGCGGAACACGCATTCACCAACGGCGCGGCCGGCGGCGGCGAAATCGTCGTCATCATCGGCAGCGCCATCGGCGCCGCGTTCGGCCGCCTCGCCAATCACGAATCGAAGGCGGCGGTGCTGCTCGAGCTGGGAACCGAGTGCCTCGGCGCTTACACCGGCGAGAGCCGTGGCGAGGAAGGCTCGAATGTGCTCGGCTTCGCGCGTTTCGGCCTCGGCGATGGCAAACCGTCGAATCTGGTCGAGCTGGTGCGCCAGCCGCGCACCAGTGAAACCGCGCTGGCAGCGGCGAAGCGGATTTTTGAGGCGGCGGGATTGCAGGTGGCGGTGTGCGGGGACTTTGCGGGCCGCATCATCGACCGCCTCGTGCGCCCTTATTACAACGCTGCACTGCGCCGGCTCGACGAAGCGCTGGCGAGCGCCGATGATCTCGATACGACCTTGAAGCTCGGCCTCGGCTATCCCGAAGGCCCGATCGCGCTGCTCGAGCGTACCGGGCTCGCGCATCATTTCGATGTGACGCAGGCGCTGTTCGAGGCGTACGGCGATCCCGCGTTCACCCCCGCGCGTCGCGCCCGCGTCGCGAAACTGAGGCAGGAATCAGCAGCCGCCAGGAAAGCGACCTGAGTGCGACCGCTCGAAGGAATCCGCGTGCTGGACTTCAGCACGCTGCTGCCGGGGCCGCTCGCGACGCTGCTGCTCGCCGAAGCCGGCGCCGAAGTGATCAAGATCGAGCGCCCGGGGCGCGGCGACGAAATGCGCTCGTATACGCCGAAGTTCGGCGCCGACAGCGTGAATTTCGCGCTTCTGAACCGCGGCAAGCGCAGTATCGCGATGGACCTCAAGGAGAATGGCGCGGTTGAAAAACTGCTGCCGCTGCTCCAATCGGCCGACGTGATCGTCGAGCAGTACCGCCCCGGCGTGATGGATCGCCTGGGCCTCGGCTACGCGGCGCTGAGCGCAATCAACCCGCGCATCATCTATTGCGCGATCACGGGTTACGGCCAGAGCGGGCCGCGCGCCGGGGTCGCCGCGCACGATCTCAATTACGTTGCCGAGGCCGGCATGCTCGCGCTCGCGGCAGGTGCTGACGGCGCTCCGGTGGTGCCGTCGGCGCTGGTCGCCGACATCGGCGGCGGAACCTATCCGGCAGTGATCAACATCCTGCTCGCGTTGCGCGAGCGCGATCGCACAGGCCGTGGCTGCAAGCTCGACATTGCGATGGGCGAGAACCTGTTCGCATTCATGTACTGGGCGCTCGGCAACGGCGTGGCGGGCGGGCAATGGCCGGCGCCGGGTGGCGATCTCGTCACGGGCGGCAGCCCACGCTATAACGTCTATCGCACCAAAGACGGCAGTTTCGTCGCCGCTGCGCCGCTCGAAGCGAAGTTCTGGGAGAACTTCTGCGCGCTGCTCGGGCTTGCGCCCGAGCTCAGGGACGACAGCCGCGATGCGGCTGCGACCAGGCGCGCGGTGGCGGAAAAAATCGCCGCGAAGTCCGCTGATGAATGGCGCGAGCTTTTTGCCGGCAAGGATCTGTGCTGCTGCATCGTGGGCTCGCTCGAAGCGGCGCTGCGCGATCCACACTTCGCCGCGCGTGGCGTGTTCGCGGCGAAGCTCGCGGCCGAGGGCAGGCAGATCGCTGCGCTGCCGGTGCCCGTGGCGCCGCAGTTTCGTTCCCCGCCCGGCGTGGAGGGATACCCGGCGCTCGGTGAAGCGAACGCGCTGCTCGATCGCAAGCAGTAACGGCGAGGCTGGGCGGGCTTTCTGCTATAGTTGGCCACCGCGTATGGGCGGGTGGTTGTTTCCTGCCGATGGGAGGTTCCCAATGAATTGTCTGATCAGGCTCCTGCTGAGTGTCACCATCATGTTTCCGGCGAGCGCTGCGCTTGCCGCGGATCTCTACCCCTCCAAGACCGTGCGCATGGTGGTTCCCTTCGCTGCCGGCGGCTCGACCGACCTGCTCGCGCGCAGCGTCGCGCAGCGGCTGAACGAGGCCTGGAAACAGCCGGTGGTCGTGGACAATCGCGGCGGCGGGGGCGGCATCATCGGCGCCGACCACGTGGCGAAATCCCAGGCCGACGGTTACACGATTCTGGTGGGAACGAATACGACCAATGCCGTGGCGGCATCTCTTTACGCGAAATTGCCGTACAACGTGCAGCGCGATTTTGCGCCGATCACGGAGATCGCGAACATCCCGCAGGTGCTGTCGGTGCATCCTTCGATCCCGGCGAAAACGCTGCATGACCTGGTGGCGCTCGCCAGGGCTCGTCCCAACCAGCTCAACTTCGGCACCGCCGGCAGCGGCAGCACCTCGCACATGGCGATGGAGCTGTTTCAGTCGATGGCGAAAATCAAAATGGTGCACGTGCCGTACAAAGGCACCGGTCCGGCGCTGATCGAGCTGCTGGGCGGACATCTGTCGCTGATGTTCGACGTCGTCATGACTTCCCAGCCGCACGTGCAGTCGGGCAAGCTGCGCGCGCTGGCCATCAGCAGCCTGAAACGCTCGCCAACCGCGCCGCAGATTCCGACCGTGGCCGAATCGGGCTATCCGGGCTTCGAGGCGATCGTGTGGTTCGGGTTGTTCGCGCCCGCCGGCACGCCGCCCGAGGCCGTGAGGAAAATCGGCACGGAATGCGCGCGCGTGCTGAATACGCCCACCATGCGCGAGCTTCTCGCCAGCCAGGGCCTGGAAATCGTGGCGAGCAGCCCCGCCGATTTCGCGGCGCGGGTCAACAATGAAATCGTCAAATGGCGCAAGGTGATTCAGGATGCCGGTATCAAGCTCGAATAGGGCCGCGGACGCCCGCATGGATACTTCACCGACCCGCGCGCTGGCAGCATTCGCTTCCAATCTGACGCTCGCTGCAATACCGCCCGCGGTTGTGGTGAAGGCGAAGGCGCTGCTGCTGGATTACATCAGTCATGCGGTTGCCGTCGTGCAGGAAGAACCCGCGCAGAAGCTCATTCGATTCGCCAAAGCAGTCGGCGGTCCGACTGAGTCCCGGATACTGGGCACCGGACTGTCGGTCGCGGCCCCGTGGGCCGCTTTGGTCAACGGCACGATGGGCCACATGGCGGAACTGGACGATACGCACCGCGGCACCATGTCGCACCCGGGGGACAGCGTATGGGCTGCCGCATTGGCGGTCGGCGAGAAGCAGGGAGCGTCGGGTGCCGACATTCTGGTTGCCGCCATTGCCGGGTACGAAGTGGCGCTTCGCATCGGCGAGGCCGTTATGCCGGATCATTATCGCCGCGGATGGCATACGAGCGGGTCGATCATGTCGTTCGGCGCCGCCGTGATTGCCGGGCGTCTGCTCAATCTGGATTCAACAGCCATGGCATGGGCGCTGGGCACTGCGGGTGCACAAGCGTCGGGAAACTTTGCGCATCTGACCGAGCGCGCGATGACCAAGGACTTCAACTGCGGGCATGCCGCGAAATCCGGAGTCATCGCGGCGATGCTGGCGGCCGAGGGATTCACGGGTCCCACGGATGTGCTGGAAAACCGCCACGGTTTCCTGGTTCTTTATGGAGGCAATAATCATCCGGAACTCCTGACCGCCGGGCTGGGCACTCAATGGAAGACTATGGAGGTCGCGCATAAACCGTACTCGGCCTGCCGTTACATCCATGCGAGCATCGACGCCGTGCTCGCACTGCAGCAAGAGGCGCGCTTCACGCCCGGCGATGTAAAACAGGTCAAGGCGAGAATTCTGAGTACCGGCGCGGCCCTGGTGAACGATCCGGTTCCATGGGATGGCAACAAGGGTCTCCAGGGAACGCGTTTTTCAGCACACTTCAATATCGCGGTGGCGATGCTGCATGGACGTCCGGGGCTGTGGAACCTGCTTGATAAGAAGTTTCCGCTCCAGTACCGCGATTCCGCCGCAATCCGCGACATCATGAAAAAGATCGAGGTCATTCCGGACGCTGAGCTGGACCGCAATTTTCCCGATCAGTGGTCATCGGTAGTCGAGATCGAACTCACCAGCGGCAAACGGCTTTCGCATCGGGTGGATTACCCTCTGGGTGAACCGGAGACTCCGATGGACCAGGCGATGCTCGCTGAAAAGTTCCGGCGCCTGACGGGGCTCGCGGGTTGGAGCGAAGCCAGGGCAGCCGAGTTCATCCCGCTGGTCTATGGACTCGAGACGGCAAAAAGCCTCGACGGGATACTCCGTTATTTGTGAGCGTTTGACTGCGGCGGGAGCCTTTGGCATATCGAATCGGAATCGACGTCGGCGGCACGTTCACGGATTTCACGCTGTTGCGCGAGAGCGACGGGCAGGTCAGCTTTCACAAGGTGGCTTCCACCCCGCGCGATCCGTCGCAGGCGATCGGGCAGGGCATCGCCGATCTGCTCCGGATGCACGACATCGCGGCGCGCGAAGTCGGCCACATCGGGCACGGCACGACGGTCGCGACCAATCTCGTGATCGAACGGCGCGGCGCGGTGACGGGCATGCTCACCACCCGGGGTTTTCGCGACGTGATCGAAATCGGCCGCCAGGTGCGGCCGCACCTGTTCGACTACGGCGTCACCAAGCCGCCGCCGCTCGCGGTGCGCGAACACCGGATCGAAATCGGCGAACGCGTGAATTCGCGCGGCGAGGTGCTCGTTGCGCTCGACGAGCGCGAAGTGGAGGCCGCGGCCGTGAAACTCAGGCGCGCGGGCGTCAAATCGGTGGCCGTGTGTTTCCTGCACTCTTACCGCAATCCGCTGCACGAACAGGCGGCGCGGCGCGTGGTCGAACGCCTGATGCCTGATGCTTATGTGAGCGTGTCGAGCGAAGTGCTGCCCGAATTCCGCGAGTACGAGCGCTGGTCGACGACGCTGCTCAACGCGGCGGTCGGCCCGCGCATGGAAGCTTACCTCGAAAGTTTTTTCGCGCGCGTGAAGAATCTCGGTATCGCGGTCGAGCCGTTCACGATCCATTCCAACGGCGGGTTGATGTCGATGCGCGCCGTGCGTGCGTTTCCGGTGCGCACCTGCCTGTCGGGTCCGGCCGCGGGCGTGGTCGGCGCGGCTGAAATCGGACGCGTCGCCGGCGTCGCCAACCTCGTCACTTTCGACGTCGGCGGCACCAGTACCGACGTGTCGCTCGTCTACCGCGGCAAGCCGTTGTTCAGCTCGAACCGGTTGCTCGCCGATTACCCGCTCAAGACGCCGATGATCGACATTCATGTCATCGGTGCGGGCGGCGGCAGCATCGCGTGGATGGACGACGCCGGGGCGCTCAAGGTCGGGCCCAAAAGCGCGGGCGCCGATCCCGGACCTGCCGCTTACTCACGCGGAGGCGCCGAGGCGACCATCACCGACGCCCAGATCAGCCTGCACCGGTTGAATCCGGTTGCGCTGCTCGGCGGCCGGCTCAAAATCGATGCCGCGGCAGCACGCGAGGCGATCATGAATAAAGTCGGGCGGCCGCTGGGTTTGACGCTCGAACAGGCGGCCGAAGGCGTGATCCGCATCGCGAACGCGAACATGAGCCGCGCGATCCGCTCGGTTTCGACCGAGCGCGGCTACGATCTGGCGCAGTTCGCGCTGTTTGCCTACGGGGGCGCCGGGCCGCTGCACGCGATCGACGTCGCCGGAGAATGCGGCATTCCGGCGGTGATCGTGCCGCAGGAGCCGGGCACGCTGTGCGCGCGCGGCATGTTGCTGACCGACATCAGTTTCGATTTCGTGCGCAGCGAAATCGCCGAAGTCACTGCCGCGAGCTGGCTGCACGTGTGCAGGCTGTTCGCCGATATGGAGGCGGAAGCGCGCGCGTGGCTCG
>Ga0080064_1007512_pt1 | contig 10949 bp, 9 predicted proteins | sample Subgrocontami54m_FD_69260 | JGI IMG/M metagenome (GOLD analysis project Ga0080064, IMG submission 69260) | Subsurface groundwater microbial communities from S. Glens Falls, New York, USA - GMW46 contaminated, 5.4 m (SPADES assembly) (version 2) ... | reverse complement strand
GCCCGAAGCCGCGCTGGCACCGGACGCGCCGCAATTGCACGACGATGTGCCCGGCAATCTGCCGTTCGAGGCCGAAGCCGGCGACGCGCAGGCGGTCGATTCCGCGTTCGCGGCAGCTGCGCACGTGACCCGGCTCAAGGTCGAAGTCACGCGTGTTGCGCCCAGCCCGATGGAGCCGCGTGCCTGCCTCGTCGCCTTTGACGCGGCCAGCGGCGAGTACTCGTTCAACGTGTGCATGCAGGGCGTCACCACGCTGCGCAAGCAGATCTCGTCCTACACGAACGTGGCGGAAGCCAAGCTGAAATTCGAAGCACACGATGTCGGCGGCGGTTTCGGCCAGCGCACGCCGGCCTATCCCGAATACTGCGCGCTGATGATTGCGGCGAAAGCGGCCGGCAGGCCGGTCAAATGGGTTTCATCGCGCGTGGAAGGTTTCCTCACCGATACTCACGGGCGCGCCAATATCGTCAGCGGCGAACTCGCGCTTGACCGCGACGGGAAATTTCTGGCGATGCGGCTAGCCTGGGTTAACGACATGGGTGCCTATCTGTCGCCGGCGGCGATGGGCCACATCCGCAATACGATTACGTGCATGACCGGGGTGTATCTTATTCCCGCGTTGCATGCGAGCTATCACGTGGCGCTCACCAACACCACGCCGGTGGCGGCGTACCGCGGCGCCGGACGTCCGGACATTGCCTACGTGGTCGAGCGTTTGGTGAATCAGGCGGCGGCCGAGGTCGGGCTCGACGCGGCGGAGTTGCGGCGTCGCAACTTCATTCCACCGGAAGCGTTTCCATACAAGACGCCGACCGGATCAGTCTACGAGAATGCGGATCTTCCGGGTTTGCTGGCCAAGGCGCTGAAGCTTGCCGACTGGCAGGGCTTCGAAGCGCGCCGCGCGCATGCGACTGCAGCCGGCAAGCTCCGCGGCATCGGCATCTCGACCGTGATCGAGAACACCGGCGCCGGCAATGCGCCGAAAGACGAGGTCGAGCTCGAACTCGACTCAAGCGGCGTTGTCACCGTGCACACGGTTTCCAAGGCGCAGGGACACGGGCACGAGACGACTCTTGCGATGATCGTGGCGGATGCGCTCGGCGTGCCGCATGCGCAGGTCAGGGTGGTGCAGTGCGCGCCGCACAAGCTGCTGCAGGGCAATCACACCGGCGGATCGCGTACCACGGTGGGCGCCGGCAGCGTGTGCTATCTCGCGGCGCAGAAGCTGATCGAAGAGGGCCGCGCGCTCGCTGCCCTCGAACTGAAACTCGAGCCGTCGCAGATCGAATATGCCAATGGCGAATTTCGTTCGCGCGAATCGCAGCGCCGCAGCATCAAGCTGGCGGGACTCGCGAAGTCAAAACCGCTGAGTTTCGCCGCCGAAGGGGTATTCGGCTCGACTTTCCCCAACGGCTGCCATATCACCGAGGTCGAAGTCGACCCCGAAACCGGCGCCGCGCAGATTGTGGCCTACTCGGCCGTCGACGATTGCGGCATCGTCATCAATCACTCGATAGTCGAGGGCCAGTTGCACGGAGGCGTGGTGCAGGGCGCCGGTCAGGTATTCGGCGAGCATGTGGTGTATGACCCGGAATCGGGACAGCCGCTCAGCGCGAGCTTCATGGACTATTACATGCCGCGCGCCGGGCTGTTACAAGGAGTGCACGGAGCCGAACATCCCACGCCGAGCAAGGTCAGCCCGCTCGGCGTTAAAGGCATGGGCGAGTCCGGCTGTACCGCGTCGCTGCCGGCGCTTACCAACGCGGTCATCGACGCGCTGCGGCCGCTGGGCGTTCAGCATCTCGACATGCCGCTGACGCCCTCGAAGCTGTGGCACGCGATCAAGGCGGCGCAGCAGGGGAAATCCCGGCGCGCGGGATAAATGGTTGAACCCCGGGGTTATGTGTATCGGGTGAGTGGTAACAGCGTCCTCGTTTCAAGAGTGCTCCACCAGCGGCGGCAGTTTCCTTAAAAGCGTGCAGTGGACGGCGGCGGATTGCGTGCGATTTGAGTGCGTAACACTTCAATTCCCTCCCCTGCTTGCGGGTTAGGGTGGGGGCGAGACGTATCGCTGCCGCCAAACGAAGCAAATAACCGGAGCAACTGTCCGCAAAGCCAATCCCCATGCGCCTTCCGGGTGATAAGCGATGAGTTATGAGCGGAATCCCACATCCTTCCGCTTCACTCGGGTTTGCCCTTTCCCGCCTCACTCCTCACGTCTAACGCTTCACGGACGTGGTCCTGCTATTCCATCGGAATTAGCGGGTTTAAACTTCTCTCTCCCGCTCTCACGCCCTTACGCTCTCCCGGCTCTCTCACTTGACGGCGGCGCAGTGGAGGCGGAAGTTTGCGCGGTTGTGACTCGGCCACCTGTTACAAATGCTCAATCAAACTACTTTGATATTTATCCAAGTTTTGTGATAATATAGCCGTGAAACCGCTCAAATTCATCGGGTCCAGCCTGTCGGACTTGAGCGATTTCCCGGATGAGGCTCGTCGCGCGGCGGGTTTTGAATTATGGCAGGTGCAAAGCGGCTTGATGCCGTCCGACTTCAAGCCCATGTTCGAAGTCGGAGCGGGCGCCTACGAGATTCGGGTGCGTGTAATGGGTGAGTGGCGTGTAATTTATGTCGCCAGGTTTGAAAGCGCTGTGTACGTATTGCACGCTTTTCAAAAGAAAACGCAAAAAACGGCAAAAACGGATTTTGAACTCGCGCGCCGGCGCTACAAACAGGTTCGGGACTGACTATGAAAGAACGAGTCATCAAGTCGAGCGGCAACGTATTTATCGACCTGGGCTTCCCCCCTGAGGAGGCCGCGGTGCTCGCCATGCGCGCGGAGTTGATGGCGAGGCTGCGTAACGTCATCGATGAGCGCGGCTGGACCCAGCAGGAAGCCTCGAAGCGTCTCGGTATCGGGCAATCGCGCGTGTCCGATCTCGTTCGCGGCAAGTGGGAAAAGTTCAGCCTGGACATGCTGATCACCCTCGCGGCGCGCGTGGGTCAGAAACCAAGCCTGGTGCTGAAAGCAGCGTGATTCGGGAAAAGTGAGATTGTGGTCCCGTGGACGATCAACCACGGTTGTTTCTGAATCCTGTTTTTTCCCCTCCGCTCTCCCGATCTCCCGCTCTCCCACCCTCACGGGCTGGTCGGCTATGCCATCGGAATCAGCGGGTTTAAACTTCCCTCTCCCGTTTTCACGCTCTTACGCCCTCACGCAGCTTGTTGCGCAAGATGCTGTTTGACGGCAGCACGGGGTAAGCTGTTGATTTGCACAGCCCAAAGCAGGCTTCTTTCGGGGCACCCCTTTATCATTAAGCGAAAATTCTGGAGGATTTTCATGATAACGACCAGATCGCCGCAGCGCAGTTCGCCGCGGGCATGATAGCGGCGGCGGGAATGTCACCTGCGGCTGAAGTCAAGGTGATGGCGTCGGCGGCCTTCAAGGAGGCCTATCTCGAACTCGTGCCGGAATTCGAACGCACCTCAGGTAAACGTCTGGGAGCGGAGTCGATTGTTGCTTTGGCAGGCTGCTTAGAGAGACGAAAAACCTGAAGAGCCGATACGCTCTCACGCCCTTACGGCCCGCTCAATCGGGAAGATCAAGCGCGATGCCGACCGGAACCTGGGTCGCGAGCCCATCATAGGCTGTATATACGGGCACGCACATAACTGTTGGGAAACGCGAATCGATGAGTACTTGGCGGCTCACAATCACGAAAACGCGGAACCGCTTCGGATCGCCGCGCTTCAGAGATGGACCTGGTAGCCGAGCACGTCTTTTGCTTCGCGGTTAAGCCGCGCCGCGCGGCGGTTGATGATCGCGAGGTCGCGTGCATTCTGCTGCTTGCGAATCAGCGCAGCGATGTAGCAACGGACGGCGTTCTCGATGAATTCGGACCGGTTGGCATCCTTGCCGGCGTGCCGGCCGATCGCCGCCAGCACGGTATCGGACAGGGTGACTGACGTCTTGATTTTCATACTACCAACATACTACTAAAAGCCCGGTCCGGCATGTTCCCATAAAGGCGTCATAAAGGGGACGCACCCCTTTGTCAAGGGTAGTAACATTAACAAACCAGCAAGATTGAGGGACACATATGGTCAATGACAAGAAAGTTGAAGGCCTAGCCAACAGTTTCCGCGCGTGGGCTGCGCACGGTGCTAAACAGCCTTTGAAACCCTATGAGTTCGATGCCGGCCCGATTGGGCCCGAGGAAGCGGAAGTCGCGGTTGAGTACTGCGGGGTTTGCCATTCGGATCTGTCGGTCCTTAACAACGAATGGGGATTCTCACAGTATCCCGTTGTCCCGGGCCATGAGGCCGTTGGGCGTGTAGTGGCGCTCGGAGAACATGCCAAAGGACTCACGATCGGCCAGCGTGTGGGAATTGGCTGGACGGCCGGTAGTTGCATGCATTGTCACGTCTGCTTAGCGGGCGACCAGCATCTGTGCGTGAAAGCCGTCCCTACCATAATCGGCCATCGCGGCGCTTTCGCGGATCGTGTGCGCGCTCATTGGGCCTGGACGATCCCCCTTCCGGACGGATTGGATATTGCAAGCGCGGGGCCGCTTCTCTGCGGAGGCGTCACCGTGTTCGCTCCTTTGGCGACGTTCGGAGTGAAGCCCACCGCTCGAGTCGGCGTCGTCGGGATAGGCGGGCTCGGCCACATGGCTCTCAAGTTCGCCGCGGCTTGGGGATGCGAAGTCACGGCCTTTACGTCGAGCGAGTCGAAAGCCGGGGAGGCGAAAGCGTTCGGCGCCCATCATGTCGTTTCGAGCCGGAACGCCGCTGCGATCCGCGCCATCGCCGGCTCCCTCGACTTGCTGCTCGTCACCGTGAATGCGCCTCTTGACTGGTCGGCGCTGATCGCAACGCTGGCCCCGAAAGGGCGCATGCACGTTGTCGGCGCGGTGCTGGAACCGATTCCCGTCGCGGCGTTCGATCTGATCATGGCCCAGCGCAGCGTCTCAGGTTCGCCCACCGGTGCACCCGTCACCATTGCAACGATGCTCGAGTTTGCAGCCCGCCACAGGATTTGCCCGCAAGTGGAGCATTTTCCGATGAGCAAGGTAAACGATGCCTTGGCCCATCTCGATTCGGGCAAGGCACGCTACCGCATCGTTCTTGATGCTGACTTCGCGTAATCACCGGCCAATTCGATCGGACATAAGACATATCTCACGCGCGGCTGAAGTCAAGGTGATGGCGTCGGCGGCCTTCAAGGAGGCCTATCTCGAACTCGTGCCGGAATTCGAACGCACCTCAGGTAAACGTCTGGGAGCGGAGTCGATTGTTGCTTTGGCAGGCTGCTTAGAGAGACGAAAAACCTGAAGAGCCGATACGCTCTCACGCCCTTACGGCCCGCTCAATCGGGAAGATCAAGCGCGATGCCGACCGGAACCTGGGTCGCGAGCCCATCATAGGCTGTATATACGGGCACGCACATAACTGTTGGGAAACGCGAATCGATGAGTACTTGGCGGCTCACAATCACGAAAACGCGGAACCGCTTCGGATCGCCGCGCTTCAGAGATGGACCTGGTAGCCGAGCACGTCTTTTGCTTCGCGGTTAAGCCGCGCCGCGCGGCGGTTGATGATCGCGAGGTCGCGTGCATTCTGCTGCTTGCGAATCAGCGCAGCGATGTAGCAACGGACGGCGTTCTCGATGAATTCGGACCGGTTGGCATCCTTGCCGGCGTGCCGGCCGATCGCCGCCAGCACGGTATCGGACAGGGTGACTGACGTCTTGATTTTCATACTACCAACATACTACTAAAAGCCCGGTCCGGCATGTTCCCATAAAGGCGTCATAAAGGGGACGCACCCCTTTGTCAAGGGTAGTAACATTAACAAACCAGCAAGATTGAGGGACACATATGGTCAATGACAAGAAAGTTGAAGGCCTAGCCAACAGTTTCCGCGCGTGGGCTGCGCACGGTGCTAAACAGCCTTTGAAACCCTATGAGTTCGATGCCGGCCCGATTGGGCCCGAGGAAGCGGAAGTCGCGGTTGAGTACTGCGGGGTTTGCCATTCGGATCTGTCGGTCCTTAACAACGAATGGGGATTCTCACAGTATCCCGTTGTCCCGGGCCATGAGGCCGTTGGGCGTGTAGTGGCGCTCGGAGAACATGCCAAAGGACTCACGATCGGCCAGCGTGTGGGAATTGGCTGGACGGCCGGTAGTTGCATGCATTGTCACGTCTGCTTAGCGGGCGACCAGCATCTGTGCGTGAAAGCCGTCCCTACCATAATCGGCCATCGCGGCGCTTTCGCGGATCGTGTGCGCGCTCATTGGGCCTGGACGATCCCCCTTCCGGACGGATTGGATATTGCAAGCGCGGGGCCGCTTCTCTGCGGAGGCGTCACCGTGTTCGCTCCTTTGGCGACGTTCGGAGTGAAGCCCACCGCTCGAGTCGGCGTCGTCGGGATAGGCGGGCTCGGCCACATGGCTCTCAAGTTCGCCGCGGCTTGGGGATGCGAAGTCACGGCCTTTACGTCGAGCGAGTCGAAAGCCGGGGAGGCGAAAGCGTTCGGCGCCCATCATGTCGTTTCGAGCCGGAACGCCGCTGCGATCCGCGCCATCGCCGGCTCCCTCGACTTGCTGCTCGTCACCGTGAATGCGCCTCTTGACTGGTCGGCGCTGATCGCAACGCTGGCCCCGAAAGGGCGCATGCACGTTGTCGGCGCGGTGCTGGAACCGATTCCCGTCGCGGCGTTCGATCTGATCATGGCCCAGCGCAGCGTCTCAGGTTCGCCCACCGGTGCACCCGTCACCATTGCAACGATGCTCGAGTTTGCAGCCCGCCACAGGATTTGCCCGCAAGTGGAGCATTTTCCGATGAGCAAGGTAAACGATGCCTTGGCCCATCTCGATTCGGGCAAGGCACGCTACCGCATCGTTCTTGATGCTGACTTCGCGTAATCACCGGCCAATTCGATCGGACATAAGACATATCTCACGCGCGGCTGAAGTCAAGGTGATGGCGTCGGCGGCCTTCAAGGAGGCCTATCTCGAACTCGTGCCGGAATTCGAACGCACCTCAGGTAAACATCAGGGAGCGGAGTCGATTGTTGCTTTGGCAGGCGGCTTAGAGAGGCGAAAAACCTGAAGAGCCAATATCTATGCGCCTACCCGGGTGATGAAGAGGGCGATGCCACGGCTTGCGCGGTGGTGTAGCGCAGGCGTCTCGCCTGCCCCGTCAACGAATGCAGGCGGGGCGCCTGCGCTACGAAAACCAAACCTGCCAGAGCCGAATCAGGTAAACCGGGGACAGTCTCTGTACAACCCGTTGTCATAACCCCGCTTGACGGCGATGCGGGCAAGGCGGAAGCCTTCGCGGAAATTCATTCCGACCCTCATTTATTGGTGCCTGCGAGATCAGGGGCGATTCGATTTTGGGTCACGGCGTGTCACCCCGTGCCGGATCTCGCGCAACTTGGCTTTGACCTTGGCTGCATTCTCGCTGCCCATCCGAATCATGATTTTCTGCCCGGCCGAGCGCGCTTCAAGAGCGGGATCCGCGAATTCGTACATGACCTTGGGCTGAACCAGCTTGATGGGCTCCTTGATGTCGGGCGCATCCAGCAGATTGTCGAGCGCCTCGACCAGGCGATCGTTGAAATATCCTTTCGGATACCCCAATTCTTCATAGGCCTGCTGGAATAACGGATAGAAACGGGTATAGACCGCAACCAGCTTGCCGGCATCGACTGCCTGCGCGACCGTCACGTAAGGAGCATAGCGCTTCGAATTGCCGGGGCTGATGACCGTGTTGTTCCCCGTGCCCATCCGCGCGAACGGGTGCGGGACCGGCTTGACCGGCATCACACGCACAGGCGCCTTCTTGCGCGGCAGATTGTCGATGGTGGCGACGATGCGGCGGATCATCCCGTCCGGATAAAAGAAATGCGTCAACGATTTTTTGCCCAGCAGTTCCGCCAGCGCCTCCCACATCGCGGCGTCGCTGCCGCTGAGCACGGGCAGGGGCTGCGCCGGCGCCGTTTCCACGGGGTGGCGTATCGCGGGCTTGGCGCTGACCTGGGCCGGTGGCGCCGGCGTGTGCAATGGCGGCGACACGGGCTGCTGCGGGCTCCGCTGCCAGTAGTAGTAAGCGGCGGCGCCACCTCCCAGGATGACGACAATCAATACCCGCCAGATTATTCGTTTCATGGTCATGGCTCCTGTGGGGGTTGAAAAAGGGCCGTCCGCGCCAGTTTACTGCCAGACACGCCGTTTCCAAATCTGAACGCCACGCCCGAATACCCCGCTTCAACCACAGGGGGCCGCGCCTCTTTATCAGTGAGGATTTCGATCCGGAAGGGCGAGCGCACTCGTCCGGATTCGAACTTAAACCCGCAAATTTGCGAAGCAGGCCGGCAACCCCGGCTGATTCGTTGATCGCATAGTCTAAAATGCCCTCAACGCCATTCTCATATAAGTTTTTTGAGACGCTACCATGCCCGGCCCGGAAATTGCGAGCCTCGTCGTCATCGGAGGGCTCGCCTGGCTCTGGTTCGACAGCCTGAAAGCCCGCGAAGCGGCAATTCGCGCTGCGCGCGCCGTTTGCGTCGCGGAGGGACTGATGTTGCTTGATGCTACCGTGGCAATCTCAGGCCTGAAACCGGCGCGCGACGAGAACGGCCGCCTCAAGCTGCAGCGCGCTTACGATTTCGAATACAGCGACAACGGCGACAACCGCCTTAAAGGCAGCGTGGTGCTGCTTGGCGACCGGGTGGTGATCCTCAATGTGGGGTTGCGTGGTACGGAATCAGGCGTGAGAATCCAGTAAATCGATGAAGAGGGGGGGCAGGCATGTCGCGTTCGGCTGAAATCAAAGTGTTGTCGTCGGCGGCCTTCAAGGAGGCCTATCTCGAAATCGCGCCGCAATTCGAACGCGCTAGCGGGCACAAGGTTGTGACGATTTGGATTCCGGGTGTGCAGGTCATGAGCCGGATCAAAAACGGCGAGACGGTCGATCTCGTGATCATGGCGGCGGCGGCCATCGAGGAACTTACCGCGCTTGGCCGGATAGTCCCGGGCAGCCGCGTCGATCTCGCAAAATCGGGCGTCGGCGTTGCCGTTCGCGCGGGCGCACCGCGACTTGATATCAGTTCGGGCGAGGCCGTCAAGCGCGCGCTGCTTGCGGCCCGATCGATTGCGTATTCCACCGGCCCCAGCGGAGTCTACCTCGCCGGGTTGTTTCAGCGCATGGGCATTGCCGATGAATTGAAAGCCAGGATCAAACAGGTGCAGGGCGAACCGGTAGGCGCGGTGGTCGCGCGGGGCGAAGCGGATATCGGTTTCCAGCAGGTAAGCGAGTTGCTCCCCGTCGCCGGAATCGACCTTCTTGGGCCGCTGCCTGCGGACATCCAGCAAATCACCGTCTTCTCGGCCGGTCTGCATGTCGCCGCGCCGGAGCCGGATGCAGCGCGGGCGCTGGTCAAATTCCTCACCGCACCGGCGGCTGCTCCCGTTATCATGAAGAAGGGAATGGAGCCAGGCTGATGGGGCACGTGTGTTGGCGTGCGGGGGACGGCGATTGCGACATCAAATGCCGGCAAATGTCATCGCGTGCAATCCGGAAATTTCAGCCGCGCCGCACCTGTTACCCGCGATTGCTGTGCCATAATCCGCCTTTTTCACGATTTCATTAAAGCGCCGCGTGGTGAAATATCAGCCATCGCGTGCCAATTAACCGAGGAGTAGAAGATGCCTGTTCGCAGTGAATTCATCGAGAATGCGGCCCGCGCAGTGGCCGGCGTAGCCTTTACCGGGTGCAGCGTGGTGAATACCGCGCAGTCGCAGCCGGGCGGGCGGCGCCGGCAGGTAGTGGTAAATGGCCGCCGCGTAAAGACCATAGACGTTCATGCGCACTGCGTGATACCGCAGGCGCTGGCCATGATGGGGCAGAAGCTGGAAGATCAAAAGGAGCCGGAAATCGTCATCGTGGCGCAGGATCGCATCCGCGTGATGGACGAGCAGGGCATAGACGTCGAGGCGCTCAGCATCAACCCATTCTGGTACAAGGCGGAGCGCGAGCTTGCGGACCAGGTCATCAAAATCCAGAACGAGAAGCTCGCCGAACTCTGCGCGGCGCATCCTGAGCGTTTCGTCGCTTTCGCGTCCGTGGCGCTGCAGTTTCCGGACCTGGCTGTGCAACAACTCGAGGCGGCTGTCAAAAAACTCGGATTGCGCGGCGCAGCCGTCGGCGCAAGCGTTGCCGGGGAAGAATTTTCAGATCCGAAGTTTCACCCGTTCTGGGCGAAGGCGGAAGAACTCGGCGTTTTGATCTTCATCCATCCGCAGAGCACGCCGGAACTTGCGAAACGCTTCAAGGGCAACGGCCATCTGGCCAACGTTATCGGCAATCCGCTGGACACCACCATTGCGCTCTCGCATCTGATTTTCGAGGGCACTTTGGACCGTTTTCCGGGACTCAAAATCTGTGCGGCCCACGGCGGCGGTTACCTGCCGTCCTACGCGCCGCGGTCGGACCACGGCTGCCGCGTCGCTCCCTCGGGATGCAATCCCCAAATCGTGCTGAAGAAGAAACCGACCGAATATCTGAGGTCGCTTTATTTCGATTCGCTGATATTCACTCCCGAAGCGCTGCGGCACCTTGTAGCGGAAGTCGGCGCGAGCCAGATCGTCCTGGGCACCGACTATCCGTACCCGTGGCAGAGCGAGTCGGTCGACCACGTGCTCAACACGCCGAGCCTGAGCGATGCCGAGCGCGCAGCGATACTCGGCGAGACCGCCGCAAAGCTGCTCGGAATCAAGCTGTAACACGGGTGGGGGCAAGGGCGGACTCATGTGCGCGCTCTTGAGTAGTTTCCAATATAAGAATGAGCCTGAGCGGGGCGGTTTTGGAGTCTGGTTCAGGCGGCGGTTTTCGATCGATTAAAAATGGTTTTGAAGAGAACCGTGCGTGCGTTGTTCAGCCGTT
>Ga0080064_1007511_pt1 | contig 10949 bp, 12 predicted proteins | sample Subgrocontami54m_FD_69260 | JGI IMG/M metagenome (GOLD analysis project Ga0080064, IMG submission 69260) | Subsurface groundwater microbial communities from S. Glens Falls, New York, USA - GMW46 contaminated, 5.4 m (SPADES assembly) (version 2) ... | reverse complement strand
GGGCATGGGGGGGCCGGGCCCCGCGCCGGCCTTCACCAGGCTCGCCAATGACGCAGGTGACCTCGAGTTGAAGCGCGCGCTTTTGCAGGGAAAGGGGGCTCCCGCCGGGGCGCGATTCGAGACAAGCCGCAAGATCCCGGAGCAGGTCTTCGCAAGCGGACAACCTCGTATCGTCGCGGATCTGCGGGACGGCGATCTCGCGCAGGCGCACGGCGGCACGATCGCGCTTGGGATCCGCCACGTCCTGTGCGTGCCGCTGCGACTCGTGCACTATGTCGACACGCCTGGCGCCTCGGGCGAGGCCCGTGCGATCGGCGTGCTCTATCTCGACAGCCGAGAAAAGGGAAGGCTGCTCTCGGACACCGCGCGCACCGCGCTCGAAACGCTGGCGGCCGAGGCTTCCGTCGCGATCGAAAACGCGCGCTTGTACCGCGAGGCGACCGAGAAGGCGCGGATGGACGAGGAACTGCGCATCGCGTCGCAGATCCAGCAGGCGCTGCTTCCGCAGGCGCGAAAGAGTGTCGGCTTCTGCGAGGCAATGGGCGCCTCTCTCCCCTGCCGGGCGATTGGCGGTGACTTCTATGAGTATCTCGATCTGCCGGACGGCAGCTTTGGCTTCGCACTCGGCGACGTGTCGGGCAAGGGGCCGCCGGCCGCACTCCTGACCGCGGTGCTGCAGGGCATCTTCGCAGCGCAGGCGTTCGCGCTGGTCGAGCCGAATGAGACGCTGCGGCGCGTGAACCGCGCCTTGCTGGCGCGCGGCTTCGAATCGCGCTTCGCGACGATCTTCTTCGGCGTCATCACGCCGGACGGACGACTGACCTACTGCAATGCCGGTCACAACCCGCCGCTGCTGCTCACGGGCGGAGACGTTCGAAAGCTCGAGACCGGGGGCATGATCGTCGGCCTGTTTCCGCATGCCACCTACGATCAGGAGACGCTGCAGCTGTCGACCGGCGACGTGTTGACGGTGTTCAGCGACGGTGTCTCGGAAGCACTCAGCGTTGGTGGGGAGGAATTCGGCGAGGAGCGAATCCGCGACGCGATTGCCGCGCCCGGATGCGAATCGACCGAAGCGGTGCTGCAGACGCTGCTCGCGTCCGTGAAGCAGTTTACGCACGGCGCGGCGCAGAACGACGACGTCACCGCGATGGTCGTGAAATACCTCGCATGAGGATTGCGCGGCTCTGTTCGACCGTAGCGGCTTCGCGCCGTCAGAGCCCGAAGTGAAGTCCGACGCCGACATACGAGATGTCGTCCTGGAAGAACTGCCCATAGGGCGACGGGCCCTGATACATTTCCAGCATGAGCGTCACGAGTCGCCCGGGATGGCCGCCCGGTCCTGAGCGCACCCATTCCAACCCGGCTCTCCCGCTGATCGCCGGTGACCAGTCGTGCCGCTCCGTCGTCTTGAGATCGACCCCGCCGACCACTTGAAGCGGACCGGCGCGGCCCGTACGGAGCTCCACACCCCCGTGAAACAGTTTCGCCGCGACCGTTTCCGGCTCGCGACGGAAGACTCGTTCGCCCCCGCCATACACGCGCAGCGGCCCGATTTCCTGCGACAGCAGGAAGTCCACCGACTCGAACGAGAGGTTTTCACGTTTGATGTCTTCCGAGCGCAAAAGGTACTCGTCGCCCAGGTGCGAACTCTGATGGTAGAGCCTGATACGCGTGCTGAAGCCGCTTCTTCGGAACGTCAGCGGTAACCCGACGATGTAATCCGCGTTGATGAGATCATTCGATTCTGTCCCGAGATCGAACTGGGCGAAGATGCTGCCCATCACGTCGAGCTGCACGCCTTCGCCCGGCGACGGCCCGCCCCAGCGCACAAGACCGAAGCTATCCCCGAGCCCGACCGAACCGATGTTCGTTCCTTTGCCCGCCGGATCGTCGAGAGAACGGAAGGTGCCGCGCAGGAAGCTCACGAACGATCGCGGTTCCTTGGGGTCGGCGAGCACCGGACAGAAGATCTGGTCTTGCGGAAAGAGCACCATGCCTTCGGCTTCGGCCTCGTGGACGCCTGCGCCGCACCGTGGCGCGCCGACCGTTTGAGCTTCAGCTGAAGGCACGCAGAGGAGCACGGCGATGACGAAGGCGATTGAGACGTGATGTGGCAGCCAATCCGGCATGGCAGACACCTCCTCGCATAACGACCGCGAGCGATGTTTCGCTTCGCGCTGAGGCGCCGCTATGCCTGCGACGAGGGCTGTTGTGTGGAGAACACGGTTGTCTTGCCAGCCGCGTCGAAGGTCAGCACGTCATACGGCCGGCCATTCTGTCCCTCCATGCCGGGCGAGCCCGTTGGCATTCCAGGTACCGCAAGGCCAACGACCTTGGGTCGCTGCTTGAGAAGACGCTGGACGTCGGTTGCCGGCACATGTCCTTCGATGACATAGCCTCCGACAAGAGCGGTGTGGCAGGACCGTAGTTGGTTTGGAACGTCGTATTTCGCCTTGACCGCGGCGATGTCGCGAACGTCCGTCACGGTTGTGTCGAATCCCCGCTTCTTCATGTGCGTCACCCAGTTCGAGCAGCAACCGCACGTCGGGTCTTTGTAGACATCGACTTTCGGTGGCTGTTGACCGCGGATTCGATAGGAAACCGACGCAACCATCGACATGGCGAGCAACATCTTCCTGCGGCTGATCGTTTTCATCGGCAGTCCCCTGTGTCTGCTGTCGCTGGCCCGCTCAAAGGAATCTTTGAGGGGCGACGCGCTCCAATTCTGCCACGTATCTGGCGCGAACGGCCGACCCTGTCGAGGGCAACGCACTTTCGAGTTCTACACCCGAGCCGGAACGTGCGGTAACCTGTGTGGCGAGCGTTGCCATGCCATTGGTCCTGACTCACATGCCGCCGCTGCATTGGGCCGTCGCCGGCTCGGGTATCGCGGCTGTGACCCTGTGCCTCCTCTTCCTGGCCAACCGCCGGCTTGGTATCTCCACAGGCTTCGAGGACATGTGCAGCTTCGTGTTCGCCCTGCCCTATTTCCGCCGAAGCAGTGTGCGATCGGGGCGCCAATGGCGGCTGCCGTTTGTCGCCGGTCTTCTCATCGGTGGCTTTCTGTCCGCCGTGTTGAGCGTCGGTTGGACGCCGATCTGGGATCTCGGCATGCTCGATCAGGCACTCGCGCTGGGTCCAGCCGGGAAGCTGGCGTGGATGTTCGTCGGCGGGCTCTTCATCGGCTTCGGCACGCGCCTCGCGGGAGGATGCACCAGCGGGCATGGCATCTTCGGATTGTCGAATCTCGAGCTGCCCAGCCTCATCACGACGATCAGTTTCATGGCTGGTGGGATCGTGACCACGCAGCTGCTGTACCGCGTCGTCTTCCACTGGCAGGGATGATGACGCTGGTGTACGTCCTGCTCGGCACCGCCTTCGGTTTCGTCCTGAGCCGCTCTGGAGCCGCTGACTACAACTACATTCAGGGGATGTTCCTGTTCGAGCGGTTCCAGTTGTACGGAATCATCGGGACCGCGGTGGCGCTGACCGCGCCGGGCGTCTGGCTGATCAAGCGCCGCGGCCGCACCGCGACCGGCCGTTCCATCGAGATCGAGCTGAAGCCCCTGCATCGCGGCAACATCGTCGGCGGCCTGCTTTTCGGCGTGGGCTGGTCAATCGCCGGGATGTGTCCTGGCCCGATCTTCGTGAACATCGGGGAGGGCAAGGTGTACGCGCTTGCTGCGCTGGCCGGCGCGCTCGTCGGGGCGGGGCTGTTTGGTGCGATCTACGTCCGCATTCAGAAATGGTTCCGGTTGCCGCCCCTCGCACTCGGGACCGGCGATGGATAACCGGAGCCAACTTTCTACTTACAGGAAGGCTGCCCAGACGCTCGCGGCGAGCGCAAGCAACACCGTGAGCGTGAGCGCCACGAACAGCCAGTCACGCTCGCTGATGTACTCCACGACAGAGACGATGACGCGCGCGGCGGGCGTCGCCAGCAGAATGAAGAGGCCCGCCGGCAGCAGAACGCGCGCAAGCGTGCCGCCGCGTCCAATGATCGTCAGGAACAACCCAGCCGCGAAACACGCGGAGCTCGTAACCGTTCCGATCCACATCACGCGGCCGATGACCTTCTCGAGGCGTCCGGCGTCGCGTCCGTCGGACGATCTCACGGGCCGCTCCGTGCGAACATCAATCCCGCCACGACCATGAGCACGGCGGCCATCAGAACCTTCAACCACCTGACCGACGCGTGCTCCGCGAAACGCATCCCCGCCCACGATCCGATCTGGACCCCCAGCACCGCCGGTGCCGCAGCAAGAGCCTGCAGGTCGCCGCGACCGTAGTAAATGATCGCGCCGCCGGTGGCGGTGACGCCGATCATCAGTGCGCTCGTGGCCGCCGCCGCGCGGAGCGGCACACCGCACCAGGCGTTCAGGATCGGAACTTTGATGACCCCACCACCGATGCCGAGCAGTGACGACAGGTTGCCGGCCACAAACGACGCGAACAGCGCCAGCGGCAACCTCCTGACGCGGTACGTGACGACGCAGCCGCTTTCGGCATCGTAGAAGCGGCCGCCGAGCCGCCCCGGATCCGCGTTCGCGTCGCAGATGACGTTCCGGCGGTTGATTCGCCCGAGCACAATCACGGCGACCACGATTGCGACGAGGCCGAAGATCCGCTGGAGCGTCGATTCAGCAATCGCCTGAGCGGTGATGCCACCGAGCAGCCCACCTGCAACCGTGGCGACCTCGAGGAGCATCCCGAGGCGCAGATTCATGAGTTGATTTCCGGCGCGCGCGGCCGCCACGGCGCTCGACGTCGCAATCACCGTTGTCAGGCTGATGGCCGCCGCAGACTTGAGAGGAAACCCGAGCGCGAGGCTCAGGAAGGGCACGAGCAGAATGCCGCCCCCCAGCCCCAGGACGATACCAAGACCGCCGGCGACGGCGCCAGCGGCAAAGATGATGAGGGCCAGCGGGACGGTGAGAGGCGGCACGCCGCCGTTACGGCTTGTGGTTCTGCACGTAATCGAGCGCGAACGTCTTGAGCGCCGGGTTCGTCAGGCCGAGCAAGGCCGCCTCGGTACCCGCACGATTGGCGTCCCACTTGTCGATCTGCATCCGCTTGATCATCCACATGGCCGCCGCGCGATTCCCGCTCGCGCAGTGGATGAATGCCGGATCGTTCTTCCGATCCGTCACCGATTTCAGAAAGGTTTCGACGACGGCCGGATCCGGCTTGGCGGTATTGAACGGCAGATGAATGAAGTTGATCCCGGCGGCTTTCGCGGCCGCCGCTTCAGCGTCGATGTCCGCGCCCGGTTCGCTCGCCTCGCGAAGATTGACGACCGAGGCGAAACCCATCTTCTTCAGCTCCGCCACGGCGGCCGGCGTCGTCGCGCCCGCGCAGGCAATCGTCGTTTCGACGCGGGCAAAATTGGTCACGCCCGGCACGGAGACCTTCGTCACGCTTTGCGCGTGGGGCGCAACGGCACAGACGCCGACAAGGCAGGCAGTCACAACGAGCAATCGCAATCTCATGTCAGGACTCCGGTGAAGTCGTGGAATGGTGAGTAGGACATCACGTATGTTAGGCTCGCTGCATCATCCGGTCAATGAAGATCCGTACATAAACGATGCCCTTCCGACCCGCTGCTGTTCTGATGGCCATCGCGCTGCTGGGAGGCGCGACGTGCTCGCGTGCGCCCGATCCGGCGGCAGGGACGGGCCCGAAGATGAGCGGTCCCCTCATTGCCGCGAGCGCGACGATGGTGGCCGCGTGGGTATTCCCGAGGAATCCGCTTGTCGACGTATCGCTCGACAAGTCCCCGCTGTCAGAAGAAGTCAGGAGGGGCTTCAGACTGTTCACGAACACGCCTGTCGAAGCGCCTCACCTCGCACCGGGGAAGATGTCCTGCAGCAACTGCCACATGAACGGCGGGCAACGGGAAAGATCACTGCCGCTCGTCGGCGTCGCCGGCATGTTTCCCGAGTACAACCGGCGGTCGGGCCGTTTGATCAGCCTTGGCGATCGGATTACCGACTGCTTCCTCCGCAGCGAGAACGCCACCGGAGGCACTCTCCGCCCTACCGAGCTGCCGACGCCCACGTCGAAAGAAGTGCTCGCGATCTCCGCGTATCTGACGTGGCTCGCCCGAGGTTCTGAATTGGGGAAGAATCCATCGTGGCGCGGCCAGAACGCGATCCCCGCGAAGAGCCTGATTCCTGTCGCGAAGCTCGATGCACGCAGAGGCGAGGCGATTTACGCAGACCGCTGCGTGACCTGTCACGGCGCGGACGGCCAGGGTGTGGAGATCGGCGACAAGAAAGCGGGCCCGCTCTGGGGGCCCGACTCGTGGAACGACGGCGCGGGGGCGGCGCGGGTCTACACGCTCGCCGGCATGATCCGGTACTCGATGCCGTATCTCGATCCGGGTAACATGACCGACGAGGACGCGCTGCAGCTGGCCGCGTTCATCGATTCGAAGCCACGTCCCGTGTTTCCATCCAAGGACCGGGATTATCGCACCGAGCAACTGCCGTCCGATGCTGTGTATTATGGACGGCGATAGGTTGGAACTTCATCGAAGGAGCGCCTGATGTCTTTACTTCACGGTCGCCGATCGTTCTTCTCCGCCGTAGCCTCGCTGACCGGCCTCGCTGTGGCACGGCTCTCCGCAGGGCAGCAGCCCGTGGCCCAGACCGCCGCGAGACGCGCGAACGAATTCGACATGGCCTGGCTGGATCAGGTCAAGGGGCGACACAAGCAGCTCTATGATCTCGGAAGCCTCGAGCTGTCCGTCGATCCGCGCCCGCTCCGCTTCACGCGCAACTTCCTCGACACGTTCCGCGATGTCGATCACCTCGAGCACCCCAACATCAACACCGCGGTCGGGATATCGGGTCCCGCCTTCCCGATGAACGCGTCCGATCGGCTGTGGGCCAAGTACAAGCTCGGCGAGCGCTCGAAGATCATCGATCCGATGACGAAACAGCCCGCCGTGCGGAACATTTTCTATGACGACGGCAGCGACATCAGCGTCAAGGCGATCCAGGCGCGCGGCACGCTGTTCTGGCAGTGCAACGTGGCGCTCGGCAACGTCGCGCAACAGCTGGCGACTGCGTTCCAGATGCCGGTGGCGGAGGTCAGGGCCGACCTGATCGCGGGGCTCAATCCCGGCGTTCGCCTGATGCCATCGCATGTGATGGCACTTGCCCTCGCCCAGGAAAAGGGCTTTACATACATGAAGCCCTGAACTCAGAAGGTCCCGACGCCCAATTTCCAGTTCCCAACTCGGTTGAAACGCTGGAACGTCAACGATGCCACCCGCGCGTCGCGCACGTACGTGTGACAGTGAATACACGTCGACACCAGCGTCGAGTACTCCGCGCCCACCGCCTCGATATCGCGGCGCCGGGCCGCTTCGCGCAACCCGTCGACCGATGACATGAAGAGCACCGCCTGGGCCGTATAGTCCGGCCTCGGCGGGTTCTGCCACGAGACGATCTCCATCTCGCTGATTCGGCTGAGCGCCAGCGCGGCGCGATCGATCTCCTTGTAGTCAGCCGTCACGATCGCCTTGAGCAGGGACTGGGTATTTGCGAGCTTCGTGCGCATGACCGCCTGCATGCGGGCGTCACCCGAGGCGGGTTGAGCGGCCAGCGCCAGCAGCGCGAGACCAAGAGCAGCGAAGCGTCGGAAGGTCACATCGGTCTCCTCTCTCTGACACACAGGCGAGAGTCTGCATCAACAACCGTACCGGTCAGCCGTTCGAGCGGCCGATTCGATTCGCAGGGGGATTCGGGCGGGATCGTAAGCAGGCGCACAGGCCAGGCGGAAGATCTCGCACCGACCGGCGGAAATTCCGCGCTTCGTCGTGGCTCTACTCTCGTCTGTCGGGGGCGGATGGAGCGTTCACGATGATTCGTCTGGCACAGACGCTGCTGTTAGATCTGCAACCAGCAGGAGGAGGTGATATGTTCAACAGAATCCTCGTCCCAACCGATTTCAGCCCGCCGTCAGATGCGGCGCTCGAATATGCGCGGATTCTCGCCGCGAAGTTCGGCTCATCCCTGCAGCTTCTGCACGTCATTGACGAACCGAATGCGTCGTCGGCGTTCGTCGCGGACGGGTTTGCGCCAAACACTGAAAATATTCGCGAAGGAATGGTCATGCAGGCGCGTGAGCGTCTCGCGCAGGTGATGAAGGTCGCCGAGCGCGCGCGTATCCGTGTGACAGCCGACGCCGTGATCGGCATGCCGGCGTCCGCGATTGTCGACTACGCGGCGGCAACCGGAACAAGCCTGGTTGTGATGGGTACCCATGGGCGGACCGGGCTGGCGCACTTGCTCATGGGAAGCGTCGCGGAACACGTGGTACGCACCGCACCGTGCCCCGTGCTGACGGTGCGTCAGGTGACGATGGCCGAGGAGTCCATCGCTACCGCGACCGGGTACTGCGCGCCGATTCCGGCCTAGCGGCGCCGAGTCAGGGTACGAACACAACGATCGCGTGCGTTCGCGGCAGCAGCTCGGAGGCGACATGCCCCGGAGAGCCGGCGTCGCGACCCATCAGCCGTGCGCTCGGCCGTCACGGCAAGAATCCTCGTTCCACGCGGAGAACCACCAGTCTCGAGCCTGGGTGCGCGGAAAGACCGCTCGCAGCATAGAGGACCGCGGCGGCGGCCGGCGAAGCATCGACGGCGCACAGCACCGTGCCCAGCGCAGGGACCGGCAGGTGGGCGGGAGCCGATGGGGTCTCCTGATTCAAGGCGTTCTCACCAGCTGTAGATCAGTCGGGTCGAAGCGGTATGCGCCCGATACGGACGGTTCAGATACATGAGATTGATCAGCGCGGGAAGGAACGGGCTGTCAAGTGTCCCGGGCGAACGCGCGAAATCCTGCGCGTCGTAGCTCTCGTACGAATATCCAAGGCCTACGCCGAGCTTCTGCGACAGCGAGTACCGCAGATCAGCGCTCGCGCGCTGGATCTCGTTGCGGACCGGCTGAAGCGGCTGTGGCCGTGCGAGCGTCGTGTTTGCGGTGAGCAGGTACAGATATCGGGCGTTCGCATGAACGTAGTCGTAGGCCACCCTGGCCGCTGTCCGCTTCGCGACGTGCGGCAAATCGATACTGGCCGTGACGGTGTGCACGTTCTCGTTCATGTCGGTCGACCAGTCCCGCGTCGGATCGTCGAACTGGACACCCGGACTTGCCTGCCGTGAGCGCTGCAACGTGCTGTAGTGCTCGAACGTATATTCGGTTCCGAGCACCAGCGCGTCCGTGCGATTCGCATCGACCCCAACCGTGAACGTGCGAAAGTCGTTGTCCTGCAGCCCGAACGACACGCCTGGACGGTGTTCCCGGCCGACACCGGCCGACGCATTGAACCCGAACGATGCGATTGGCACCACCTGGACCAGTGCGGTCAGGCGATCCCGCCGGCGGTTGGAGATATCGAACTGGCGCAGCGACACCTGTTCACCGATGTCGCTGAACACTTGCTCGTCCAGGCCCTCCCCTGTGCGCTCGCCGTGCTCATACTGAAGTCGCATCGATCCCCAGGCGATGCCGGCACTGTCGAGCGAGGCCCGAACGGTGTGCTCGGTAGTTTTCTCGAAGTGACGGAACGTCCGTTCGTCATGCTCCCGACCATAGCCGACGCGCACCGCGGCAAACGTCAGCGGGGTGTACGACGCGTCGAGATCGATGAAGTGCCGGACGTAGCCGAGCGGCTCGCTGCCTCCTGTGGCCGAGGTCGCGATGTTGCTGTCGAGTGCGACGTACTGCGATTCGACGAATCGAGGCGTCCGGTTGTCGTAGTCGTACGACTTGAACTGTCCGCTCAGCCACAATCTTGCCGTCGGACGCGATGTGAGACGGTAGTTCATGGCGACGATGCGCGCATCGCCCTCCGCAGTCGGGCGGGACAGCGGAATGGGCGTGATCGCGCTGTTGATGGTGAATGGCAGGAGCGTCGCGTCCTGCAGCCAGCTGCCGACTGACACGTAACTGAACGCTCTGGTGCGGCCTGGCAGCACGAGAGAACCGGCCGCACTCACGGTATGCGCGGTGCTGTCCGGCCAGAGCGCCATCCGCCCCTGCGACGGCAATCCCGCGGCGTCGGTTGCACGCAGCGGATTGTCCCAGACGAGCGTCTCGATATGGTTGTTGAACCATGAGCCGTCGTAGGCGACGCGACCCATCGCGCGTTCGTTCGACCACTCTGTCGTCGCGTTGACGTCGTTGGTCCGGCGTTCGATCGGCACCGCGAGACCCATGGCGTTGCCGTGACCGAACGCAACGCCCCCCGGCTGCGCGCCAGTCCGGTCGGTGCTCGTAAACGACACGCGCAGGTCGAGCGCGCGCGTCGCCTGATAGTCAAGGCGGGCGTGAGCCGTATTTCGCTGAGACCTCAGGTCGAACCGCCGCAGATCCGCCGCAAACACCGATGTCGTCGCCGCGGCGCTTTGCACTGCAGCCTGGAACGAGTCGTTCAATCGGAACACGCCGATCGCAGGCGAACTGTAGGGGGTCCGCGTGTCCGTGCTGTAAAAGAGGGGAATTCCGTCCCACTGGAAACTTGCCTTGAGCTTGCCGTACTGGTTGAAGCCCGCCGAATAGCGTTGGTCACGGTAGCCGAGATGATCGAGCGCGGCCTTGAACTCCCAGCGTTCCCGGCTCCGCTCGTATCGAACCCGGTCGAGCGTCGGACCGTCGCGCAGATCGCGGTATTTCTGGAAGCGTGCGGCGTCGCCAGAAATGCCGCTGACTCGCCCTCCGAACTCCGCCTCGCCGGCTCGCGGCGTCGATGCTGTCGCGTCGGCGGCGGGGGCCGGGGCGGTGTTTCCCTGCGCCGATGCCGTCGACGCGATGGCCAGAATGAGGGCAGCGAGCACCGGTGCAGTCTGTGTTCGCATGCCCTACCTCGTAAACGTCTGGCCCGACGGGTGGTTCGAGCCGTGGATTTGAGAGTGACAGTTCACGCACCCTCCATCG
>Ga0080064_1007510_pt1 | contig 10950 bp, 13 predicted proteins | sample Subgrocontami54m_FD_69260 | JGI IMG/M metagenome (GOLD analysis project Ga0080064, IMG submission 69260) | Subsurface groundwater microbial communities from S. Glens Falls, New York, USA - GMW46 contaminated, 5.4 m (SPADES assembly) (version 2) ... | reverse complement strand
TCAGAAATCATCACCCCGTTGAGATAAGTAGAATAGTTATTTTTTTTACAGCCACTCATTCCGACGCTTGATAAACTCAGTAATCCTGCTACAATCTTTTTTTCTAAGGACATAGGTATCTCTCCTTTTCATTTTCTTATCACCTCTAACACTTCTGAGACGCAAGAGACAAATTTATAAAGACTGTTTGGCTTGCAACTACAGGATGAAAAGGACATACTCCAATAGAGACAAGAAAGGAGCTATTGGTCTTTCTGTTGAAACATTGGTTATCATCATCATCTCCTTAGTGATTCTTTCTGCAGGTATTACCTTGGTCTATCAGTTCATCCACGGTGCTGAGGATATTAAATCGTCTTTAGACCAGACCACGCAAGATGAACTGGAAAGGCTCTTGGTCGGTCAGGGAAAGAAAGTCGCTCTACCTTTACACGTCGCTACTGTATCGCGGGGCGATAGTCATGTCTTTGGGTTAGGAATATTGAATACCTATGATCATACCGAAAAATTTCAGGTTCAGATAAGGCTTAACAAAGTTGTCGATGAGACCAAAGCAGATATCACTTCTGCTCTTGATAAACCAGCCATCATTGGCTGGGCTTTATACAATGACGCAGCTATCACTATTGAAAGCAACGCCAATGACAAAGAAGTGATTCTTATCCAGGTGCCTAAAGATGCGGTGAAAGGAGAATACATTTTTGTGGCAGAAGTCTTTGACAGCAAGAATAATCTATACGGAAACCCGCAGACTTTTATTGTGACCGTGATTTGAATTTTTACTAAGCAAAATATATAAAATAGAGCTGTTCTGATAGATAGATGGAAATTAAACTGTCTAAGAAGCTTCATGCCTTGAAAGAAAGAAATAAGATTACCCTAAATGGTAAGCCCTATACCATTAAGAAAAAATCACAATCTAAAGCTCTTCATGAACATGAAAGTGATAATACCAGATATGAACTGGGAGATGGGTTTGTTTTAGAGTACGATTGGGATTGGAAGTTTTTTCAATGCATCACTAAAAAAATATTTCTTGGATTTACCACCACTAACACTAAATACATTCCTATCAAGGAGATTAAAATTACAAAATAGGTTATAATTCTAACTAGCGAATTAAGAATACTCCTATCTTTCATACTTACAATTCAAATATTCAAAACTTTCTTTCAAACATTGAAATTCTAAAGTGTCTTCCTTAAATCCTAAAAATAAGATCTTTGCGTTATACCATAACGCTCCGCCTGGAAGATGCAGCTTTTCCTCGCAGAACATGTTTACATCATTGGTGATGGTTATGATCGTTCCCCGAGAAGGCAGTTCATAGGTCTGCGCTAATCCTACTGCATATGGAAGATGAAAAGCAAAGTAAGCAGTTTTCTTTCCTTTATATTCCTCAATGATCTCTTCTAAATCATCCCGTAATGGTGTAGTTTCCACTCCCGGAGGAAGATAGAGAGTAACAGTCTGCATTGATATCAGATACTTTTGGAGATAGATAAACCTTAGTCATAAAAACTATATACTTATTTTAACAGCTCTTGCAGAAACTTCGTCGGATCTTTCGACTTAGGCACCGCATGTCCGATCAACACCCCTTTCGCTCCTAACTGCAAAGCTTTCAGAATATCATCTCTTGATTGCACTCCGGCACCGCACAATACTTTTGTCTTCGGACTGATCTTTTTAACCACTTCCACTGCCTTGGCAATAATCTCCGGCTTAGCTTTAGTGACAGAAATATCTCCACCGATCAATTCCGGCGGCTCATATGCGATATAGTCTGGAGTAAACTTTGCAACCTGTTTTGCTTCTTCTAAAGATGACGCGCAGATCACGGTAATCAGTTTATGCTTTTTACATTCTCCAACTATTTTCTTTAATATAGGTAAAGGTATTTTCCGTTCAGAATGGTTAAGTAAAGTTCCCTTCACTCCGATTCCTTTTAATTCCTGAGCTGCTATCTTCCCGGTGTACGCTCCTAATCCAGCCAGATCGGTATGCTGCGAATATACCGTCAAGGACGTTCCTGCTGTAACTTCTTCCAGTGTCGGCAGGGAAGGCGCAATGACAATCTCATATTTCTTTGCACGAACTTTTTCTAGTTTCTTGGCTAGAACTAACGCTTTTTTCCCAGCTGCTTCTGGATAGGTTTTGAAATTAAGCAATATTAATGGTTTCATTTTAATCACGATTAAAATGGAACCTCAACATTTCTAATTTTGTTGGCCTCATTTTTTCCTTCTTCTTTGTTTTTTTAATCTATTTAAGGTCTTAAAGATATAAGCTAGAGTTAAAACGACGATAATTACCGGAAGGAGTAATAAAAAGAGGTTTAATAGTAAAAATAAAAAGAGAATGATCAGCAGTAAGAACAGCATGACTACTATCCATGCTTTAACTCCTTTTATCATGAACATACTTAAAGTAATATCCTAGAAGTATAAAAATCATTCCAAAGAATAAGCTTAGCAGAAAGATATTCCTGCTCACCATAACAAAAAAATCTAAGGGGAAAGTCTGAATTATTTTTGAGTCGATAGCAAACTGCCAATTCCCCTGCGGAAAAAAAATACGGTGGAATAAAGTAAAAACACTATCAAAAAAAAGAACAGCAAGGCCTCCGATGATAATCATGGCTAAAACAGTGACTTTCCCGCCAGATTCAAATAGTTTAAAGAGAAATTCTTTATTTTTTCTGTAGTAGATAACTAAGCCGGTGATGATCAATAACGTAAAGTAAAATAAATAATCTGCATACTTCATCACTTGTTTAACATCTTGCAGATGAGTGATTTCTAGGGAAGTAAACCCAGATGATAGCTCTTCTTTTCCTGCTAAAAAATGAAATACATTTTCTTGCGCAACGGTAACTGGAATAAAAAAAAGAACGGCATTATACGATAACAGCAACAATAATATCGGTAACAGGATACACCAGAACAATGATAATTTTTTATTCTCTGTTGTTGGTTTCATAAAATATAAAGAATATTTTTTCTACATTCTCTTGCTGGTGAGCAAATTGGCCGTACCTTCCTCTATCCTTGTGGCATCTTCTCTGCTCTCGTCGTGGTTTCTTGGATTCATCACAAGGAAGAGAAGCCCAGATCCAGGAGAGATTATTCCATACTTCTGTAAAATTCTTGGTCTTCACCGCTTCATCAAGTATTTCTGGGGATATATTTTGTTTTTCAATCAAATATTTGGCTGCTTTATCCTGCTCTTCTGGATTAAATCCTGTTTGGAAAAGGCCTGCTTCATTTTTTAAGGTGGTGTAAGTTCTATGCAAAAACTGATACCTGCCAGCTGCAGTGGTGTGCAAGGTTCTCCAACGTACTCTAAATGGTGTTCCTGTTTTTGGCATTTCCCCAGTCTCGATAGGATGAGCAGAATAGTCTGTGAATAACATCCTTCCCGCCATCATATTGTAATGACAGTCTGTTCCTTCTGCCCAGGCGATAGTGTTGAGTAAAGCTCGATACTCTGTAGTTATTGGATATTTTTTTTCCTCAACTGCTTTCTGCTCGCAAGTGGTAGTTGTAATAACTTTTTCTAAAGAAGGTGCTGCTGGTTTTTCTTGCAGGCGATAATCATAATCAACATATCCTGCCGGAACTCTGGGAAGCTCTTGAGAGACACAAGATGCTAACAGAAAACCACTCACTAAACACATCCCCTCTTTTGAATTCATATCAAATAGAAGAAAGAAGACATTTATATAAGTTTAGGAAATACTATCTTTAAGAACATAAATTTAAATAGTTTTAACCTAAAAATAATAACATGGAAAAAGGGTATGTTCTGCAAGGAGATGTAATTGTAATCCATCGAGACTTGACTGATTTAGACTTTTTTGTAAGAGATTTTCTTACCATTCTAAAAAAGCATTCCGACTATCTGATTGTAAGTGGCTTTGTGAGCATTGCGAGTGGAAGAACAAGGGGAACGGAAGATGTTGATCTTCTGATGCCAATAATGGATAAGATTAAATTTACGGCATTCTTTCAGGATCTAACCCAGAACAGTTTTTGGTGCTATCAAGGCGATTCTGCAGAAGAACTTTATCCTTATATTAAGGATCTGCAAAGTATCCGTTTTGCCAGAGTTAATGAAATGTTTCCTAATATGGAAGTTATCCCTATTACTGAAAAAAGAAGAGCTAAATATTTTGAATTTACTCGTCCGCAAAAGATGAAGATTCACGATTTTGAGTTTAAAGTTCCACCCTTAGAATTTGAGATTTTATATAAAGAATTAGTCCTTAGGGGTAAAAAAGATTTGGATGATGCAAAACATTTAAGAACTTTTTTTGTTGATATACTCAAAAAGGAGCGGTTTAAAGAATATGAACCAATTATCAGAGCTGAGCTATCATGAAAAATCTTGATTACGTACAGTTGTATGCTGAAAAGATGAGGGAAGATAATTCCTTGTTCAAACAGCAAAAGAAATTGATTGAGGCTCAATTACGTGGAAGTTCTTCCTTATTTGGAAAAATGTTCTCTCAGAATTTTAAGGTGCAGGCGCGAGAGTATTTACGAAAGAGAGGATTGTTGTAACTTATCTCTTTTTTACTTATACCTGAATTCTACTTTATACTCACTATTCTCAAGATCATAAGGCTTACTAGGCTTGCACTGCCATTCTTGCGGTGTACAGGCGTATTGCTTTAATATCTGATCTTTCTTTTCTGAGATCTCTCTAAGAACAGTTCCCCGTTCAAAGTTAGTCTGGTTGCAGTTATTACGCATACTTTCTTGTAAAGGCTTTACTACCAGATTGCAGATGTCATTCTTCTGTACTTCTGTTTTAAAATTGTGTATAGCTATAGAGTTCCCTAATTCAGCGCCAATATAACCTGTAGCTACGCCGACCAAATAAACAATTATTCCTTTATTTCTCATTTTATATCCCTCTTTGAATCTTTATGAAAACTAGATAAGAACATTCTTTATAAATCTTTCCACATATTTGTAACTAAGAAGTGACAACCAAATCAATGCCCTTTTCCCAGCATTTTACGTAACTCACTAGAAATAAACTGCCCTGAAGCCTTCCCTGCTAACCTCTTCATAGCCAAGCCCATGAGAGCAGGAAAAGGTGCACCTTTGTTTTCAGCCACTATTTTGAGCAATTCCTTATGAATCTCTTCTGTTCCCAAAGTAGCATAACGCTTGATATCAAATTTATCGGTAATCATATCGATCAGCACGTCAAGAACAATATCTTTATGGATTTTTCCTTCCGTTAAATACCTAAAAACGTCTCTGAAATTCTCCTCAGTCAACTTCTCTGGATCATGATGGAACTGCCGTTTAATATCCAAAGGCATGGAAATAAGTGTTTCGGCTATAAAAGCTGGCTTCACCCCTGGATACTTTACCACTAATTCCTCAAATAGCTCTACTTTATCTGACTTGGCGACGAATTCTGCCAAATCTGTACCTAAGTCTAAGGTATCATGGAACCGCCTTATTTTGTCTTCCAGGGTTTCCGGGAGTTCAATATTCCTCAGATCCGGCCTGATCAATGGCACATCTGTTTCTGGATACATTCTGGCTGCTCCAGGAATAGGACGTAAATAACTGGTTGTTCCATCAGCATTGGCTTTCCGCACTTCTGCAGGAATGCATTTTAGCACTTCCTGCGCGCGCTCATAAACTGCTTCCAAAGCTCTTCTCGCTTTCATCTCTTCATCTGCGACCAGAATAAAAGCATCTCCTATATCACAGCCTAATTTTTCTCGTACTGACAGAACTTCACTCTCAGAAATTCCATATCGTGGCAATTCATCAGAATGAAAAATGCCTCCCACACCTGCGCGTACTTTCGCTCGATCGGAAAATTCTGTTCCCAATCTTCGGCCAGGCTGTACTTCTCTGCCGATAAAACCGGCAAAGTCAGGTAATTTGATGGCCAATACTTTTCCATTCCTGCTCAAGGTATTTTTGATCAGATTAGCTCCTGAAATAGTAAACAAGGAAGTGACATCAGTAATATTCAAAACAGGCAACTTTGCTTTCTGATGTAACAATTCATCTCTCATCTTCAGCAACTCTTCCTGTCGTTTGACTTCTAATTCTACTAAGAGAGGCAACTGCCGTAAATCCTGCGCACCTTTGATCTCGATTCGTGTGCCGCCTTTGATAGAGACATTGACATCTTGCCTAATTGTTCCTAAGCCTCTTTTAACGCCTGGCAAGGAGCGTAACAACATTCCTATTTTTTTAGCCGCTTCCTGGCATTGTTCTGGCGAAGTGATATCCGGAGCAGTACCTATTTCAATCAGCGGAATCCCTAATCGATCTAAGGAATAGACCTTTTCTTCCGGGCTTTCCCGGATAATTTTGCAGGAATCTTCTTCGACAGAAATGTTAGTTATGCGTACTTCTCCGATGCTAGTCTGGATTTTTCCATTTCTAGCGAGTAAAGCAGTTCGCTGGAATCCCGAAGTATTAGAACCGTCAATGATGGTTTTTCTCATCACCTGTACGACAGGAAAAACTTCTGCTTCTGCTAAAGTGCTTAATTGTAATGCCGTATAGAGAACTTCTTGATTTAGTTCATGCGGCGGCTCGCAGTCTGTTTCTACTAAACAAGTAGTATCATGATATCCTTGATAGACAAAGTTTTTACCTTTCAGCTGTTCCTGCTTTGCTGCGATATCGACTTTACCTCCTTCTCCGGCTGATGCTCTTAATTTGCGCTGGATCACAAAATCAGGCTCATCATCGCGTATGATAGTAGGACAATTACAGAATAATTTCTTTCCTTCCAGCTGCTGATGTATTTCCAGACCGCATTTAAGACCTAACTCTTTATAATTCATAAGCTCTAGAAAAGAAGAGATGTTTAAAAAATCTACGATTTTTAACGCAAGAAATACTTTTTAGTATTTCTGCGCAGAAAAGTGAAGAATATCACTTTTCTTGCGTGCCTTATGGCACATTTAAAAAAGTAACTTATTTAAATAAAATCATTTGTACTTTTTATATACCTCAAATTCACGCCCAAATCCTGCATAAAGCCAATCATACATAGTCTTAAAGTAAGGTTCGTCTCTTACTCTCATCTCATCGACAAATTCCCGTAAAGTATAGATCTTATCTTTCGTTCCAATTTTTGGAAGAGGAACTGCAAGCACTTTTTCAAGCGGTCTATATCGGTTATCTTCCCATTTTTCTATCATAAAATCAAGAAATTCATTCTTGAGATCTAGAGAAGCCATTTTATTGAGTGCAGTAGATGGTTACGTCGTCAAGGGTAAAGTTCTGCGTAGCAACTGCTGAGCCAAGATCTAAATAGACTTGTGTAATTGGTTGCTTGCTGACGTTCTCACACTTAAAAGAACCAGAAAAAACATTTTCCAGGTAAAGTTCGAACAAATCTCCTTTTTTTTGGACCTCAATGTTTTTAATATCCTTTAAATTAAAATCTCCTAGAGTTACCTGTCCACCATTACAAGCAAGATAAATTTTATTGTTAGGAGCAGAAAACTGGGTAAAGGTCACCCCAGTTGCTTCTGGATTAGCATCTCGTAGTGAAATGTTGTAACTGCCAGGGCTGTCTGGGCTATTTGGTTGTACATTATATTTTACTTTAAAATTACTATTACAGTTCAGTGGAAGAGCTACTTTATTTTTTGTTTTTAAAAGAGTGCTTCCAGTAACCAGCAGTTTTTCATCCGCCACCGAGGGCAAACCAGTAATAACGTCCCACAGGCACCAATCATTCTTGAAAGTATCATAAAGTTGGCATCCTTGCTCTTGGCAGCCAGCAATTAAGTCTATATTATTTGGGCAATTCTGCTTCTCTACGCAGGCTCCATTTTCACATTTCTGAGTAGCAGTGCATTGCTGATATAAATCTTCTAATTGGTCGCAGCTGTTATTCCAATAAACATTCCCTTCAAAGCAGTCTAGTTTAGCATGAGGTGTACATTGAGGAGTTTCTCCGCCGTTGCCTCCATTACCACCTTGTCCACCCGCGCCGCCATTCCCGCCATCACCTTGATAGTTAGGATTGCTTTGTTTCTGTCCACTAGTTGCACTACAGCCAGCCACATAAGTAATTGCAGTTAGGATAGGAAGTACCTTAGCTGTTTCCCGTACACCCCTAAGTATAGTTTCAAGTTTCATTTATTGCTACAGATAGCGCTGATTTATAAATATTTCCATTTAGTTGTAATTACAAAGTAACAACAAATCTATTAATGCTGTCTCTGATAGGTAGATAAAAGTTAGATTTATGTCATAAATCCACTTATATTTTAAGCTACTCCTAGAAGTGAATATTAATAAACCATAAAGTTTTCTGGAAGATTACGTAATGTACTTTACAAAAAAGAGTGAGGTAGCTGTTTTACTAGCAGTTTTGCTGGTTTTAATAGGTGGTTCTCTTCTTTTTATAAATGGCGTTGGTGCAGGAATAACGGGGGCGGCGGTGATAGAGCCAGAAAGTGTAGATACGCTGGATTTAGGAATCAAAGGAATTTCAACAATCAGTGCTTGCCAGGAATTAAATCTCAGTCAAGAAACCTACCGGCTTAGCCAAAGTGTTACTTCTGGTTTTACCTGTTTTACTATTATGAATCATTCTATAACCTTAGACTGTAGTAAATGGGGTATAGCTTTTGGCTTAGCCGGTGGTGCTGGTGACATGGGAATCAATAACAGCGGTGGATATGATAATATAACCATTATGGATTGCAGTATTGCTCAGACAGTAGGAAGGGGCACTGGAATTTATTTTCTGAATTCAGCTAATAATACTATTAAATATAACAACATCACTGGGGCAAGTAGTGAGGTAATGGGGATAGCGTTGGTTAATACTTCAGATACTATGATTATGTTTAACAATATTACCTTACTCGGAACAAATACCATTGGTATACTCTTAAATGACACATTAACAAAAAATAACCTACTGGTAAATAATAATTTTACTATAAATAATAAAGGAAATACCACTCAACAGCGAGGTGTTGCTTTTAATTCTTTAATTTACAACAACTCTTTCGGCCAGATAATCTGGAACACCAGTAATATGACTTTTAATGTCAGCCTTTCCCTGAATAGATATATCTATCTTGAAAATAATCTTGTAGGTTTAGCGGATCTCCCTGCTAATGATACTACCTTTCTTAATAGTTCTGCTCTAATTCAAATTAGAAATTTAATGTACGAACAAACTCCTGACCTGCTAAAAAGTGGCATACGCTGTGACAATAGTGACAATCCAGCATTTAGATGCAACGTTACCTATGACCGAGTATTAGGAATTTTATCTGCTAATGTTACTTCGTTCAGCAATTATAGCACCCAAGAAAACGATCCTCCCAACGTGACTATCATTAGCCCCAGCAATGGAAGTAACTTTAGTTATAGTTTGGTCGATTTTAACGTTACCATCACTGATGCTTTTTCAAATGTAAGTAATGTAACTTTTCAATTTTCAAATGTAAGCAGCCCTTTTAACAGAACTCCAGCTAACCATAGTTTTACTGGTTGGGGTATTGCTGCTATTGACACTTCAATATTTGCAGAAGGATTACAAGGCTTCCGAGTTCTTGCTAACGACACGTATAACAACACTAACAATAGTGTTTTCATCAACTTTACCATTGACCGCAGCGCTCCGTCGGTTAGTACTAATGATCCTTCCAATAGCGAGGTACTATCAGGCACTGCGCAAACATTTAATGGTGTATTTACAGATACCTATACCCGTGTGCAATCTGTAAATTTCCAATTCAGTAACGGCAGCGGTATCGCTTTCAACAGAACCGGAACTGATGCCGGTTTTGGAAACATTTGGCAGATAACTGGCGGGTTAAACACGCGGTCTATGATGGAAAGCCAAGTGCATACGGTAACGTATTTTGCTAATGACAGTGTTGGAAATCTTAACAATAGCTTTACTATCACTGTTACTGTGGACAATACCCCTCCCTACGTCAACATCACCAATCCCTCCAATGGAAGTAATTTCAGCAGCGTGACCTACAATTTTAATGCCACCATCAGAAATGTAAGTACTGGTGGTGCAGGCTTTCTGGGAGAATCGCAGCTGGATGCAGTCATCTTTCAATTCAGTAATTTCACGGGCAATGATTTTAACCGCACTCCGACCAACGTGAGCGGAACTTGGAATAGTGCTATTGATCTTTCCTCGTTAGTCGAAGGACAGAGTGTCATGACTGTTTTTGCTAATGACACTGAGAATAATCTAAATAGTACTCAAACCATCACCTTTACTGTTGATAGAACTTCTCCTAATGTCACTATCAATTCTATAAACACTAATAATCTTTTTAATGGAACTAATTTTAGTGTCCGTTCTGGAAATGTAACTTTTAATGTCAGTGCATTTGATGCCATAACTGAAATAAGTAAATTATTTTTCTGGCTAGATAACGGAACTGGAAACGATATTAACATTACCAGCATCAACAATTCTGGCCAATGGACAATAAGTTACAATGTCTCGACTTTAGCAGAAGGAAGGCAAGGAGTAAGAATTATAGCCAATGACACGGTAAATAATATCAATGATACTTATTTTATGAATTTTACGGTCGATTTCACTTCTCCTAATGTCACTCAGAATTATAACTTTGTAGATAACAGCAACTTCAGCATCCGTTCCAGCAACCGTACTTTTAATGCCAGCATCTTTGATGCTCTCACCAGATTAGATGCTGTCTACTTCTGGTTCGACAATGGAACTGGAAATGATATTAACATTACCGGTGTTAATAATTCTGGCCAGTGGACTGTAAATTACAATGTGTCGACATTGGCAGAAGGAAGACAAGGTGTAAGAATTATTGCCAATGATACTGTAAACAATGTCAATGATTCATACTTCGTCAACTTTACCGTGGACATGACAGTGCCAACCGTAAATATCACAACTCCAACAGCCAGCGCAACCATCATT
>Ga0080064_1007508_pt1 | contig 10955 bp, 8 predicted proteins | sample Subgrocontami54m_FD_69260 | JGI IMG/M metagenome (GOLD analysis project Ga0080064, IMG submission 69260) | Subsurface groundwater microbial communities from S. Glens Falls, New York, USA - GMW46 contaminated, 5.4 m (SPADES assembly) (version 2) ... | reverse complement strand
ACAAGCCCCAGTTCCCAGGGGCAGGGGCCCCAACGAAGCCGCAGGCTCGTCCGCCAGTGGGTCACGAAAGGCAAACGACCGGTCCGCTCGGATTCGCATTCCTGGAGGGCCGGGCTCTGTCCCGGCCGCGAAGAGGACGACACGGAGGTCGTCCCTCCATGGAGGCTCAGCTACCACGACGGAGCGCAAATGTATCGCCGGGCCGTCGCGCCTGTCACCAAATTGACGCCCACCACCTGCACGCCGCGCGTGCCCGTCTTGGCATGACTCAGGAGGATTTCGCGGCCATGCTGGCGTGCCGCTCGGCACGCTCCACAACTGGAAGCAGGGGTATCCCAAGCCCGGGTGGAGGAACTGCGATTCCCGCGAATTCACCTCCACTTCACGTTGGCTTCATCCTTACTTCACCCCGGTGCCGCAACCTGAGCCATGGCCGACGCAAATCACCCAGGGTCACTCGAGGAGCAGATCGAACAATGGCGAAGCTACCTCCGCCGCCGGCCAGCCGGTCAGACGGTCGATATCGCGAAGTGGGAAACGCTGCTTCGCGCGGAGATCGCGGGCCTCACCCGCGCCGGGCTCGCGGCCGATGAAGCATTCCTGGTCGCGGTGAAGCGCGTGGGCAGTCGCGACGCCCTCGCGGGGGAGTTCGCGCGCGAGCACTCGGACCGCGTTTGGAAGCAGCTCGTCGTGGCCCCGGACGATTCCGGTGAACGCAGCGCGCGGGCGCGCACGGAGGGCGTCGTCGCGTGGGTCCTGGCAGTGCTGGCGGCCGTGGCGATCAAGGTGCCGGCGCTGTTCGGAATCGATCCGAAGTTGGATCACAACGAGGGCTTCTACTTCCGCAACGCGAGTCTCTTCGTGCTGCCCTGCCTGATCGGTTACTTCGTCTGGAAACGGCGACTCACGATGCGCACGGTCCGGTGGCTCGCGGCGGCGTTCGTCGTGGCGGCGATTTTCGCCAACTTGCCGGGGTTTGGCCGGGCCCGCGAATTCGAGCCGCTGACGGCGCTGCACCTGCCGATCGCGCTTTGGCTGGCGGTGGGCATCGCTTACGCGGGCGGCCGATGGGGCGAGGTCGGCGGGCGCATGGACTTCATCCGGTTCTCGGGCGAGCTCTTCATTTACTACGTGCTGATCGCGCTCGGCGGCGGCGTCCTCTGCGCGTTCATGGCACTCACCTTTCAAAGCATCGGCATCAAAATCGAGCCATTCTTCCAGTCCTGGCTGCTGCCGTGCGGCGCGGCCGGCGCGGTCGTGGTCGCATCGTGGCTGGTCGAAGCCAAGCAGGGCGTGATCGAGAACATGGCGCCGGTGCTGACGCGGCTCTTTACGCCGCTGTTCGCGGCCATGCTGGTCGCGTTCCTGGGGGCCTTGTTGATGTCCGGGCGGGGAATCGCCATCGAGCGAAACCTCCTGATCGGCTTCGACCTGCTCCTCGTGGTGGTGCTGGGCCTGCTGCTCTATTCCCTCTCCGCCCGCAACCCGCAGTCACCCCCGGGCGCGTTCGACGGGGTGCAGGTCGTCCTGTTGGCCAGTGCGTTGCTGGCCGACGCGGTCGCGTTGTGGGCGATCGGCGCCCGCATCAGCGAATTCGGCTTCAGCCCGAATCGCGTGGCCGCGCTCGGTGAGAACGTCATTCTGCTGGTCAACCTGGCGTGGTCCGCCGTGCTCTACGTCCGGTTCCTGCTGGGGCGCGGATCGCTTCCGAGTCTCGAACGGTGGCAGACGGGTTATTTACCGGTCTACACGGCGTGGGCGGCGGTGGTCGTGATCGTTTTTCCGCCGGTGTTCCGGTGGATCGGATAGGCTTCGCGCGGCCGAATGCGGCTGGTCATGAATAAGTCCGGTGCTCCCTATACGAATCCATGCACTCGGATTGAGGTGGAACGCGACCTCCGGGCGCGTTCTTGCGGCGGACGCGGCCTGACGGCGCCCGGAGGTCGCCGTCCACCATGGGCCAACATCTTTGCGCGTGAATCTGGTTCCGATTGCACGGATACGGCTGAGAGCTGATAGCTCGGCAGCCTTCAGCGCGCGGCGATCTCGAATCGATAGATTTCGATGTAATCGATCGTCACCAGCCGCCGGTTCCGCTTGTCGTGCCGCGGCAGGGGGAACCGGTCCATACCCACGTAGGGATGGCGCTGTTTCATGCCGGCCAGCCAGCGGTCGAAGGCCTCCTGCTGGAAATCGCCCTTGCCGAGGTCACGGTAGAGCACGCAGCGGAGATAGCGTGGCGCGGGGGCCGGCGCGTAGGCTGGCCGCGGTTCCCGGACCAGGTGCGAGGGACGGTAGATGTATTTATTGCATAAATACATCGCGGACCACCCGAGGTCGTGCCAGGTGCGCGGCGAGAAGGACTGGCCCAGGTCGTCCTTGATGCAGACCGTGCGGTCGTCGAAGTTGCCGTCGTGCCACAGCCACAGCGCGAGCGCCCGCTGTCGCACGTCGGCGGTCGTCTTGTAGGGCGTGATCACATCCGAGACCATCGACCCGACCCCGATGCTCGCGATCACGAGCAGCATCGCGATCGCCGTTTTGCTCCAGGGAGCGGCCGGCGCCATCTCGCGCTTCCGGCGGATGAGTGCGGTGCAACCTACCCCCATGATCAGAGTGATCATCGGTGCCGCATACAGGGAGAACTTCACGGCACCGCCATACGGGTAACGCTGCATCGTGGCGGCCGCGAAATGGACTCCCATCGGCAGCAGCAGCAGCGACACGACCACCCATCGCTGGCGTTGGACGAGGAACCCGCTGCCGATGACGAGCAGGATCGTCGTCACCGTGCTGCCGAAGTTTTTGTCGCCGACGGGATGAGCGAAGAGGATGCCGGTGTGAGTCGTAATCAGCCATTTCAGGAACCCGAAGACGGAGGTGAGAGGCACAAAGGCGTCGGCCCACTGGCCGCTCATGAAGCCCAGCTCCGCGTTCAGCTGGGGGCGGAGGGACAAGACGTAGAGTGCGGCGGCGCTGGCCGCGATCGCCACGTTGTAGGCCAGCCACCAGCCCCAGCGGCGAGCCGGGGGATGCCGGACCATGACGACTAACAGCAGGAGGCTCATCCCGGACGTGGTGAACAGCGCAGGCAGCGAAAGCCCGATGGCGCACGGAGCACTCGCCGCCAAACCGAGCAGCCACCGGGTCTGGCCGGGCCGGCGCAGCCACTCGACGACCAGCGCGATTACGGCCAGCGACACCGACAGGTCGGTGCCATAGGGTTTGGCCTCGGCCGCATATCGGATGCACGGATACGACGCGGCGAAGAGCGCCATGCAGACCACGAGCGCCTGGCCGGTCACGAGGCGACGGGCCAGGTGGGCAAACAAGGCGACGGAGGCCAGGCTGGACAGGAACGCCGGCAGGCGCAGGGCCAGCTCGTTGAATCCGAGCAGCAGCACGATGGCTTTTTCCAGCCAGAGGAACAGCACCGGGGCGACCTGATGATATTCGAGCGGCTGCAGCAGCCCGAGGAAGCCGCGCTGGTGGAGACTGACGCACAAAAAGCTCTCGTCCTCCCACAGCGGGAAACGGGCAAAATAACGCACGCACCGCGCGGCGATGCCGAGCGCCAGGAAGGCCCAGAACCAGAATTGCCACCGGTGCCACGGCCGCTGGCCTCCGGGGGCCTCCGCGACGGCCAGCGGCTCACTGATCAAATCCAGGTTGGTGTCTGCGCCCACGGCTTCGCTTTTACAAAAAGGGGTCATGTCCGGAAACCGGAAAATTCGCGGCGGCATACCATGATTTGGGGTGATGGCGCTGTTGCGCGAGCCGCGGTTCGCACGGTGACTTGGAGGGCATGGCTCGCAAGCTTCGCCTCGAATTCGCCGGCGCATGTTATCACGTGATTAACCGCGGCAATTATCGCCGCGATTTGTTTGCGGCCAGCGGTGCGGCCGAGTCGTTCTATCATTGCCTCGATCAGGCGTGCCAGCGCTTCCGCTGGCTGGTGCATGCGTTCGTCATCATGCGAAACCATTTCCACCTCGCACTGGAAACGCCGGAACCAAACCTGAGCGACGGCATGAAGTGGCTGCAAGGCACGTGGGCGCACCGCTTCAACCGCTTTTGGCAGGAAACCGGTCGACCGTTTCAAGGCCGCTTCAAGGCCGGTCATCTCGAGCCGGGGCATGCCCTCGCCCAGGCGGCGCATTATATTCACCTCAATCCCGTACGTGCGGGAATCGTGTCGGTGGAAAAAGTCGGCGCATACCCGTGGAGCAGTCTCGCATTTTTCCCGCGAAGCCGGCGGCCGGCATGGCTGGAGGCATCAACCCTCCTGCACGAGAGCGGCGGCCTGGCTGATACCGGCGCGGGCTGGCGCAGTTACGGCAGCTTTCTCGGCGGGCTGTTCGAAGAGGATCCGTTATTCCGACAGCAGCGATCCGCCCAGTTGCTGCGGGGCTGGGCGATTGGTTCGGCGCCATTTCGGGCGGAGCTGCGGACGAAGTTGCGGCAGGCTGCGCAACACCGTTCCCGGTTCGAGCTGCTCGGCGCAGATCGTGTGGCAGTTCTCCACGCGCGGACAGAATGGTGGGAGGACCGGCTGCGGACGCTGGCCGAATCGCGGGCCATCGACCTGGCAGCCCTGCCGCGCCCGAAATCCGCCCGTGAAAAACTGGTGCTTGCGGCGGCGATGAAGGACACGACATCGGTCTCGCTCGCTTGGCTCGCACAACGGCTGCAGATGGGCGCGCCAGACAGCGTCGCCTCGCTCCTCAGCCGGTTCCGATCCAGCGGTGGGCAGTTCCACGCGAGAAATTCCGGATTCCGGACATGACCCCTTTTTGTAAAAGCTACTCCGCCTTCTTCCTGCCACCGCGGCCGCCGGGCGGGCGATCCCGCATCGGCCAGTTCGGGTCGTCCTGATGCGCGGCTTTCATGAGGACCGCCGCGTGAGCAACAAGCTCGGGCTTTTGCGCGGCAAGGTCCTTCGTTTCACCAGCGTCGGCCTTCAGATCGTACAACTCGATCGGCCGCGCCGGGCCGTTGCGCACCGCCTTCCAGTCGCCCCAGCGCACCGCCTGCAGCGACGCGCCCTCATGCAGCTCCCAGTAGAAGCATTCGCGCCTGGGCGCCGGGCCGCCCTTGAGAAACGAGACGAGCGAGCGTCCGTCGACCGGCGTGCCGGCGGGAATCTTCGCGCCGGTCAACTCGGCGCAGGTGGGCAGGAAATCCCAAAACGCCCACGGTTCCTCGCTCACCCGCCCGGCCGGCACGATGCCCGGCCAGCGCGCAAGCCCGGCGTTGCGCAGGCCGCCCTCGTAGAGTTCGCGCTTGTAGCCCCGGAGACCATTCGCGGCCTGCGCGAAGCGTCTCCCCAGCGCCGAATTCGGCGGAAACGACGAGCCGTTGTCGCCCGCCACCATCACGAGCGTCTGGTCGTCGAGCTTTAGTTCCTTGAGCAGCGCGAGGATCCGCCCGACGTCGCTGTCGAGCCGCGTCACCATCGCCGCGTAGTTTTTCTCCTGCTCGCTCCACGGCTTGTCCTGGTAGATGCCCTGGTCGTTGATCTGGAACGCACCGTGCGGCAGCGTGATCGAGTGGAAGAGGAAGAACGGGCGGTCCTGGTTTTCGCGGATGAATTTCAGGCACTCGCCGGAGATGAGATCCTGCGAGTAGATCGCCCCCTTGCCGTCGACCTTCTCGGTGCCGTCATTGCCGGGCAGCTCGAACCGCTGGTCGTCGTTATACAGATACGTCGGGAAGTAGCTGTGCGCGTGCCGCTGGCAGTTGTAACCGAAAAAGTGATCGAAGCCGTTCTGCAGCGGGCTGCCGGTGGTGTCGAACATCCCCATGCCCCATTTGCCGACGCACGCGGTGGCGTAGCCGACACTCTTGAGCAGTTTCGCCACGGTGAATGTGCCCGCCGGCAGCGGCATCTGGCCCTCGGGCTGAAGCTCACGGTTCGCGCGAATCGGCGAATGGCCGGTGTGCTGGCCGATCATGAGCGAGGTGCGGCTCGGCGCGCACACCGTGGTGCCGCAATACGCCTGGGTGTAACGCGTGCCTTCGCGCGCCATCCGGTCGAGGTTCGGCGTCTGGATCAGCTTCTGACCGTAGCACCCCACGTCGCCCTGCGCGAGATCGTCGCTGAGCACGAAGATGATGTTGGGCTTCGGCGCCGCACCGGCGGCCGGCAGCGAGCCGGCCAGGCCACCCACCAGCGCGGCCGCAGCGAAAACGAGAGGAAAATGTTTCATGGTGAACCCGCGTTCTTGCCCCCGCGCACCGCACGGCGCGAGCCGATTCCTTGCGGACATTCTCCGAGTCAGTTCATCGTCGCCTGGCGCGATTGCCGCCGAAGAGTGCCCCTTCGACAGGCCGGACGTCCGGCATTCCGATCGATCAGCAGCGGCGTTGCGCCGGAGCGCGACAGCCGTTCACACTTGCGTGCATCTCTCATGAACCGGCGCACGTTTCTCCATACCTCCGCCGCCGCAGGCGCACTGGCGGCTTTCTCGATCAAGGCCTCCGGCGCCGCGAAATCCGGCCAGAAATATCGCACGGCGATCGTCGGCTGCGGCTGGTGGGGCGGCAATATCCTCGGCGAAGCCATGGCCAGCAGACAGTGCGAGGTGGTCGGCTTGTGCGATGTCGACGAACGGCAGATTGCCGCGACCGCGGAAAAGGTCGGCCAGGTCAGCAGCGACAGGCCGCGACGTTACCGCGACTACCGGGAGCTGCTCGCGCAGGAAAAACCCGACATCGTGATCGTGGCCACGCCCGACCACTGGCACGCGCTGCCCACGATTGCGGCGGTGAACGCGGGGGCGCACGTTTACGTGGAAAAACCCGTCGCGCACACCATCGGCGAAGGACAGGCGATGGTGCGCGCGGCCCGGCGCGCCAATCGCGTGGTTCAAGTCGGCACGCACCGCCGCACGTCGCCGCATTCGATCACCGCACGCGAATTCATCCGCTCCGGCCGAGTGGGCGAGATCGGGATGATGCGCGGCTTCGCGACGTCGCTCGGCCGCGGGCCGGAAAAGCCGTTGCCGACGCAACCGGTTCCGCCCGGGCTCGACTGGAATGCGTGGTGCGGGCCCGCGCCGCTGCGGCCGTTCAACGGCACGACCAACGGCGGAGGGATTCACCCGCGCGGATTTCGCCAGTATCTCGACTATGCCAACGGCACGCTCGGCGACTGGGGCATCCATTGGTTCGATCAAATCCGGTGGATCACCGGGGAGAAGTGGCCGAAGCGCGTCTTCTCCACCGGCGGACGGCCGATCAAGGGCCCGCCCGTGCTCACGCCGAACGAGCAGACGACCGACGCGCCGGACCATCAGCTGGTGAACTTCGAGTTCGAGAAATTCTCCGTCGCGTGGGAATCGCGCGCCTTCGCCGGCAACCCGGTGGACAAGGGCGAAAACGTGGGCACGTACTTCTACGGGACCAAGGGGGTCTTCCGGCTGGGCTGGCGCAGCGGCTGGACCTTTCACCCGGCGAATGAAAAGGATCCGGTGGTGCACGAGGATGCGAAGCTCCACGAGCCCAACCAACAAAACATCCGCGAACTCTGGGCGGATTTTCTCGACGCGATTCAGACGGGCCGGCGGCCCATCTCCGACATCGAGGAAGGCCATCGCTCCTCGAATTGCTCGCTGCTCGGCATGATCAGCCTGAAGCTGGGCCGCAGCGTCGAATGGGACGGTGCGACGGAAACGATCGTCGGCGATCCCGCGGCGAACCAGCTGCTGCGCCGCGCGTATCGGACTGGCTGGGACTATCCGACCTAGGGCTTTTTCACGCTGGTCTTTAACTCGATCTTGTTCTCGACCGACTTCACTCCCGGAACGGCTTTCGCGAGCTCTTCGGCGCGGGCCTTCTCCGCCGCACTGTCGGCCCAGCCGCTGAGCTGCACCGCGCCCTTGAAGGTGTCGACCTTCACATCGATCGCTCTCACTCCGGGATCCTTCGCAAAAGCCGCCTTCACCTTCGCGCTGACCGCCGAGTCATCGATGTTTTGCCCGACGGTCTTGCCGTCATCGCGCGAACAACCCGCGCCAAAGAGGAGTGCTGCGGCGACGAGGGCGGCTGCAACCGCGTGTTTGTATGATGATTTCATGGGGGTTGGAGTTTCGGGATAGTTGCAGCAAAACGTGGGAAGTTCCCCCGGTGATGCACATTCCGCGGCAGGGCCGGAGCGAACGCACCTCCTCGGTGGCGCGGTCAACCTGACCGCGCGCGCTCTCACCCGGAGAAGCTCGAGCACGGTCAGGTTGACCGTGCTACGGCGGCGGCCATCTACGCGCCGCAATTGCGGCCGCGGCGCCTAGCGCTTGCCCTCGCCCGACTTCGTCGGACTCTTCGCCGGCGTCATGTCACCCCGGCTGGTCGGCGCGGCGCGCTCGGAGCCGTAGGTCTTCACGAGATAATCCACGATCGGCGCCACGGCGTCGTCCGGGATCGGCGCGCCGAAGACTTTCTGCATCTTCGTCACCGTCGCCTGCCAGTACGTGCGCGACGACGTCGGCTGCATCTTCGCGTAATCGGCCGAGTGGCAGGTGTAGCAAAAGGTGGTCGCCTGGTTGTATCCAGGAAGCGAGGACTCGGCCAGCCGCGTCGGATCGGGCGGCAGCGTGATCTCCACCGGCTTGGCGAGGGCGGTGGCCGCGGCGCCGAGCGCCAGAGTCGTAATAATGCAGGATCGGAAACTCATACGGCCTCCACGTGGATGGGTTCGACGACGTTGCGAAGATAACCCGCGGGGTTCCACAGCGGCTCGAGCGGCTGCGATTCGCCCAGGCGATTCAGCGCGCGCGCCATCAGCGTGTGCGCGCCGCGTTGCGCCGGCTTGAAGGCGATGCGCCATTCGCGAAACGAGTAGCGGCCCATGTCCTGGCCGAGATCGGCGATGCGCCAGCTGCGGCCGCCATCACTCGAAAACGCGACTTCGCGAATCCCCTGCCCGCTGTCGAACGCGATGCCGCGCACAACGGTGTCGCGGCCCAGCGGGACCGTGCTGCCTTCGTTGAGGCTGGTGATGAAGGACCGCACGGTGAAGCGCTGAATCGGCTCCGTCTTCTTCGGCGCCGTGCCGGGCGCGATGGCGTGGCCGGGTGTGTCGGGCGTCCGATACGCCGACGCCATCCAGAACCCGGTGAAGATACTGTCGAGCACGTTGATGTCGTAGACGTGCTTGACCCAGTACGTCCCATAGTAGCCCGGGACCACGAGCCGCAGCGGATAGCCATTCAACATTGGGAGGTCCGCGCCGTTCATGCCCCACGCAAGCATCACCTCGCCGTCGAGCGCGTGATCGATGTCGAGCGCCTTCAGGTAATCCGGCGTCGTGTCGAGCACGCCTTTGTCGAGCCCGTCGAAACTCACCTGCCTCGCCTCCTTGGCCACGCCGGCTTTTTCGAGCACGGCCTTGAGCGGCACGCCGGTCCAGCGCGCATTGCCCATCGCGCCGTGGGAAAGCTGGCCGCCGTTCACCCGCGGCGTGAAATGGCCGCGGCTGTTGCCGGAGCACTGGTTGACCGCGACGAGGTCGACCGGCGGCGCGAGCCGCTTGAGCTCGTCGAGCGAGAGTTCGAGCGGTGTCGCCACCTTGCCGCGCACGCGCAGCCGGAAAGTGTCCGGATCCACCTTGGTCGGGTGATCCGCGAGATGATAGCGGACGAAGAACGCGTCGTTCGGCGTGATGACGCCTTCGTTGAAAACGGAGAACGGCGTCTCCAGCTGCACCGGCCGCGCCGTGAGCCGCAGCAGCGGCCGTTTCTGGGGATACGCGATGAGTTCGCGTTCGCCATTCTCGAACGGCAGGTTGACGGTCGCGCCCAAGCTGCGGGCGACGGCGCCGGAAAGGGCGCTGCCGGCGGCGAGCCAGGCACTCGAGCGGATAAATCCGCGTCGGTTCATCGGGGTCATGCGCTCCGAAACCTGCGGCTCGCCGCGCCGAGCGCAAGCCCGCAACTTCGCGCCGCCAAAATTTTTTCGCACCGCGTGTTGCCAACGCGGCGGCGCGTAACCACAAGGTTACCTCTCCCTCGTTCATGAGCTCCACCCCGACGACGAATCGCCGCACTTTCCTCAAAACCATCGGTGCCGCCGGCCTGGCCGCGCCGTTCTTCGCGCGCAATCTCCACGCCGCCGCGCCGAGCCGCGTCCTGCGGCACGCCAGCTTCGGCGCCGCCGGCATGGCGGCGAACGACATCGAGGGGCTGACGAGCAATCCCTGGGTGAAGCTCGTGGCCGTCGCCGATGTCGATCTCACGCGCGCCGCGCGGCTGAAGGAAAAATTTCCCGACATCAGGATTTACCAGGACTGGCGGCAGTTGCTCGACCAGGAGCAGCGGAACATCGACTCGGTGAACGTCTCGATTCCCGATCACATGCACGCGCCCGTGGCGATGTCGGCGATGCAGCTCGGCAAACACTGCTACTGCCAGAAGCCGCTCGCACACGATTTGTACGAGGTGCGCAGCCTCGCGAAGTTCGCGCGCGAGAAACGGCTCGTGACGCAAATGGGCATCCAGATTCATTCGTACAAGGTCTACCGCCAGGCCGTCGCCCTCGTGCACAGCGGCGCCATCGGCAAGGTGAAGGAGGTCCACACGTGGAGCAGCAAGAAGTGGGGCGACGTCGGCGCGCCGCCCACGCGCAACGACCCCGTGCCCGAGGGCCTGAACTGGGATCTCTGGCTCGGCCACCAGGCGCCGCGGCCGTACGTCTCCGGTTACTATCACCCGGGCAACTGGCGGAAGCGGCTGGATTTTGGCACCGGCACGTTCGGCGACATGGGCTGCCATATCTTCGATCCGGTCTTCGAGGCGCTGGCGCTGACCGCGCCGATCTCGCTGCGCTCGGAAGGGCCGGCGCCGGACCGGTGGAACTGGGCGATCAATGCCAACATCAAATGCATTTTCCCCGGCACGCCGTACGCCGAGGGCAAGACGGTCGCCGTGACGTGGTATGACGGCGATGCGCGACCGCCGGCG
>Ga0080064_1007507_pt1 | contig 10955 bp, 12 predicted proteins | sample Subgrocontami54m_FD_69260 | JGI IMG/M metagenome (GOLD analysis project Ga0080064, IMG submission 69260) | Subsurface groundwater microbial communities from S. Glens Falls, New York, USA - GMW46 contaminated, 5.4 m (SPADES assembly) (version 2) ... | reverse complement strand
TGAAAGAAGGTATCCAATTTACGCTTGAGGCCGAGCAAGTTCGTGACTTTTCACTCCCACTTCGAGCAGGCGCATTACGCGGTGAAATAACATTTCTTGAACCATTAACGTTAACTCTTACCTTAATGACTCCTGAAAAAACCTCGTTCACCGTTACCTTAAGTGGTGATACAAAAATTATGGTTGGTGATCATGTCATGACATTTGCCGACTTGAAACTTGGTACTCATGCTACCCTCCAGGGTTTCATAGATGCTGACGCAAAAACCGCATCTGCAACAACCATTCGAATTGCACCCCAAGCAAAACAAAAAACGGTAACGCTCCAGGGAAAAATCACCAGTGAAACGGATGGAAGCATCATGCTTAAAACCAAAAATACTACCACTAAAGTTCTCATTGATGATGATACAAAAATCAAGGGAGCCAAAACGGCCGACCTTGATGTAGGAATAAAAGTTGTGGTAAAGGGGTTTTTAGGCACTGATGGCGTCTTGGATGCCAACACCATTACCGTCACAAAGGCCAAAGCAAAGGCAAAAATAAGTGCAAAAAGATAAGTGAAGATTTAAACATATTCACTTTCAAAAAAATCCTCGAGGCATTCTCGAGGATTTTTTGAATATTTTTCAATGTGTAAGAAAGAATAAAAAAAGAAGTCACAGATGGTGTAGCAACTTTTTTATTCATAATGAAATTATTTTTTTCTATTGTTTTGGTGTTACAGTTGGTGTTGGTGGAATTTGAAGTGGTGGTGCATCGGGCGGTAAGAGATCTTTATTGAGTTGCTGTGATACTTCTTCGGCCTTGTAAGCGTGTAATGAAAAGTTAACCGTAAAATAATCATCAATAACATTATCGGCTAAATTATCGAAAAATTTAGAAGAGCCGAAACGAATATTCCATTTTGTACGATCAAGTGTTGCAACCGCATCAACAAATACTGAACCCTCTTTTTCATATACACGTGCGGGCATTGTTACCTGATTTGTAATTCCCTTTATCGTAAGATCACCTTTGAGTATATATAAATGAGGTTCTTTTTCGCTCTTGAGAGAACTGGCTTCTTTTAATATAAAGGTGGCGGTTGGATGCACTGCAACATCAAAAAATGCATCAGACTTTAAATGATTTGAAAGCATGTCTTGCCCAGTTTGTTTTGCTGTTGCAAGTGCATTAATACTATTCATGTCAAATACCACCTCACCACTCGTAATGACACCGTCTTTTACCGTTGCTTTCCCCTCTTTTACCATCAAGGTACCGGTGTCGATATAATTAGCTAGAAGCGTTTTCTTTCCTTCCCATTCAACCCTACTTGAAGGCGAAATAGTATAGGTCGCACTTGCCACCTGCGTTGCCCCTTGTGGCATTTCTTTAGTTTTCAATTTTTCATCGTCACTCATTGCGGGAGTATTTTTAACATCTTGGGGAGTTTTTTTAGAATCATCTTGACTCTTTACTTCGAGATTTTGCGAAGTATTTTTAATATTCGTATTTTTTTGCGTATATACGCCAACGCCTAGTGCCGCAAGCGCTAAAACAATAATTCCGAGCGTGAGAATGTTTTTATTCATAAGTATGAAGTTATGTATGATAAAATAATTATCTCATTTTTTAAAAATTCTATCAACCTCTATCAAATGACTTGTTGTGTGACAAATGTTGAAAGATTAATGGTCGTATCTATGCGTACCTGCGAAACAAATTCAGGAATATGGCTTACCAAAATCATTGCACCTTCATACGAATCAAGAGCTTTTGCAATAATTGGCAAGTGTCTAAAGTTAATGTGATTTGTCGGCTCATCGAGAATTAATAAACCGGGTCGCATAAGCACAAGCTGGGCAAACATCAATAGTCCTTTTTGTCCTTCAGAAAGACTTGAGATAGTTGATTCCAATGCTTTTTTATCAAGTAAAAATCCTGCAGCAGTGGAGCGCAAAACATGCTCGTCTTTTTCTTTCATCACATCCCATAAGCTATCAAATGCCCGCTTGCTAAAATCAAGTGTTGAAAAATCTTGTCGATAATACCCAACACGCACATTCTCGCCGATGATCGCACGCTCAGGATTTCCTTGTGCCACTTGAGCTAAAAAAGTACTCTTACCAATACCATTTGGCCCGGTGAGTAGCATATGGAAACCTTTCCCTAAAATCATATCAACCTCCCGCGTCACTGGTTCACCATTTTTAATAACACTAAAACTTTTTATTTCTGCAATTCTCCCACTAAACTCATATGAAAATTCTTGACATGGAATACTAAATTCACGAATAATCTTATCTTCACGTTTCACCTCAACCATACCCTCTTGCATATCTTCAGCATATTCACGCATACGTTTTGCAACTGAACGGAGTTTTCCACCTTTATGTGCAAATACTTCTGCTTGCGCTTTTTTCTTGCGGATTTCGGCCTCGGCACGAGCATTTTGCATGCGTTCTCGTTCAACACGCTCAGCTATTTCTTGTACTACATTAAAATAATTTCCTACATACTGTTCTACTTTGTGCGTATGGCTATCAAGGTACAGCACTCCATCGGTAAAGGTATTTAAAAAATCTGCATCGTGAGAAATAACAATGACCGTACTCTCATACGTCATTAAAAATCCGGTTAAATGATCAATGCCTTCTTGGTCTAAATTATTCGTTGGCTCATCAAGGAGTAAGATATCTGGTTTTTGAATAAGCGAATACGAAAGCAATAATCGTGCTTGTTGTCCGCCTGAGTGTTCCCTTAATTTTTTTGTTAAATCGGTAGTAAAATTCACCGCGTCAAATACATCAGCAATATGCCTATCAAGATTATATGGCACCTCATCAAAGGTGGCCGCAAACCATTCGCGAACTGTCATGTCAAGTTGTTCTTTTGGAATAACTTGTTTTGCAATTCCTACACTTACATCTTTCGGGGTCAAAATCTTGTGGCCATATTTTACCTTCGCTTCATCGAGTATGATTTTAAAAAGTGTACTTTTCCCCGCGCCATTTTGTCCCATGAGAGCGATTTTTGATCCATTGCGCACGGAAAAACTCGCCTCATCCAAAATGGGCTTATGTTCTTCATATTCAAATGTGACATCTTGAAATCTAAGTATTACGTTATCATTTGCCATACTATTCAAACTAAAAACACCCCCGCGATGACACGAGGGTGTTTTACAAACAGTGTTTAGGCCTTTGCCTCGTCACCATTATCTACTTTATCCCCCTCTTTCTCTTCTCCGCCTTCTGCAGTAGGAGCTGGAGCTACTTCTGATTCGGTGTCAGCTGCTGGAGCTAAAACCTCTTCTTCTTTGATATCTTCCATCATATCATTTGTCGGTTATGAATTAACGCGTGTTTCCAGACTATCACACAATGCTTAGTATGTAAAGCCCCAAGGGATCTTTTTAATATAAAAGTAAAAGAAGTGGTAAAAAAATGCCGATAAAAAATGCTGCAAAAAAAGATGTAGTTACCATTAAAAATATAAAAAGTACAATGAGCCCCAAGTGATAACAAATTTCTCGCGCAATTAACGCGTTACAACTTCCATGCCCATTAGCTGATTTATAAACGAGTGCCGCAAAAGGAATAGTAACAAGATTATTAAATAATCCGCCAGCAATATTTGCCGCATATACTCCAAATGAAGTTGTTACTAAAAATCCTCGCGCAATCCACGTGAGTGATGTTCCCAAAACCCCCCCATGAAGTACGTGTCGAGGAAAACGATTTGAAAGCTTTCCTATAATATAAATAGTAAAGAGTGATACTACTAGTGAAATTGACACGGAAAAACCCAAAAGTGTAAATGAGTGTAATACCGCTAAGTACGTAAAAATCGGCCATACAATTCCCCCTAACCCTTGATCAAAACCATGTACTGCATACAAAAAATTATTCTTTAATGTTTCTTTACAAAAAATATCTTGCACCGAAAATGACTTATGAAGATTATTTTTTTGAATAAAAAATAATGGCACGGTTGAAATAAAAAGAATGCCAGAAACAATCATGATAAGAATATTGAAATTTGAAACAAATAAAATAGCACCACCCAATAATGGCGCAACAGCAGCAGCCGCCACGTTTACAATTCGCATATATCCTACCTCCTCCCCTACTTTTTCATTAATACTGCACTCGGCAAAATCGCTATGATATGCCATCCAAAAAAGAGCATCACCAATACCGAATAAAAATGAAATGTAAAATAATGGCCAATGGGTGTGCTCTATCGTGCCTATTAATACATACGCGGCTATAAGAAATGGAATACTTACTAAAGCACTCAGTGAATACCCAAACCGAAACGCAAACCGGGTTGCGGGTATAGCCATACACGCGTGAGTCGCAGACATGATTAAAAAAAATAAAAAAACCTCGTTCAAACTATAATTTTTTGAAAGAAGATATACGGGAACAAAAATACCAATAAGCGAAAGTGCAAATGAACGAAGCGCCATATTCGCATAGAGCTTACTTAATGGATTACCCGATGCCAAATGTTTAAAATGGATAAAATGAAGCATAGTATATTTTACTATATCATTTTTTTACATTTTTTTATACACGAAAGTAGCCCAATTATGGACTACTATTTCCAAAGGAACCATTTTCTTCGATCTTCGTACTGATCAGGAGAATACTCTTCAATAAAATTAAACAGATCAAATTGATCATTTAATAACGCTGTCCTTATAAAATGAACTATGTAGAGTCCCGTTCTCTTTTCTCTTCGATAACGAAGACGTACTATTTTCCCCTCACACTGTAAACATCCAAGTTCAATCAAATATTCAAAGTGAACAGGTAGCCAATATTCACCTCGTTCACAAATACCAACGAGATACTTATCTCGCCAAGCACCTTTCGTGTTAGTCACGCCATTCTCTCCTTTTTCCTTTTAATTTTCTTTAGAAAAATCAAAGACATGAGGATGTGCCACTTTCAAATAATCCACCGCTACCATAATAATAGTGTTTCAAATAATTTGCAAACAACAATTATTTTAATCAACTAATACAAAAGTTCCGCCCCGATGAATATCGGAACGGAACTTAAAAAAGAACAAGCGATATCGTCACACTTAACTCAAAAAGAAAATTATACAATAATAAATCATGAAAAAAATAAAAATCAGTAGTCACAGAGCGCAGTCCCGTAGTGAACCACGATTTTATCGGGGTTCTACTACTGGGACAAAATAACCAATCAACTGGCTAACTTATTTTGCTTTCTCTTCACGCTGTTGCTGCCATAATTCTTGGAATTGTGAACAGTGTACTAATAATTGATTCAGGCTTCCATGTGCAATAATTCTGCCCTCATCAAACAGATAAATGACATCAAAGAGCGGCAAAAGATGCAGCTTATGAACTGATGAAATAATTAATTTACCCTCAAATGCTTGGAAAATATTTTGATAAATTCTCATTTCTGTTATTGCATCAAGACTACTTGTCGGTTCATCAAGTAAACAAATATCCTTATCATGGCATGCCAATAACCCGCGTGAAAGCGCAAGGCGCTGCTTTTGACCTCCACTCAAGTTCACGCCCTTCTCTTTTATTGAAGAGCTGAATTGATTCGGAAGGCCCATCACGACATCGGTAAAACACGCCATATCAGTAAATATTTTTACAAATTCAATATCGTAATCTGCGCCAAGCGTAATATTTTCTAGAATCGTTGTGGCAAATAGTTCTGAGTCTTGCGGCACCAGTGAAATTGCGCGCGCGATACCCCCAAAACCCTCTGGTATTAATATACCGTCAACCGTAAGTGTTAACGTTGTTGGTTTATATAACTCACGTAACACTTTCAAACACGTAGTTTTTCCACTCCCGCTCGTACCCACAAAAGCAACTCGTTGCCCTCGCAGTAAGAAAAGTGAAATATTTTCAAGATGGAGATTCTCTTCTTGAGTTTGGTGATAGGAAAAAGATAACGATTCAACGTGTAACTCCTGCCAACGTGCAGGCAGTACATGATTCGTAAAACTTTCTTCACTAAAACTCTTTGATAATTCTTCGGCATTCAACACTTGCGCCTTACGCCGAAGCGTTTCACCGTAAAGCTGGGCAAATTGAAAAAACAAGTTACTGATATTTTCAAGATATTTTATCAGAAGATACACATCCCCAATCATGATATTCTTATGCACTAGTACGTTATGCCAAAAATAAATACTCAAAACTGCAATAGTCATTATCGTACAACACATATTCACCAAAAACCATTTGATCTCATTGAGAATAGTGTTGTGTTGGTAAATCTGATACGGCTTTTTCACCTTTTCCATAATAGCATCAAACACCAGCCGTTCAACACGCAACACGATAACCGTCGTGATATTACTAATGGCATCAAACACGCTTTCTGAAATCTTATTTTCCAATTTATTCAGTTGCGTGTATTGCGCAACCAAAATTCTATCAAACCTCATAATAATCCACGCGGTAAGTAAAACCATAGCAAGAACAATGAATCCAGCAGAATGACTAAAATATGTTAGTACACAGTAGCATCCAATAATCCTTACAAGCGCATAAATTATCTGAAACGAACCGGAAGAAAATTCATATAATCCGCGTGTGCCTTTTTCAACTTTATCAATCGTATCACCAGAGTGATGATCAGAGTGCCACTGCAAAGGGAGTGTCATCACACCCTTTAGCAAGTATTCTCGATAATTCATGCGAACATGAAATGCGGTAAAACATTCAAGAACTCGCGCCGGCCCATGGATCACCCAAAAAGCAATATCTACGCCAAGCGTGAGAAGTAATAATCCACATACGTGCCAAATGGTTTTTTCCGTAATACCGCCAATTTGTATTACATTCATAATCTGTGCCCAAAGGAAGGGAGTAATAAAAAGTTCTACCGCCTCAGCACAGATAAACATCATCCAAAATGCAGTGATCTTTGAATGCCACCCATGCGCATATTTCCATGTTTTGCCAAAAAGATAGATTAATATATTACTACTATCCTTTTTCATTTCTGGCATGAAACGTGCCTTTCTTTTTTTAAATTTTCAAAGTACTTACCCATTCGTTAAACTCAGGGTCATTTTTTTGTAATCAAAAAATGAAAAAAGCCGCGATATACGCGGCATTTAAAGTATTCAAAGAAAGTAATGTTAAGTACTCAAAATACAGCGTAATTGTATGGGTAAAAGCTTCTCTGCACGTCCACAAAAAGGCATACCAAAAAAGCCCAATGCACGAATGCCGGATTTCCCAAACTTCAAAATGTAAGTAAGAATTTTCATAATTTTTATAGTTTACAAGGATATAAATAAAATGTCAACTATCTACGCCAATAACCTGAGAAATATGAGTAAACCCTTCCCGATGCATTAACTCTACAAGTCCACGATTTATGTCACCGACTATTTGTGGTCCTTCATAAATCATACCGGTAATCATTTGAACAAGCGATGCGCCGAAACGGATTTTTACATACGCGTCTTGAGCGTTAAAAACCCCGCCGCAACCAATAATGACTAGCCGTTTTGCGCACTGCTGATACGTAAGTTTAATCAACTCATTTGATCGTTTTTCACACGGCTTTCCACTAAAATATCCTTTTGAAGATTTCAATACCTCATTTTTATCAAAAGTTGGATCATTTCTGTCTTTTTGTAAATTTCCAAAAATCACGCCTTTTATTATTGGGTACTCACATATTTTTTCTAACAGTATTTGTGTCTCTTTATTACTTCGTTCAAGTGGCATCTTAATAAAAAGTGGTTTTTGCAACTGCAACTTTTGAATTTCTTGTAATAATGCGTCTAAGTTCTGAATGTCAGAAAAACTTTCTACGGCAAAAAGTAAATTGGGACAACTGATATTAAGCTCGTAATACGAATTTTGAATTCCTTCTTTTTCAAAAATTAAAAAAGCTGCAATAATATCCGCGATACTTTCTTTAACTGTTTTTAGTTTGGCAGAATTCGTACGTCCAATACTTATACCGAGAGGGATTTCTAAAGAATACTTTTTTAACTTTTTAGACAAGGTGTGTGACCCATCATTTTTAAAGCCCTTGTTAACTAATAACGATCGTGATTTTGGTAATCTCCCAAGCATTGGTTTTGGGTTACCACCATACGGCATATTGGTAATGGTCCCGACTGTATTAAATCCAAAACCGACCGAGGAAAGAATTTGTGGTAGTTGGGCATTATAATCAAACCCTGCTGCAAGGCCAATAGGATTGAGAAAATTGATATTACAAATTTTTTGTTCGAGACTTGGATGAGAATAAAAAAAGAAAAAACGGGTAATTGCACGAAATATACGAAAAGAACCTAATAACGACCCAAATGCAAGCATGTGACTATGTATACGTTCAGCATCAATACAAAAAAAGAATGGTTTAACTATTTTTTGATAAACATAATGAATAATATCTGCTTTTTTCATATAAAAAAGTTCTTGGTAAGTTTCAAGAACTTTGATTAGTATAAACTATCCAAATCTTATTTAAACTCAAGTAGTCTGTATTTTTCTTTGTGCTATAAATTCTTGGAGTGAAGGAAGCGCTGCTGCAATAATAATGAGTAGTCCCCCTAATGCTATACTCAGTGTTAACGATTCTTTAAATAGTATCATACCGAATAAAATACTAAATACAATTTCTAATAACCCAATTAATGATCCGATGCTTGCATCCACATATTTAAATCCAAGCATAACTAGCCAAAAAGCAAATAGCGAAACAAGACTATAACACAGCTGCCAAAACCATGGTAACGAAAGACTTATTCCAACTTGAGACTCACCTATTATAAGAGAAATAATACAATTACTCACTAGAATGATACTCCAACTCAATACCGATAAATAAAGTGGTGAATAAGAATTCGAAAGCTTCTTTGAAAATGCCACCTCTCCTCCGCTCGCAATCCCATTTACAATCGCCATCACTGCCGCAAAAAGTGCAAATACAGAAAGCGAAAAAGAAAATACCAAGTACATACCCATAAACGCCAAACCCATTGAAATAATTTTTATTACGTTCATCCGTTCACCTAAAAACAAATACCCTACCGCATTCATCGTCAAAAACATGGATACGAAAAATAAGAGTGATGCCGTTCCAATATCCATGTGCGTGAACGCGTAATAGATCGGTGCTTGCGTAAGAGAAGTAAAGAGTAAAAACACTCCTAACCACAGCCAATCCCCCCCCTCCTTTTTGATTTTAATAAATTCTTTGCGAATCAGTACGATAGGTACAATGAGTATTAAGATAATAAGTGCGCGCGTCCACCCTTGAAAAAAACTTCCCATTGCATCACCAATCAAGCGTGACCACACACCATAACTTCCAAACATTATGGCTGAGAGAAACACCAGTGATATCCCAAGTTTGTTGTTATTTGTATTCATGATTTTTTAAACATTCTTAAACTCAAGAAACTAAGTATTAATTCTTATGGATAAAACTATAAATTTGATACTTTTTTTCTAATGTAAGCAACTACTTCTTTTGGCGGCACTGTATCAGGAATTCCGCCGCTTATTTCTCTTGGAGGACCGTATCTTAAACGCCAGTAAAATCTGTCTATCAATGATGCATCGTCAGGACAAATATCATAATACATTCCCTTGAGCATATCTATCTGTTTTTGGTTTTCTAAGTCTATCTGGAATGTTAAAAGTAACTTGACTATTTTCTCTCTTAGCTTATTAAAAAGTTCCCCTTCGTGTCCCTCTTCACTTCTATGGTCCCTTCTGAGATTACTAGAAGCTATTCCCTGATCCCAAATATCTATCATGTAATCGAGTGTTTTATAAAATACACGGATATCATTAACTTCCATGTCGACAAGTTTTTGCGTTAAGTACATCATTGATTCATAAGTACCTATGCCATAGTCGGCCCTGCCATAAGAAGATTGTACAAAATCTTCGAGTCTTCGCTCAAGCTCTTCATTATCAAGTGGAGGCCGAGGATTTTCAAATGGAGATGGTATTCCTCTCATAGTTATTTAAAGATAATGTTCTTGAATAAGTTTGCTAATAATTTGTTTACGTAAATTTTCTCCTATTTTTTCAGGATCTTTTTCAATATCTTCTTTAGAAAACCAATGATATTTCGAAATTTCGCTCTGTGGTTTTAGATCACCTTCTGTTTCGACAATATAATAAAAACATTCTACATCTTTTTTTATAAAGGCATTATAATAGGAAATATTTGTATAAAATTTTGATGCTACACATGTTAAAGAAAGTTCTTCTTTTAATTCACGTATCAATGCATCATGATGAGATTCGTCATTCTCAATACCCCCACCAGGACTCCAGTAAACAGTCGCATCCCTTGAAGTCACAAGGAGTATTTTTTTATCTTTAATTATCAATACCCCAACTCGTATTTTTTTATCCATACGATTTTATCGAATAGATCGGTATCCGCCAGGAACACCTTTCTTGGAAAACACTACTTGCCACAACTGATTTTGCCGTGCACGGAAGGTTCCGGCACATACCAATAGATAAAACCTCCACATGCGGTAAAACCGCTCATCGTATTTTTCCTTCAACTTCGACCATGCGTTTTCAAAATTCTTGTGCCACTCCATAAGTGTCGTATCATAATCCGCAGAAAAATTATGCCAATCTTCCATAACAAATACTCCTTCGGCTGCTGCGGCAATTTGCTTCACTGAAGGAAGCTGAGAATTCGGAAAAATATATTTTAATATCCATGGGTCACTTGTAATTGACGACTCTAACGAACCAATGGTATGAAGTAAAAATAATCCCGAATCTTTCAAACACCGCTGCACTACTTCCATATAACTTCGATAATTTTTATATCCTACATGCTCAAACATACCAAGGGAAATAATGTGGTCAAACTGTTCGTTTAATTCTCTATAGTCTTGTAAACGAAATTCTACCTCAAGTCCCGCACATGATTTTTTTGCAAGCTCTAACTGTT
>Ga0080064_1007504_pt1 | contig 10958 bp, 9 predicted proteins | sample Subgrocontami54m_FD_69260 | JGI IMG/M metagenome (GOLD analysis project Ga0080064, IMG submission 69260) | Subsurface groundwater microbial communities from S. Glens Falls, New York, USA - GMW46 contaminated, 5.4 m (SPADES assembly) (version 2) ... | reverse complement strand
GAAGTTCAGAGGGTGGGGGAGACCCCCACCAGCCCCAAGCCGCTGCTCTCGCGGGACACGTGGCGATTGAACATGGCGCTCCCTAGGGGACTCGAACCCCTGTTTTCGCCGTGAGAGGGCGACGTCCTGGGCCGCTAGACGAAGGGAGCTGACGGCAGTTCTCAATTAAAGGGCTTGGGCTAAGGGCGCAAGCGCGACCGCCTGAAGGCGGCCTTCACGGCTCATTCTTGAACCTGAGCCGGCCCTCCGGCAGCATTGTCTTCAGGTTGAAGCTGCGGATTTCGATGGTGCCGCCGGTTTCAATGGTAATCACGATATGGTGGTCATTTGCGGCGGTGCTGAGAATACGCGCCCCCTTGGGCAGCAAGGCGATGACGTCAGCGGGCGCGGCGGTCCTTTCCTCGTTCTTCAAAACACGATAGCCGATGACGCCGAGAACAGCGGCGATGCCGACGAGCGTGGTCAAGCCGGAGATCAGCATCAGCCGCCGCATGCGCGCGACCAGGCGCGCCGTGGCGGGATCGATCGGTTCGTCGGCGTCGGGCAAGGAATAGCTCATGAGCGAGATGCAAGGGCGCAGCGAAAAAGTTGTGATCGCCGCGGAGGAAGCCGGCGAACGGCTCGACCGCGTGCTTGCCGCCCGCATCGAGGATCTGTCACGCTCGCGCCTGAAAGCGCTGATCCTCGATGGCGCGGTGGCAACCGGCGGGCGCACGATCCGCGATCCCGGTTACCGCGTCAATTCCGGCGAGACTATACTTGTGCTGGTCCCTCAGGCCCAACCCGCGGAGCCGCAGCCCGAGGATATCCCGCTGAAGGTCGTGTTCGAGGACGATGACCTTCTTGTCATCGACAAGCCGAGCGGCCTCGTCGTGCATCCCGCGGCGGGGAATTGGACCGGCACCCTGGTCAATGCGCTGATCGCCCATTGCGGCGACAGCCTTTCGGGGATCGGTGGCGTTAAACGCCCAGGCATCGTGCACCGGCTCGATAAAGACACCACCGGCCTCATGGTGGTGGCCAAGAACGATCGCGCTCACCGCGCGCTGGCCGCGCAATTTGCCGACCACGGACGCACCGGCCCACTTGATCGCGGCTATCTCGCCTTTGTCTGGGGTGCGCCTGAACGCCCGAAAGGCAGCATCGACGCGCCCATCGCCCGCCACTCGCATTCGCGCGACAGGCGAGCGGTGCGCAAAGGCGGCCGCGAGGCGGTGACCCATTGGGAGGTCCTGCAGCGCTACCAGGGAAACGATGGGCGGCCTGTCGCCAGCCTGCTGGCCTGCCGGTTGGAGACCGGGCGCACGCACCAGATCAGGGTGCATCTGGCCCATATCGGCCATCCCTTGATGGGCGACGAGACCTACGGCCGTGGCTTCAAGACCAAGGCAACGCACCTGTCACCCACCGCCCGCGAGGCGCTGGCTGCCCTGGGGCGGCAGGCGCTGCATGCCTACCGGCTCGGCTTCAGCCATCCGGTAACCAGCGAGAATCTGCTGTTTGAGAGCAGGCTTCCGGCCGATCTAGCGGCCCTGGTGAAGTCCCTGGCTGCCCCTGGCGGGGCCTAAAACTGGTCCCCTAGCCCGGTAAATGGAACTGGCCGCCGATTTCGGGGGTTTACACCCCGTCCTGCTGGCGACAGAAGGACGCGGATGTAACCTCTGCACGCCGATTTACGTAAAGCATATCAGAGGCTTGTGGGCTGGCGGCCGCAGCAAAAGTGCAAGCGACGTATGCGGGGATGATCTTCCTAAACCCCCATCGCTTCTATATGCTGCAGGTGCGATAGGCCCTCTCGCCATCGCAGCATTGGATTACGCCGTCGGCTCTTGGAGCGGCGGCGTCAACCGCCCGCCGGTCACTGGGGGCACAACTTTGGAGGGCGCTACTATGGCCCGTTCTGCGGCGTTGCCGATCTTCACGGCCGAATCCGGCCTTACCCACTATATGGAAGAAATCCGGCGGTTCCCGATGTTGGAGCCGCAGGAAGAATATATGCTGGCCAAGCGCTGGCGCGAGCACGGCGACCGCGACGCCGCCCACAGGCTCGTCACCAGCCATTTGCGCCTGGTTGCCAAAATCGCCATGGGCTATCGCGGCTACGGCTTGCCGATCGCGGAAGTTATTTCCGAAGGCAATGTCGGCCTGATGCAGGCGGTGAAACGCTTCGAGCCGGAAAAAGGATTCCGCCTCGCCACCTACGCCATGTGGTGGATCAAGGCGGCGATCCAGGAATACATCCTGCGCTCGTGGTCGCTGGTGAAGATGGGCACCACGGCTAACCAAAAAAAGCTGTTCTTCAATCTGCGCAAGGCCAAGAGCAAGATTTCCGCGCTCGATGAAGGCGACATGCGGCCGGATCAGGTCAAGCTGATCGCCAAGCGCCTTGGCGTGACCGAACAGGACGTCGTTGACATGAACCGCCGTCTCGGCGGCGACACGTCGCTCAACGCGCCGATCCGCGAGGAAGGCGATGCCGGCGAATGGCAAGACTGGCTGGTGGACGACGCGCCGAGTCAGGAGCGGATTCTTGCCGAGAGCGAGGAATTCGATAACCGCCGCTCCGCGCTGTCGCAGGCGCTAACCGTGCTCAACGACCGCGAGCGCCGCATCTTTGAAGCGCGGCGGCTGGCGGAAGAGCCGATTACGCTCGAGGAACTAGCGGAAGAATTCGGCGTCTCGCGCGAGCGCGTGCGGCAGATCGAAGTCCGCGCTTTCGAGAAAGTGCAAAAGGCGGTGAAGAACCGCGTCGCCACGATGGAAACGCCGGAAGCCCAGCCGGCACCGGCGCATTGATCTTTCAGAATCTTATTGCTGCCAGGCGGCAAAGGCTTCCGCGAAGACACGGTCGCCTGGCACGCCTTTTTCGATTGCGAGTAGCGCGCGCTGATTGTTCTTATAGAAAATCGGGAGGTGAATCCACGATTTTTCCTTGAGCAACTGAATGTTGCGGCGGGCTTCGAATTCGACGCCGGAGAGTCCGATCAGGAAAAAGCCCTCGATCACCTTGATCCGTAGACCGGAGAGCGGACCACCGCGGTTCGGCTCGGCCTCTTCCATCAACACACCGGGTACGTCAGCGATGCCTCCGGGCGGAAAATCCGCCGGCGTGCTGAACAGAACCTCGATAGTGTGACTGGCCGGCAGCGTCGGGTCGGCATTGCGCCGAAGCGTGAAGCTCATCCGCATCCGCCGCTCGGGGATTTCCACATCGCCCTTGATCGCGATATCGGGGGCAAGGCCCGGCCCGGGCGAGCCGGATTCCGTCCGCCAGATCACCGATCCGACATATTGTTTCCGTTCTTCCGAATCCGCCTGCTGCTCGTAGAGGACGACGCGCTGCGCCACCTCTGCCACCGGACCGGCACTTGGCGTTTGTGGAGAAGCGCCCGGTTTATTGTCGGCGCCAATCCGGTCGGAAATCTTCGGGCGTGTTGGCGTCGTATCCTTTGCCGTCTGCGTGGCGGGGCCGCGTAGTAATTGGTAGAGGCTAACGAGGCTGCTCCGTTCGCGATAGGCGAAGATACCAGCGACCGCCAGCACAACGACCATCACCCCAATGATTGCCTTGCGCGCGGTAAATTTGAAACCAGATCGCGGTTCATCTTCCTTGGACGGCTCAAACTCGTCCAAAGGTGGACGTGGTAGCGGCGAACCGCCACGAGATTTCGCCGCGCCAACACGCGGCTCGGAAAGCTTCGGCGACGGCAATTCTCGTGGCGTGTGCAGCAACTCCTCCCCGAAACCTGGTTCGATGCGGCTCGGATCGCGCGATGCCGCCGGAAAGCCGGCAAATGGGTCGTAAGCGGGTTTCGGGGGTTGCGACGCTTTATCGCTGGCATCATCATTTTCGGCCATGCCGTCACGAAACCCTTTCAAGCCTTGATCCATCAGCGACGGCCGGTCGCCGGGCAAGCGCTTTTCTTCATGCCGTCCGCGCACTGGCGGTGCGGGCGGCATTTTCGGTGCCGACGAGCCGGGCCCGTTTGATTCAAGCTGCCGCTCCCGGTTCCCCGCATCAGCAGCAGGGGGCATTTCCACCCGCGATGCTTCTCCGGACGGCCGGCGTACAGCGTCCATTTCGACCCGGCGGATTGCTTCTTCCAGGGCAAGCCGTTCGCGCGTGACATCCGCTTCGCTCAACGCCGGCGTCACGCCGCGCAATTGCGCCAGCAACGCCGTGCGGGCGCGCTCATAAAGCGCGCGGCGGGCCTCGCCGGTACTCTTATCGAGGCCGGACACGGCGCGGGCTATCAGGGGATAATAGTCGGTCATCGATTTCCGGATTTCGTTTTCTGCCAGCTGGCCGCCGGCTCGCCTAAGCCTCGAATGGATTCTGCATCAAAATTGTATCCTCACGCTCGGGGCTGGTGGAAAGCAATGCCACGGAGCAGCCCACCAATTCTTCGATCCGGCGCACATATTTAATCGCCTGAGCGGGCAAATCAGCCCAGGATCGCGCATAAGCCGTCGCACCCGTCCAGCCTGCGATGCTTTCATAGACCGGCTCGACCTCCGCCTGGGCGCGCTCGCTGGCGGGAAGATAGTCGATTTCCCGGCCGTCGAGGCGATAACCTATGCACACCTTGATCTCATCGAATCCGTCGAGAATGTCGAGCTTGGTCAGCGCGAGACCGTGGATACCACTGGTGCGCACGGTCTGGCGGACCAGGACGGCATCGAACCAGCCGCAACGCCGGGGGCGCCCGGTCACCGTGCCGAACTCCTTGCCGCGGTCTCCGATGCGCTGGCCGATTTCGTTTTTCTGCTCGGTGGGAAAAGGCCCCGCCCCGACCCGCGTTGTATAGGCCTTGCAGATGCCGAGCACATAATCGATCGCCGTCGGCCCCAAGCCGGAGCCGGTCGCCGCCTGCGCCGCCACCGTATTCGACGAGGTGACGAACGGATAAGTGCCGTGATCGACGTCGAGCAATGCTCCCTGCGCGCCTTCGAACAGGATGCGCTTGCCTTCGCGCCGCTTCTCATCGAGCAGCGACCAGACCGATGCCATGAAGGGCAGCACGAACGGCGCGACGGCGGCAAGCTGCCGATGAATATCGCGCGGCTCGATCTCATTGATTCCCATGCCGCGGCGGAGCGCGTTGTGATGCGCCAGGAGCCGTTGGATCTTCGGCTCCAGTGAATCGAGATCGTTGAGGTCCATCAGCCGGATGGCGCGGCGTCCAACCTTGTCCTCGTAAGCCGGGCCGATGCCGCGTCCCGTAGTGCCGATGGCGCCCTTGCCCGACGCCTTTTCACGCGCAACATCGAGTTGCTGGTGCAACGGCAGGATCAGCGCGACATTCTCCGCCACGCGCAAATTGTCGGGAGTGACACGGACGCCCTGCTTCTCCAGCCGCTCGATCTCCTCCAGCAGCGCCTGCGGGTCGAGCACGACGCCGTTGCCGATGAGCGAGAGCTTGCCCGGGCGCAACACGCCGGATGGCAGCAGCGATAGCTTGTAGGTGACGCCGTCGATGACGAGCGTGTGGCCGGCGTTGTGGCCGCCCTGGAAACGGACGACGATGTCGGCCTGTTCCGAGAGCCAATCGACAATCTTGCCCTTGCCCTCGTCGCCCCATTGGGACCCGACAACGACAACATTCGCCATGCAAAACCCTTCCTGCGCGGGACCGTCGGCCCGACTATCTCAACTACCGCGTGCCCGCCTGAAGGCCTCTTTGGGATAAAGGATGCCGTCCCGCGAGGCAAGGCGCGCCACCGCCGCCGCCTGGAACGACGGCAGGCAAATAAGACATTGAAATATCTTGGGCTTTAGCCGTCGATCCGGCGGCTAGAAATGCAGCGCCTTGGCTGACTGCACCTGCGGCAGCGCCTGGACTTTCTTCAGCACATCGGGCGGCAGTTCACCGTCGATCTCGATCAGCGCGACGGCGTTTGCGCCCGGCGCTTCGCGGCCCACATGGAACGTTGCGATATTGATTCCCGCCTCGCCCAGGGTGGACGAGAATTTGCCGATGAAGCCCGGCTTGTCCAGGTTCGTGATGTAGATCATGGACGGCGCGAATTCCGCGTCCATGCGGATGCCCTTGATATTGACGATACGCGGCCGGCCGTCGGCGAAGATGGTGCCGGAAACATGCCGCGACTGTTTTTCCGTCGTCACGGTAATGGTGATGAGGCTCTCGTAATCGCCGGCGCCCTCGCGCGTCATTTCCTCGATCACCATGCCGCGCTCCTTGGCGATGATCGGCGCGGAAACGACATTCACCAGGCCCAGCATCGGCTTGAGCAAGCCCGACAGCGCCGCCGATGTCAGCGCCTTGGTTTTCATGTGGGCCACCACGCCGTCGTAGGTGATCTGAATCTTGAGAATGCCGCTGTCCGTGAGCTGACCGGCGAACGAGCCGAGCTTCTCGGCAAGCGCGATGTAAGGCGTGAGCTTCGGTGCCTCTTCCGCGGTGATCGAGGGAAAGTTCACCGCATTGGAGATGGCGCCGCTGAGCAGATAATCCGACATTTGTTCGGCAACTTGCAGCGCAACATTCTCCTGTGCCTCCGTCGTGGAGGCGCCGAGATGCGGCGTGCAGATCACGTTGGGATGACCGAATAGCGGATTGGCCACCGCCGGTTCTTCCACAAAAACGTCAAAGGCCGCGCCCGCTACTTTTCCGGCATCGAGCGCCTCACGCAGCGCTTTTTCGTCCACCAAGCCGCCGCGCGCGCAATTGATGATGCGCACGCCTTTCTTGGTCTGCGTCAGCGCCTTGGCGTCGATGATATTCTTGGTCTTGTCGGTCAGCGGCGTGTGCAGCGTGATGAAATCCGCCCGCTTGAGCAATTCGGGAAGCTCGACTTTCTCCACCCCGAGATCGCGCGCCCGTTCCGGCGACAGGAAGGGATCATAAGCGATCACCTTCATCTTCAAGCCCTGCGCGCGGTCGGCGACGATGGAGCCGATATTGCCGCAGCCGATGACTCCCAGCGTCTTACCGGTGATCTCGACGCCCATGAAGCGGTTCTTTTCCCACTTGCCCGCCTGCGTGGAAGCATCGGCCGCCGGAATCTCGCGGGCGAGCGCCAGCATCATGGTGATGGCGTGCTCCGCGGTGGTGATGGAATTGCCGAACGGCGTGTTCATCACGATCACGCCCTTGGCCGTGGCGGCAGGAATATCGACGTTATCGACGCCAATGCCGGCGCGGCCGATCACCTTCAGCTTGTTCGCCTTTTCCAGCATCTTCGCCGTCACCTTGGTGGCGGAGCGGATGGCTAGACCTTCGTAGCCGCCGATGATCTCGGCAAGCTTGTCCTTGTCCTTGCCGAGGCTGGGCTGAAAATCGACCTCAATGCCGCGGTCCTTGAAGATCTGAACCGCCGCGGGTGACAGGGCATCGGAGATGAGGACTTTGGGAGCCATGGGGCTTTCTTCCTTCACCCTCCCCTGGAGGGGGAGGGTCGGCCCACAGGGCCGGAGTGGGGTGAAATTCGAGAGGTGGATGATCGAGAAATTCGGGCGACGTGATCACCCCACCCCGACGCCCATTCGGGCGTCGACCCTCCCCCTCCAGGGGAGGGCAAGAAAGTGTCACGCCGCTTTCGCGAGCGATTCCTTGGTCTTGTGGAAGGCCCAGTCGAGCCACTGCGTTAATATCTCGACGTCGCGCGTCTCAACAGTGGCGCCGCACCAGATGCGCAGGCCGGGGGGCGCGTCGCGATAGGCATCGATGTCATAGGCGATGCCTTCCTTTTCCAGAACGCCGCCGAGACTCTTAACGAAAGCGGCCTGCGCTTCCGCCGGCAGCTTTTGAATGTCCGCGTCGACCACCTTCAGGCAGACCGAGGTGTTGGAGCGGATGGCCGGATCCTTGGCGAGAAAGGCGATCCAGGGAGTGCGCGCCGCCCAATCGGCGATCGCCTTGGCATTGGCGTCGGAGCGCGCCACCAGCGCCTGCAAGCCGCCAACCGATTTCGCCCATTGCAGCGCGTCGAGATAATCCTCCACGCAGAGCATCGATGGCGTGTTGATCGTCTCGCCCTCGAAAATGCCTTCGATCAGCTTGCCGTTGTTGGTCATGCGGAAGATTTTCGGCAGCGGCCAGGGCGGCGTGTAGGTCTTGAGGCGTTCCGCGGCGCGCGGCGAAAGGATCAGGATGCCGTGCGCGGCCTCGCCGCCAAGCACCTTCTGCCAGGAAAAGGTCACCACATCGAGCTTCGGCCAGTCGAGCCGTTGGGCGAAGGCGGCCGAGGTGGCATCACAGATGGTGAGGCCCGCGCGGTCGGCCTTGATCCAATCTCCATTGGGCACGCGCGCGCCGGAGGTCGTGCCGTTCCAGGTGAACACGACGTCGCTCGTGAAATCGACCTTGGAGAGATCGGGGATTTCGCCGTAACCCGCCTTGATCGTGGTCACGTCCTTGAGCTTGAGCTGCTTGGCAACGTCGGTGACCCAGCCTTCGCCGAAAGATTCCCACGCCAGCATGGTGACGGGCCGCGCGCCGAGCAGAGACCAAAGCGCCATTTCGACCGCGCCGGTATCGGACGCAGGCACGATGCCGATGCGATAGTCCGCGGGCACCTGCAGGATTTCGCGGGTCAGGTCGATGGCGCGTTTCAGCTTCGCCTTGCCGATCTTCGACCGGTGCGAACGTCCCAATACGGCGTCGGTGAGGGCTTGCAGGCTCCAGCCGGGGCGCTTGGCGCAGGGGCCGGAGGAGAAGTGCGGGGTGGCCGGCCGCACGCCGGGCATTGCAGTCGTCATAATCTATCCTTCCAGATAGGCGCCCCTCGGTGGGGAGGGGTTTCCCGCTGCCGGGCATAAGGAAGGGAATGGCCGCCGTCAAGCGGGGCCCAAAAAGCCGCGGCGCGGCGATGGTTAGGCGCCGCGCCAAAATGGAGAAGAAGCGCCGTTCAATTCGCCGGGATCAGTCGATCATATAACGCACGCCGAGACGGATTTCGTCACCGCTCAGCTTCTTAAAGGTCAGTTGGTTTCCGTAGGCATCCCTTCCGGTCTGGGCATCGCCCATGTTGATATGCCGGTAGCCCAGGTCGACGCTGTAATTTCCGGAAACCCGATAACTGACACCCGCCATCAAGGCCCAGGCCAAATTCCATTGCGTGTTTGTCGACACCGCCGGGACCGTGGCCAAGAAATGCTGCCTGAAATCGGAGGCGCTGACACGGGCGGTGCCGATACCGGCGCCGACATAAGGCGTCAGTCCCCACCAGGTGCCGAGATCACCATAGGTATTCGCCAGCACCGCGAAGCTGTCGATCTTGGCCGTGAAATCATCATGCATAGAAGCCGTGTTGCCGGCATATTTGGCCTTGATGCCGTAATCGGCGGTGGCGTCGAGCCTCAGCCATTGCCACTTGTACCCCGCTCCCGCTCCGAGGATCCACGAGTTGTCGAGATTATCCCCGGTCACACGGCGCGCACCCGCATTGCTGGTGCTGTCCACCTTGTTGAAGCGGTAGCCAATGTCGCCGCGCAGATACCAGCCGGAGGTGTATTCGTCGACCAAGAGCGGAGGCGCCTGCACCATTGGCGGCCGAACCGGATAAGCGCGCCGCATATCGGCCGCTTGCGCGGAGCCCAGCGTGAGGACCATAACACCTGTCGTGACGAGGAACTTGTAAGAACTGACCATAATCTGATTCCCTTGATGACGCCGGAGCATGGGCATGAACGGAGCCCCCGCCAGTTTGGGGAATCATGTCAGACAGAGGTTAAGGCCCGATTAACCTTAATTTTTTCCGCATGGGCGCCACTCCCGTTAAGCGCCGATGCTCGCGGCCAAGTCATCCTTTGCGCATGATCAAGGGAGGCGGGGCGTAAACCGGCGGCTGGTACACCGGCGGGGGCTGGTACATTGGTGGGGGCTGGTAAACTACCGGCGGCGGCGCGGGACGCGCCGGCTCGCTGTCGCAACAGGTCCAACGCAGGCCAAGTTTGAAATCGTGCGACGTGATGCCCTTGAAGTGCATCGGATTGTTGAAATTGTTCGTGCCCTGATAGGTGATGATGTCGCCGGTAATCCCATCGCCCAAGCTGACGTAGCGATAAGCAAATTCCGTCGTCCAGTTTGGCGCGATCTGAACCCCCAAGCCGGCATGCAACGCCCAGGCAAAATTCCATTGTGACGCGGTATCAGCGAAGGCAACGCCCCGGTTCGGCGTATTGACGTCGAGAAAGTCGGCAATGGTGACGCGGCTGAAGCCCACGCCGGCGCCAACGAAGGGTGTGACGCACCACCAGGTTCCAAGATCCGCGTAGGCGTTGAAGAGGAAAAGCCATTCCGATTTCTTGGCACGATATTCGTCGGTGTAAGTGCTATTGACGATATCGAGACCGTTGAAATCCGACTTGCCGCGATACTCGCCAGTCGCATCCACGCGGAACCATTCATTGAACTGGTAGCCGACGCCGAGCCCGAACAGCATCGAGCTGTCGAAATCCATGCCCACGGGCTTCACGACATTGCCCGCATATAAAAAGTTATCGAGCTTCTTCACGCGCTGGTTCGTCATTCCGATATCGCCGCGCAGATACCAGCTGCTGAACACTTCTTCTTCCACGCAAATAGGGACGCCCGGCCATAAGTAGGTTTGTGCGCGCGGCACGCAGATCGGTTGAACGACAGGCGGAGGCGGTGGAGGCGGCGGGGGCAGATAGAACGGCGGCTCGGCGGCATTGGCGATAGAACTCGCCAAGGCCACCGCTCCAGCGGCTGCCCACACCCTCGCGCTACGCATCGTTTCGTCCTTCTTCCCCCGCGCCGGACCAGCGACCGAACGCGGGCAGACAGAGCGAAACGACGATCCCAAGAAAGCGTTAAGCGAGCCTTAACCATGAATTTTAACGGGTATTACTATCTTTTTACCCGGAGGTCCGAGCGCGATGAACACGCGCGTTTCCAAAAGGAAGCGACTCGGCGCAATGACGGTAACGATTTGTTTATTATACGAACGCCGCTCGGACGCGGCGGATAAAG
>Ga0080064_1007503_pt1 | contig 10958 bp, 11 predicted proteins | sample Subgrocontami54m_FD_69260 | JGI IMG/M metagenome (GOLD analysis project Ga0080064, IMG submission 69260) | Subsurface groundwater microbial communities from S. Glens Falls, New York, USA - GMW46 contaminated, 5.4 m (SPADES assembly) (version 2) ... | reverse complement strand
CCGTCTCCCCTCTTGGCGCGCGAGGGCTGCACGCGCTTCGGCTCGCCGGGCATCTTCGGGAAGTTCGGCGGATACGGCGCCTCGCCGACTCCCGCCGACTCCTCGCGCTCGACCCACTCGAGCAGCACACGCAGGTCGCAGACCGCGTCGTCGATGCCCGCGTGCAGGTCGCCGAGCTCGGCGAAGCGCGGCGGCAGCGTCGCGATCGTGAAATCCTCCGTCGCGACGCCGGACAGCTCGTCCCACGTCACCGGCGCGGACACCGTCGCGTCGGGGCGGCCGCGCACCGAGTACGCGGAGAGAATCGTCCGGTCGCGGGCGTTCTGGTTGTAGTCGACGAACACCTTCTCGCCGCGCTCCTCCTTCCACCATGCCGTCGTGACGAGGTCGGGCGCGCGCCGCTCGATCTCGCGCGCGAAGGCGAGCGCGCAGCGGCGCACGACCTTGAACTCCCAGGCCGGCTCGATGCGGCAGTACACGTGGATGCCGCGGTTGCCGCTCGTCTTCGGCCAGCCGACGTAGCCGATCTCGTCGAGCGTCTCGTGCACGATCGCGGCGACGCGCTTCGCCTCCTCGAAGCCCGTCCCCGGCTGCGGGTCGATGTCGATCCGCAACTCGTCCGGGCACTCCGGATCGCGCCGGCGCGACGGCCAGGCCCCGAACTCCAGCGTCGCGAGGTTCGCCGCCCAGACGACGTGCGCGAGCTCGGTGACGCAGAGCTCGTCGGCGTGACGACCCGACGGGAAGGTCACACGCGCCGTCTCGATCCAGTCCGGCCGCCGCTCCGGCACACGCTTCTGCCAGATCACCTCGCCGCCCGCCCCTTCCGGCTGGCGCTTCAGCTGGCAAGGCCGCTCGTACAGCGCGCGCACGATGCCGTCACCGACGGCGAAGAAGTACCGCACGAGGTCGAGCTTCGTCTCGCCGCGAGCCGGAAAATAGACCTTGTCCGGGTTCGTGACCTTGACGACGCGCTCGCCGACCTCGAGCTCGATGAACGGGGAGGCCACGGGGCGGAGTATCGTCTGAATCGTGCTCGAAGACCGCCGCATCGATCCCAGCCCGATCCGCCTCTCGCTCGAGCCGCTCGACGACTACGTCGTGATCGAGCCGACCGACGAGGAGGCCGAGACCCGCGCCGGGCTGATCCTCCCCGCGAGCGCCGAGGCGCAGTGCAGCTTCGGCATCGTGATCGCCGTCGGCGCCGACACCGAGGGCCTGAGCCCGGGCGACAAGGTGCTCTTCCCGAAAGACGCGGGCTACGACGTGCGCCTCGGCGGCACCGCCGCGAAGGTGATCCGCCGCCGCGAGCTGATCGCCCGGATCCACGACTAGCGAACGTCGTCGTGGCGGTGCTTGCTCCGCGCATACGCGGGAACTGGTTTCCCCTGTGAAAGCGAGTGAAGCGAAGCGCAAACGATCGTTCGGTATCGTTCGCGCCTCGAGGAGAAGTGGCCGAGTGGCTGAAGGCGGCGCCCTGCTAAGGCGTTATGGGGATGAATGTCTCCATCGAGGGTTCGAATCCCTCCTTCTCCGTTAACGCTTCGCTTCGCTCGCTTCACGGGGGAACCCAGGTTTCCCCCGTGGGCCCCCTTCTTGGCCGCTGTCGGTGAGCGTGTCACTGCTGCGCGGAGCAAGCTCCGCTCCGCGACGTAGAGCTCGGCGGCTCTCGGTACGATGCAGCCGCCACGGAGGGGTGGCAGAGCGGTCGAATGCGGCGGTCTCGAAAACCGTTATCCGTCGTTAGGCGGATCGAGGGTTCAAATCCCTCCCCCTCCGCTTGACGCTTCGCTTCGCTCGCTTCACGGGGGAAACCAGGTTTCCCCCGTGAGCCCCCTTCTTCTGCGCTCACGGCGAGGCGTGGTCACTGCTGCGCGGAGCAAGCTCCGCTCCGCGACGGAAATACGGCGGTGGCTCTCATGGGGATTTCATCGCCTTCCGCTCCAATGCCCGCTGACGGCGGCGCCTACGGCTGCCTGAACCATCCTCCAGATGAAGAAGGGATACCGAATGCACAAACTGCTACTCGTCCTCGTCGCGGCCGGCGCTCTTGCCGCGGTGGTCGTTTCGACCGCGGCCGCCGCGACTCCGAGCATCGTGCACCTGAGCGCCCCCGTTTCGGGCCTGCGGTACGACCAGAGGGTCGTGCGCGCCCGCGCAGGGAAGATCAAGATCGTCTTCCTGAATCGCTCGCCGCTCAAGCACAACGTCAACGTCGAGCAGGGCGAGCACGAATACGGAAAGAGCGTGACCGTCACCAAGGCGACGACGACCTTCTTCGTCACCCTGAAGGCGGGCAAGTACAACTTCTACTGCTCGGTCCCCGGCCACGAGCCCGCGGGCATGCACGGAACGCTGATCGTCTCCTAAGCGCCTTGCTCGCTACGCTCGCTCGCTTCACGGGGGAAACCATGTTTCCCCCGTGGGCCCCCTTCTTGGCTGCTGCCGGCGGAGCGGTCTCACTGCTGCGCGGAACGAGTTCCGCTCCGCGACGAAAGGCGGGGTGCTTGGGTTAGGCGGTGTCTTTCGCCAAACCCGCAAGCTCGTCCCTGAGAATCTCGTTGGCGATCGAGGCTCGTGGGTACCCGACATAGACGGCGAGCAGCGTGACGATCGCGTCGAGCTCCGCTGCCGTCACGCCGTGCTCGACAGCCCAGCGGATGTGGCCACGAAGCCGGTCGTCGACGCCGCCCTGCACGATGAGCGCGGCGACGACGACGATGCTCCGGTCGCGCAGACTAAGCTCGTCATCGTTCCACGCACCGCCTGCGGCGTTGATCGCTTCCTCGCCGAAGCGGGCGCCGTGATGCTCGGCGAACCATGCGGCGACCTCCGCCTCGTCGATGCCGAATTGGCTTGCGTAGGCCTTCAGTCCACGTTCGTAGCGGTCGCTCACCCCATCTCCTTCGCCGTTCGCCGGATGCGGAAGCGACCCGGATTCTGCTGGATGCGGTCGATCGACACCGCGAAGACGAGGATCGCCCCCGTCACGACCTGCTGCCAGAAGCTCGAGACTCCGCGGATCGCCAGCCCATTCTGCAACGTGCCGATGAAGAGCACTCCCACCGCCGTTCCGGTCACGCCGCCGATCCCTCCGACAAAGCTCGTTCCACCGAGCAGCACCGCGGCCGCCGACGCGAGCGGGATATCGGCTCCGACGATCGGGCTCGACGCGCCGAGCCGGCCGGCCTCGATGACACCGCCGAGTGCCGCGCAGAGCCCCACGATCGCATAGACCGCGACGATCGTTCGGGTGACGTTGATTCCGGACAAACGCGCAGCGTCGGCGTTGCCGCCCACTGCGTAGACGTCGCGACCGAAATACGTCCACCGCAGGACCACGAACGCCACCACGAAGACGGCGGCCATGATCCAAATCGGAGTTGAGATACCGAACGCGGATCCGAAGCCGATACCGTCGACGAACGACGAGTCGATGTATGCCGTCTTCGTCTGCGACCAGATGCTGACGCTGCCCTGATACAGCGAGGCTGTGCCGAGCGTCACGACGAAGAACGACAGCCCGAACCGTCCGATCAGGGTCCCGTTCACGGCACCTCCGATGATGGCACCGATCACGACCGCCAGGAGGACCGCAAGCACAGCAGGCACGCCGACGCCGCTGAACAGCTTCGAGAGGATAAGCCCCGACAGCGCAACGACAGCGCCGACCGACAGGTCGATACCGCCGGTGAGGACAACGAACGTCATGCCCATCGAGACGATCCAGAGGATCGACACGCTCGCGAACAGGTTCTCGATGTTCGCGCTCGACAGGAACTTGCCGCCCTCGGAAGCCGCGAAGTAGGCCACGATCCCGAGGAGAAGCACGAGCACAGCGACGTAGCGACTCACCACCGACCATCCGATCACGCTACGTCTTGCGGAATGAAGCCGTGCGCGGCCTGCAGGAAGACGTCGGGCGCCGCTCAATGCCGGCCTCCGGCGTGCTGCGCAATCGCAGCCTCACCGGCTTCGGAGCGGGATAGCGACGCGGCGACACGGCCACGGAACATGACGACGATCCGATCGCAGAGCGTCAAGAGCTCTGGATTCTCCGACGACGAGATCAGAATCGCGATGCCCCGTGCGCGCGCGTCGAACAGCAGGCGGTAGATCTCGTCCTTGGCGCCGACATCGACGCCGCGTGTGGGCTCGTCGAGCATGAGAAGCCGCGGATTCGTCTCGAGCCATTTCCCGAGCAGCACTTTCTGCTGGTTCCCGCCCGAGAGGGTGGCCACCGGAACCTGCGACGAGTGCGCGCGAACCTGCAGACGTTCCGATGCCGCCGCCACCGTGGCAAGCTCGCGTCGCGCGTTCGGCACCCGAAGCCGGAACAGGCTCGACTGAGACGCCATCAAGAGGTTTTCGCGAACACTCCGTCCGAGCACGAGCCCGTCCCGCTTGCGGTCGGCGGGGACGAGCGCCACTCGACCGGCGATCGCGTCGGCAGCGTTGCGATACGACACGGTCGATCCCCCGATCTCGACGACGCCGCGCACCCGGTGCAGCCCGAAGAGCGACTCCAGCAACTCCGTCCTTCCGGCGCCGACGAGCCCAGCGAGCCCGACAATCTCGCCCCGCGCCACATCGAGGTCGACGTCCTCGAACGCGCCGTCCAGGCAAAGGCCGCGGACGCGCAGCACGGGCTCTCCCACCGCGTCCTGCCGTGACGACGGTGCGTCATCGACCGCCCGGCCGACCATCAGCGAAACGATCTCGTTCCGCGTCGTCGTCGCGAGCAGGCCGGCACCGACGGTCCGGCCGTCGCGAAGCGTCGTCGCGCGATCGCCGAGGTCGAACACCTCGTTCAGCCTGTGCGACACGAAGATCGTCGCGACTCCGTCGCGCCGCAGCGCCCGAACCGACTCGAACAGCGCGATCACCTCGTCGTCGGTGAGCGAGCTCGTCGGCTCATCGAGAATGAGGATGCGAGCGTCGATCGACAGAGCTCTTGCGATCTCCACCATCTGCGCCTGGTCAGGGCGGAGCTTCCGAACCGGCATGCCGGCGTCGAGATCCAGGCCGAGCCGCTCGAGGGCCGCCGTCGCCCTCCGACGCGTCGCCCGCCAGTCGATCGCCCCGAAGTGGCGCGGCATTCGGTGACCCAGGAGGATGTTCTCCGCGATGGACAGATCCGGGGCAAGGGTGGTCTCCTGACTCACCGTAACGATGCCATTGCGCAATGCTTCGTTGGCAGTGCGGAAGAACCCGCTGCGGGCGCCGATCCGGAGCTGCCCTGCGTCGGGTTGAAGCTGCCCGCTGAGAATCTTGAGCAGGGTCGACTTTCCCGACCCGTTCTCGCCCAGAAGCGCGTGGACCTCACCCGGAAAGACGGTGAGATCGGCACCGCGGAGCGCGTGCACACCGCCGAAACGTTTGTGCACGCGCTCCGCACGCAGGATCGGCTCTACGCCGTCCTGCGCTAGTGGATCGCCTTGACCTGCGCCTTCCAGCTCGCGACCTTGCTCACATTCGCCTTCGTGACGAGCTCCGCCGGCCGCACGATGATCTTCGGCAACGGCAGGTTCTGCTTCGTGATCAGGCTGTACGCCGCGATCGCGGTCTGCGTGCCCCAGCCGACCGGATCGACGCGGACGGTCGCGGCGAGCTTCCCGGACCTCACCGCGGCGAGCCCGGCACTGTCGCCGTTCAACCCCACCACCGTGATCTTCCGGTTGGCGCCGCGGGCTGCGATAACCGCGCCGAGCGCACTCGGATCGTTGTAGCCGATGATTGCGTCCATTGCGGAGTACCGCTGAACGAGCCCGTTCGCGGCCTTCTCGCCGCCTGTCACGTCGTCACTCGGATTGTCCTGCGTACCGACGATCGACAGCCCGGCCTTCTTCCCCCAGAACGCCTCACGTTGGTTGAGGTACTTCAGCGCCGGCACGGGGAACCCAAGCCCGATCAACCCGACCTTGGCCTTCGGCTTGGCGGCTGCCATCGCCTGTGCCTGCAGGAACGCCTGAATGTCGCGACCCTGCCACACCTGCGTCGCGATGTACGGCAGATAGGGCACGCTCGCCGTCTTCGAGCCGAACGTGCCGTCGATCGCGACGACGGGGATGCCCTTCTTCTTCGCCTGCTTGAGCACCGGCACCGTCGCCTTGGGATCGAGCGGATAGAAGATGATCGCGTTGACGTTCTGCGCGATCAGCGTCTGCATGTTGCTGACCTGCTTGTCCGGGGTGGTCTGGTCGTCGAGCGAGATGACCTTGCACCCGAATACCTTGGCCTGCGCCACGACGGCGAGCTGCAGCGTCTGCAGCGTCTCGTTGCCGGCGATCGGATTCTGGAATCCGATCGTGCACGAGCTGCCCATCTTGGCGGGCATCGTGTACGCGATCGGAAGCGACCCCTCGACTCCCGAGTACCCCTGCGGAACGGGAACACCCAGAGGGCGCCCTGAGGCTGCAGCGGTCAGACCGAGTGCAACGAAACCCGCGGCCACCGCAACAGCAGCCGCTCGGCTGGATCTACGCACGTTCCCCTCCTTCGGACGACCTGTCGAAAATCAGTTGAACACAGCACTTGATCAAAAATCAAGTCCTTTCCGTGACAACGTCATGCGGCCGCCGCGAAGAAGTGCCGGACGCCGAACCCGATCCACTCCTCCTGCACCCAGTCGGGGTGGAGAGCCCGCATCGAGCTGTCGAGTTGCTCCACGGCGGCATCGACGGTCACGCCCTCGGCCTTCAGCCGCCGCGTCTCGTCTCGCAGCTGGGTGATGTACTCGCGGGCCTCGGTGATCACCGAGGCACCCCCGACCTCGCCGTGGCCCGGCACGACGATCTCCGGCTCGAGCGCCTCGAGGTGCTCGAGGACGCCGATCCATTTCTCGCCGTCGACGTCGACATCGTCCGGCGGGAAGTAGGGGAAGATCGCGAAGCACCGCTCCTCGACGAGGTCGCCCGTGAACAGGATTCGTTCCTTGGGCAGGAGCACAACCTGATCGCCACGGGTGTGGGCACGACCCCAGGTGCGCAGCTCGACGCGACGTCCTCCGAGCTCGATCACGCGCAGTTCGCCGTCGTACACATCGTCGGGCTCAACCAGCTCAACGCCCTCGAGTTGTTCCGCGACGGACGCGCCGAAGGTGCGGAACATCTCCAGATAGCCGGCGCCCTTCTCGCGAAATTCGTCGCGCTGGGCGCTGTTATAGACGACCGTCGCGTCGCGGAAAGCCTGTGCCCCGAAACCGTGCTCCGGATGGAAATGCGTGATCGTCAGCCAGAGCTCGCGGTCGCCTGCGAGCCCGTCGGCGAAGGCCCGGATGCGAGCGCCGTTCGCTGGCCCCATGGCCGTGTCGACGACGAGCGCCCGCTCGTCGCCCAACACGATCCCGACGTTGGGCACAAGCGGTACGCGACCGTCGGGCACGACGTAGACCCCCTCGGCGATTTCCCTCGGCGTTCCGTTGACGACGGGAGGCGGCGGCTCCTGGGCAACGTCAGTCTCGGACATCGGATCTCCTTGGGTCGCGGTGAGAAGCGATCCTACGGCGCGCGCGGCGTTCAGTAGTTCTTGAGCGCGGTGCGCAGTGCGAGCAGCGTCTGCGGGCCGAGAATGCCGTCCGAGGTGAGCTTCGAGGAGCTCTGGAATCCGGCGACCGCACGCTCGGTCGAGGCCCCGTAGCTTCCGTCGACCGCACCGGGCGAGTAGCCGAGACTCGCCAGCGCGCGCTGCAGCACCTTGACCTCCGAGCCCTGGTCGCCGGGCTTGAGCGGCCCGGAAGGCGCAGCGGTCGCGGTCGAGCGGGGCTGGGTCGCGGTGGAAGGCGCGGTCGTCGCCCCGGCGTGCGTCGCGGCCGTCTCGCCCGCAGCGGGCCGAGGCGTCGCGCTGTCGAACACCCCACCCAGCGCAAGGCCGAGGACGAGAAGCACGACGAGCGCGACCGCGGCGGCCATCGCACGCCGCGGCTCGGACAGCACGCCGATGAGACCGGAGCGAGGCCCGCGTTGAGGCTGCCGGTCGCCGCCGCCGACCCAATCGTCCCCATCCGCGCGCGGCGCGCCCACCTCGGCCCGATGCACGTTCGCTCGCAGCCGGCGCGCGCTCGGGGCCTGGGGCTCGTCGAACCAGTCGTCGAGGTCCCGGCCATGCCGCTCGTCGCGACCCGCCATCACCTGAACGGTACCGCCAAGCCCGTGCGCGCTGCCGGCCGGCCGCCGCACGCGGTTCTCACGCGTGCGAGCGCAGCCAGGCGGCGAGATCGGAGAACACGCCGGGGACGAAGCCCGGCGACGTCCGCTCTTCGGCGATCAGGCCGTGGGCGGTCAAACGAAGCGAGTGCGCTCCGCCGGGGTAGAGCCGCACGGTGAAGTCGTGCGCGCCGCCGCCGGTGACCGCGGCGAGGTCGGCGAGCGTCTCGGGCGTGTACATCCGCTTGTCGACTGTGCCGAGCTGCCAGAGGACGGGAATCGTCAGAGCAGCGAGCGCGGCTCTCGGATCGAAGCCGCTGTCGGGCACACCGTCGAGAGCCGCGTGGACCTGCTCGTCCGTCGGATCGACGACTCCCTGCTTCGTCAGCGCGCTGTACGCAAGCTGACGTCCGACCGACATCGCCGGGCCCGACTGCATCGCGGCGAAGCGCACGCTGGGCGACCGCGACGCCGCCAGCTCGATCACCCAGCCCGCCTGGCTGCCGCCCGAGAGCCCGATCCGCCGCGGGTCGACGTCACGCTGACGGCGGAGCCAGGCGACGCCCGCGAGCGCGTCCGACGCGAGTGTCCGGAGGTTGCCCTCGGTGGCCGCGCGAACGTACTGCCCGGTCGAGTCGCCGATGCCGCGCTTGTCGTAGGAGAGCACGGCGAAACCGCGGGACGCGAAGAAGAGCGCCCAGAGGTCGTACGTGTCGCGGTGCGCCGGCACCGAGCCCGGGACGATCACCACCGCCGGGAACGGGCCTCTGCCGACCGGCAGGATCAGCCTGCCGGCGAGTCGTGCCCCGCCGGCGGCGAACGCGGCCGGCCGCGTCACGAGCGGGATCCGTTTCGCCTCCCGCCCGTCGAGGCGCACCGACGCGACGCTTCCTCCACGCAGCGGGCCGAGTGCGACGCGCACGCTGACAGGCGACGGCACGGACACGCCCGGCCCGCCGACAAACAACCCTCGGGCCTGCTGCGAGAGCCTGCGCAACGCACCGGTCCGGTAGTCGACGAGGCGCAGCGCTCCGTCCTGCTCGACGAGCGCTGCAGCCGAGCCGTCGGCGAAGCGGTACACGCCGACCGCTCCTGCGAGCTCACTCGCCGGCGAAGGCGCCGCAAACGCGCAGGCCCCGACCACTCCCACGAGAACGGCAGCCGCTGTGCGCACGACGCTCAGAGAATGCCTGCGACCGGCCGAAGCCGGTCGCAGAGAGCGGAGAGGGCGGGATTTGAACCCGCGAGGCACCTTTCAGCACCTACGCGATTTCCAGTCGCGCTCCTTAGACCGCTCGGACACCTCTCCGTGCGCGAACGCCCGCGCAGGGTAACCGCCAACCTTTGCCGTCGCGGAGCGGAGCTTGTTCCCCGTGAAGCGAGCGAGCGCAGCGAGCAAAGCGGTCAGCCGATAACGATCTTCGCCGACATGCCGGCGGCGCGATGACCCGGGACGCTGCAGTAGAGGACGTATACGCCCTTGGCGAGCGAGACCGTGAGCTTCGCGGTGCGGCCCGGGTTGATCAAGGCCGTCTTCTTGCCGGCCACGTGCGGCCCCTCGATCGTGAGGTCGTGCTGGATCTTGCCAATGTTCCGCACCTCGAACGTGTAGCTCCCGGGCGACAACGCCTCGAGCGACGGCAGCACGATCCGGAACTCCTTCTCCTGCACCTTGATCGTGTGTGCGGGACCTCCCCCGGCCGCTGCGGCCTGCTCGGCGCCCTTCGCCTCGCTCTCGACACCGAACACCATCACCGCCGTCAGCTGGGCTGCGAAGAGGACGACGCACACGATCGCGAACACGCCGATCCCGTTCTTCCCGGGGAAGTCGGGGAAGCGGCGCGGGACGACGAACGACGCGCCGAGCGCGAAGCCGACGAAGATCGCGGCGACGACCGCCAGCCCGATCGTGTGACCCGTGGAGAGACCCGCCAGCAGCACGGGGCTATTCCATCAAATCGCCGGGCCGGCCGGGGCGCCCAGGTCTCGGCCTGGTCGATTCCCACCCAGCCCGGTCAATGGCCCTTGCCCTTGCCGTTGCCGTGGTTGTCGTGGTTGTCGTGGTTGTCGTGCGCATCGGACGCGAGCGGCGGAGCCGTCGCCGGCGGAGCGTTGCCGGCCGGCGCGGGCGCCGGCGGAGCAGGAGGCGGGGTAGCCGACGACGGCGGCGCCGGGGTGGGCGTCGGGCCTGAGGATGTCGGTGCCGGCTGGATGGGAAGCGCAGGCGGCAGGAGAGGGGCGACGGGCGCCCCCGAGTTGCCCTTGCCGTTGTCCCGTTTGCCCTTGCCGTTCCCGTTGTCCGAATCGTTGCCGGCCGACGTGGTCTCGGCGTCCTTCTTGCCGTTGTCCCCGTTTCCGTTGCCGTGCGAGGCCGCAGGGGCCGCCTGCGCCGGCGTGACAGGGGCCGCCGCCTCGGCGGGCTGCTGCGGCGCCGACGTCGCGACCTGGCGCTCGCCCTGCTTGCCGGTGTCGTTCTGATCGTTGCCGTTGCTCCTCCCGTTGTGCTGCTGCCCGTTGCCGTTTCCCTGGCTCTGCTTCGGTGCATCCTGGCTCTGCTTCGGTGCGTCCTTGCTCGGCGTCGTCGCGGGAGCGCTCGGTGGCTGCGCCTGCGGTGGATCGTTCTTCGGCGGCTCCCGCTTCGCCCCACCGGTCGCCGGCACGCTCGGCGGGGGCGCGTTCGGAGCGGTCGCAGCCGCGGACACGGATTGCTCCTGAACCGGCGCGGCGGGCGCTGCTGGAGCGGGAGCCGAAGCCGGAACGGGCGACGCCTGCTGGAGCGGCGGGCCGACGCCCCCCCGGGCGGAGGGCGGCCGC
>Ga0080064_1003076_pt1 | contig 10962 bp, 10 predicted proteins | sample Subgrocontami54m_FD_69260 | JGI IMG/M metagenome (GOLD analysis project Ga0080064, IMG submission 69260) | Subsurface groundwater microbial communities from S. Glens Falls, New York, USA - GMW46 contaminated, 5.4 m (SPADES assembly) (version 2) ... | reverse complement strand
GAAACCTACAAACGCCGGCGCGACGTTTTGGTGGATTCCTTCGGCCGCGCTGGGTGGGACATTCCGCCGCCGAAGGCGTCCATGTTCGCCTGGGCGCCGATCCCGGAGCCGCTCCAGCCGCTCGGCAGCATCGAATTCTCCAAGCTGCTGGTGGAGAAAGCGGAGGTTGCCGTGTCGCCGGGCATCGGCTTTGGCGAATATGGCGAAGGTTTTGTCCGCATCGCGCTCGTCGAAAACGAGCAGCGCATCCGCCAGGGCGCCCGCAACATCCGGCGTTTCCTTGAATCCGGCGTGGAAAAGTTGCACAACGTCGTCCCTCTCGCCACGCGGCGCTGACGCCGCCCGTAAACAGGGTCGGCAAAAATGGTCGCGCCTCTGAAAGTAGGTCTCGCGGGTTTGGGCACGGTCGGATCGGCCGTGGCGGCGATGCTTGCGCGCTCGCGCGATGAGCTGACGGAACGCGCCGGCCGCCCGATCGATCTGGTGGCTTATGCCAGTAAGGACCCGCCCAAGAACAAATCGCTCGATCTGTCGAAGGTGCGCAAGCTGCCCGATCCGGTGGCGCTGGCGCGCGATCCTGGCATCGATGTCTTTGTCGAATTGATGGGCGGGGAGGGCGACCCCGCCAAGAGCGCGGTTGAGGCCGCGCTCGGCATGGGCCGGCCGGTGGTCACCGCCAACAAGGCGCTGCTCGCGCGGCACGGCGTGGCGCTTGCCAAGCTGGCGGAGAAGCATGGCGCCGCGCTTTCCTTTGAGGCGGCGGTGGCCGGCGGCATCCCCATCGTGAAGACCCTGCGCGAGGGGCTTGGCGGCAGCCGCATCGACCGCATCTATGGCATCCTCAACGGCACCTGCAATTACATCCTCACGCGCATGCATCAGGAGCGCCTGTCCTTTGCCGATTGCTTGAAGGAGGCGCAGCGGCTCGGTTACGCGGAGGCCAACCCGACCTTCGACATCGGCGGCTTCGACACCGCACATAAGCTCGCCATCCTCACCAGCCTGGCCTTCGGCACCGAAGTCGACGCCGAGGCCGTGCATGTGGAAGGCATCGAATCCATTTCACTGGCCGATCTCGACGCCGCGCATGAGCTCGGCTACCGCGTCAAGCTGCTCGGCGTGGCGCAGCGCACGCAAGCGGGCATCGAGCAGCGCGTGCATCCCACCATGGTGCGGCAGGGCAGCGTCATCGCGGAAGTCAACGGCGTCACCAACGCGGTGGCCATCGATTCCGACATGATGGAACTGACGCTGATCGGCCCCGGCGCCGGCGGCGACGCTACCTCCGCGTCGGTGGTGGCCGATCTCGTCGACCTTGCGGCGGGCCGCCGCATGCCGGCTTTCGGGCGGCCGGCGGCGGACCTGGACAAGCCGCGGCGCGCGCCCATGCAGCGCCACGAGGGCGGCTATTACATCCGCCTCGCCGCCGTGGACCGGCCCGGCACTGTGGCGGCCATCGCCACCCGCCTGGCGGACGAGAATATCTCGCTGGAGTCTATCGTGCAGCGCCACCGCGGCGTGCATGGCGGCGAGGACCCAAGCAAGTCGGCGGGGCCGGTGCCGGTGATCCTGATCACCTATGCGACCACTGAATCCGCGGTGCGCAAGGCGCTGGCCGCGGTGGAGGCGGCGGGGGCGATTGCCGAGCCCCCCCAATTGATCCGCATCGAAAAAAACCGTTGAGTAGGCCGCCAATGGGACAAAAATTCGGGGGAGCCGGGCAAATGCCATCCATCACCGTCCAGTCGAGCCTTGTGCTGGAGCGCATTCTTTCGCTCGAGATCGTGCGCGTGACCGAGCGCGCCGCGGTTTCGGCTGCGCGGTTGCGTGGGCGCGGCAACGAAAAGGCCGCCGACCAGGCTGCGGTGGATGCCATGCGGCGCGAACTCAATAAGCTGCCGATCGACGGTACGGTAGTGATCGGGGAGGGCGAGCTCGACGAGGCGCCGATGCTGTTCATTGGCGAAAAAGTCGGCAACAAGAGCGGCCTGAAGGTCGATATCGCCGTTGATCCGCTCGAAGGCACCACACTCTGCGCCAAGAACATGCCTGGCGCCATCGCAACTTTGGCGATGGCCGAAGAGGGCACGCTGCTGCATGCGCCCGACGTCTACATGGAAAAAATCGCCATCGGCCCGGGCTATCCGAAGGGCGTGATCGATCTCGATGCGCCCGCGGGCGAGAACATTTTGCGGCTGGCGAAGGCAAAGGGCGTCAAGCCTGAGGCGATTACCGCGCTCCTGCTGGACCGGCCGCGCCACGCCGACATCATTGCCGCAGTGCGCAAGACCGGTGCGGCGGTCAGTCTTATCACCGACGGTGACGTTGCCGGCGTCATTCACACCGCTGAGCCGAAAACCGGCATTGACATCTATCTCGGCATCGGCGGCGCGCCTGAGGGCGTGCTGGCGGCCGCGGCATTGCGCTGCATCGGCGGCCAGATGCAATGCCGGCTCGTTCTCGACACCGAGGAACGGCGCGAGCGATCATTGAAGATGGGCATCAAGGACCCGAAGAAGAAATACGAGATCGAGGACATGGTGCGGGGCGACTGCCTGTTCGCCGCCACCGGCGTGACTGACGGCGCCATGCTGCGCGGGGTCAAGTTCGGTAAGGACGTGATCGAAACCGAAACCGTGGTGATGCGCTCCGTTACTGGCACCGTGCGCCGGATCATGGCCGAGCACCGGCAGTTCGAGAAGTTCCATTTGGATTAAGCGCGCGACCGGCGCGCTCCACGCTGAGGCGAGCCGCGCCGTGCAGACAATTCCGTTTGAAGCGATGTTGGCGTTCCAGCGGGAGGAAGCCGCCGCAATTCTCGTCGAGGCGTTGTCGCACGTTCCGTCGGCTTGGCGTGACATGCCGTCGGCGCGCGCGGAGGTTGCTAAATTTGTCGATAATCCGGATCGGCTGGCGATCGCGGGTGTCGAGGGCGAACGATTGCTCGGCTGGATTGGTGGCATTCGCCATTCCCGTCATGCCTGGGAATTACATCCGCTCGTCGTTGATCCGGCGCACCAGCGCATGGGCTACGGAAGGCTGTTGGTGAGGGAATTGGAGGACAAAGCGCGCGCTGAAAAGGTCTGCACCATCTGGCTCGGCGTTGACGACGATTTCGGCGGCACCAATCTGTTCGGAGCCGATCTCTATCCGGATGTGCTGGAGCGATTGTTGCGACTGGCGCCCACGGGAAAGCACCCCTACACCTTCTATCGCCGACTTGGCTACGCCGTTGTAGGCGTGCTCCCGGATGTCGACGGTCTCGGCAAACATGACATCCTGATGGCGAAGCGACTCTAACCGACAGGCCGCCGAAGGCATGACGATAATGGCTCTGCCCACCGCGAATTCAACCGGCCGCCGCCTCTTTCTCGGCGTCGAACGCTCCGTCTGCGGCCGCGCCTGGCGCGACCGCCTGGACGAGCGCGGTACCGCGCGCGCGCTGGCCATCGCCCAGCGCCACGGCGTTCCCGAATTGCTCGCGCGCATCCTTGCCGGGCGGAATGTCGAGGCGGAGGATGTGGAGGCTTTTCTCGATCCGGCGGTCAAGCGGCTGATGCCGGACCCGCATGTGCTCACCGCCATGCAGGCCGCGGCCGAGCGTATTGCCGACGCCGTTCAGGCGGGCGAAAGCGTGGCCATCTTTGGCGATTATGACGTGGACGGAGCGACTTCCTCGGCGCTGCTCGCCTGTTTTTTGCGCGCCGGCGGGCTGGCGCCCATGATCCATATCCCCGACCGTATCTTTGAAGGCTATGGCCCGAATATCGAGGCCATCCGCTCGCTGGCCGAGCGCGGGGCCAAACTTCTGGTCACGGTCGATTGCGGAACCACCAGCCTGGAACCGCTGGCGGAAGCAGGCCGGCTCGGCCTCGATGTGATCGTCATCGACCACCACCAGGCCGATGAGGAACTGCCGCCTGCCGTCGCGGTGGTCAATCCCAACCGGCGCGACGATCTCTCCGGCCTCGGTCATCTCGCCGCGGTGGGCCTGACCTTCCTCACGGCGGTTGCCGCCAACCGCGAGCTGCGCAACCGCGGCTTCTGGTCGAAGGCGCGGCCTGAGCCCGACCTTCTCGATCATCTGCATTTCGTCGCGCTGGGAACGGTGGCGGACGTGGTCCCGCTCAAGGGCCTTAATCGCGCCTTTGTCGCCAAGGGGCTGATCGCGCTGCGCCGCCGCGAGCACGTAGGCTTCACCGCGTTGATGGATGTGGCGCGGTTTGCCGGTCCGCCGGAGCCGTTCCATCTCGGCTTTCTGCTCGGCCCGCGCATCAATGCCGGCGGCCGCATCGGCCGCGCCGATCTTGGCGTGCGGCTGCTGATGGAGGAGGACCCGGTGGAGGCCGCGCGGATTGCCGCCGAACTCGACCGGCTCAACCGCGAGCGTCAGGCGATCGAGCAGCACACCCTGGCGGAGGCAGAAGCGGAGGCCATGGCCGCGCTCGGCATCGAGGAGAAGGGCGCGGTAGTCGTCACCGCCGCCGAAGGGTGGCACCCCGGCGTGGTCGGGCTGGTTGCCGCGCGGCTGAAGGAGCGCTACGGCCGGCCGGCTTTCGCGATTGCAATTGATCCCGGTGGTGTCGGCACCGGCTCCGGGCGGTCCATCACGGGCGTTGATCTCGGCCAGGCGGTGCGCCGCGCGGTGGCTGAGGGCTTGCTGATGAAGGGCGGCGGCCATGCCATGGCCGCGGGTGTGACGCTGCAGAAAGGCGCGCTCGCCGCCTTCCGCGCCTATCTCGAAGAAACGCTGGGTGCGGCGGTTGCGGCCGCCCGGCGCGAGAATGCGCTGCTGGTGGATGCGGCTCTCAGCGCATCGGCTGCCACTATGGAAACCGCGGCGACCATCGCGCGGGCCGGCCCCTTTGGCGCGGGCAATCCGGAACCCATCGTCGCCCTGCCAAGCCATACGGTCGTCTATGCCGACGAAGTGGGCCAAAGCCATGTGCGCGTCCGGCTGAAGGGGCGCGACAGCGGCTTGGTCAATGCCATCGCCTTTCGCGCCGTGGGCCAGAATCTCGGTGTTGGCTTGATGCAGAATAGAGGCCGCGCGGTTCATGCGGCCGGGTGCCTCACCATTGACCGCTGGCAGGGCGGGGAGCGCGTACAGCTACGGATTCTGGATATTGCTTTAGCGGACGGTTTTCCGCCTTAATAGGATGCGACCAAACGTAGTTGGGGACGCAGTGTTGAGATGTTGGAATCTTAAATGACCACGCGCCGCGCGTTGCTTTCGGCCGGCGTTGCGGCAGCGGCGATCGTTGCGGCGGCGAAGCTCGGCGGCTTTAGCCGGGCGCTGGCGCAGCAAAAGCTGACCGAGGCCGAGCTGTTGCAATTTTCCCGGCTGGGCAATGTCACCCTGCTGCATATGTCCGATCTGCACGCGCAATTGCTGCCGGTCCATCTGCGCGAGCCCTCGGTCAATACCGGATTCGCCGAGGCGCACGGCCTTCCGCCGCACATCACCGGCCAGGAATTTTTGCGCCACTATCGCATCGCGCCGAAATCACCCGCCGCCCATGCGCTGACCGCGGAAGACTATGTCGCGCTGGCGCAAGGCTACGGCCGCATGGGCGGCCTGGACCGGCTGGCGACCGCGGTCAAGTCGGTGCGCGCGGAGCGCGGAACGGACCGGGTGCTGCTGCTTGACGGCGGCGACACCTTCCAGGGCTCGCTCACGAGCTACCGAACCCAAGGGCAGGACGTCGCCGATTGCATCAAGCTGCTGAAGCCGGACGCTGCGACCGGCCATTGGGAATTCACCTATGGCGAAGCGCGGTTCAACGAGTTGACCGCGAGCCTTGCCTACCCGTTCCTGGCTTTCAACGTGCACGATGCCGAGCGGGGGCGGCCCCTATTGCCGTCCTACAAGGTGTTTGAGAAAGGCGGAGTGAGGATCGCCGTGCTCGGCCACGCCTATCCGCACACGGCGGCCGTGCATCCGCCTTCCGTCCTGCCGGCCTGGACTTTCGGTCTGCGCGAAGACGAAATCCGCGCGACCATAGAAAAGGCGCGCCGGGAGGGCACCTCGCTGGTCGTCCTGCTGTCGCACAACGGATTCGATGCCGACCGTCATCTCGCTTCCCGCGTCGAGGGCATCGACATCATCCTGACCGCGCATGATCACGATGCGCTGCCCGAGCCCGTGCAGGTGGGCCGCACGCTGCTCATCGCGTCAGGCAGTTGCGGCAAATTCCTCTCCCGCCTCGATCTCGACGTGCGCGCCGAGGGCCTGCGGCGTTTCCGCTACAAATTGATCCCGCTGTTCGCCGATGCAATCACGCCCGATGCCGAAATGGCGGAGACGGTCGCCCGCGTTCGCGCGCCTTTCGCCGCCGAGCTGTCGCGGGTCGTGGGGCGGACGGAGGCGCTGCTCTATCGGCGCGGCACCTGGCAAGCGAGCTTCGACGATCTGATCTGCGCGGCCGTGCGCGCGGAGCGCGACGCCGAGATCGCATTTTCACCGGGCTACCATTGGGGCACGACCGTGCTGCCCGGCTCCGATATCACCGTTGAGGACATCCACAACTGCACCGCGATCTCCTACCCGGAAGTCTATCGCGCCACGCTCTCCGGCGGGCGGATCAAGCAGATTTTGGAGGAGGCGGCCGAGGGGTTGTGCAACCCCGATCCCTATCAGCGGCTCGATCGTAACATGCTCCGCTGCGGCGGGCTGGGCTATACGCTCGATGCGCGCAAGCCGCCCGGCGGCCGCATTTCGGCGCTGCGGCAGCTGACGAAGGGCAAGCCGATCGAGGCGGCGAAGAATTATGTGGTCGCCGGATGGGGAAATGTCTCGGAGCGCGTCGCAGGCCCGCCCGTCTGGGAGGTGGTGGAAAAGCACATCGCGCGCGTCAAAACTTTCCGGACCAGGCCGCAGAGCAACGTCAAGCTCGTGAGCGCTTAGCGCTCGGTAGCGGCTGGCGCCGCCGCGGCGTTTCGCCTATGACACCGGCATGGCCAAGCTCACGCTTTCGCTCGCGGTCGGCCCCTATGACCGCACCCGCGCGCTGATCGACGGCACCGTCCAGATCGACGGCGTCGAGCCCATTTGCATGATGCTGCCGCCGGAGGAGATTTTCTTCCGCGCCTTCCGCCATGCCGAGTTCGACATCTGCGAGCTGTCGCTGTCGAGCTTCACGCTGAAGACCGCGCAGGGCAATTGCCCCTATGTGGGCGTGCCCGCCTTCGTCTCCCGCACCTTCCGCCACACGTCGATCTATGTGCGCAGAGACCGCATCAAGAAGCCCGCCGACCTGAAGGGAAAGAAGGTGGGCCTGCCGGAATATCAGCTGACGGCTTGCGTCTGGGCGCGCGCGATTTTGGAAGATGATTTTGGCGTCAAGCCGTCGGACGTGACCTGGGTGCGCGGGCCGATCGCGGATGCCTCGCGGCCGGAAAAGATTTCCATCAAACTGCCGAAGGACGTGCACCTGGAAGACGCGCCAGCGGGCATCACGATCTCGCAACTGCTGGCGGAAGGAAAGATCGACGGCTTCATCGCGCCGCGCGCGCCAGCGCTCGATCTGCGCCAGCATCCCAATGTCGGCTGGCTGTTTCCCGATCCAACTGCCGCCGCCAAGGATTACTACAAGCGCAGCGGCATCTTTCCCATCATGCACCTCGTCGGCGTGCGCCGGGAACTGGTGGAGCGGCATCCCTGGCTTGCGGCGTCGGTGCTGAAGGCTTTTGAGCAGGCCAAGTCAGCCGCGCTCGCGCTTATCAACGACACCTCGGCGACCAAGGTGACGCTGCCCTTTGTCGAGGAAAACTTGAAAGCCGCGCGCGCGCTGATGGGCGACGACTTCTGGCCCTACGGCGTGACGCCCAACCGCAAGACGCTGGAGACTTTCCTGCGCCGGCATCACGGCGAAGGCTTATCGTCGCGGTTGGTGAAGGTCGATGAGATGTTTCATCCTTCGACGTATGAGAGTTTCAAGATTTAGGAAACCGCTCCCACTTCGTCATGCCCGCGCTTGTCGCGGGCATCTCGCTTAGGAAGGCAGTGCGTCCCTGATCGGGATGGCCGGGACAAGCCCGGCCATGAAGAAGAAATCGGATTTACATTTCAAACAGCCACTTCTGAGCCGTCATCCTGAGGTGCCCGTGCGAAGCACGGGCCTCGAAGGATGCGGCCGCGTCATGCTTCGAGGCTCGCTGCGCTCGCACCTCAGCATGACGCATAGCTCCGCCGGCCCTGTCTCTTGCGGCGCGGGCCACGCCGTCGTTCCCCGCCTCCGCGGGGACAGGCCCTTTTTCCTTCCCCCTCGAAAGGGGATGGAGCGCCGGGAGGCGCCAGGGTGCTTGCGAGACACCCTTGGCGGACCTTGCGATCGGCCCGCCGGAACGCTTGCGAGGCGTTCCGCCCCGTTGGTGCTCGGGGCGGCGCCTCCCGGCGCTCCACTTGCGGCGCCGCGGGCGCCGCTTCTTCCTCCGCTCGGATGACGCTTTATGCAGCGCCGTCGTGAGCGAGGACGAATATGAATATAGTCCTAGTAAGAGAAAAATGTCAAGCGATATTCATTACAAATGCGATTAGATTGTTGGTTGCAGAATTACTGGCCTTTTTTCATGATCCGATCGTAACAGGAATAATCGGTGCAGTTCTGCTGCGCGTGCGCTCTGCGGCGCGCGTAGTCAGGACGAGTGAGCCCATACTTTTGAGCTTCTTGCAGATCAATCGTTTCCTTCCATATAGGATCAAATTCTAAGACCCTGTAGCCTTCAATATCTCTCTTGGAGAGGTATTCTATTTTTTCCGGTGGGATAGCGATCATGCGATCGGCAAGTCCTTCCGAGATATTCATTTCACGTAGATATTGATGTAGCCGCTGCAAATTGCGTTGGTAGGCAAGAGTTACAGCTTCGCGCGTGACCGCTTGTGTGGGGGTTTCGAAGTAAGGGCGATGAATTCCTACTCGACCATGAATGCTCCTATGAACGGCACCAACTAGAACAAAGACGCACGAACTCGCGCATGCGGACTCTCGTTTGATGGAAATTGTAGCTTCTAACTTGCGTAGCAATCTTCCTAACGCCATTGCCGCATCCACATGGCCGCCTGGACTATTTATTTCTACTGACCATCCTCCGCTTGGCCGTATTTCGACGGCATGAGCGATAGCCCTCTCAAATGCGTCAAGTGTTGCGGGCTTGATTTCGCCGTTTATGTTGATGACAACGCTGCATATTCTCGTATCTTTCTCATAACTGCAAAAAAGCTTAGACGAAACAGCATTGAGTCCGATGTCCACGTCGCTGAATGCCTGTTTCGGAAGTCCCGGAGCGAGCATTTCCTGGGCATGCCCGAGTGGACTCGATACTAACAAAAGAAAAATGACGATCAATGAGCAACGAGCTTGGCCATACATCAGAATCTCCCGGCAAAAAACACGCAATGTGTGGCATTCTATCATGCGAGCGTACCCGTCGAGCAAAATCTCCGACTGTGCCAATGGCTATGTCCATGCAACCCGTAATACTACCAGAAGAACACGTCCGTCGGCTCTTTGGTGCGCTACTATCACAGCTTCCGAGCCTAAGTCTGACCAGGGCTCGAACAGCCGTCGCGGCTGCAGGAATCACCGGCGTGAACGCTCCCGAGCAATATTGGGACCCGTTCCTCGCTGGCGTAGAGTCGGCGTTCTATCGCTTGGAGCCTGAAGCTCGCGTGGCCGCCGTACACATTCTTGCAAACCAATTTTCTAATTCTGAGCAGGTCCGGCGCTTATTCGCGCAACACGGCTATGAATACTTGGACAACACTTTCGTTCCCACAGTTTTTCTCGACCAGCGCGAGGCCCGGTATCTTCCACCGTCATCAGCTTCCGAGCTAGCCAAGGCAATGAAGCGGCTCGTGGACGGCGATCATACAGGAGCCATAACAGCAGCATGCGGCGCGGTAGACCTACTGATGCAGCATCTTTACGCGACCCATAGCCTTGGCGATGCAGGAAATGTTAGCTTCGCTGCGAAGGTGAACACGGCCGTATCGCGCCTTCAAATATTCGAAGCAATGAAAGACGAATTCATATTACTCGGTATGGAGATTGGTAAGGCTGACGCCGTCGTTGCTGACATGCGAAAGGCCACGAATCACGCCGCGCAGGTGTTGCAGACTTTACGCACGACGATGGGCGATGTTCACGGATCGAAGCCTGCATTGCGGCATTCGGCATACAATACAATCAAATGGGCATCGGCCATCTGCGGGTTATTCGAGGGGCTGTAAAAGGACTTTTTTAGGCTTCCAACGCCGTGCTCGCGTGCCAGTCTGTTCAGGATTAAACAGGCATCCGGCGGAGGTTCGGTTCGGGTCAAACTGCGACGAACGGCTACTTTCATGCCATGTCCGCTTGGCTGCCGACTTCGGAAGCACGGATGGAGACTTGAGGGTGGCGCGTTGACGAGGCCGCTCAACTCTTCGCCGCCGGCCGCAGCTTCACGTGAATGTTCTTCTCTTGCGTGAAGCTGAGCATCTCCTCGAAACATTCCTCGCGGCCGATGCCGGATTGTTTGTAGCCGCCGAACGGCGCGCCGAGGAAATGCTTGCCGATCTCGTTGATCCAGACATAGCCGGCCTGCACCTCCATGGCGGTGCGGTGCGCGGTGGAGAGGTCGTTGGTCCAGATCGAAGCGGTGAGGCCGTATTCCACCGCGTTGACCTCTCGCAGCATCTTGGCCTCGTCGCTCCATTTCAGCACCGAGAGGACAGGCCCAAAAATTTCCTCGCGCGCGATCTTCATGGCGGAGGTGACGCCGGCGAAGACGGTGGCTTCCACGAAGAAGCCGTTGGCCAGCGCCGGGTCGTCCGGCCGTTTGCCGCCGGCCACCAGTTGTGCGCCTTCGGCCTTGGCGGAATCGATGTAGCTCATCACCCGATCGAGCTGCGCCTTGCTGATGACCGCGCCCATGGTGGTCGCGGGATCGGTGGGGATGCCGGGCTTAAACGCCTTGATGCGC
>Ga0080064_1007498_pt1 | contig 10963 bp, 10 predicted proteins | sample Subgrocontami54m_FD_69260 | JGI IMG/M metagenome (GOLD analysis project Ga0080064, IMG submission 69260) | Subsurface groundwater microbial communities from S. Glens Falls, New York, USA - GMW46 contaminated, 5.4 m (SPADES assembly) (version 2) ... | reverse complement strand
CCACGCCAGGGGTCCTGGCGAGTCGCGGAACTACCGACGGCCGCCGACTTTGACCGTGGCCCTGGGTGGGCGCCGCCGGCCGGTTGACCCGCCGCACCGGGTCTGCTACCGTCTTGGCGTCAACGATGTCCGGGCGGCCCGCCGGGTGCGGGCCCCAGGGAAGGCGGTGCGAATCCGCCGCGACCCCGTCACTGTAATCGGGGACGAAACCCACGACAGTGCCACTGGCCCGAGCGGTTCGGGGCCGGGAAGGCGTGGGGAGTAGGACGATCCGAGAGCCAGGAGACCTGCCCGGGCACTTTCACTCCAACCGGTCTTCGCGGGAGGACCCGGGTGAGCCTCGCCCATCGCTCCGATCTCATCCTGGGAGGTGTCCGCAGCGGCAAGAGTCGCGAAGCCCTCCGCCTGGCCGCCGCCATGCCCCGGGGCTCGCGCGGCGCTTTCCTCGCCACGGCCCAGGCCCTCGACGGCGACATGGAAGCGCGGATCGCGCGCCACCGCGCCGAGCGACCCGCGGGCTGGGCCACGATCGAGGAGCCGTACGACGTGGTGGCGGCCTGCGAAAGCCTCGCGGGCAGGGTGGACGTGGTCGTCCTCGACTGCGTGACGCTCTGGGTCGCCAATCTCCTCCTGCGGGGTGACGAAGAGAAGAGCATCCTGGTCGCGGCCGACGCGCTGGCGGACTTCCTGGCCGAGCGGCGTTTTTCGCTCGTCATCGTGTCCAACGAGGTCGGCGCCGGCGTGCATCCGCCCACGGAGGTGGGCCTGCGCTTCCGCGACGCGCTCGGCGGCGTCAACCAGCGCATCGCCGCCGCCGCGGACCGCGTCCGCTACATGGTCGCCGGCCTGCCCATGACCATCAAGGACCTCTCACTGCCAGGGGCTTCCCGTGAACGTCCTCCCGAAGCTCCTTGACCGCATCGTGGCGCCCGACGGCGCCGCGGGGCTCCTGGCTCAGTCGGCGCTCGACCAGCTGACCAAGCCGCAGGGCAGCCTGGGCCGCCTCGAGGAGCTGGCCCGGGGTCTCAGCGAGATGTCGGGCCAGTTCCCGCCCCAGGCGAGGCGCTGCGTGATCTTCACGCTCGCGGCCGACCACGGCGTGGTCGCCGAAGGGGTGAGCGCCTACCCGCAGATCGTCACGGCCCAGATGGTCGAGAACTTTCTCCAGGGCGGTGCGGCGGTCAACGTGCTGGCGCGCCACGTGGGAGCTCCGGTGGTCGTGGCCGACCTTGGCGTGGCGGCCCCGCTGCCCACGCACCCCGGGCTCGTGAGCCGCAGAATCGGCCCCGGCACGCGCAACATGGCGAAGGGCCCGGCCATGACGCGCGAGGAGGCCTTGGCGGCGATCGAGGTGGGCATCGGGCTCGTCGACGCGGAGCGCGGCAACGGGCTCGACGTGATCGGCACGGGGGAGATGGGCATCGGCAACACTACCGCGGCGAGCGCCGTGGTGGCCGCGCTCACCGGCGCGCCCGCCGCGGCGGTCACGGGGACGGGCACGGGCGTGGACGACGAGGGGCGCCTGCGCAAGATCGCCGTCATCAACCGGGCGCTCGCCGTCAACCGCCCTGATCCCGACGACGGCGTCGACGTGCTGGCCAAGGTGGGCGGCTTCGAGATCGCGGGGCTCTGCGGCGTCATCCTCGCGGGCGCGGCCCGGCGCATCCCGGTCATCCTCGACGGGTTCATCGCCGGCGCCGCGGCGTTGGCCGCGGTGCGCCTCAAGCCTGACGCGCGCCACTACCTCATCGCCTCCCACCGCTCCACCGAGCCCGGCCACAGCTACGTGCTGGGCGCTCTCGGGCTCGAGCCGTACCTCGACCTCCAGATGCGCCTGGGCGAGGGTACGGGCTCGGCGCTCTGCATCGGTCTCGTCAAGGCCGCCACGAAGATCCTGGGCGAGATGGCGACCTTCAAGTCGGCCGGCGTGACCGAGCGCTCGCTGTGACGGCGCTCTGCCGGTCCCTCGTCCTGTCGTTCTGCTTCCTGCCCGGGATCGCGCAGGCGCTGACTGTCGTGGACCAGACGGGTCACGCGGTGACCCTGCCGGCCGCGCCCCGCCGCATCGTGTCGCTGGTGCCGGGTGTGACCGAGATTCTCTTCGCCATCGGCGCCCAGGACGCTCTCGTCGGCGTCACCGATTTCTGCGACTACCCGCCGGAGGCCAGGCGCAAAGCCCGTGTGGGTGACATGCTCGCGCCGAACCTCGAGATCCTGGTCAGCCTCAGACCCGACGTCGTCGTGGCGACCCGGTCGGGCAACCGCGAGGAAACCTTCGACCAGATCAAGCGGCTGGGCCTGCCGGTCTATCTCGTTGACGAGCCGCCTTCCATCGCCGACCTGCTGCGACTGGTCGGCGGCCTGGGCCAGCTGACCGGCCGCCGCGACGCCGCCGCGGCGGTCGCGGCCGGCCTCGAGCGGCGCATCACGGCGGTGCGGCAGCGTGTCGCCGGTCGGCCGCACCCGCGCGTGCTCTACGTCCTGTGGCCCGAGCCCCTCATCGTGCCCGGGCGAGGCTCGCTCGTCTCCGAGCTGATCGCGTCGGCGGGCGGCGAGTCGGTCACCGCGGACCAGGCCCAGGGCTATCCCCGCATGAGCCTGGAGGCCGCGGTGGGGCGTGCGCCGGAGGTCATCATCCTGGCGCGTCATGGCGCCAGGACGGGGCCCGCGGTGCGCGAGCAGTGGCAGCGGCTCGAGAGCCTGCCGGCCATCAGGAGCGGGCGGCTGTACGCGGCCGACGGGGACCTCCTGCACCGCTATGGTCCGCGTGTCGTAGACGGGCTCGAGCTCCTCGCGCGGCTCATTCATCCGGAGGCATTCAAATGAGGGCAGAAGGCAGTCACCCATCCGGAGGCGTTCGAATGACGGGCGGGGCCAGGCTGGCATGGATCTGCGGCGGCCTATTTGTCATCTTGTCCGTCGTGGCCCTCGGCTCGCTCCTCGTCGGCGCCGCGCCGGTCCCGCCTGGAACGGTCTTCGACCTCATCACCGGCCGCGGCCCGGGCCAGGGCACCGAGCGCACCGTGGTCTTCGCTATCAGGCTTCCGCGCATCGCCGCCGCCGTGCTCGCCGGCGCCGCGCTGGCCGTCGCGGGCGCGGGCTTCCAGGGCCTCACGCGCAATCCGCTGGCGGACCCCTCGATCCTGGGCGTCTCAGGTGGCGCTGCGTTCGGCGTGGTGCTGGGCCAGGTGTCAGGGCTCGGGCAGGGAATCGTGGAGGGGCTGGGGCTCACCGCCCTCGGCTTCGCGGGCGCTCTCGTCGCGGGCGCGGCCGTGTACCTGATCGCGTCCACCGCGGGCGGGCTGCCGGTGCACACGCTGCTCCTCGCGGGTGTGATCGTCGGCATCTTCTTTTCCGCCGCGATTACCGTGCTGATCTCGATCGTGGACACCAACCGCCTCGGCGGTGTCATCCACTGGCTCCTCGGCAGCGTGGCGCCCATTCCGCCGGGCGCGCTCGGCGTGTTCGCCCTCGCGACCGCGGCCGGCCTCTGGCTGGTCCTGGGCCAGGCCCGCGCGCTCAACCTCCTGGCTCTGGGCGACGAGGGCGCCCTCGAGCTGGGCGTGGACGCACAGCGTGTGAAGCGGCGCATCTTCGCCGGCGCGGCGCTCCTCACGGGTACCGTCGTCGCCTTCGTCGGGCCCATCGGCTTCGTCGGCCTCGTCGTGCCCCAGGCGCTCCGGATGCTGCTCGGCCCCGACAACCGCGTCCTCGTCCCCGCGGCCCTGCTCGCGGGCGGCGCGTTCCTCTTAGCAGCCGACACGTTGGCGCGCACCGTGGTGGCCCCCGCCGAGCTGTCTGTGGGCGTGCTGACGTCCTTCTGCGGCGCGCCCGTGTTTATCTGGCTCCTGCGCTCACGCGCGGGGCGGACCTCGCCGTGACGCCGCTCTGCGAGTTCCGCCACGTGGGCTTCGCCTATCCGGTCGGGGCCCACGGGCGACCGCCCTTCGAGATCCGCGATTTGAGCTTCTCGCTGGTGCCGGGCGAAGTGCTGGGGCTCATCGGCCCGAATGCTGCGGGCAAGACCACGGTGATCCGCCTGCTGTCGCGGGTGCTCGACCCGTCGCGCGGCGAGATCTTCCTTGCCGGCCGGCAGGCGTCACGGCTCGGCAGGGCGGCGGTCGCCCGGCAGGTTGCCATCGTGCCGCAGGACGTGCCGCAGGGTTTCCCGTACACCGTCGAACAGCTCGTCCTGATGGGCCGCTTCCCGCACGCGCCGGGCCGTTTCTTCGAGAACCGGGAAGATCTCGAAATCGCCCGCGAGGCGATGGCGATCACCGGGGTCGAGACGCTCGCCGCCGAGCCCCTGGACCGCCTGTCAGGCGGCGAGCGCCAGCGGGTGGTGCTCGCCCGCGCGCTCGCTCAGCGTCCGCGGCTCCTCGTGCTCGATGAGCCGACGGCGCACCTGGACCTTCGCTACCAGGCGGAGTGCGTGGCGCTGTTGAGAAGGCTCCACAAGGACGATGGGCTGGGTATCCTCCTCGTCTCGCACGACCTCAACCTGGCCGCCGAAGTCTCGGACCGCCTACTGCTCATGGCCGGAGGTGCCGCCGTGAGCGCCGGGACGCCGGAAGACGTCATGCAGGAGTCGGTGCTCGAGGCCGTCTACGGCTGCCGCGTGGTCGTGGACAAGCACCCCGCCACGCGGCGGCCGACGGTCAACGTGGTCTGGCCCGACGGGAGGTGATCACAGCGCGCGCGAAGTGACGAGTCGCGGTCCAAGGGAAGCCGGTGAGAAGCCGGCACGGTCCCGCCACTGTGAGTGGGGAGCCACGCCCGTATCCGCTACGGAAGCCACTGGGAGCGATCCCGGGAAGGCCGGGCGACGGCGACGATCCACGAGTCAGGAGACCAGTCCGCGACAGGGAAGTTCACGCCCCCTTTCGACAGAAAAGGAGCGGTCATGCGACAGGTACTTGGAACCGTGTTGGTGGTGATGCTGGTGGCGGCAGCCCCGGTGGACGGGCAGGAGACGAAAAAGGTAGACCCGGTCGTGGTGACGGCGACGATGGTCGACACGCCGGCCGAGCAGCTGGGCGTCGCCCTGACCGTGGTGACGGGAGAGGACCTCAAGACCTACCAGTACTCGACGCTCGACGATGCCTTCCGGAACATCCCCGGCGTCAATGTCCAGAAATCCGGCGGATACGGCAAGCTGTCGACCATGAGCATCCGCGGCGCCAACGCGAGCCAGGTGCTGATTCTCGTGGACGGGGTCCGCGTGGCGAGCCCGACGGTCGGCCAGACGGACCTCTCCGACATCTCCCCCGACCTGATCGAGCGCATCGAGGTCATCCGCGGCCCCCAGTCCACGCTCTACGGCGCCGACGCCATCGGCGGCGTGGTCAACATCATCACCAAGAAGGGCACCGGTCCCTTCTCCGCCACCGTCGAGACCATGGGCGGCAACTACGATACCCTCCACAACAAGATCTCGCTCAGCGGCGCGTACAAGATCTTCAACTACGCGCTGTCGGGCTCGCACCTCGAGAGCAACGGGCAGTTCCAGAACGACAACTCGAACGTCAACGCGGTGAGCGGGCGGATCGGCGTCTCGCTGCCCTTCGACAGCTCGCTCGCCTTCGTCTACCGTTACAACAAGACCGACACCGGCGTGCCGGTCAAGGGCGTCTTCCCGCCTCCCCAGCCGGTCGTGCCCATCATCAACCCGAACGCCAAGCAGCAGACCGAGACCACGGTGATGACCCTCGAGGGCAAGACCCGCCCGGTGGAGTGGTGGGAGAGCCGCGCGCGCATCTCGCGCTACACGAACAACCAGGGCTTCCAGGATCCGGTCGATCCCGGCTTCGACTTCGACTTTCCCTTCCGGGCGCAGGTGAACGTGGAGCGCCGGGAAGCCGAGTGGCTCAACTCGATCTTCCTCGGGAAGTGGAGCACGACCACGGTCGGCTTCGGCTACCGCCACGAGGAGGGGGACAACAAGGGCGTGTTCCGCACCGCGCGCCACGTGCCGTGGGTGCTCTTCGAGGAGCAGCTGCGCTTCTTCGACCGACTGTTCATCACGGGCGGCTTCCGGATCGAGGACGACAGCGTGTTCGGCCGGGCCACCACGGCGCAGGGATCGGTCGCCTTCGTCATCAAGGAGACCGGCACGCGGCTGCGCGGGAGCGCCGGCACGGGCTTCCGCGCTCCCACGTTCAACGACCTCTTTTTCCCGGATTTCGGCAATCCCGATCTGCTCCCCGAGCGCAGCCGGTCCTGGGACGTGGGCGTGGACCAGAATTTTTGGCGGAACCGCATCCGGCTCAAGCTGAGCTACTTCGCCACCACCTTCTCCGACGCCATCGTGTGCTGCGTGCCGCTGCCGACGGCTCCCTTCGGCGGTCCCGTCAACGCCGGACGGGCTCGCTCGAAGGGCGTCGAGGCGGGCGGCGAGGTGGACATCCTGCCGAGCCTCGTGGCCTCATTCGCCTACACGTACACCGACGCGGACAACCTCTCGACCAACCGGCCCCTGGCGCGCATCCCGCGCAACGCCGGCAGCGCCGGGTTGACCTGGGAGCCCATCCCGCGCCTCGCCCTCTTCGCCCAGGTCTACGTCGTGAGCAGGCAGTTCGACAGCTACGGCGACCTCTACAACAGCGGCCACACGCGGGTGGACGCCGGCGGGACGTACCGCCTGCTCGACCGGTTCGGCTGGCTCCAGCGCCTCGAGCTGGTCGCGCGCGCGCAGAATATCCTCAACGAGAAGTACGCCGAGGTGCACGGGTTTCCTGCGCTCGGCGCCAACTTCCTGGTCGGCCTGCGGGCCGGGTTCTGAGCAGGACGTGGAGCGGAACGGATGATCCGCCGGGGCCGAGCGCTGGCGCTCCTGGGTTCCGCCGCGCTGCACCTTGGCGCCCTCGCGGCGGTCCTGTCGCTCGCCGCCGGCCTCCGCCAGCCTGAGCCGCTCTTCGTCGATCTGACCGCCGGCGCTCCCGCAGCCGCCGGGCGCGCGGCGGCAGCCGCTCCGCCTCTTGGTCGGGAGAATGTGGTCCCGCCGGCCCGCGAAACTCCGCGCGCGCAGGAGAGCGCTTCTCAAGCCTCCGCTCCCCCAGCGCCCGCGCAACCTGCCGAGACGACGCCGGACCCCGCGCCGTTGTTCTCCGCCTCTCGCGAGGCGGCGGTCGCCGACCAGGGAGGCGCCCCGACCGCCAGTCATACGGCCAGTCATACCGCCAGTCATACGGCCAGTCATATGGATGGAGGCGCGGTCAGGGAAGTCTCCAGCGACGCTCCCGTGCACGCCGGACATCCCTCCGGCGTCATCGGTGGAGGCGGCTCCCGGCTCGCTCTCGCCGGTCCAGGCACGGGCCGAGGTGAGGTACCCGCTGAGTTCGGGCCCTATCTCGCACGCTTCCGCGAGCGCATTCAGGAGTTGGTGGTCTACCCGTTGGCGGCCCGACGGCGCGGGCTCGCCGGCCGCGTCGAGATCGAGCTGCTCCTCGAGCCCTCCGGCCGCGTGAGCGACGTCGCCGTGGTCGCGTCGTCCTCCCACGTGTTCCTCGACGAGGCCGCCGTCGAGGCCGTCCGGTCGCTCCCTCCGATGCCGCTGCCCGAGCACCTGCCGCGCCGACCGCTGCGGGTGCGCCTACCGGTTATCTTCCAGCTCCGCTGACGCGGCGCCCACCAGATGTAGCGTCGTCGCGCGCGCGACCCACAGCATCACGCGGCGCGTTAACATTTCCCGCTCGTCTCCCGTTCTTTTCGCGTCTAATTCTTGCGGCTCCGCAAGAGCCGGGGCGTATCATCAATCGACGCCGCCACGAGCGGCGATTCGTGTCTTAACGAGCCGGGAATGCAGGACACCATCACCGACCACTTGGCGACAGCGTTGAGAGAAGCGCTCACCGGCGCGGGCCTGCCCGTTCCGGACGCCATTGTCTGGGACGTTCCCAGAGGGGAGGCGCACGGCGACTACGCCACCAACGTCGCCATGACGCTGGCGCGCTCCGCGAAGAAGCCGCCTCGACAGATCGCGGAAGCTATCGCGGGTCATTTTCCCAAGAGCGGGCTCGTGGACCGGCTCGAGATCGCGGGGCCGGGCTTCTTGAATGTCTTCCTCGCGCCCGACTGGTGCGCCGAGTCGCTCAAGGGCATTCTCGCGGCGGGCGACACGTACGGCACGAGCGCGGCGGGCGGGGACACGCGCGTCCTCCTCGAGTTCGTGTCGGCCAATCCGACGGGCCCCCTCGTCATCGTCAACGCCCGGGCCGCGGCGGTGGGCGACGCGCTCGCGCGCATCCTCCGCTCGCAAGGCCATGACGTCACGCGCCAGTTCTACGTCAACGACGCCGGCAACCAGTTCGAAGCGCTCGCCCGCTCGGTGGACGTGCGACTTCGCCAGTCCCTGGGCGAGTCGGCCGAGCTGCCGGCGAACTCCTATCCGGGCGAGTACCTCGTGGACCTAGTCAAGGACTGGATGGCGGCGGATGCCCAGGGCATGCGCGCCGCGGCGGAGATGCCGGAGACTTCGCGCGTGGAGATGTTGGGACGCAAGGCCGTCGCGAGCATGGTGGCGGGCCAGCGGAAGGTGCTCGAAGCCTACGGGACGACGTTCGACAGCTGGACGCACGAGCACGCTGATGTCCGGCGCGCGAAGCTGGCGGACAAGGCCATCGCGGCGCTCGCGGCGGCCGGCCACACCTTCGAGGAGGCCGGGGCGCTCTGGTTCCGCTCGACGGCCTTCGGCGACGACAAGGATCGCGTGCTGCGGAAGTCGGACGGCGAGCTGACGTACTTCGCCGTGGACATCGGTTTTCATCACTTCCTGAAGTTCAAGGAGGCTCGCGCCGACGTCGTCATCGACTTTCTGGGACCTGACCACCACGGCTACGTCGCCCGGATGAAGGCGGCCATGCGGGCCCTCGGACACGCGCCCGAGAGCTTCGACGTGCTGATCGTCCAGCTTGTGACCCTGCTCCGCGACGGCCAGCCCGTGCGCATGTCGAAGCGGCGCGGCGAGTTCGTGTTGATGGAGGAGCTGATCGAAGAGGTCGGCACAGACGCCGCGCGCTTCACCTTCCTCACGCGCCGGCACGACAGCCCGCTCGACTTCGACCTGGCCGTGGCGACGCGGCAGTCCGCCGACAACCCGGTCTTCTACGTCCAGTACGCGCACGCGCGTGTCGCGAGCCTGTTCCGGATGGCCGCGGAGCAGAAGGTTCCGCTGCCGCCGTGGGACCAGGTGGGTTTCCGCCTGCTGCGGCTCCCCGAGGAGCAGAGCCTGATCAAACGGCTGCTCCAGTACCCGAATCTCGTGGGTGGCGCCGCACGCTCCCGCGAGCCTCACCGCGTCGCCTACTATCTCAGCGAGCTGGCCGGGCTCTTCCACCCGTACTACAAGGCGCATCGTGTGATCGTCGAGGATCGGGCGCTCACCCTGGCGAGGCTCGGCCTCGTAGCGGCCGTGGGGCAGGTGGTGCGCAATGGCCTCGGCCTTCTGGGCGTCTCGGCTCCGGAGGCTATGTAGTGCGAGCCGAGGCGTGGCCCGCTGTTCGAGCCGAGCGTTGCGAGGCGAGAGCTGAGTCAATTCCGCGTAGGCGTGGCAGTTCGAGCCGAGCCGCCCGGCGACCAGGCGAGGCCCGAGTAGATCCACGACGAGGTGAGCGGTGAAATCGTTCGAGGAGTTCTCTAGATGAGCCCGGTGCGCCCGGCGTCACCGCGGGGCCGCGTGAAGGGCGGGCCCGGTTCACTCCAGTGGATCGCCTTTTTCACCGCGGGCGCCGTCATCATGGGGCTGACGTTCACACTTGGCGTCCTCGTGGGACGCCAGTGGAGCCGTCCTGCCGCCGCAGCCAGCGCTGACAGCGGCGCAAGGAAGACCGTGCCGCCCGGCAAGCGGGGCGGCCTCTCGGGCGCTGACCTCGAGTCGCCGCCCCAAGTCGACCAGAAGCTCACCTTCTACCGGACGCTCACCGTGCCGCTGGGCCGCGGCTCCGCCGATGCTTCGCATCGCGCCGAGGCCAAGGTCCAGCCTCCTCCCGAGCCCGCGCGTGCCGAGCTGCCACCGCCGCCCTATCCATACACGAGCCGCGGGGAAACCCTCGTTGAGAAGCCTGCGGCGCCGGAGGCCAGGGCGGTGCCGGCGCTGGCGCAGGCGGACGCGGCCGGCCTCTGGTCAGTGCAGGTCGCGGCCTTCAAGACGCAAGGGCAGGCGGTCTCGCTCCACAAGCAGCTCAGGGAGGCGGGCTTCGACGCCTACATCGCGCCCGCCGTCGCGAGCGACGGCCAGACAAACTACCGCGTCCGCGTCGGCACCTTCAAGAGCAAGACCGAGGCCCAGCGTATGGTCGAGCGGGTGCGCGGCGAGCGTTCCCTGGCCGCATTCGTCACTCCCAGGTAGGCCGCCCCGAAGGTAGGAGACCCAATTCCCCAGGGCCCCGGCCGGGTGCTCATCTCCCGCGAGGAGATCGCCGTCCGGGTCGGCGAGCTTGGCCATGCCATCGCCCGCGAGCACGCCGGGCACGTCCCGCTGCTGGTGGGGGTGCTCAAGGGCGCGGCAGTGTTCATGGCTGATCTCATCCGCGCCATCCCCGCGCCCATTGCCATGGACTTCATGGGCGTGTCCTCGTACGGCCCCGGCACGCGCTCGTCCGGCGCCGTGCGCCTGACGGCGGACCTGTCGGTGTCCATCGAGGGGCGGGATGTCATCATCGTGGAGGACGTTGTGGACAGCGGCCGGACGCTCGATTATCTGCGGCGCAATCTGGAGACGCGGCATCCACGCAGACTCCGGGTCTGCGCCCTGCTCGACAAGGTCGAACGCCGCCAAGTCGACGTGTCGCTCGACTATGTGGGGTTCGCCATCCCGGACCGGTTCGTGCTGGGCTACGGTTTTGACCTGGGTGGCCTCTATCGCGGCCTGCCGGATATCCACGTCCTGGAGGAGTAGCAGGCCGCCGATAAGGGCCCAGCTGCTTCGTTGGCGCCCTCGGCCGCACGCTCAACGTACAGGAGTACG
>Ga0080064_1007497_pt1 | contig 10964 bp, 11 predicted proteins | sample Subgrocontami54m_FD_69260 | JGI IMG/M metagenome (GOLD analysis project Ga0080064, IMG submission 69260) | Subsurface groundwater microbial communities from S. Glens Falls, New York, USA - GMW46 contaminated, 5.4 m (SPADES assembly) (version 2) ... | reverse complement strand
GAAACCGAACGGCTTTGTGCAGGTCCCGCCTAGGCAGGAGGCCCCTTTCCTCCAGCCGCTTCCGATCGAGCGGCTCTGGGGCGTGGGGCCGAAGACCGCCGGACGCTTGCGCCGAATGGGGCTTGTGATCATCGGTGATGTGGCGGCTCGACCTCAGCTCGAGTTGGCGGCCGCCTTCGGACATCTGGGCGCACACCTGTGGGAGCTGGCCCACGGGATCGATACGCGGGAGGTGATCCCGGAGGAGCCCGCCCAGTCGGCGGGAGCGGAGACCACGTTTCCAGAGGATACGGCCGATCCCGTCCGGATCCGGCAGACGGTGCTGGCCCTATCGGAGGGGGTGGCTCGGCGCCTGCGGGTGGAGGCCATCCAGGCCGGCGCCCTCACCCTGAAACTGCGGGACGAGACCTTCCGGACCCAGACCAGATCGGTCTCGCTCTCGGAGCCCACCGATCAATCTCAGGACCTCTACCGGACGGCGCTGATGTTGCTGGAGCGGCTTCCCTCCTCGGGCCGCAAGGTGCGTCTCCTGGGGGTGACGGCCTCGAGACTGTCCGATCTCATGGGATCGTGGCAGCAGCTCTCGTTAGAGCTCAATCCTGTCGGTGCCAAGCAGCGCCGGTTGACGGAGGCCGTGGATCGCATCCATGCGCGATTTGGGAAGGGGGCGATCCGTCCGGCCAGCCTACTCGCCTCCTTGTGACCGCAGATGCCTATAGAGACTATGGTGGGGCTCATGGTGATTTCCGCCCCGATCGCATCGGCAGCGGAGGTCATGTACGAGTTGAAGCCTGCGGCAACGATGAAGGCCCTCCTGACGGATTCTATCGGCAAACGGGTAGTGCTGCGGCTGGAGTCCAGTGAGGAAATGGAAGGGACAGTGGTCGTGGTCGGTGAACATCTGGTTCATATCTCGAAACTTTCAAAGAGGGATTTTTTTGATGCCTTTGTCAGTATCGACTGAATCAGCGCGGTGATTATCAGGGTGCGGTGACGTCAGTGCGATGGCCATTGATCTCTTAGCGTTATTCGGTGTTCGTCGGTCTCCAGCGTAAACGCCTAGATGATAGCCCAACCTTCGCTTTTACTCGGACAGCATGGCTGCCATCGCCTTTGAGAAAGCCCTCCTCGTGCCCTTGCAAAACCTCTTGCCTTTGGTGCGGCGCTCTGATATAAGGCGAAGGCACCTTCGATCAGGCTGATCCTGTAGGCACACCGCCTGCTGCGCCCCGGTTTGGGCAAGGGCAAGTCGTGCCCTTCGAAGGTCTGTTGAGGCCCCTCACGAGGTCTTTGTCGATGCCACGCTACCTCTTGCCTGTCTTGTTGGTGCTCTTCGTCCTTACCCTCCCTTGCTTCATGCCGGTAGTCTCGGCCCAGGACACGGGATCCCGGGGCCTCCTTGATAAGCTCAACGAACTCAAATCGGCCGTTCGGATCGAGGCGAAGGAGATCGAGCGCCGCGAGCGCGACAAGCTCACCATCGCGAGAGGTGACGTCCGGATCCAGACGGAGAACCGCATCCTCAATGCTGATGAAGTCGAGCTGGATCAGGTCCAGGAGGTCATCCGGGCCAAGGGGCGGGTTCAGCTCATCGATGGGGCAAGCCGTCTGGATGGCGATCGACTGGAATACCACTACCGTACCAATACGGGTGTCATGTATCAGGCCAAAGGGGCGATTCCCCCTGCGACCACCTTTCAAGGCGTCGAGATCCATAAGGAAGGGGATCGCAGGTATCGGCTGGTCGATGGCAGCTTCACCACCTGCAGTATCTGCCAACCCGAGTCCGGCGGTGTCGATTGGGAGATCAGGGCGAAAGAGGCGGTGATCGAACAAGACGAGTATCTTGAGGCCAAGTGGGCGTCGTTTTGGGTCCGTGGCCTACCCTCACCTCCTGTCCCTTATCTCGTCTACCCTATCGGACCGCGGCGCACCGGCTTTCTTATCCCCAAGATTGGCACCGGCAGTTTGTCAGGGTTCACCTATAGACAGCCTTTCTTCTGGGCTATCGATGAGTCCCAGGACCTGACCCTGACCGGAATCTACCGGACCAAACAGGGCGTTGAGGGCCAGGCCACCTACAGGTACATCCTGGGGCCGGAGGCGGGTGGCTTCGTGGAGGGCCGGGTGATCCAGGATCGGCGGAGTGAGGCGCAGAGCGAGGTGCGAGCTACTATCACCGCCCGCCACGATCAGCAATGGAATCCGGAGTTGAGCCTGAAGGGCGACATCAATTACGTGAGCGACCGGCGGATTCAACGAAGGTTTCCCGAGACCCCGTCTGATCTGAGGACCGCGAACCTCACCAACTCGCGGGTCTTCCTCACGCAGATGTGGCCGAATTATGGCCTGCAGTTTCTGCTCGACGATACCCGCACCCTTGAGCCGAGCACCAACGACAGTCGCCTGAGCCGGCTGCCCACACTGAGCCTCTCCGCCTTTCCGCAGCATCTGTTCGGCTCGCCGGTCCTCCTGGAGACGCAGCTCTCCGGGACCTATCTGCAGCGGAAAGAGACTCCGAACAGCGGCCGGGCCGATCTGTTTCCGAAGCTCTCGCTCCCGTGGCGCCTGTTGCCATGGGCCACTATGACGCCCTCGGCCGGCTTTCGGGAGACCGCGTACACGAAGCGCACAGATGGGGGGGCAGCGGGTGGCACGAGCCGGGAGCTGTTTGAGGCTCGAAACGAGCTTCAGGCCCGATTCTTCCGCGGGTTTGAGGTCGGCGGCACATCGGTCGATCGGTTGGTTCACCTGCTCGAACCGCGCCTCAGCTACTGGTTCATCAATGCTGTGGGTCAGCAGAGGATCCCGCAGTTCGATAACGTCGATTTTGTCAGTTCGCAGAACAGGGTGACCTATTCTCTCACGAACCGCCTGCTGGCCAAGCTCAAAGAGGCCGACGGTTCCATCCGGACCCATGAATTCCTCTCCTTTTCACTCAGCCAGAGTGTCAACTTGAATCGCCGAACGCGAACCTTTTCCGATCTTTTTCTGAATGCGCTGACACCGGAACGGATCGACCAGGCGGTCCGTGAGGAGACTACGGTATCCTTGGGCAATGGGTTCTCGCGCGTGCGGGAGCGTCGCCTCTCAAACCTGGTAGCCGACCTCCGCGCCTCCCCTTTGCGGGATCTGACCTTCTATGGGGTCACTGCCATCAATACCGAAAGGAGTCGGGTGGATGGGATCGAGGCCGGCGTGCGGGTCGCCTATCCGGAGTATGGACGGGTGGAACTGGCCCATACCTACATCCGCGGTGGGGGACTACCCGGTGTATTTAGCGATCGGGAGACCTCTGGCATCATTGGCCGGCTTCTCCTCACGCCGCTCAAGAACGTTGCCATCAACTACCTCGGTCGCTTCGATCCCCGCAGGGATGTCAGTAGGGATGTCAGCCTGGAGAACAATGTAGTCGTGACTTACGCCACCTGCTGCTGGATGGTGGGGCTTCATTTCCTTAACCGCTCGGAGGTACCGGGGAGAAGCGGCTCAGAGAACAGTGTCGAGTTCTTCTTCGAGCTGCTGACCGGCGGGGCCCCTCCACCTCCAGAGCGAGGAGCCCAGTACCTGCGGCGCTGAAGGCAGTTGACCGAGGTTGGTGGCGCAGGTAGAATTATTTTGTAAGAAGGCGACCGCTCCCCGCCTACGCGGGGACAGGCCCACAGTAGCGCCTTCGAGGAGGAGCCATGTACTACCCAGTATTTCGGCCACGGCGCCTGCGTCAGAATGAGACCCTTCGCCGGTTGGTGCGAGAAACTCACCTGCGACTTGAAGATCTGATTCAGCCACTCTTTGTCGTTCACGGACGTGGTGTGCGTCAGGAGATCTCTTCAATGCCAGGTTGTTTCCATCTTTCTGTGGATGAGCTGGCCAAGGAGGCGAAAGAGGTGGCCGCGATGGGTATCCCCGGGATCATCCTGTTTGGCCTCCCGGCCGCGAAAGATGCCGTAGGCTCCGAGGCCTACGCTGAGGATGGAGTCGTCCAACAGGCGGTGCGGGCGGTCAAGGACACTGTGTCCGACCTGTTGGTGATGACAGACGTCTGTTTGTGCGAATATACCAGTCACGGCCACTGCGGGGTCGTGGAGCGGGGTCAGGTCAAGAACGATCCCACGCTGGAGTTGCTGGCCAGAACGGCGCTCTCTCATGCTGAGGCTGGCGCCGACATGGTCGCGCCCTCCGACATGATGGATGGCCGGGTGTCAGTCATCCGAGAGGCGCTGGACGAGGAGGGGTTCGAGGATACGCCGATCATGGCCTATTCGGCCAAGTATGCCAGCGCCTTCTACGGCCCGTTCCGCGAGGCGGCTGCCGCGGCCCCCCAATTTGGCGATCGCCGCTCCTACCAGATGGACCCGGCCAACAGTGACGAGGCGCTTCGAGAGGTGGGGCTTGACCTGGAGGAGGGAGCGGACATTGTGATGGTGAAGCCGGCCTTGCCGTACCTGGATGTCCTCTGGCGGGTGAAGCAGGAGTTTGGCGGGCCGGTCGCGGCCTATCATGTGAGCGGCGAGTACGCCATGCTGAAGGCGGCCGGACGACTCGGGTGGATCGATGAAGAGCGGGTCTTAATGGAGACGCTGACGTCAATCAAGCGGGCTGGCGCTGACCTGATCCTGACCTATGCCGCCAAGGAGGCGGCGCGCCTGCTGGAGAACAGACCGTGATCGGCCTGCCTGTGCGTCGCATGCAGACAGGTCCTCGCTCGAAGGCGCTCTTTGAGGAGGCCACGCGTCTCCTGCCTGGAGGCGTGAACAGTCCGGTGCGAGCGTTTAAGGCTGTCGGGGGAGAGCCGGTGGTGATCGAGCGAGCCTGCGGCTGCCGCCTCTATGACGTCGATGGCCATAGCTACATCGATTATGTCGGCTCCTGGGGGCCGATGATCGTCGGTCATGCCCACCCCGCCGTCGTGAAGGCGATCCAGGCGGCGGCGGCGCTTGGGGTGAGCTATGGCGCGCCAACCCCCTGGGAGACGATGCTGGCCCGAATGGTGGTCGAGGCGATCCCCTCGATCGAGTTGGTCCGGTTTGTGAACTCTGGGACCGAGGCGACCATGAGCGCCATTCGGCTGGCCCGTGGCGTCACGGGACGCGACCGGATCGTCAAGTTCGAGGGATGCTACCATGGGCATGCCGACAGCCTCCTGGTCAAGGCCGGCTCTGGCGCCATGACCTTTGGCGTGCCGGACAGCCTCGGCGTCCCGCCTGACCTCGCCCGCCTGACGATCACGCTGCCCTACAATGATGGCGATGCTGTACGGGCGGTCTTCCAGTCGGTCGGCAAAGAGATCGCCTGCGTGATCGTGGAGCCCGTTGCAGGCAACATGGGGGTTGTTCCGCCGAAGCCGGGGTTTCTTACGGCGTTGCGAGAACTCACCGCCGCCCACGGCTCGCTGCTGATCTTCGACGAGGTGATGACCGGATTCCGGCTGGGCAAAGGTGGCGCCCAGGCCCTCTACGATATTCGGCCGGATCTGACCTGTCTCGGGAAGATCATCGGCGGTGGCCTGCCGGTAGGCGCGTACGGCGGTCCGCGCAGTGTCATGGAGCAGGTCTCCCCCCTGGGGCCCGTCTATCAGGCCGGGACCCTCTCCGGCAACCCCCTCGCTATGAGGGCCGGCATCGAGACCCTTCGTCTCCTCGACGAGCCAGGATTTTACGAGCGGCTTGAGGCGAAGGGGAAGCAATTGGAAGCGGGGCTGCGGGAGTTGGCGGCAAAGGAACAGATTCCGCTGCAGTGCCAACGGGTTGGCTCGATGTGTACCGCCTTCTTCGCTGAGGAGCCTGTCATCGACTATCAGACGGCTCGGGCCGCAGATACCGACCGCTACGCCGCTTTCTTCTGGGCCATGCTTGAACGGGGAGTCTATCTCCCGCCATCCCAGTTCGAGGCAGCCTTTCTTTCCGATGCCCACGCCGTCGGCGACATTGAAACGACCCTTCTGGCGGCAAAGGATGCCCTGGCCACACTTCGCTGTCGCTAACATCTAATTACTCGCTCGAACTCAAGGAGGGCTGTTGAGTTGCTTACCTTTGTCCTGTCCCGGCTCCGTTGCCAGTGGTTTTTGGTAGTTCTGGCGTTGCTCGTCTTGGAGGCTTCTCCCGCGTTCGGGGCTGAGAGCCAAGGTATGGCAAGCGGTCGGTCGAACTACGACGCTAAGTGTGCCTCATGTCACGGTGCAAGCGGGAAAGGCGATGGATGGAGGGCAAGGCTTTCTTGGCTCACGCTTCCTAGCTTCTCCGATTCGGCCTCTATGCAAACACGATCCGATGACTACCTCTTGCGGATTATCAAGCAGGGTGGTAAGTCGGGAATGCCCTCGTTTGGGCTAGAGCTGACCGAGCGCGAGATCAAGGATCTGGTGGTCCACATCAGGAGCCTTGCCAAGGCACCAGAGCCGCCGAAGCCAGTGGGAACAACTCGCTAACCATGCGCTTTTCCCCTTGACATCGTGAAGGAGTGTATGCTAAAAATTTCACGAAGTTGATCGTGGAATTTCGGAAGGCCCTGCAGCGAACAGTCGGCAAGCTCTTCAGGATGCCCTGCGCGGGGCATTTTTTTTGTCGCCGTGTAATATAATAATATCGGCCCCGGCGATCCCCTCCACGAGGCCAGGCCGTAACGCATGCCTCGTCCATATCGGACGCGCACTTCGAATATAGGTGGTGAGATGGCAGCAGATTATGCAGTTGTGGGTGTGTTTCTGGTAGTCGGGTTGCTCTTCGTCGTGCTGAACGTTGACATCCTTTCCCGACTGCTTCGCCCCAGTAATCCTCAACGCGAAAAGTTGACCACGTATGAATGCGGGGAGGACCCGGTCGGCGCCTCCTGGATCCGTGTTCACGTCCGGTACTACCTGTATGCCCTGGTCTACGTGATCTTCGCGGTGGAGACGATCTATCTGCTTCCTTGGGCAGTGGTCTTCCGGAAGCTGGGGATGTTTGCCTTTGTGGAGATGATGCTCTTTATCGCCATTCTGCTGGTCGGTTTCGCCTACGCCTGGCGGAAGGGTGCCCTGGAGTGGGTCTGATGACGCCGGACGAGGTCACTGAAGCCATCAAGTCGCAGTTCGGCGACGCCGTCAAGGCTTCAGAGGTCAAGGGTGACGAGGCCCGAATGGATATCCATCGGGAGAAGAGCTACGAGATCCTCATCGCGCTCAAGGGGATGGGGTTTGACTACCTGAACTGCCTGAGTGCTGTGGATAGGCTCGCGAGTGGCGAGCTCGAAGTGGTCTACAACCTCTCCTCCCTGTCGCAACCAACGAAGGTCCTGATGAGGGTACGGGTTCCGCGGGAGGACCCGATCATCCGGAGCGTGGTGTCGCTGTGGAGCACGGCAGACTGGCACGAACGGGAGGCATTCGACATGATGGGGATCCGCTTCGATGGTCATCCTGACCTCCGGCGGATTCTGACTTCTGAGGACTGGGTGGGATATCCGTTGCGCAAGGATTATCAAGACGAACGGCTGGTTCCGTACGAGCCGGTGTAACGTGTCATCCGTTTATTGAGGCAGGAAGGAAGATGAATCTGCAAGAGATGGAGATCGCTGAACAGACCCAGGAGACGATGGAGGAGATGTACGTCAACATGGGGCCGCAGCACCCCAGCACGCACGGCGTGCTCCGCCTCTTGTTGAAGCTGGATGGTGAGGTGGTGACTGAGGTCATCCCGTACATCGGCTACCTGCATCGCTGCCATGAAAAGATCGGCGAGAACCGCACCTACACCCAGATCATTCCGTATACCGATCGACTGGACTATCTCGCCTCCATGTATAACAACTTCGGCTATGTGTTGACGGTGGAAAGGCTCATCGGGATTGTTGTACCGGAGCGGGCCGAGTATATGCGGGTGATCCTGGGGGAGTTGCAACGGATCGCCAGCCACCTGATCTGGTTGGGGACGTTAGGCCTCGACCTGGGTAACTTCACGATTTTCATGTACGCCTTCCGGGAGCGGGAGAAGATCCTGGATCTCTTCGAGTCGGTTTCGGGACAGCGGCTGAACTATGCTTTCTACCGGATCGGCGGGATGCCGTTAGACTTCCCTGATTCCTTCCTGGCTGATTGCAAGGCATTTCTGGAATGGTTTAAACCGCGTCTGCCAGAGTACGACGCGCTAATGAGCGACAACATCATCTTCCAGAAGCGGGTACAGGGTCTCGGGAAACTCGACGCAAAGACCGCCATCGATTACGCCATCAGCGGGCCGATGCTCCGTGCCTCCGGGATTAAGTGGGATCTACGCCGGAACGATCCGTACTCCATTTACGATCGCTTCGAATTCGACATCCCGGTGGGAACCTCCGGCGACGTCTGGGACCGATATATGGTCAGACGTATCGAGATGGACGAGAGCGTAAAGATCGTTGAGCAGGCCCTTCAGGGTCTGCCGCCCGGTGAGATTATCGGGAAGGTGCCGAAAAAGCTGAAGCCGCCCGTCGGAGACATCTACACCAGGGTAGAGTCGCCCAGGGGCGAACTGGGGTTCTACCTGGTTTCCGACGGCTCCGACAAACCGTACCGGTACAAGGTTCGCTCCCCGGCCTTTGTCAACCTGAGTGTACTTCCCGTCATCGGTCGAGGCTGCCTCGTCGCTGATATTGTGGCCATCCTGGGGAGCATCGACATCGTGCTGGGCGAGGTGGATCGGTGAAGTGGTAACCGTAAGCAGTGAGACGCTGATGGAGCAGTTCTACAACGCCTTCGAAACCTGGGGGTTGCCCCTGTTCGTCCCTCAGTTGATCGTGATGGTGGTGGTGGCCACGGCCGTTCTCATTTTCGTTGCCGTCTCCGTCATGTTCATGGTTTGGTGGGAGCGGAAGATCAGTGCCCACATCCAGGTTCGCTTTGGGCCGATGCGCGTCGGTGGCTGGCATGGCTGGGCCCAGAGTATCGCCGACGGAATCAAGCTCCTCATTAAGGAGGATATCGTCCCGGAGGGTGCTGACCGGCTTGTATTTGCCTTGGCGCCCATGGTGGTCTTTGCGGCCGGGCTTGCCGCCTATGTCATCATCCCGTTTGGTCCGGGCCTCATCGTCAGCGATCTGAACATCGGCGTGCTCTTCTACATTTCGATCTCCTCCCTGACGGTGGTGGGGATCATCATGGCCGGCTGGAGCTCCAACAACAAGTATTCAGTCCTGGGCGCGATCCGCTCGGCGGCGCAGGCGGTAAGCTACGAGGTCCCCCTCGTGGTCTCGATCCTTGGGGTCATCATGACGGTCGGCTCCCTGAGTATGACCCGGATCGTAGAGGCACAGCAGGGGGTCTGGTTTGTGATCCCGCAACTGCTCGGCTTCCTCATCTATCTGATCGCAGCCATCGCTGAATGTAATCGGCTGCCATTTGACATCCCGGAAGCCGAGTCAGAACTGGTGGCCGGCTTTCATGTTGAGTACAGCGGGATGCGATTTGCTATCTTCTTCCTGGCGGAATACGCCAATATGTTCACGGTGTCGGCCATCGCCACTGCGCTGTTTCTGGGTGGCTGGCATGGGCCACTGCTGCCGGGGTGGCTTTGGTTCCTCCTGAAGACCTATTTCCTTATTTTTGTGATGATGTGGCTGCGCTGGACGCTAGCCAGGTTGCGAGTCGACCAACTCATGAACCTGGGGTGGAAGGTCTTGCTACCGCTGGCGTTTCTGAATATGGGGATCACCGGATTGATCCTGGTGCTGCGAGGGTAGTATGGTGGAGTTACGCTCGTGACTGTGACCCAAGGCGTATTCTACCTCATGGCGGCTTTCACCGTGGGGGCATCCCTTCTGGTGGTCCTGGCCAGAAACATCGTGCATTGCGCCATCGCATTGGTCTTCGCGTTCTTCGGCGTGGCTGCGCTGTTCGTCCTGCTCGACGCCGAGTTTCTGGCAGCCACGCAGGTGCTGTTGTACGTGGGGGGTATCACCATCCTCTTGCTCTTCGCCATCATGCTCACCAGCCGGATCTCGGCCAGAGGGGGCAAGATCATGAACGAGCAGGTGGGGATCAGCGCGGTGGTGGCCCTCGCTCTCTTTGGACTCATGGCTTATGCCAACCTGAAGGGTTTTCCCGCTCTGGTGCCGCCCATGCTGGCCGCGTCAGATAATACCGCCTCGCTCGGGAGGCTCCTGCTGACCACCTATGTCCTGCCATTTGAGGTTGTGTCGCTCCTCCTCCTGGCGGCCATGGTGGGCGCCATCGTCCTGGCTCGACGTGAGCAGGGGAAGGACTGAGGGATGGTGCCACTCTCGCACTACCTGATCCTCAGCGCGCTGCTCTTTACCATCGGGATGTTTGGAGCCCTGACGCGCCGCAATGCCATCGGGGTCCTTATGGCGCTGGAGCTTATGTTCAATGCCGTCAACGTGAGCTTCGTGGCGTTCTCTCGTTATCTTCCCCAGCAGATGCTGCAGGGGCAGATCTTTGCTATCTTCGTCATTACCGTGGCGGCAGCCGAGGCGGCAGTGGGACTGGCGATTGTCCTTGGACTGTACCGGAACTTTAAGACGATTAATGTCGATGAGATCAACCTGATGAAATGGTAATACCATTATGAAGCTCGTTGCGCTTGTGCCACTCCTGCCACTGATCGGGTTCCTGATCAACGGGCTGTTCGGCGCCCGGATCAAGGATCGAGCCCATCTGGTGGCTATCCCTGCCGCAGGGCTGTCATGCCTTGTGGCGTTTGTCGTTTTCTTTCAGACGGTTGGTGGTGCGACGCTCGATTGGGACGTCTATTCGTGGCTGAAGGTCGGCGACCTCAAAGTGCCAATCGGGATTCTGGTCGATCCGCTCTCGACCGTTATGATGCTGGTGGTTACCTTCGTCGGGCTTCTCATCCATATCTATTCGATCGGCTATATGCACGGCGATCGAAGCTTCGCTCGCTTCTTTACCTATCTCAACCTCTTCATGTTCTCCATGCTGGTGTTGGTACTCGCCAACAACTATCTTCTCATGTTCTTGGGGTGGGAGGGGG
>Ga0080064_1007494_pt1 | contig 10971 bp, 10 predicted proteins | sample Subgrocontami54m_FD_69260 | JGI IMG/M metagenome (GOLD analysis project Ga0080064, IMG submission 69260) | Subsurface groundwater microbial communities from S. Glens Falls, New York, USA - GMW46 contaminated, 5.4 m (SPADES assembly) (version 2) ... | reverse complement strand
CCTTGCAGGCCTGAGTGCCTGAATAATCAAACTCACAGGCCTGACCGATAACTATTGGACCGGAACCGATGATAAGGATTTTTTTAATATCTGTTCGCTTGGGCATAAGTGTTTCTTGAGTTAATTGAGTTAGTTGGGTTTCCTCTGGCTGGTTCAATCGTCCTCGATTGAACCGAAATAGTTTGGTTCAGGCTGCAAGCCTGAACCAGCAATGGACAGCTCTTTACTGGCAAATGGCTCAAACTCTTTATGTCCTATTTATTTTGTGTCTTAGTGTCTTCACGGCCAAATAAATATTAATTTTTCATCATCCCAATAAATCGCTCAAACAAATAATTTGCATCGTGCGGGCCGGGCGATGCCTCTGGATGATATTGCACCGAGAAGACAGGCATTGAGTGGCATTTCAGCCCTTCCACCGATTTATCATTGAGGTTTACATGGGTAATTTCCACATTGCCATACGGACTCTTATGAATATTTCCTTCCGGTGGAGTTGATACGGCAAAATTATGATTCTGTGCAGTAATTTCCACCTTTTTGGTAGAGATATCCATTACAGGCTGGTTCCCCCCATGATGGCCGAACTTAAGTTTATATGTCTTTAATCCTAGTGTAAGCGCAAGCAATTGATGTCCGAGACAGATCCCCAGGATAGGTTTTTTGCCCAGCAAACCCTTGATATTATCAACCATATACGGAACTGCTGCAGGATCGCCTGGGCCGTTTGAAAGTACAATACCATCGGGATTCATATCCAGGACTTTCTGGGGTGGTGTCTGGGCAGGAACTACCGTCGCAGAGCAGCCTGCACTGCTCAATTTTCTTAAAATGTTATATTTTACCCCGCAATCGTAGACAACAACTTTGTACCTTTTCGATACCTTCTGACTGGTTTCGTCATCTTTCCACTCATATGAATCACTGCACGTCACCTCTTTTACGAGGTCTAATCCGTTTAATCCTGGAGATGACTTGACCTTTTTGGTAAGGCTTGAAACATCAAAATCTGTGGTGGAAATAATGCCTTGCTGTGAACCACAGTCCCGTATGTGTGCTGTCAATGCCCGTGTATCAATCCCCTGAATGCCGACAATTCCTTTTTGCTTGAGAAATTCATCCAGGCCAATCTGTGAACGCCAGTTACTGGGGAAAGGACTGCATTCTTTTACGATAAAGCCTTCCAAAAACAACGTGCGTGATTCGTAATCTTTTTCATTAATCCCATAATTACCAATCAGCGGATAGGTCATGACCACCATTTGTCCTTTATACGAGGGGTCTGTAAGTATTTCCTGGTAACCCGTCAAACTGGTGTTAAAAACCACTTCGCCTATCGTCTCTCCGGGGGCGCCGAGAGAGTAACCTTTGAAGGTTGTTCCGTCTGCGAGTACAAGTACAGCCTTTTTTTTGTTCATAGAATCTTACAAAATATATTTTTACATTTTCGGCAAAAAACGTAGCGCCGTTCCCTTCCCCGATCAAGGTCGAGGACAAGTGTGGTCGGCAGCGGGGGATAAACCGCCCACGTTACGCATTCCGATTTATTAGGGCTAGTCTGTAGGATGGGTTAAGCGAAGCGAACCCATCTTTATTATTTAATTTTGTTGGGTGCGCTCCGCTTCACCCAACCTACAAAACTTCCTAACGCAATTCTATTATTAGTGTCTTTACCGTTAGATAATATCAAATTCGATAAATCGTACAATTAATAAATGGACGTGTCAAGCCAAAGTTGTTTTTCGCTTGACTAAGGTGACTCCTCTGCTATATTAAACCTAAATACCACAATACGATAAATCAGAAAGGACATTTTATTTTATGTCAATACTCGTTACCGGCGGTGCAGGTTTTATTGGTTCTCATCTGGTGGAACGTTTGCTCTCACAGGGTAAAAAGGTCGTTGTTGTCGATAATTTTAATGATTTTTATCTGCCGGCGTATAAAAGAGAAAATATTTCTAAGGCTATTCAGGATTCAAATGTGACATTATGTGAGGCCGACATCTGTGACACGTCCGCATGCCAGGAAATATTTGAGAAACACCACATTGAAAAGGTCATTCATCTGGCGGCATACGCTGGTGTAAGGCCATCTATCGAACGACCGTTGCTATATGAGGAGGTCAACTGCAAGGGGACGCTAAATATGCTCGAACTTTCCAGGATTTATAAGATCAAGCAATTTGTCTTTGGCTCATCTTCTTCGGTCTACGGAAACAACAAAAAGGTTCCTTTCTCAGAAGACGACCCTGTGAACGAACCCATATCACCTTATGCCGCAACAAAACGCGCCGGAGAACTTTTTTGTTACAACTATCATCACCTTTATAAAATACCCGTCTCATGCCTCAGATTTTTTACGGTATATGGTCCGCGGCAGCGGCCAGACCTTGCCATACGAAAATTTACAGAACTCATCGATCATGATCAGCCGATTACGATGTACGGTGATGGGACGACCGAACGAGATTATACCTTCTTTTCCGATATTATTGATGGAGTAGTTTCTGTACTGGATAAGCAAATTGATTTCGAGATCATTAATCTTGGGGACTCAAAGCCAATTCAATTGAAAAAACTCATTGATCTCATTGAGCAGGAATTGGGGAAAAAAGCCCAGATTAAAAAACTTCCGGAGCAGCCCGGAGACATGCATAGAACCTATGCGGATATTAGGAAGGCAGAGCGTTTTTTACAATATCAACCGAAAGTACCTATTGAACAGGGTATCCGTTTATTTGTGGCCTGGTATAAGGAACGTAAAAACAAACGGCAAAGTCTTTTATGAAAAGCAAAATTGAATTTGTGCGATAATTGATATCGCAACCGGCATAGTATTACCCTGTAAAAACTCCTTTTCCCCATTCCCCGCTTTTGCGAGGACAAGTTTCAAGGGGACAAATTTTAGTAAGTTTTTAGAAATCATGTCCTCGTGTAAACGGGGAAGTGACGTGTGTCGAATGACGAGTGACGAGTAAAACGACACCCGCCACCTGCCACTTGCCTTATCTTCACTGCTTTGGCTGCGGCTGTGCTGCATTATGAATTATTCATCTGAGGTTTTTTCACTGTGTTAACCCTTTCTAACAAGATCAGTCTGAGCAGGATATGCTGTATTCCTCCGCTTGTGTTTTGCATAACACAGGTACAACACAACAATCATTACCGTTATATTTGCCTTTTTATAATGTTGATCATTGGGTTAAGCGATGTACTGGACGGTTATGTGGCGCGGAAGAGGAATGAAATAACAAAATTAGGAAACTATCTGGATCCTTTTGCAGATAAACTCGTCCTTGTGATTTCCTGCATCATACTTTCCTCTGACCGTATATGGCCGGAACCAAGATTCCCTGATTGGATTCCAACAGTTATTGTTTGTAGAGACCTCATACTTATCTTTGGCACCATTGCATTACTCCTTATTACAGGCAGGGTAAATTGCCGGCCAACGATACTGGGTAAGGCGACAACGTTTCTTCAAGTTATTGCTGTCATATCGGTACTCGTTGGAAACCATGTCCCTATACCTGCCCTTACTGCCATCTGGTGGATGACGGTTGCTTTCACCTTTGTCTCTGGACTTTTCTATATGTACAGGGGTGTAAAACAATTGTAATTGTCCAGCAATAGAGACGCACTGCGGTGCGCCTCTACATAAACAAAACACTTTACATTGCCCGCCTTTTTTAATACTATTAATAGAAATTTAAATTGGCCCTTCGGCAACTTTTTTCTGAATAAAACGTTTCACCGTAGGGGCTGAAAATCTTCAGCCCCTATATGATTGGAATTACTAAACATAAATTATGAGAGGTGTTTTTAATGCGATTTAACACAATACAAGAAGTCGTAGAAGACCTGAAACAAGGCAAAATGATCATTCTGGTCGATGATGCGAACCGTGAAAACGAGGGGGATATTACCATTGCTGCCGAAAAGGTAACTCCGGAGGCAATCAATTTTATGCTTACTCACGCACGGGGCATTCTATGCCTTTCAATTAATCCCGAGCGGGCGGAAGCGCTCGATCTTTATCCAATGGTGTCCCATAACACATCAAATTTTCAGACCCCCTTTACCGTTTCTATCGATGCAAGAGATGGGATCACTACGGGCGTTTCTTCCAAAGACCGGGCTGCAACGATATTAACTGCTATTGACGATAAGACAAAACCAGAAGACCTCGTCAGGCCAGGCCATATTTTTCCCTTAAAAGCACAGAGAGGCGGTGTGCTGGTCAGGACAGGACACACAGAAGGCGCGGTAGACCTGGCGCGTATTGCAGGACTCAAACCTGCCGCGGTTATCTGTGAGATTATGACAGAAGACGGGAATATGGCAAAACTTCCGGAACTCAGAAAGTTCGCTGAAAAGCATCATCTCAAAGTCTGTACCATTGCAGATATTATTAAATACCGTCACGAACAGGAACGATTGATTGAAAAGCGGGTTACCGTAAAATTGCCCACGCTTTATGGGAATTTTACGCTTCATCTGTACCGTTCCTTCGTTGATGACTACCTCCATCTAGCCCTTTGTTTGGGCATTGGCAGTGAGAGCGGAAATAGTCCTTCTCCACTGCATAATGAACCGGTGCTGGTGAGGGTGCATGATGAATGTCTGACAGGCGACATCTTTGGCTCTCTCCGATGTGACTGCGGTGAGCAGCTCCACAGCGCCCTTCAGATCATACAAAAGGAAGGAAAGGGTGTGCTGCTTTATATGCGGCAGGAGGGGCGTGGGATCGGTCTGGAGAACAAACTGCACGCGTACCTGTTGCAGGAAAAGGGATTGGATACCGTCGAGGCAAATGAAAGGCTTGGATTCCCGGCCGATAAACGCGATTACGGCATTGGCGCGCAAATCTTGCGAGACTTGGGCATAACAAAGATGCGGTTACTTACTAATAACCCCAAAAAGTTTGCAGCCCTTAACGGTTATGGACTGGAAATCGTGGAACGGGTGCCTATCATTACAGAGCCTAATGCGGAAAATAAACAATACTTGCAGACGAAGAAAGAAAAACTCGGACACCTCATAGAAAAGGTGTAAAATACAGAAGTCAGCAGTAAGAAGCCAGAAAACAGAAGTATTCCTTCTGAATATTGATTTAACCATGGTGTGTAGTGGTTGGATCGAAAACTACTCCGTATGCTCCGTGGTTAAAGGTTATTTTTCAAAACAATGAAAAAACTGTTTGCAAAGAAGGCATTACGTGACCTTGTAGAAGAATCCAACCATCACCACTTCAAACGGGTACTTGGCCCATTCTCGCTTACCGCCCTGGGAGTCGGCGCCGTCATTGGCGCCGGGATATTTGTTTTGACGGGCCTGGCCGCCAAGGAGTATGCGGGTCCCAGCTTGATCCTCTCATTTGTCCTTTCCGGCCTTGCTTGTATATTTGTTGCCCTGTGCTATGCAGAGTTCGCATCGATGGTTCCACTGGCAGGCAGCGCTTATACGTACTCTTATGCAGCGTTAGGTGAAGTTTTTGCCTGGATTATTGGATGGGACCTCATCTTAGAGTATTCCCTTGCATCGAGCCTTGTGGCAGTAGGGTGGTCGCACTACTTTGTAAAATTAATCGGACTCTTTGGATTACATATTCCCCAGTGGCTTACCAGTGATTATTGGACATTGTCTCATCAATTGAATGATACCTTTGCCCAGAGTGTTCCCCATTTATCCGGCATTCCCATTGTATTCAATCTTCCGGCAGGACTGATCATTGTTGTCATCACCGCCTTACTGGTTGTTGGCATAAAAGAAAGCGCCCGTTTCAATAGTATCATCGTTGGGGTAAAACTTGCGGTAATATTATTGGTAATTTTCATGGGATGGTTTTACGTAAAGAGCGATAACTGGGGCAATAGTTTTGAGACATTTGCACCTTTTGGTATTGGCGGCATCGGCACCGGCGCTGCTTACGTGTTCTTTGCCTATATCGGTTTTGATGCGGTTTCAACGACGGCACAGGAGGCGAGAAATCCGAAGAGGGACGTGCCTATCGGCATCATCGTGTCTCTTGTTCTCTGTACTATTTTATACATTGCCGTAACCGCTGTACTCACCGGTATGGTTTATTACAAGGACATTAATATTGATGCACCCTTGGCAGATGCCTTCGCGCGGTACGGGCTGGTCAAAGTATCCTTTTTCATCTCGGTCGGTGCCGTAGCAGGGCTGACCAGTGTACTTCTCGTCTTACTCATGAGCCAATCCAGGATATTATGGGCTATAGCCAGGGACGGTCTCCTTCCAGAACGAGTCTTCGCAGCCGTTCATCCCCGCTTTGGAACGCCTCATATCTCGACTATCATTGTTGGTGGCTGTGTTTCTATTACTGCCAGTTGCTTCCCCATAGAAGAAATTGCAAAATTAGTTAACATCGGGACACTCCTCGCCTTCTGCCTCGTTGCCGCGGCGGTTATTATCCTGCGTATTAAAGACCCGCACCACCCCCGTGCCTTTAAGTGCCCCTTTGTGCCGGTAATACCTATCCTGGGCATACTATTCTGTGGATATATGATGATGCGCTTAGAGTTTTCAACGTGGCTCAGACTCATTGTGTGGCTTGCGATAGGTTCGATCATCTACGCCGCCTATGGCAGACGCCACAGCAAACTCGCAAAGAAACACGCATTGATGGAAAAGCAAAACGAATCGATAATGGAATTGGATAGAAGGTATTTGTAAGGGCGTATGGTCATACGCCTCAAAGTGTAAAAGGGTTTGGAGGTCTTTATGAAATACAAGGTAAATCTCAAAAAAACTGAAGAAGGTTATGCTGTTTGGGTTCCCGGACTGCCTGGTTGCTGGTCACAAGGACATACAGAAGAGGAAGCTTTAGAGAATATTAAAGACGCTATAAAAACATATTTAGAGACTGTTGAAGAATTAAGCAAAGACAAGGTTTCTCGTTATGTGGAAGTAGAATAAGTTATGCCTAAGTTGCCGGGTATAAACCACCAGCGAGCCATAAAAGCTTTTGAAAAAGCAGGTTTCTGGATTGAGCGACAGGGAAAGCATATTACGATGACTAACGGAAAACGTATTATTACCATTCCAAGGGCAAATCCGATAAACTCTTTTACCATGGCGGGTATTGTGAAAGATGCTGGTCTCGGTATTGAGGAATTCAAGGAACTTTTATGAAGTGTGACCTTTGTGATGGTACCGTCGTAGATCGAGAAGGCTCTTATACTATCGAGTTTATTTGTTGGGTTTCATACCTCAACCCAACCTACTTAACTGTTGAAGAATCGTAACAGTTTAGTTTTTTGAAAAAATACCGTGAAAAGCTCCGTTAGGAGCGATATGTTTATAGACAAACCATTATGCCACAATCAAGCTCCATCGGAGCGGCATGTTGTTTCTGTGTTTCACATGCCGCTCCGATGGAGCTAAGGTTTTGTATATCACATTTTTCTATAAACATTTCACCCCTACGGGGTTATTTTTCTAAAAATAAATTGATACCATAATTTAATGTTAAGGAAATTCAAATTTGCAGTTGTAGTGCGAACTTTAGTTCGCATAGGATATAAGCGAACTGAAGTTCGCGCTACATTGAAAAAGCCACCAAATGCCTGATTTAATACCGGCTTCTGCCCCAGGGGACTTTTTGTGACGTTTTTGGGGTTGATTTAGAAATTGTTTCAGCAATCACGGCCTCCTGTCCTTCTGCTACATCGCCTTCTAAGACTTCGGTAAAATTATCGTCGCCTATTCCTAGCTTTACAGCTACCTGCTTCAATTGCCCGCTGTCTAAAACCCAGATATGCGAACTGCTTTTTTTGGCAAATTTCCTCTCGGTAAGGGCTTTCTTGTCCGCTTCGCTTTGTAACATTTCTGATGGGGTATAACGGAGCGCCGAATTTGGCACTCTCAAGGCGTGTTCGACCCTGGCTACTAAAATTGAAGTGTTTGCAGTCATCCCGGGTTTGAGTTTAAGAGATGAGTTATCCACATTAATTAACGTATTGTACGTCACAACATTTTGGAATATGACAGGCGACATGCGAATTTCGACAACCTTACCCTCGAAAACGTCATCTGGAAAGGCATCTACGGTAAATTTTGCGTCCTGTCCCACCTTAACCATGCCGATATCGGCTTCATCTACATTGGTATTGACCTGCATATGAACCAGGTCCTCGGCGATATGAAATAGGGTGGGGGTTTGAAAGCTGGACACTACCGTTTGCCCCACATCGACGTCTCTGGAAATTACAATACCGTCTAACGGGGACACAATGACCGTATGTTTCAAGTCTGTTTTTGCAATCTCTAAGGTCGCTTTAGCTTGCAAAATCTGGGATTCTGCCAATTTTTCGTCGGCTAAACCGGCTTCGTATGTTGTTCGTGCCGCATCAAGGTCGTTAATGGAGATTACTTTTTTGGCAAATAATTTCTTTGACCGAAGATAATTTTTCCTGTTATTTTTAGAATTCACCTTTGCTTTTTCAAGGGAGGCTATGGCAGTGGCAAGGGCGGCTTCTGCCTTTTTAACCTGATGTTCAAAAGGGACGGGATCAATTTGCGCCACGACTTGCCCCACCTTGACAACAGAATTAAAATCAACATACAATTGAGAGATAAGACCTGTGACCTGGCTCCCGATTAATACGGTTCTTACAGGGTTTATGGTGCCAGTCGCCGTGACGTATTTGCTGATAGCGCCCGTATCAATTTTTGCTGTTTTATATTGGATAGCGCTTTTGTTGCCAAGAGAATAAATTGATGCTACGATAATGGCGATAAGACACGGGATACCGATAATGATGTATTTTTTCATATTTTGCTAGAATAATAAAATTTGCCACCGATGGCAATTATAATTTTAAAGTATGCCGTAGCATTTTGTTTTAAATATTTGGAAATTCCATTGACATGCCTATTCCCCGTGTTTATATTGTGCCTCAAAATGTAGATATTGACTTTCCTGTCCATATATAGGTATATTTGCTTTCATGTCACGTATAAAAATACATAATTTATTAATAAAGCAAGCATGCGCATTCTTGCTGGTGATTCTCCCCATTTTATTTATAGATGTCATTTCATCAGCAGAGCCAGGCGATCAGCCTATACGCAAGGCAGCTATTTTTGTGGAGAATCGGGCGGGAAAAGCATTTGATAACAAAGTACCTGTGCTGGAAGATTTTATTACCAGCCGTATAACTGAAAAGGGATTCAGCGTAATCAGCCGTGATGTTGTAATTGATAGTTTGAAAAATTACAACTCAGAAAAAACAAAAAGTCCTGATGGTGAAAAATTAGATACACTCTTGAGCAATAATACTTCTGCTCTTCGGCTGGCACAACTTATGGGTGTAGATTATATCATCGTAACTTCTATTACTTCATTTGGTACTGAAAAGAAGTCCTTTAAAGGTTATGGAGTGGAAACGGTCAACATTATTACTAACTTACGTGCAAGTTACAAGATATTAGAAGGTGTTCAGGGGGGAACCTTAGTTTCAGACACTATAAAGGTCAGTAAATCTGAACGATTTACAGAAAGAAGCCATACAGAAAATAGCGATATGGTCAATGAGTTGCTGGACGAAGCGGCGTGTAAGGTCGCTGAAAGCTTAGGCAAAAAACAAATTATTCAACCGCCTTTGAAACCCAATCTTGTGGAAATTACCATTGCTTGCGGCATGCAGGACCTGGCACAATTACCTGTAAGTGTGCCCGATATCAGGATGACAAAGGAGGGCAAATTGGTTGTGGAAAAGGACCCTTTGGAAGTACAACTATTGGACGTTACTGTGGAACTTAACGGGACGGTTATCGGTTCAGCCCCAGGCGTTTTCAAGGTACCGCCAGGGCTCAGCAAAATTCGATTAACCCGCGAGGGCTTCAAGGACTGGGAAAGAACAATTAACGCCAACGAAGGACAAAAACTCAAGGTGGTTCTACAGATGACTGATAATGGCTATAAACGATGGAGAGACAATACCGCATTCCTGCAGGAATTGAAAGATAAAGAGAAACTGACTGATGCTGAGGTCGAATCGATAAAGGGGCATGCCCAGATGTTACGCCAAAGCGGTTTTAAAGTGGATGTGAAAGAAGATATTAAAGGAGACATCAAAAAAGGAACTTTTAATTCAATTTTTGGCATGTTATTTTTACAATAGTATAAGACAAATGGAGCTCACATGAAAATACAGTCGATCTGGAAAATTTCTTTTCTTTCCTTTGCTTTGATTTTTTTTATCCAATCATCTCTCTGGGCGCAGAAAGAAACAATTGGCGTTACTGCTGTTAAACCTACACAGGCGATTTTACAAAACGTGGATAGGGCGGGTAAGAGAATCTCGCTGGATCGTGTATTACAGTCGATGAACGGACAGCTTATAGACCGCATTAATGCGACACGAAAATTCCAGGTGGTAGCGCGGAGCGACCTTGATGATATTCTAAAAGAACAAGACTTTGCAAGTTCCGGGAATGTTGACCTAAACGACAAATCAGCCGCACAACAATTTAAAATATCGGGGGTGAAATATCTTGTTGTTACCACCGTTGATGATTTTCAGGATTATAACGAAGTCGCTACGTTCCAGGGAACTGGCAGAAGCGCTACCAAGCGAGTTATAAGGCTTTCTTGCGTAGGAAAGATATATGATTCAACGACGGGAAAGTTACTGGAATCAACCAACTTCCAGATCAGCAATAAGGACGTTTCTGAGAATAAGACATATTCGGTAAGAGACAGCAACCTGAACGAAGATTTGCTGGTGGCGATTGCCCGTGAAATGTCTGGGAAAATTGCAAACCGCGTAACAGATGTAATTTTTCCACCCAAAGTGTTAAGCAAGAGAGGCAAACAGATTACTATCAACCGTGGAGATGGAACAGACATCGCTGTAGGACAAATTTGGAACGTTTTCGCTTTGGGTGAAGAACTCATTGATCCGGATACCAGGGAATCCCTGGGTAGAGAAGAAATCCT
>Ga0080064_1007492_pt1 | contig 10973 bp, 13 predicted proteins | sample Subgrocontami54m_FD_69260 | JGI IMG/M metagenome (GOLD analysis project Ga0080064, IMG submission 69260) | Subsurface groundwater microbial communities from S. Glens Falls, New York, USA - GMW46 contaminated, 5.4 m (SPADES assembly) (version 2) ... | reverse complement strand
GATCTTGTCGGTCATGTCGCGGCGGATCAATTTCCTTGCGGCGTTTCACCGGCGGACGGATCGCCCGGCGGCGGCTCGTCCGCGCCCCTGGACAGGGCGGGGGAGGGCGGGGGGTCGGGCGCCCGGTTTGTGGCGCGCCCGCCCCAGCCGGCCCTGGAGCAGAGACGCAAGTTCCTGAAATGACGGGCGCCCGGCCTGGCATCGAGCTTGCGAAGCGGAGAGGCAGGCCACGGTAGCGGACGGTTTTCAAAGGAGAGTGCCATGGTGTGGACGATTGTGGTGATTCTTCTGGTGCTGTGGGCGCTCGGCATGTTCAGTGCGTACACGGCCGGCGGGTTAGTCCATCTCCTGCTGGTGATCGCCGTCATTGTCATCGTGTTCCAGTTCATTGGCGGCCGCCGATCCATCTGACGGCGCCGCGGCGAGGTGCGCGGTGGAGCGGACGCCGGCGCTTGAGTGATGCTCACCTTGATCGTGGCCTCACTCCGAGAGGTACGCATTCGGTAGCTCGCGGATTCGCGGGGGAGACGGGATGGGGACCGGCTCGAACTTCATGGCGAGTGCGTGTCTGCGGTGCTTTCAGGGCCTTGATGTCGGTGATCGAGACGCGGGAGAGTCGTCGTGTTGATCCAGGAGTTGAGCCGCCAGGCGAGCTTGGACCTGTTGGCCCGCACGCGTCTCGGTAGACTAGCGTGCACTCAAGGGGGCCAAGCCTACATCGTGCCCGTCTATTTCGCTTACGACGATCATTCGCTCTATAGCTTTGCCACGGTCGGGCAAAAGATTGAGTGGATGCGCGCGAACCCGCTGGTCTGTGTCGAAGTGGACGAGGTGGTGAGCCCGCAGCAATGGGTGAGCGTCATCGCCTTCGGTCGCTACGAGGAGCTGCCCGATGCGCCAGAATGGCAGAGCGCGCGCGCATTTGCCCACACACTGCTGCGGCAGACCGCCATGTGGTGGGAGCCCGCATACGTGAGAACGATGCTCGGTGGCGCACCGCGCCCGCTGGAGCCGGTCTTCTACCGCATTCACGTCGTTCATACTACCGGCCACCGCGCCGGCCTTGATCCGGTGTCGCCGCCTGACACACGGCGGTCGATGCTCGCCTCGGGCGAGGCCGGTTGGCTAGAGAAGCTTCTGCGGCAGGTGCGCGGGAAGCGTCGGCAATGGGCGGTACGGGGAAGGTAGCGCGGGCGCACGACTCCAGGGTCGCCGCGGTGCGCGACTTGCAACACAGTAGCGGAGACGTACGCGGACGTGCTCGCGGCGCTTTACTAATCCCCCGCGGCGGCTACCACCTCACGTCCCGGATCCCGAGCCAGTAGCCGAGGTGATTGACGAGGACGTGCCCGGCCACGCTGAGGAGGAGGATGAGTGCCAGATCGGCCCATGACAGCGCCGCGGCGCCCCAAACCAGCGCGAGCGCGCCCAGCACGAAGTCGACCTGGTCCCAGGGGATCCAGGGATCGCCCGGGGCGATCCCGGCGCGGCGCTTCAGGAAGCTCTTCGCGACGTCACCCGCCATGGCGCCGACGCCAAAGCGGAGTCCGAGCGCGGCCCAGTGCTCGTAGGCGACGAGCGCGCCCTCCCAGGCGATGCCGGATTGGATGAAGGTCACGATGAGCGGCGCGAGGACGCCGAGCCCGAAACCCATGACGGTCTTGTGCGTGCCGAGCCACCGTCGGCTGATCGGCCGGTTCCATCCCTTCCAGTACCGGACAAACGGTGGGGCCATGTTGGCGGCATACGCCGGCGCCATGAAGTAGAGGAGCCGGACCACGCGGGAGAGAGCGGTGGCGAGGGTGGTCATGCCCAGGCGATGGCAGCTTGCCATGACCAGCCCACGACTCCAAGGCGCCGTGGGGTCGACGCGCCCCACGCGGGGGCGCCGGCGCCCCGAGCGGTCGGACGGCCGGGCTCCTAACTTGCTGAATCAATGACCAGCCTCGATGGCACCGCGGTTGCACCGGTGGCACAGCAGGAGGCTCGAACATGGCGAAGATCCGGAAGGTGATGGTGGCGTCCGATTTCTCCTCGGCCTCGCGCGGCGCCTTCGCGCGCGCGGCGGCGAAGAAGCAGACCGGGACACTGGTGGCGAAGGCCAGGCGGGCGGGTGTCCGCGCCGCGGGTCTGATCATGGCCGGAAGCCCCTACGAGGTCATCGTTCGGGCGGCCAGATCGAAGCGCGTGCCAGATCGAAGCGCGTGCCAGATCGAAGCGCGTGCCAGATCGAAGCGCGTGCCAGATCGAAGCGCGTGGATGTGCTCGTGGTGGGAACGCACGGTCGCACCGGGTTGCCGCGCTTCTTCCTGGGCAGTGTGGCGGCGCGCGTCCTGGCGACGGCGCCCTGCCCGGTGCTCACGGTCCGGGGGAGATAGCGCCGGTCAGTGCGCCTCGTGACGCGGGGGTGGGAACGCAGAATTCTCCTTGCCACGGCCCGGCCGGGCTGCCCCGCGGGCGCTCCTTCGAACCTCGCCGCGGTCTTGACAACCAAACGGAAGAGAGCGTCTTGGGGCATCCCTGCCCCAGGTGTGGGAAGGGCTCCCACCGCGGGTGGATTGGCCGGAACAATAACCTGTTGAATGTTCAGCGTTTCTGCCTGGCATTCCCGATGCACTCTTTTTTCCCGGTGTGAGCAACTCGATCACTCTGAAAGGAGGCATCGAGCAGTCCTGCCGAATGTCCCACACCTCGCGTTTAGGCAATGCTGATGTAGCTCGCGGCCGCGGCGCGATGAGCGCCGCCCCCGAGGAAGGCGATGGAGACTAGCCATGTCGCAGGCAATCAAGAAGAGTGACACGCAGATCCATCATGATGTGCTCGAGGAGCTCAAGTGGGACTCCCGGGTCGACGAGACGGAGGTCGGGCTCCAGGTGGCCGGCGGTGTCGTCACGCTGACCGGCACCGTGACGAGCTGGGCCAAGCGCGTGGCGGCCCAGGAAGCGGCCCGGCGCGTGATCGGCGTGCTCGACGTGGCGAACGACATCAAGGTGAAGGTGCCGGGCGGCCTCGCGCGTACCGATACCGAGATCGCGCAAGCGGTGCGGCAGGCGCTCGAATGGGACGTGTTCGTCCCCAGCGAGAAGATCACGTCCACGGTCACGGACGGCTGGGTCACGCTCGAAGGTCCGGTCGAGCGCTGGAGTCAGCGCGACGACGCGGAGCGGGCCGTCCGCAATCTAACGGGTGTGAAGATGGTCGTGAACAAGATCACCGTGACGCCGGCGAAGCCGGTGACCGGGGACGTGCGCAAGGCGATCGAGCAGGCCCTCGAGCGGCGCGCCGAACGCGAGGCCCGGCAGATCGGCGTCGATGTCCGGGACGGCACCGTGACGCTGACGGGGCCGGTCCATTCGTGGGCGGAGCGCAAATCGGTCCTGGCCGCCGCCCGCTTCACGCCGGGTGTCCGCGCCGTGGAGGATCGTCTGCGAACCGAGCCGGTCTGAGCCGGTCGCCGGGGGAAGTTGTCACGACTCGTGAGGGTGCTGACATGAGGGCCGCGGCCCTCCCGAACCTGCCGGCTCGAGCTGGGCGGGCTTGAGTGTGGTCGCCACGCCGATCAGACTGTCGCGGCTCACGCTCTCGAGCGAGCGTTCGCTCGAGAGCGTGCTGCAAGGGCGAAGATCGGTCAGGGAGTATGAGCGGAAGCCGCTGACTCGTGACGAGCTGGCTCAGCTGCTCTGGGCCGCGCAGGGTGTCACGGGTCCCGGAGGCCTCCGGACCGCTCCGTCGGCCGGTGCGCTCTACCCCCTGGAAGTCGATGTGGTGATCGGGGATGTGGAGGGCCTGCCGAGTGCGATCTACCGCTACAGACCCGACCGGCATGAGCTCGTCTTGACCAGGGAGGGTGATCGGCGACGGGATCTGAGGGCGGCGGCGCTCGGGCAGGATTGCGTCGAGGCCGCCGCGGCGGTCATCGCGCTCGCCGGGGTGTACGAGCGTACGAGCGAGAAGTATGGCGAGCGGGGCATCCGGTACGTGCACATGGAGGTGGGCCATGCGGCGCAGAACGTGTGCCTTCAGGCCACCGCGTTCGGTCTCGGCGCGGTGGTCGTCGGGGCTTTCGAGGACGGCCCGGTGAAGCGGGTCCTGGGTCTGGCGAGTGACGAGGAGCCGCTGTCTCTGATACCGGTGGGCCATCCAGGGTAGTCAGCCGGGAAATGTTACAGGGAGGGGTGGACCCATCCTGAGCTCCTGATCGGCCGGCGCTCAGATCACCCCGTGCGCCCGGCCGACCTTGACGAACGCGGTCACGGCCCGCTCGAGGTGCGCCGGCTCGTGGGCCGCGCTGATCTGCACGCGGATCCGCGCCTGGTCCCGGGGCACCACCGGATGGGAGAAGCCCACGACGTAGATCCCCTCGTCGAAGAGATCCACCGCCATCCGTTGCGCGAGCCGCGCGTCACCGAGCATGATCGGCACGATCGGATGCTCGCCGGGACGGAGGCCGAAGCCCGCCTCGGTCATGGCGCGACGGAACCAGCGGGTGTTGGCCGCGAGGCGGTCGCGCCGCTCGGTGGACTCCGACAGGAGCCGGAGACCGGCGAGTCCGGCGGAGACGAGGGCGGGGGGCAGGGTGTTCGAGAAGAGATAGGGCCGGGAGCGCTGGCGCAGGAGCGCCACGACCTCGGCGCGGCCCGTGGTGAAGCCGCCGCTCGCGCCGCCGAGCGCCTTGCCGAGCGTCGAGGTGATGAGGTCCACGCGACCGGCCACCCCACAGTGCTCGGGCGTGCCGCGGCCGGTCGGGCCGAAGAACCCCGTCGCGTGGCTGTCGTCCACCACCACGAGCGCACCATGGCGGTCGGCCAGATCGCAGATGCCGGCCAGGGGCGCGACGTCGCCGTCCATGGAGAACACGCCGTCGGTCACGATCAGCCGCGTCCTCGCCGATACGCTGGCCTTCAGGATCCGCTCGAGATCCGCCATGTCCGCGTGGGCGTACCGCTCGCGCCGAGCCCGGCAGAGGCGGATGCCGTCGATGATCGAGGCGTGGTTCAGCGCGTCCGAGATGACGACGTCGGGCTCGTCGAGCAGCGTCTCGAAGAGCCCGCCGTTGGCGTCGAAGCACGAGGTGTAGAGCACCGCGTCCTCCATGCCCAGGAAGCGGGCGATGGCCGTCTCGAGCTCCTTGTGGATCGTCTGCGTGCCGCAGATGAACCGCACGCTCGCGAGCCCGAACCCCCAGCGTTCCAGGCCGTCCCGGGCGGCCCGGATCAGCGCGGGCTCGCTGGCCAGGCCGAGGTAGTTGTTGGCGCAGAAGTTGAGCACCTCCCGACCGCCCACGGCCACGCGGGGGCCCTGCGGGCCCTGCACGACCCGCTCGTCCTTCCAGAGCCCCGCCGCCCGGATGTCGTCCAGCTCGCCCTGAAGTCGTCGTCGGGTGTCACCGTACATGAGCCATCTCCCGGTCAGCGCGGGGCGTACCGCCGCGTGATGTTCGGCAGGAGGTATTCCTCGAACGTGCGCCTGAGATCGTAGGCCGGCCGGAAGCCCCAGTCGCGCCGAGCCGGCGTATCGTCGACGTCCTCGGGCCACGAGTCGACGATGGCCTGCCGGCGCCGGTCCGGCGCGAAGGAGATCCGGGCTTCCGGAAACGCGCTGCGCACGAGGTCGGCCAGCTCGCCGGCGCTGGGGCTGAAGGCGGCGACGTTGTAGACCGGGCTGGCCAGCGATCCGGCCGGCGCCTCGAGCAGCGCCAGCAGGGCGGTGACCGCGTCGGGCATGGCCATGAACGGGATGCGCGTGTCCCCCCGGACGAAGCAGGCGGACGGGCGTCGCTGAGCGGCGGCGTGGATCATCTCCGGCGCGTAGTCGCTCGTGCCGCCACTCGGCACCGTGAAGGCGGAGATCAGCCCGGGGAGGCGGATCGCCCGGAAATCGACCCCGCTCGGCTCGCCCGCCGCCAGCTGCCGGTAGTGACGCGCGAAGTAGCGGCCGAGGTGCTCACAGTAGAGCTTGTTGCAGCCGTACATCGTGGTCGGCGAAAGCCAGGCGGGTTCGACCACCTTGCCGGCCGCGCGCTTGGTGTCGAGGTCCGGCAGCCCGTAGACCGCGATCGAGCTCGGGAAGAGGAACCTGACCGGATGGCCGAGCGAGCGGGCCTCGTCGACGGCCAGACGCAAGAGGTTCAGGGTGCCTTGCACGTTGACCTCGTGGGCGGTTTCCGGCACGAACTCCGCCCGCGTGGAGAGGAGCGCAGCCAGATGGAAGACGACCGAGATCTCGAACTCGCTCCGCAGACGGTCCAGCAGGTGGCGGTCGAGGATGTCCCCGGTGCGGGTCGCCGCGCAGCGCCGCGCGATCTCCTCGTCCACGGCCCGGACGTCGAGGGCCAGCACGTCGTAGACCGCGAGATCCGCGAGTTGGTGGATGAGGCCGTGCCCGACCTCGCCCCCCGCGCCGGTCACCAGGACCACCGGCCTGCGTGTCACCAGGACTCTCCTGGCCCCGACCGATAGCAGGGCCGGCGCCCCAGCGCAAGGGCACCGGCCAAGTCGGGACTCCGCCGCCTCATCCGGGGAGCCGTTGCCTCACCCGAGAGCGCCCGGCGGGGCTCGGTCCGGGGGACGAGAGCGGGATTCCTCGGCCACCCGCGTGGCACCGTCCTTGCTCCATGCGTCGTGTGGAGCACAGGAGGCCACCATGATCGCACGCGAGCTGATGACCCCGGACCCCCTGACCGTGACGCCCCAGGCGAGCATCGCCGAGGTGTGGGACCTCATGCGTGAGGCGGACGTCCGGCACATCCCCGTCGTCCAGGCCGATGCCCTGGTGGGCATGGTGAGCGATCGCGACCTCGGGCGCGTCGACATCGCCCGGCTGCTGAATGTCGAGGGAGCGGGCGCGCTCCGGGACGAGCTGGCAACGCCGATCGACCGAGTCATGACCTCCCAGGTGATCACCGTGGGGCCGGAGGCGGGCATCGGCGAGGTGATCGAGCTCCTGGTCGAGCACAAGATCGGCGCGGTCCCGGTGGTACAGGAGGAGACCCGCGAGGTGCTCGGGATCATCAGCTACGTGGACGTGCTCCGAGCGCTGCAGGGCGTGCTGAACGAGGACTGAACGGAACGGGTTGGCGCCGCCTTGAAGAGTCGGCTCGAGGTTGTCGAGGTCTGGGGGATCCCGATCCGTGTCCACCTGAGCTGGCTGCTCGTCTTCGGCCTCGTGACCTGGTCGCTGGCGGCCGGCTACTTCCCGGGCGAGTATCCGGGCTGGACCGTCGGGTCCTACTGGGCGATCGGAGCGGTCACCGCGCTCGCCTTCTTCGCGTCCATCCTGATCCACGAGCTCGGGCACTCATGGGTGGCCCGCCGAAACGGGATCCCGATCCAGAGCATCACCCTGTTCGTGTTCGGCGGGGTGGCCCGGATCTCCCGGGAGCCGGACACGCCGGGCGTGGAGTTCCGGATGGCGATCGCCGGACCCGTGACGAGCTTCGTGCTGGCCGGCCTGTTCGCGGGAGCGTGGCAGCTGGCCCGGGAGGTGCCGCTGCTCGCGGCGCCCACGATCTGGCTGGCCCGCATCAACTTCCTCGTGGCGGTCTTCAACCTCGTGCCCGGCTTCCCGCTGGACGGCGGCCGCCTCTTCCGCGCGGCGGTATGGCACTTCACCGGGAGCCTCCATCGCGCGAGCCGGGTCGCCTCCTTCACCGGCCAGCTCGTGGCGTTCGGCCTCATCGGCTGGGGCATCCTCGCCGTGATGGGGGGCAACGTGATCGGGGGCATGTGGCTCGCCTTCATCGGCTGGTTCCTCCAGAACGCCGCCGCCCACAGCCACGCCGAGGCCAATCTGCGGGAGCTGCTGCGCGACGTGACGGTGGCCGAGGCGATGACATCGGACTGCCGGCGCACCGAGCGCGGCGCGAGCCTCGATCGCATCGTCCGCGAGGAGGTGCTGGGGGCGGGGCGGCGCTGCTTCGCGGTGACGGAGGGCGGGCGGCTGACGGGCCTGCTCACGCTGCACGAGATCAAGGCCATCCCGCAGGAGCGCTGGGCCGTGGTCACCGCGGGTGAGGTCATGACGCCGGCGGAGAAGGTGACCGCGGTGGAGCCGAAGGCGGATCTGCTCACCGCGCTCAAGAAGATGGACGACGCCAACGTGGCGCAGATGCCGGTGCTTGCCGGCGGCGAGCTCGTCGGCATGATCGGCCGGGAACAGATTCTCCACTACGTCCGGGTGCGCGGCGAGCTGGGTGTGTAGGGCGCGGTCCCCCGGGCTAGTCCCGGCCGCTCCTGGAGTCGAGCGCGTCCGCCGTGTAGCGATTGCCGGGATTCCAGAGCATCCAGCCGGTCGCCCCGCCATCCAGTGCGCCTCTCATCTGGGCGCGAATCTCCGGCACTCCGAAGGGGCGGCGGTCGAAGGCGTAGTCGCGGAAGTCCTGGATCCAGGGCCGGATCTGGACCGGCGCCTGCGCCGATCGCCCGCGAATGCGCCGCACCGTCTCGAAGACGACCTCATAGGGATGCGCGACGGGGTTGCGGAAGCCCGGGATGCCGACGTGGTACGCGGATGGGTAGGCCATCGGGCAGAGGACGTCCACGAGCGGCGCCAGCTCTTCGATGCGCTGCCCGATGCCGGTGTCGTCCGGGTTGAAGGCCGTGTAGCCGAAGACATCGATGGCCAGCGCCGCGCCCACCGGGGCCAGGGCCAGCCGGGCCTGCCGGAGGAACCGTGCGATGGCCTCCACCCGGGTCGGCTGGGTACTGGCCCGCGAGTAGCGCGCCGCTTCGAGCCTGCCGTCACTCGGGAACCGCAAGTAGTCGAACTGGATCTCGTCGAAGCCTTTGAGCGCGGCCTCCTGGGCCACCGCGATCGGATACGCCCATGCTTCCTCGTAGAAGGGATCGATCCAGGCCAGGCGCTCGTTGTCGAGCCAGGGCGCGCCCGTCGTCGCGTCGGCGACGGCCCATTCCGGCCGGTAGCGGGCCAGCACGTCGTCCTTGAACACCACGACGCGCGCCACGGTGTGGATTGCCTTCGCCTTGAGCCCGGCGAGCAGGTCATCGAAATCGCGCACCCGGACCGGCCCCATTGCGCCGGCGTCCCGGGCTAGGGGAATCCGGCTCTCGTACGGGATGAAGCCTCGGTCTCCCTTCACGTCGATGACGACGGAGTTGAGCTCCGTGCGGTCGAGCAACCCGAGCACCCGACCCCGGATGGTGCGATCACCCACTCCGTAGTAGGAGAGGTAGACGCCCTTCAACGGCGGATGACGACGGACGGAGTCCGCCTCACGCGCGCCGGCCGCTCCCGTGCCGATGAGCGCGAGCGCTCCCTGAAGCAGATCGCGGCGGGTCATCACGTCGGTCATCGATGTGCACGTCAAGTGCAAGGCTAATGCCGACCTCGGGCAGAAGGTGGGGCGACCGTGGACGTGCCGGTGGGACCTGGGCGCCCCACGCGGCTGGATCACGCGCATCGGATGAAGCGGGCCGGGCACCGATTCAAGCGGTTCCCACGATCCAGCCGGTGGCACACGCCTTGCTCCGTGATCCGAGCCGGAGGGAGCAAGCGTGAATACTACGGGACGGGTCGCGATTCTTGTCGCCGTCTCGGTCGTCGCGTGGGTGATGCCGACCTGGAGCGACGGCCAGGAGAGGAAGTACTCGGGCACGGTCCTCTCGGTGGATCGCTCCGCGGGCGTGATCGTGGTCGAAGACATGGGCCCGTGGCGGATCAAGGACGGTGCGACCCAGGTCGACCGCCGTACCATCGAGGTCGCGCCCTCGACCGAGTTCGTGAGCGTCAGGCGGGCGAGCGGGCCGGCGCCGAGCGGCTGGGTGGGAGATTTCGTCGAGAGCGTACTCCCCCCGTGGCACGTGAAGCCGGGGGACTGGGTCACGGTGATCGTGCAGGCCGGTGACAAGCGGCCGACGGCGATCCGGATCTCCGTCTGGGAACCCACCGAGGGCTGAGCGTGAAGAGACCGGCGCTGCTCGGCTTGGCGATCGTGGGGCTGCTGATTCTCGCCACGGCGGCGCCGAGCCAGGCGTCCGTTCACTGGCGGGGCGGTGTCTACATTGGAGTTGGACCGTATTGGGGAGTTGGACCGTACTGGGGAGTTGGACCGTACGGGGGAGTTGGACCGTATTGGGGCGTCGGACCGTACTGGGGCGCGCCGTACTGGGGACCGTATCCCTACTGGGGGTACCCACCTTCGTACTATTACCCGCCGAGCGTGATCATCCAGCAGCCACCGGTGTACATCGAGCAGGCGCCGCCGGTCCCCGCACCGCCTCCGGCCTACTGGTACTACTGCGTGAGCGCCGAGGCGTACTACCCGAGTGTGCCGGCCTGCCCCGAGGAGTGGGTGAAAGTTCCGCCGAGGCCATAGCCGTGCGCCCCATGTTCCTCGCCCCGCTCGTGATCGGCCGGCTGCTGACGGGATGCGCCACGACAGTCGGCGGGCCCAGCGTCATGGTCCTGCCCGGCGCCGGGAAGAGCTTCGAACAGTTCCGGACAGACGATCTCGTCTGCCGTCAGTGGGCGGCGCAGCAGACCGGGATCACGCCGGGCCAGGCCTCGGCGGCAGGTACCGTGGCGGGCGCCGCGATCGGGGCGGCCGCGGGGCTGCTGCCCTCCACTCGGCTCGCGCCACCGCCGCCTGGATCATGACGCTGCTTCCCGGCAAGCTGCCGCCCGCTCTCCTGCGGCGGCTGCTCCGGTTCCGGGGCGCTCGCGATCGGCGGGTGGTGGTGGGCCCGGCGTTCGGACTGGATGCCGCGGTCGTCGACCTCGGGCCGAAATATCTGATCCTGAAGAGCGATCCGGTCACCTTCACCACCGAGGAGGTCGGCTGGTACGCGGTGCACGTCAACGCCAACGACGTCGCGGTCATGGGAGCTCGGCCGGCGTGGTTCCAGTCCACGATCATCGTGCCGCCGCGCACCGCCGCCGCGGTGGTGACCCGGATCTTCCGGGACGTCGACCGTGCCGCTCGCGGGCTCGGCATCGCCGTCACCGGCGGCCACACC
>Ga0080064_1007491_pt1 | contig 10976 bp, 13 predicted proteins | sample Subgrocontami54m_FD_69260 | JGI IMG/M metagenome (GOLD analysis project Ga0080064, IMG submission 69260) | Subsurface groundwater microbial communities from S. Glens Falls, New York, USA - GMW46 contaminated, 5.4 m (SPADES assembly) (version 2) ... | reverse complement strand
ACGGCCGTTTGCGCAACCCCTGCTCTTCGAAGTACCGCGTTGTCTTCATCCATCAGTTAGACACCTGCACCTGGGGATTCGTCTAACGGCGGGGGGACTGGCCCCCTTCCGACCGGGGCCTGTCCCCGTCCTGGCGGCGGAGAACCGGCTACGTTTCTGTTCTAGAGTTGACGGCGGCGGAAGAGATCAGAGGGAGGGATTACGGCTTAAATTCCCGTGCTCCGTGGAGAACCGCGAGCACATGAACTTCTTGTTCATAAATCTCATAGAGCAACCGATAGCGCTTGATGAAAAGTTCGCGAACGATGGGGTCATTCAATTCAGGAACAACTCGTCCCCGTTCAGATAACGTCGTGAGGGTTTCCGCCGTTTCGAAGGCTTCTTCAAGAAAGGCAAGAGCGGATGGAAGGGACTCTCTGGCGATGTAGGCGACGATCTCGTCGAGGTCGGTCCGTGCTCCCGGAGTCCAGATTACTGTGCGCTGCCGCTCTGCCACTTGGCCCTCAGCTCGCGCTTGACCTCCTCGTGGCTGAGCTTTTTCCCCGCCGCAATCTCCCCTCGCCCGCGTTCGACCGCCTGCAAGACGTACAGGTGATATTGCAGATCGTCCAGTGTGCAGTTATCGGGAAGCTTTTTCAGCAGGTCTTGGACAGCTTGCTTGGTATTCATCGCTTATCTCCCCACAGGGCAAGGCTGGAGAGAATTGTATGCCAGCCCGGACGGCAAAGCAACGGGGACCGGCCCCCTTCCGACCAGGGCCTGCCCCGTCTCGGCGGCGGAAGAACCGGCTACGTTTCTGCTTTAGCTTTAGATTTGGTTGGGGCGGCGGAAAGGGTCGGCTAAAGTGATCTGTTATGTTTTCAACGCCCTTGCTTTAATACGCCAGCGGCCTCAGCTTTTGAGATCAGAAAATGCACAAATGCGGAGCAGGCAACGAGCATAAACTTCGCCTCATCGTAACCGACTTTCTTTTCCTCAAGGATTGCGTGACGTATTCCACCCTCATTGCTGGAATAGCCATAGAGCGCGTTAAAGCCCTTGACGAGTGCGGGGTGAAGGTCTGCCTTCTCTGCCAGCACTTTTAGCGCAGCATCAAGGCCACCGCCCTGCACACCACCAATGCACTTTGCAGCAGACTCGACTGCGCTAACCGCTTCCTTAATCGAATTGCGAAAATCTGGCTCTGGCTTCTGGCCTAGAAGTTGTAATGCAGTTATAAGGTGTGTCCGCACCCCGTCAAGTCCAGCCTTGTGAGCGCCGATCACCGCTTGCTCAATAGTGGCTACTTCCGCTTCCGATGAAATCGGGCTGAGGACACCTTGAATGAATCGAAAGCCAGAGTTCTCCCTTTGCAACACCCAGTTCACCATCGCAAATAAGTCATCGCGGTTTTCTATTGAATCAGAGAGCAGCTCGCAGTTCTCAACTACAAACTCAAGAAGATCATACACCTCGTACCAAGAAAGGGCTTTATACCTGTCGCGCGCCCATCCCCAAAATCTATCTCTCGGATACGTTGGAACTTGGTCTTTGGGCACCTTAAAGAAACCGTCGGCGAAAAGGTCTTTCTTTGATTTAGTCATCGCCGTGCTGGATGGTTCATCAACAACGTCTAGAATGAAATTCCAGATGGAGTTTCTAAGCTCATCGCGCATGTCATCAATCTGGATACTCAACGGCTTTGTGATATCCATTCTGCCAGAGAACTTCTGTTTCATCCTTGCCCCCTATAAAGCGGTTGAAGGAAGGCTAGGCCACGCCTGGGGGCCTGTCAAGCTTAGGCTGTCCTCGAAATAGGTTCTACCACGCAAGGATGATATCATGGACACAATCCGTAGGAGGGTTGCGCGATGGAGACTGATTCTGCCTCAGAAGGTCACTGTATCTCTTGCGGTTTTCTTGCCAAATTTGATCTGCACTATTCTGGCCCCCCTCCTTACATATACGAGATGCCTCCAAGAGATAGGGAAACAGGGGAAAGGTCTGGAATCCGTCTCGAAGCCGCCCGTGAGATCACCGGCTTTCCTCAATGCTATGTCAATGCCTCTGACATTTGGAAAGAGATTGGAACGGTAAGGCGAGATGGGAATATCGATGAATTCTCAGCTACACGACAAGTCCTGGACCAAGACAGACATTGCTCCAAATGGTATCCCTATACTCAAGGTTATTCTCCTCAAGAGCACTTAGAGGAAAAGAGAATGCTTCAACTAGAAAAAGATAGGAAGGAATTTGAATTTCGTATAGAGCGGGACAGGAAAAACTTTGAACTTCTACTTGAGCAACGAAACAGAAACTTTCAGATATTTCTAGCCATCGTCGTTGCGATTCTTGCAGTCGCAGAGATTATAGCATCCTTGTTGCAAGTGGTTTACCCGAATGGTTGGCCTTGGCTTCAGAAGTTACTTCATATTCAAGAGGCAATCAAATCCTGATACTCCAACTGCGCGAACTACCGACTTGCTGATTACGAATTAGCTGCAACGCTCAGGGTGAATAGAATTTTTGCGGGTGGCGCCGAGCGGGACCCTGGCGGAGCGGAAGGGCGTACAGGCGAGTCTGCGGGGCCGCGACGCCGAAACGACCTGAGCACGTCAGGGTGGCTCGGTGACAGGCCCCGCCACCTTGAAGACCCACAACGAAGAGGGCGGGATGAATCCCGCCCCTACATCGGATCGAAGACGAGCGACCACATCGGGTCGCCCCTACGAAAGAAAGAAGGGGGTCAGGCTCCACGAGGAAGGGAGCCCGACCTCTCCAGGGGAACCGGAAACGGGCCCGACACGTTTCTCCTATATCCAAATAACCTTCACCTCTTTCTCCACCGCCTTGAACTCCGGATCACCTGTATAGATTTCGAGCTTCTTCTGTTTAGCTAAAGCCGCTGCGAAGCAGTCGGCCAGGGACATCTTGTTTGATGCTTTGATCTCTCCAGCCAGTTCGGCCAAGCCCTGATCGGCCGGAACAATTTCGATGGGAAGACCTAAGAGCTTGTGGCGCACTTCGTTCCACTTGCCCGCCCCTACCTTTCGCTCCACCATGTAACGGACCTCAGCCCAGTTGGGAGCAACAATGAAGAGAGTCTTGTCGGCTTCCGCTGCCTTCTCAAGAAGCTCCGCTACCTTCTCGGACCCTTTCTCCTGGAAGAGGAAGGCCAGCACCGCATAGCTATCGAGCACCGAGCTTTTCAAGCTTGGCCTCCTCTCGTTCCTTGTCCTTGGCCCGTTCTTTCAGCAACTCATGGGTTACCGAAGTCTCGCTCTTGAGCATGCCGCACACGCTCCGGATGTATTCTTTGGTAACAGGCTGGAACAGGATTTCATTCTCGCGTTCGACAAAGCACACCTTGGTGCCCGGCTTAATCCCGTACCGCCGTCGAAGTTTTGCGGGGACAACGAGCTGTCCTTTGCTTGTAACGTAGGCTGTCTCCATAACTGGCCATCCTCCTAATATTTAGTATTTATCTTACAATAAGTCAAAAAGTAAGTCAAATATAAAAATGAGGAAAGGCAATGCAGAAAGAAAGATGGGCGGCCACACAGGGCCGCCCCTACACGGTCCGGCAACCGTTAATTTTCCGGACGGACTTCGATGCCGAGGGTTTTGATTTTGCGGTGGAGGTGGGAGCGCTCGACCTTGAGGTCGTCGGCGGTCCTGGAGACGTTCCAGCCGTGCTCGCGCAGCTTGCGCCCGATGTACTCCCGCTCGAACGCCGCCCGCGCGTCCTTGAGCGACGCATAGTCGAACGCGGACGGTACCTGCGGCGGATGGATCTCGCCGGACTGGCGCACGAGCGGCGCCACGTCCGCCCCCTGGATGTCGGCGCCGCGCGCCATGATCACCACCCGCTCCACCAAGTTCCGCAGCTCCCGCACGTTCCCTGGCCAGTCGTGCCGCGCCAGCACCGCCAGGGCCTCGGGCGTGAACTTCCGCGGACGCAGCCCCTGCTCCTCCATGTTGATCTGCATGAAATGCTCGACCAGCGCGGGAATGTCCTCCCGCCGCTCGCGCAGCGGCGGCGCGTCGATCTGCAGGACCGCCAGCCGGAAATAGAGGTCCTCGCGGAATGCGCCCTTGCGGATTTCCTCCATCAGGTTCTTGTTGGACGCCGCCAGGACCCGCACGTCCACCTTGATCGGCTTGGTGCCGCCGACCCGCTGGAACCGCTGCTCCTGCAGCACCCGCAGCACCTTGGCCTGCGTGGCGAGACTCATGTCCCCGACCTCGTCGAGAAACAGCGTCCCGCCGTCCGCCAGCTCGAACTGGCCGCGCCGCGTCGCCGACGCCCCGGTAAAGGAACCCTTCTCATGCCCGAACAACTCGCTCTCGATCAAGGTTTCGGGAATGGCCGCGCAATTGACCTCGATGAAGGGCCGGTCGGCGCGCGGGCTCTGCAGATGAATCGCGCGGGCCACCAGCTCCTTGCCGGTGCCGTTTTCGCCGGAGATCAGCACGCGGCTCGGCGCCGGCCCGGCCATCTCGATCTGATGGCGGAGTTCCTTCATCACCGAGCTGTCGCCCACCATCTTGACGCGCCCGGCGGCCCGCTCTTTGAGGGACCGGTTCTCCTGTTCCAGCCTGCGCTCGTGCAGGGCGTGGCGGACCAGGAGCGTGACTTTTTCGAGGGAGAGCGGCTTTTCGATGAAGTCGTAGGCGCCCAGCTTGATGGCCTTGACCGCCGATTCGATGGAGCCGTGGCCGGACATCATCACGACCAGGGGACGCGGGCGCATCTCCATCATGCGGCGGAGCGTCTCGATGCCGTCGAGGTCGGGCATCCAGATGTCGAGGAGCACCAGATCCGGCGCGGGATCGGTTTTGACGAGCTTGAGGGCTTCCTGGCCGTCCCTGGCCGACGAGACTTCGTAGCCCTCGTCCTGAAAAATGCCGGAGAGCGTGTCGAGAATCGCCGGCTCGTCGTCCACGATCAAAAGATGGTTGGCCATGATAATCGGTGCCGCTACGCCGGGAGCTCGATCGTGAAGATCGCCCCCTTCGGGGTATGGTTGGCCGCGCGGATCCTGCCGTTATGGTCGGAAATGATACGGTGGACGATGGCCAGCCCAAGGCCGGTGCCGGCTTTCTTCTTGGAGAAATAGGGCAGGAACAGATTCTCCTGATCCCCCGGCTGAATCCCGATGCCCTCGTCGGCCACCTCGATGACGACCCTGCCCTCCCGAGCCTCATGGCGGGTGGTCACCCACAGGCGGCCCTTGCCGTTCATCGCCTGGACGGCGTTGTCGAACAGGTTGACGAAGACGCGCTTCATCTGCTCGCGGTCCATCATGATCCAGGGCAACTGCTCGTCGAGGCCGGCGACAAACTCGATGTCCCGGTGCGCGCCCTTGTAGAGCATGATCACGTCGTTGAGCGCGTCGTGGAGCGACTGGCGCTCCATGACCGACACCGGCATCCGCGCGAACTTCGAGAACTCGTCCACCATCCGCTTGAGGGCGCTCACTTCCTTGACGATCGTCCCCGTGGCCTGATCGACGATGTCGTTGAAGTCCGGCGCCCCTTCGAAAAACTTCTTCCGCAGGCGCTCGGCGGAGAGCTGGATCGGCGTCAGCGGGTTCTTGATCTCGTGCGCGATGCGCTGCGCCACCTCCTGCCAGGCCGCGGCCTTCTGCGCCTTGATGAGGGCCGACAGGTCCTCAAAGACCACCACCACGCCCAGGCTCTGCCTCTTGTCGTCCCGCAGCCTCGACCCGTTCAGCCCCAGCACCAGCACGCTCCCGCCCACCTCCGCCTGCCCCTCCCAGATCAGCGACTCCCGCTCCCCCGCGCCGATCCGCTCGACAAGGTCCGTGAACATGACCAGCCCCAGCGGCTTGAAGACGTCGCTCAGGAGCCGGCCGCGAATCTCGTCGCCCTTCATCCCCAGGATGCGCTCAGCCGCGCGGTTGAAGGTCGTGATCCGTCCGCCGGCGTCCACCGAGACCACGCCGCTTCCGACGTTGTCCAGGACCGTTTCCGTGTACGCGCGCCGCCGCTCCAGCTCGATGTTGGACCCCTGGAGGGACGTATTGGCCTGTTCCAGGTCCGCCTTGCCGGCCTGAAGATCCTCGGTCATGCGGTTGAAAGACTCCACCAGCACGCCGATCTCGTCGTTGGCCCTGGCCGTGATTCTGAAGTTGAGATCGCCCGCGGCCACGGCCTTGGTGCCTTCCGCCAGCCGCTGGATCGGCACGGTGATCCCCTTGGCGATCTGAAAACCGAACCACGTTCCGGACATGATGATCACCAGCGCGATCCCCATCACCAGCGCGATGTATTGCGCCTTGATGGGGTCCTTGAACAGCATGGCCTCCTTGAAGTTTTTGTACGACCGGGTGACCCCGTCCATCTTGGCCACCAGCGCCTCCGGCAGGTACGTGTCCACCACGACGACCCCGGCCACCTGCGCCGGGTCCGACGCCGAGGGGATGGTCACCGCGGCCCGGATCAGGTCGCCGGTGTGGATGGACTGAAAGGACTTCACCTCGCCGGCGGCCAGGGCGTTCTCCACCAGCCGGTTCTCCGGCGCATCCAGCACGGCGAGCGAAATCTTGGGATCCACCGACCGGGTCAGGATCTGCTTCGCCGCCGAGTAGACTTCAACGCCGCCGACGCCGTATTCCATGCGCTTGCGCTGCATGGCCACCACCAGCGTCTCCTGGTGCTCCGGCGTCAGCAATTCATCGGCGTAAATCTCGCGGCTGATCGCGCGTGCTGAATTGAGCGCCACCACCTCGTGGCCGCGGCGATGCGCCTGCGCCACATCCTGCGAATCCTTCAGCGCGTGCTCCACTTCCTGCCCGAACCAGTTGTCGATGCTCTGGGACAGCAAGCCGCTCGCCAGGCCGACGAGCAGGAGCGACGGAATCAGGGTAAAGCCTACGAACGCGGCGATGAGCTTGGTCCGGAGCCCCGATCCGAGCAGCCGCTGGCGCCGCTCGAAGTAGGCCTTGACCAGGTTGCGGGACAGCAGCAGAACCAGGACCACCAGGAGAATGACGTCCACGTTCAGAAGCGCCAGGACCAGGATGTTGCTGGGCACGAACGGCGTGGGCTGGGTCTGGTCGTAGTAGTGCAGGGTCAGGAAGACCATCGGGACCAGGAAGGCAAGCACAATCAGGACGGGGCGGAAATGTGAAACCGGACGGTCGGCCTCCGTCGTGGGAGGCGTTGTCGGCGCGCGATTTGTGTTCACGGCGGACACCTTACCCGTCGGTCTTGCGGGCATCAATGAGACTGCGCAGCCATGCGGACTGGAATTCGGCGTAGGTGCCTCCCGTCACATCCCGGATCGCCGCCGCGAAGTCCCTCATCTCCCCCAGGCGCATCAGCAGCGTGCGCACGGCCGCCTCGCCGTGGCGGGCCAGCAGATAGCGCACGGCCACCTCGCTTTCCGCATAGGCGAGCGGAACCTGCGTGACAGGCAGGGTCAGAAACGAGCCGTGCAGTTCAGGGAGCGGGATCAGCGGGCCGGCTTTCCTCATGACCTCGCGCGACTCTTCCATGGCCCGGTTCTCGGACGCGATCGCCAACCCCTCGCTGAGCCACGTCGGGACGTTGCCCCCGGTCCGTGCGTGGACGAGCGCGTGCGTGTACTCGTGCCGGAGGGTTTTGTCCAGACTCTCTTCGTGCACCGCCGCCCATGAGACCGCCAGCCTGATCTGCCCGTCGAACAGCCCCTGGGCCCAGTGCGGGACGGACGCATGCGCCGGAAATTCCCCGTCCGTGTAAAGCATGACCGGTACTCTGCTTCCTGGAAACGCCCCAAGCTGCCGTCCGACATCGCGATAGGCGGATTCCAACCGCTCAAGGAGCGCCCACACGAGGGCCGGATCTTCCCGCCCTTCAAACCGCACCGTGAAATGACGACTTTCATATTTTCGAAACTGCAGGGCCGGATCGGCGCCTGCGGCCGTCACCGTGACGCCAAGCACGACGGTCAGGAGGATCAAGCAACGCCGCTTGCCCATCGCGCTAGACTTTCGGAGCTTTGGCTTTCTCGACGAACTTGATGCGGAGGGTGTACAGCATTTCTTCAAGCAGGGTCTCTTCCTCGCCCGTGAGATTGCCTTTGGTCTTGGCCTCCAGCATCGTCAGGATGTCGATGACTTCCTGCGCGTGTGAGAGATTGGGGGTCTGATCGCCCGCGCCCTGGCCGATAGGCTCCCCAAGGTACATCAGGGCCGAAGTTGCCATTGAATAGATGAACGACAGAAAATTAACAGGCGGGGCTGGTTGCCCTTTGGGCGGCTCGGCTTGCGGGGGCGGCGTCTTTTCTTCTGACTCGGCTCCGGCTCCCCGACGATCCCGAATAATAAAGCCTTTTTCTTCTTCGGCCATACCCTCGCTCTCCCAGGTCCCTTCAAAATAACACACCAGGGCAGGGCAGAGCAATTTCGGCGCAGATGGGGCTATTCAGCGGATGTCCTGGAAGAAGGCGTGCGGGAGGACCGGCAGACGGAATTCGACGCAGAGAATGATGAGCAGGACGCGAGCCAGGCTGCGCCAGACGCCCATCTTGACGAACTTCCGCGAGTCGGTCAGGACCGGCGGCGCGAGAAGGACCGGTGTCGTGACCTGGACCAGCTTCTCGCAGAAGGCCACATCCTCCAGAATCGGCTGATCGGGGAAGCCTCCGAGACTCTCGAACAACTCCCTTCGCGCGAACATGGCCTGGTCCCCGTAAATGATTCTTGTGCGCCGGCACCGGAAGTTGTCGAGGCAGGACACCAGTCTTAATCGCCAGTCGCCGCCGGAAAACCGGTGCAGAAAGCCTCCGGCCTGGATCGTCGGGTCCGGCTCCATCGCGTTGAGCCGTGCAAGGGCACCTTCGGGCAAGCAGGTATCGGCGTGCAGGAACAGGAGCCACTCGCCCTTGGCTTCCCTCGCCCCGGCATTCATTTGAGAAGCGCGCCCCCGGGGAGCGCTCAGCAAGCGGACCTTCGGTTGGGCCCGTACGATCTCGCAGGTTCGATCGCCGCTCCCGCCGTCCACGACGATCACTTCGTAGTCCCCGCGCTGCCTGAGCAGTTGGCAGAGGGTCTCCGGCAGGGCTTTTTCTTCGTTAAGGGCCGGGATGATGACGGAGATCATTGGTTAAGCCAGGGCGGCAAGGCGCTCCTCGCATCCTTTATGTACGCATCTGCGTCCTCGTCGATGGACGCGAAGAGATCTCCCAGCGCCATGACCATCTCGTCGGCCACGGCCAGGTATTCCTGAGCGCGTCCCCTTAGCGCCTCGGGGGCAGCCTGGCCGGCCTCGATGGCTCTTTCCAGCGCACGGCGGCCGAAGGCGTGATGCGTCTCTTCCTGATGCAACAAGATACGGCGCAGGTGGCCGAACCCCGCCCGCCGCTTGACGAGCCCGACCTCCAGCCGCTTGAGGATCGCTTCGCCCAGCCCTTCCAGAATGATCTGCTCGGCCAGAAGCGTCTCGGCGAAACGCCTCCCTTCGATCGCCTCCTCGATGAGCGCGCGATAGCGCTCCAGCGGAGGAAGAACGGGACATTCTCCCAGATGGCGCGGCGCCAGCCATGCGACGGTGCCGTGAAATACGGCGGCATGCAGCGCCTCCTGACGGGCCTGCCCCGCGAGAAAGCGCCGCGCGCCGGCGTCAGGTGCCAGCGCGGCCTGCGCGCGGGCGCAATCGTGCGCCAGCCGCTCGCCGTGCTCCAGGAACTGCAGGAGCCGGGCCAGAGGGACCAGTTCGTCAGGATGGACCAGCATAGGGAATCCCGTTCAGGCTCCAGTCGTACTCCAGGAATTCGACCCGGTACGGCTCACTCTCCAGCTCCCGCGCCAATTGGGGATCGGCCACGTAGCGCTTCACGTAGTTCAGGAGCGACCCAGAATGGGCCGTGAAGTCGTCCTCGAACCACCTGAAGATCATGGACAGGTAGGCAATCTTGCGCTCGCGGTCGAAGCGGTTGCGGGTAGGGTCGTTGATGTACTCCCGCGCGCTTAATTCAAGCTGCTCTTCCAGGCGGTCCGCGCCGTAGGCCCAGGGCTGTAGCTTGGGGCAGGACACCGAGGCGCAAACGATCGCGAAGTGAATGCGCGGCTCCCGGAAATCCGGGATCAGGAGCTTCTGCTCCAAATCATAGAGATTGATCGTGGCTCCACCGACGCGATGCTCTTTCGCGATGAAGTACCGATACTGGCCAAACTTCGTGCGCGGAGAATACCCATCCAGGATGCCCTTGATGGCGAATGCGTTGTAGGCGTTGATCCAGAAGGCGAGGCGTTCCTGGTGCGCGAGCAGGGTGTAGGGGTCAACCCGATCCAGCAGGCGAAGATAGGCCGGGAACCGGGGATCGGCGGCGATGGCCGGATAGCGCACTACCCCGTCGGCCACGTGCGTGTGGAGCACCTCGTCGAAGGCCGCGTGGGAGAAGTCCTGGGGCGCGATGGGCTGCGCGGGGGCGAACGACCTCGGCACCGTCGAACAGCCGGCGAGAAAAATCAACGCTGTCAGAGCAAGCGCCCGCAAGACACACCCTAGCGTTCGGCCAGCAGAGTTTGAATCTGCTGTTCGGTCTGGGCGTAGCCGCCTTCGCCGAAGCGGGCGTAGCGGATGATGCCCTGCTTGTCAATCAGGTAGAACGCCGGCCAGTAGCGGTTGCCGTATAGGTTCCAGGTCGTGAAGTCGTTGTCGATCGGAACTGCGTACCGAATGTCGTTCTTACGAATGTGCTGCTTGACGTTCTCGAGGTCGCGCTCATAGTCGAACTCCGGCGAATGCACGCCGATGACAACGAGGCCCTGGCTCGAATATTTCTTGTGCCAGTCCTTCACGTAGGACTCGACGTTGCGGCAGTTGTAGCACCCGAACGTCCAGAACTCGACGAGCACGACCTTGCCCCGCAAATCGGCCATGCGCTTGGGCTCGGAGTTGAGCCAGACCGGATTGGCGATCTCGGGAGCGGGCATGCCGATCCCCCCATGGGCCGGGAACCCAAAGAGCGCAACGGCACCCAGGGC
>Ga0080064_1007489_pt1 | contig 10978 bp, 10 predicted proteins | sample Subgrocontami54m_FD_69260 | JGI IMG/M metagenome (GOLD analysis project Ga0080064, IMG submission 69260) | Subsurface groundwater microbial communities from S. Glens Falls, New York, USA - GMW46 contaminated, 5.4 m (SPADES assembly) (version 2) ... | reverse complement strand
CCTTCTATTTGATCATCGGGCTCCGCGCGAAGCTCCGGGAGGCCGGTTGGTTCTCCGGGAAGGAGGACCCGGATATCCGCCGCTACTTGGACATCGTGGCCCTTGGCACGATCGCGGACATGGTGCCTTTGCGGGGAGTGAACCGCGTGCTGACCCGCCGCGGGCTCGTGGAGCTGGCCGATTCCAAGCGGCCGGGTGTGCGGGCGCTGAAAGAGGTGGCGGGGATTCCCGAGGGTAAGGTGAGCGCGGGACAAGTGGGGTTCCAACTGGGTCCCCGGATCAACGCCGCCGGAAGGATCGATGCCGGAATCAAGGTAGTCGAGATGCTCACCACGGAGTCCGCCGATTCGGCGCTTCGAATCGCCCGGGAATTGGACGAACACAACCGGGAGCGGCGTGCCCTGGAGACCCAGGTGCTCCAGGAGGCGTTGGAGGAGGTGGAGGCAACGGCGCCGTCCGGGGAGCGATACTCCGTCGTTGTTGCGCGGGAGGGGTGGCATCCGGGGGTGCTGGGGATCGTCGCGTCCCGGATCGTGGAGCGGTTCCATCGTCCTACCGTCGTCGTGGGCTTTCATGACGGAATGGGAAAGGGCTCCGGGCGGAGCATTCGCGGCTTTCATATGGTGGAGGGACTCCGCCGCTGCGCGGACTACCTGGAAAAGTTCGGCGGCCACGAATACGCGGGAGGGTTGAGCCTCTCGCAGGAAAAATTTTCTCTCTTTGCCGAGCGCCTGGAAGCCGTTGCCCAAGCCTGTTTGACCCCGGAGGATCTGGTTCCGTTTCTCGAAGTCGATGCCCCATTGGATTTTTCCGCCATTGGACTTCCGTTGACCCGGGAACTGGAAACGCTCCGCCCTTTCGGGGTCGGTAATCCCGAGCCGCTCTTTGTGACGGAGGCCGTGGAGCTTTCAGAGCAAAGACCGTTTGCGGGCGGCTGCCGTTTTCGGCTGCGGCAGGGCGACCGCTCGCTCAGCGCCGTGGCTTTTGGCGCAGCCGAAGGGTTTGAGCGGGAGACGGGGGGGAGGATCGATATCGTTTACCGCCTGGCTGAAAACGAATGGAACGGTAATACCACCGTGGAGCTTCGCCTGGTCGACGCGCGCCCGTCGGGAAAGACGTAGGCAACCTGCTCTATCGCCAGCCGGGAAGCTCTTTCCGGCCCGATCCAATACGGTTTTGGACCAACAGCACACAGTGGATCGTCCTTCAAGATCTCCCCGGCTGGCGGTCGGAAGACTGGTCTCCGAGGAGCTTCAAGTGCCCGAGCCGATGCAACGGCCTGTCACTCATTTGACTTTGGGTGTCTAATCCTTTACAAAAAGTGGAAGGAAAATTTGCCGATGTATGCAGTTATAAAAACTGGTGGGAAGCAATACCGGGTATCCCAGGGTGATGTTGTGCAGGTGGAAAAGGTGGCCGGTGAGGTCGGGGATCGGGTGACCTTGAGCGAGGTCCTTCTGATTGGGGGAAACGGGGAATCCAGGATTGGGACACCCACCGTGGCAGACGCCAGGGTCACGGCAGAGATTACGAATCAGGGCCCGGGACGGAAAATCATCGTCTTCAAGAAAAAGCGGCGCAAGGGCTACAGCCGGAAGCAAGGCCATCGCCAGAAGCTGACGACGCTGAAAATCTTGGCCATTGAAGCGTAGCGGGAGGAAAGAACAGTATGGCTCATAAAAAGGCCGGAGGAAGTTCACGGAACGGAAGAGACAGCCAGGGTCAAAGACGAGGGGTCAAGGTTTTTGGCGGGGAAACCGTCCGCGCGGGCAATATCCTGGTGCGCCAGCTCGGGACGCGCATTCACCCGGGAAAAAACGTCGGGATGGGACGAGATTACACCATCTTCGCCAAAATCGACGGCACCGTCCAGTATGCGCGCTTGGGCAGGGAGAGGAAACAGGTCAGCGTGGTTCCCCTTTAGTCTCAGCGCTCTTACTGGAAGAAGCCCCGTAAGGGGCTTTTTTTTTGTCTGCGAAAAGGCGATGATGGGTTGACTCCCTATGAAATTTATCGATGAGGTCAAAATCAAGGTCAAGGCCGGCGACGGGGGGCGCGGCTGCGTCAGCTTCCGCCGGGAGAAAAATGTCCCCAGGGGCGGGCCGAATGGCGGGGACGGCGGAAACGGGGGAGACGTCGTGATGGTAGCGAACCCGCAGTTTACGACTCTCTTAGACCTCCGTTACCAGAAGCATTACGACGCCAAGAGGGGCGAGCATGGCCGCGGCAAGGACCAGTACGGGAAGGGGGGCGACGACCGGGTCGTGCCGGTGCCGGTGGGGACGCTGGTCCGCGACACTGCGACCGGCGACCTCTTGGCGGATCTTCAGACCGCAGGGCAGAGGGTGATCGTCGCCGCCGGGGGAAGGGGCGGAAAGGGGAATGCCCATTTTGTTTCTGCCACTCACCAAGGTCCCCGTTTCGCTCAACCCGGCCTCCCCGGCGAGGAGAAAGAGCTCTATGTGGAGCTGCGTCTCCTGGCCGACGTGGGAATCATCGGTCTTCCCAATGCGGGCAAGTCCACCCTGATCTCGGTGATCTCCGCCGCGCGGCCGAAAATTGCCGATTATCCTTTTACCACTTTGGTCCCTAATTTAGGCGTGGTCCAGTATGGCGAAGGAAAGAGTTGGGTGGTGGCGGATATCCCCGGTCTCATCGAAGGGGCCCATCGGGGCGAAGGGCTTGGGCATAGATTTTTAAAACATGTGAGTCGAACCCGCCTGTTGCTCCACCTGCTGGACGCCTCTCGGATCCGGGAGGAGGAGCCTCTGGAAGACTGGTTCGCGATCAACCGGGAACTCGGGCTCTTCGATCCGGCGCTGGCGGAGAAACCCCAGATCGTGGTGGCGAACAAGATCGATCTACCGGATGCCCGGGCCAGGATTCCGCTTCTGGAGGGTCTGTTCCGAGAGCGTTCACTCGACTTCTGCGCCGTCTCCGCGGCCACGGGAGAAGGCGTTCAGAAACTCAAGCATCTCATGAACTTGAAGCTCGAACAGGCGAAGGCGAGCGAAGATGGCGACCGTGCTGCAGCGGGATTTTAAAAAGGGCTATTGGCCCCAGGTACGGCGCGTCGTCGTGAAGATCGGGAGCCAGGTTCTCTCTTCGCACGATGGCATCGAGGAGGCGAGGATCAAGGGACTGGCGCGCGACCTCGCTCTCCTGCATGACCAAGGTAAGGAGCTGGTGGTCGTCAGCTCCGGGGCCGTGGCCGCGGGTATGACCCGGCTCCAGAATCACGAGAAGCCCAAGACGATTCCACAAAAGCAGGCGTTCGCGGCCGTCGGCCAGATCAAGTTGATGGCCGTTTATGAGAAATATTTTTCCCGATTTCAAAAGGTCGTGGCCCAGGTGCTCTTGACCCACGAGGATATCGCCGACCGGCGCCGCTACCTGAACGCCAAGCACACTTTTCAGACCTTGTTGGAGCTTTCCATCATCCCGATCGTCAACGAAAACGACACGGTGGCGGTGGACGAGATGAAGTTTGGAGACAACGACCAGCTCTCCTCCCTGGTGGCCACTCTGCTTAAGGCCGACCTTCTCGTTATTCTCAGTGACGTGAATGGGGTCTATGACCGGGACCCCCGTACCCACAAAGAGGCCCAATTGATTCCGGTCGTGACCCGGATCGAAGAGATCCAGGAAAAGCTCGGCGGCGGCGGCCTCAGCCCTCATGGAACCGGTGGGATCTCTTCCAAGCTCAGCGCCGCCCAGAAGGCTGCCGCGGGTGGAATCCCTACCATCATCGTAAACGGGCTCGAGAGCGGCATCCTCTCCCGGGTCTTCGACCCCGAAGATGAGGTAGGCACGCTCGTGGTTCCCGGAGAAAACCCCTTGGCCCATCGCAAGCATTGGATCGCCTATAACTTGAAGCCGGTCGGAGAGATCGTGGTGGATCCGGGGGCCCGCGACGCCGTGGTCCAGAAGGGGAAGAGTCTCCTGGCCGCAGGACTGAAGGAGATTCGCGGCTCCTTTAAAGAGGGAGATTGCGTGCGTTGCCTGGATGCCCAGGGGCGGGAGTTCGCCCGCGGCCTCGTCAACTACAGCGCCCGGGAGTTGAACCAGATCAAGGGACTCCATTCGAGCAAGATCGAGCGGGTCCTCGGTCACAAGGCCTATGACGAAGTGATTCATCGGGATGACTTGGTGCTGGTATAGTGAAAAGCCAGAATTCCGTGATCGTGCTCGTTTCTCGTGCTCGTGGGGAGGAGAGAGGGGACGAACACGAGCCACGAACACGAATAACGATCTCGACGCATCGGCCCTTCGAGATACCCCCAGTCCGGCGGTTTTGAAGAGAAGGAGATTAGGGATGGCATTGAAAGATGAAGCTCTCATGTTGGGCAAGAAGGCCAAAGAGGCGGCGCGCGGCCTCGGTCAACTCTCCTCCGAACAAAAAAATCGCGCCTTGCGCCGCATGGCGGAATTGCTGGAGACGCGGGGCGAGAAAATTTTGGGTGAGAACGCGCGGGATCTGGAGCAAGCCCGCCAGGCCGGCCTCTCCGAGGCCCTGCTGGACCGCATCGCCCTCAATCCCAAACGCCTTCAAGGGATAGCGACGGGGCTGAGAGAAATCGCCCTCTTGCCGGACCCGGTGCGGGAGATCGTCAAAATGTGGCGCCGCCCGAACGGCCTTCAGGTGGGAAGGATGCGCATCCCGCTCGGGGTGATTCTTATCATCTATGAGGCGCGCCCGAATGTCACCGCGGATGCCGCCGCCCTCTGCTTGAAGTCGGGCAATGCCGTTATCCTGAGGGGTGGGAGCGAGGCCCATCTCTCCAGCCGCGCCATCGGCGCGGTTCTCGGCGAGGCCCTGGCCGAAGTCGGGATTCCCGGAGAGGCGGTGCAGGTGGTGGAGTCGAAGGATCGAGGTCTCGTTCACGAGCTCCTTCAACTCGAGGATTACATCGATCTCGTGATTCCGAGGGGCGGCGAAGAGTTGATCCGCGCCGTCTCGGCGAATTCCCGAGTCCCGGTGGTGAAGCATTACAAAGGGGTCTGTCACGTCTACGTGGACAACGATGCCTCGCCCGAGATGGCGGCGAAGATCTGCATGAACGCCAAGGTCCAGCGGCCCGCGGTCTGCAATGCGATGGAGACGCTCTTGGTCCATGAAAAGATCGCGCCGGCGTTCCTTCCTTCCATGATCGCTCAGCTTCGCGCAGCGGGGGTGGAGATCCGAGGCTGCGAGCGGACGCGGGCCCTGGCGACCGGCGTAGCGCCGGCGACCGAAAAGGACTGGACCACGGAGTATCTGGATCTCATCCTCTCGGTCCGCGTGGTGAAGGACATGGACGCGGCCATCGATCATATCGAGCGCTACGGGTCGCAGCACACGGAGACGATCGTGACCTCCAACTATGAGAAGGCCAGGGCCTTTGTGGATCGTGTTCAGTCGTCGGCGGTCCTGGTCAATGCCTCCACCCGCTTCAATGACGGCGGAGAGCTGGGTTTGGGGGCGGAGATCGGCATCAGCACCAGCAAGATCCACGCGTTTGGGCCGATGGGTTTGGAAGAGTTGACGACGACGAAGTTTGTGGTATTTGGCGACGGGCAGATCCGGGAATGATTCGGCCGCTGAAAAAGGCACAACCGCCGGCCTGAAAGTCTCTCTCCGGTCCGATGCAATACGCGCCTACTACGCTCAAAGGAAGAAACGCTTGATACACCTCGATCGATGCATCGGCCCTTCGAGATACCTCCAGGCCGGCGGTTGGAGTCGTCGCGTTCGATCCTTGTGCTTTGATTCTGAGACTCTATGAAGATCGGCCTCTTCGGCGGGACTTTCGACCCGGTCCACTGGGGCCATCTTCGCAGCGCCGAAGAGGTGCGCGAGGCCTTTTCCCTGGATCGCGTCGTTTTCATCCCGGCCGCGAATCCGCCCCATCGCCAGCGGAACCCCGCGACGCCGGCAGTCCATCGAGCCGCGATGGCGCGCTTGGCGATCGCGAAAAATCCCCGCTTCGCGCTCTCCACGGTGGAGTTGACGCGTCCGGGCAAATCTTATTCCGTCGACACGATCCGGTATTTCAAGGAGAGGGGCGGCCCGAGGGATTCCCTCTATTGGATCCTGGGGCTGGATGCCTTCCGCGAGATCGGTTCGTGGAAAAATTTTCAAGAAATTTTTCCCCTCTGCCACCTCGTGGTCACCTCGCGTCCCGATTGCGAAGAGCCGATGTCGCTTCGGGGAATGCCCGTTGCGGTGCGGAAACTGTTTTGTTATGATTTTCATAAGCAAATGTACCGCCATGCAAGTGGCACCACTCTCTCATTCATCAAGATCACCGGGTTGGCCATCTCGGCCTCGGATATCCGAAACCGCCTACAAAAAGGAAAGTCTGTTCGCTATCTGGTTCCTCTAGAAGTGGAGAGCTATATCAGACAGAGACGTCTCTATCGGGACGGGCAGGGGGAGCGGTAACGGGGTTGGCGGCGATAGATTCCTGGGAGAAGGCCCTTCTCTTAAGCCGCTTTGCGCTGGAGAAAAAAGCCTACGATCTGATCCTCTTGGAAGTGCGGGAAGTCACTTCCATGGCCGATTATTTTATCATTTGCACCGGCCGTTCCGACCGCCAGGTTCAGAGCATCGCGCAAGGGATTCAAGAGAACTTGAAGCAGAAAGGTATCTCGCCTCTGTCGGTCGAAGGCATGAGCCGGGGCCAATGGGCGCTGATGGATTTTGACGACGTCATCGTGCACATCTTTTATTCGCCGATCCGAGAGTTTTATGATCTTGAAGGGCTCTGGTCCCATGCTTCTCGAGTCGAGCTGCCTGAACCGTATTCGACCCTGGTTCGGGAATATCGCCTGGGCAACGAGTAGCAGACCGCTGAAAAAGGCCTGTCTTTTTCGGTGATCGAACTCTTATCAAAAAAAGGAAACACGCCTCCCTTGCGAGATCCACGATCTCTGGTCCTGATTATCATCGACGGTTGGGGCGTCAATTCGCGTAAAGAGGGCAACGCGATCGCCCAGGCCGCGATCCCCCATTTCGATTCCTTTCTCCAGCGGTACCCTTCTACCACGATTTCGATCTCCGGCCTGGACGTCGGGCTGCCGGAAGGGCAGATGGGAAATTCCGAGGTCGGCCACATGCACCTCGGCGCCGGCCGCGTGATCTATCAGGACCTCACGCTCATTCACCGCGCCATCGAGGACGGAGGTTTTTTTTCCAACCCGGTTCTCCGGGATACCCTCGCCCAGGCCAAACGGTCCGGCCGCCTCCATCTCATGGGCCTTTTGGGAAACGGGGGAGTTCATAGCCACCAGCGCCATATGGAGGCCCTGGTGGAGGCGGCGCGCCGGGAAAAAGTCGAATCGATTTTTCTCCATCTCTTCCTGGACGGCCGGGACACTCCACCGGCGAGCGCCGAACGGTTTTTAAAGGAGCTGGAAGAAAAAATCAGGCCGGCCCCGCAGGTCCGGATCGCAACCGTGAGCGGCCGGTACTACGCCATGGACCGGGACAAGAGGTGGGATAGAACGGAGAAGGCCTACCTGGCCCTCACTGAACGAGCCGGAGTCTTCGCGCCCTCTCCTTTGGAAGCGATTCGCAAGAGTTATCAAGACGGAGTCACGGACGAGTTCGTCCTTCCCACGATGATCCAGCCGTGCTTTCCCGATGGAATGATCCGGGATAGGGACGTCGTGATCTTCTTCAACTTCCGCGCGGACCGGGCGCGCCAGCTCACCCGCGCCTTTACCGAAGAGAAGTTTACGGAGTTTGCCCGCCGGCGCCGCATCGCCCTTTCCGCTTTCGTGACCATGACCGAATACGACAAGAGCTTCAAACTTTCCGCTCTCTTTCCGTCCAGGGAGCTCAAGAATATCCTCGGCGAGATCGCCAGCCGCGAAGAGATTCACCAGCTTCGCATCGCGGAAACGGAAAAGTACGCCCACGTGACTTACTTTTTTAACGGCGGGCAGGAGAAGAAATTTCCCCTGGAGGATCGCATCCTCATCCCCTCCGCCAAGGAGGTCCCCACTTATGACTTGAAGCCGGAGATGAGCGCCCGGGAAATCACCGCCGCCCTGGTCCCCGAGCTCGAAAACGAGCGTTATCGTCTCGTGATTCTCAACTACGCCAATCCGGATATGGTCGGCCACACCGGGAACTTTCAGGCCACGGTCAAGGCGTGCGAGGTGACGGACGAATGCATCGGCCGCGTGGTGGAGGCGACGCTCAAGAAAAAAGGGCGGGTGATCATCACCGGGGATCACGGCAACGCCGAGCAGATGATCGACTACCGAACCGGCGAGACCCATACCGCCCATACCACGAACCCCGTCCCTCTCATCCTGGTGGACGATGAGTGGAAAGGGGCCAGGCTCCGCTCGGGAACGGCCATCGATGTGGCGCCGACGATCCTGAGGCTCTTCGGCATTTCCCAGCCTCGGGAGATGACCGGCCGCTCCTTGCTCGTAGAATGATTCGCTGGGACTGGGCCCTGGATTGGCTCTATCCTCCCCGCTGCCGTTTTTGCGGGGACGGAATCGCTGGCCGGGACGAGGACTGTTTTTGCGACGCCTGCAGGCAAAAAGTCCGGTTGGTCTCTCATCCCCTTTGCCCCACCTGCGGCCGCCCCTATCTGGACGTAGGAGGCGATGACCACTCTTGCGGCGCCTGTCTTACCCGGACCCCGCGTTTCGTCCGGGCGCGCGCCTGGGCCTGCTATTCCACCGACACCGCTCAGCCGCACCCACTCCGCGAAGTTCTCCAGCGATTCAAGTACGGGCGGAAGATATCGTTGGGGAAGCCGCTGGGCCGGCTTCTGGCCAAGGGATGCGCAGGGTGCTTTGACGGGATCCATTTCGATGCGATGATCCCCGTGCCCCTTCATCCGAAGAGGCTCCGCTGGCGGGGCTTCAACCAGGCGGTAATCCTGGCGCGGGAAGTGGGCCGGCAGTGGCAAGTTCCCGTGGATCCGTTCGTCCTCATTCGCTCGCGCGAGACCTCGCTCCAGACCGAGCTTGCGGAAGAGGAGAGGAGAAAAAACGTGCGGAGCGCTTTTGCCGTCAATCTGGAAAAGCCCATCCGCGGGAAAATTTTTTTGCTCGTCGACGACGTTTATACCTCCGGGGCCACCGTAAACGAGTGCAGCCGCGCGCTCCTTCATGCCGGGGCCAAAGAGGTCTATGTTCTCACGCTGGCCAGAACGGTCGGGTGAAGTAAGAGGAATCTTATGTCCACGGACGATCAAAAAAGATGGGACGAGAAACACGGCCTGGAGACGCCCGCATCATTCCTGCGCGAGATCCTGGATCTCCCCTCGTGGCGGATTCAGCCGGGAAAGGCCCTCGATATCGCCGCGGGGAAAGGGCGAAACGCGATCTTTCTGGCGCAGAAGGGTTTTGACGTCGAAGCCGTGGATATTTCCGAAGTCGCCTTAGAGGAAGGAAGGACGCGCGCCGGAAAATTGGGCGTGTCGGTGAACTTCCGGCAGGCGGATCTGGAGAGAATCGAGCTTCCCGAGAGCAATTACGACATCATCGTTAATATCAATTATCTCCAGCGCTCCTTGGTTCCCCAAATAAAAAAGAGCCTCAAGCTCGGTGGTCATGTCGTCTTCGACACCTATCTGATCGACCAGCAAATCCTGGGTCATCCGCGCAATCCCGCTTATCTCCTGGGCCACAACGAGCTCCTGGAACTTTTCCGCGACTTCCGCGTCCTCTATTACCGTGAGGGAAAGTTCGCGGAGGAGGGAAAAGAGTCCTACCGCGCGAGCCTGTTCGCGCAGAAGACACGCTGATTCCTCGTCCCCGGTCGCGAAGTTTTGGCCAAAACTATTATCTCTAGTCCGTCAAGTCATAATTTTCTAGCAAACGCCCAATAAAATTCGTATGATGTGCCGAATCAGCCGGGGATTCGGATGCTTAAAAAATATCTAACCGCGATTTTTAAGACGGCACAGAAAGGAGATGCAACCGAGCCGAGCTATTATCCGGCCCTTAAGGATTTATTTGAAGCCTTCGCTGAGTCATCAGGCAAGACCAAGGTTCAAGTAACAGCTCTCCCAAAAAAGACGGAAGCCGGTAATCCCGATTTCCGCGTCTGGGACGGCAAACAGCACATCGTTGGCTATATTGAAGCCAAGGCTCCTACGGTGGAAAATCTTGAAGTTGTCGAAACCTCGGCACAGCTCAAGCGTTACCTCCACACTTTCCCCAATGTCATCTTAACAAATTTTTTCCAGTTCAGACTCTATCGGAATGGAGAGCACATAGAGACCGTCCAAATTGCCCGACCGTTTACTCTCTACAAACTGAAGTCGATTCCTGAGATAGAGAAGGAGAAAGAATTTCTGGACCTGATGGAGAAGTTCTTTGCCTTCTCTCTCCCTAAAACATACTCCGCGAAGTCCCTGGCGGTGGAACTCGCGAAGCGAACCCGTTTTCTAAAAGACCAGATCCTCATCGAACTGGAAAAAGAGGAGGCGGAGAAAAGGTCTGGTTTTATATCGGGGTTTTACGAAGCGTTCCAGAAGTTTCTTATAGGGAGCCTCACCAAGGACGCTTTTGCCGACCTTTACGCCCAGACCATCACCTATGGTCTCTTCGCGGCCCGCACCAGAGCAAAAGATAGCTTCAACCGAAAGCTAGCTTATGATCTTATCCCCCACACCATCGGTATACTGCGGGAGGTGTTCCATTTCATATCCCTCGGCGAACTGCCTCCGCAGATGGAGTGGATCGTAGATGACCTAGCGGAAGTTCTGGCTATAGCGGATATAGAGAAAATTCTTAAAGACAGAAGTGGCCGTGATCCGATCGTTCATTTCTATGAGCCCTTTCTGGCTGAGTATGATCCTAAAGAGAGGGAGCGCAGAGGCGTTTATTACACCCCAGAGCCAATAGTTGGCTACATTGTCCGGTCTCTCCATCGAATTCTTAAAGATGTATTCGGCAAGGCTGATGGTTTTGCATCAACCTCAGTGCGTGTGCTGGACCCGGCAGCGGGAACTTGCACATTTCC
>Ga0080064_1007487_pt1 | contig 10980 bp, 9 predicted proteins | sample Subgrocontami54m_FD_69260 | JGI IMG/M metagenome (GOLD analysis project Ga0080064, IMG submission 69260) | Subsurface groundwater microbial communities from S. Glens Falls, New York, USA - GMW46 contaminated, 5.4 m (SPADES assembly) (version 2) ... | reverse complement strand
TGGGGGCGTCGGCCTCGATCGCCACCAGGTCCGACAGGTTGAAGTTCATCGTCCGGAGGGCCTCGACCGTCTCGACCTTGTCGGGTACCTCCATCGCGGCGCCGCACTTCGGGCACTTGGGCTGGGCGTCCTCGGGAAGCTTGTGGACGTTGAGCTGCGTGCCGCACTCCGTGCACGCCACGATCGTCTTGCTCTGGAACGAGAGCATCCGCACGAGCTGGAATGACGTGAGGAAGCCGGCGGCGATCAGCATCTCGCCCAAGCGCTTCGCCTCGCCCTTGGCCTGTTTGGCGGCCTGGTCGGCCACCACCGCCTCGAGGGTCGCCTCGTCGTAGTAGCCCTTTTGCAGGCCGATGGCGCCGATCTTGAACGACGGCTCGTCGCCATCGCCGCCATCCTTCTTGGTCTTCCCGAGGCGCTTCATCTCCTTCTCGAGCGTCGACAGCTGGCCGCCCGACAGGAAATTCATCTGCTTCAGGATCTTCCCGATCGACGTGCCGGGCTTGGACTTGCCCTGCTGGCGGACCGCCTGGGCGAGCTGCTCGCGCGTGACCATGTTCTGGCCGACCGCGAGGCGGCCGAGCAACGCCAGCTCCTCGGCCTGGGCCCGATCGAACACGAGCGGCTTCGCGCCGGACCCGGCCGGCGCGTCGTTGGTCTTCTCGAGCCAGCCCTTGCACGCCGGACACTTGAGACGCAGGCCGTTCTCGTAGCCCATCACGTTGTAGCGCGTCTGGTCGGCGGGGCAGACCATCACCACGTGCTGCTGGGTCTGGAGCTTGTACTGCTGGAACGGCGTGAGGAAGCCGAGCTCGACCATCACCTCACCCAGCGGCTGCTCGACGCCCTCCGCCGCGCGGAGCAGCTTCTCCTCGAACGCCTCGCGGACCTGCTCGTTCGACGCCATCTCCCAGTTGATGAGCATGCGGCCCTGGAGAGCCTCGTCGCGGTAGTGCTTGCGGATCGGGTCGTCGTCGGACTCGAACAGCTCGCGCAGCCCGGCCCGAAGCGCCTCCACCTGGGTGGCGTCCAAGAGATTGGCGTCGAGCAGCGCGTCGCCGAGCCGCTTCCCCGCCTTCTTGGCGGCGGCCTCGACCTTCGCGACGGCGTCCGCCGCCAGCATCTGCTGGTCGACGACCATCTGAGCCAACCTCGACGACTCGGCCATGCAAGGGGCCCTCCCGCACCAGATACCCGATCGAACACGCGAACCGGGGATTCTCGCCGCGATCGCGAGCGATTCAACCTCCGTCCGTGGGGCTCGTCGATTGCCTCGTGGGCGTGAGGTTCCATATACTCACTCCCATGACCGTTGGGCGCGCCCTCCTGACCTCGATCGTCGGACTGTTCATCGCGTTGGCGCCGGCACGCGCACGCGTGAGCGATCACCAGTGGGGCCTCGTCAAGGCCAAGGTCGAGCGTGCGTGGGCCGACGACGATCACGAGCGGCGCGCCGCCGCCCTCGAGCAACTGGGCTTCGCCGACCGGCCCGAGGCCACGACATGGCTCGCCCGCCTGATTGGCGAGCTCTCGACCGCGCGCGCCCAGGCCGAGCGCGACCGGAACTGGCTGCGCGGCCGCGCCGAAGCCAACATGGCGGAGCGCGAGCGAATGAGCCGCCTCCTCCAGCGCCGAAACTGGACCGACGAGGAGGACGCGGCCTACCGCGTGATCGAGCGGCGCGTCGATCGCCAGCTCGGCGAGCTCAAAGACCTGGAGAAGGCGCTGTTCCAGTCCGAGCGGCTCGAGTTCACAGCCGTCCGTGCGCTCGCCACCCACACCGACCTCGAGGCGCGGGCGACTCGGATGCTCGCGCTCGATGGAGCGACCGGCGACCACGCGCGGGGATTGATCGAAGCCCTCGCCCTGGCCGGCGATCGCGAGGCCCTCCCTCGCGTTCGCGCCCGGATCTCCGACCCGGACCCCAACGTCGCCCACGCGGCGATCCTCGCCTGCACCGACCTGGGCGACACCGCGGCCGGAGACGCGATCGCGTCGTCGATCTCCAGTCGAGCACCGGCAGCCGAATCGAGGCGTCCCTTGCGATCTTTTTCCAAACAGCGCCGCAGCAATCTGCGGATCGGTGCCGGCGTCGTGGACGGTAGCGCTTTCCAGTCCGGCTCGTGTTCGAGAATCGCGGCGATGGTGTCGGAGATGGTGTCGCCGGCAAACGGCGCACGGCCCGTGAGCATTTCGTAGAGCACGCAACCGAACGACCAGATGTCCGTCCGCCTGTCCAGCGACTTGCAACGCGCCTGTTCCGGGCTCATGTAGGCTGGCGTGCCCAGGATGGTCCTCCCGCCGATACCAGTCGCGGTTAGCTTCGGTGACCCTGAGGGGTCAGACTGCGGGGCGCCGTCCCACACCTTCGCCAGCCCGAAGTCGAGCACCTTGACCACCCCATTGGGGTCGATCTTGATGTTCGCCGGCTTGATGTCGCGATGAATGATTCCCTTGTCGTGCGCCGCTTCCAGCGCTTCGGCAATTTGACGCGCGATGGGCAACGCCTCTTCCAGCGGAATCGGCCCGAGTGCGATTCGATCTGCCAGGGTCGGCCCATCGACCAGCTCCAGCACCAGTACCTGCGCGCCGGTCGATTCTTCGAGGTCGTAGATGGCGGCGATGTTCGGGTGATTGAGCGTCGCAAGCAGCTGCGCTTCGCGCGTGAACCGCGCCAGCCGCTCTGGATCGCGGGCGAACGGCTCGGGCAACACCTTCAGGGCGACGTCGCGATTCAGCGTGGTGTCGTGCGCGCGGTACACCTCGCCCATGGCGCCCGCACCCAGCGGGGCGACGATGGCATAGGGACCTACGCAACGACCCGCAGTGAGGACCGGGGAAGGCGGCGTGTGGTCCATCGACGCCTGGGCGGCAGCGTGAGGATCGGCCAGCACAGACTCACTGGCGACGGGCAGCTGATCGAGGAAGCTGACGTCGGCGGTGTCCGACGCTAACAGCGACTCGACTTCGCGACGCAACGCCTCGTCATCGCCAGTCGCCGCGGTCAAAAAGGCGTCGCGCTCGTCGGGCGGCCGTTCCACGACGTCCTGAAACAGCGCCTTCACTCGCGGCCATTGCTCCTCCGTCACGGGCGAACTTCGGAGGCGAGCTCACGATTGAGCCACGCTTTCGCGGTACGCCAGTCGCGCTTGGCGGTCGATGGCGACACGCTGAGGACATGTGCTGCCTCCTCGATCGTGAGACCGCCAAACGCACGAAGCTCGACGATTGTGGCCAGCTCAGAGTCGACCTTTTCCAATCGATCGAGCGCCTGATCTAACGCAAGGACGGGTATCGCGTTTGACGCAGCGACGTCTTTGGCTTCATCGATTGAAACACAGCGCACACCGTCGCCCCGTTTGCTCGCGCCGTAACGACGGGCGTGATCGACCAGGATCCGGCGCATGACCTGCGCGGCAACACCAAAGAAATGCGCCCGATTCTGCCAATCGCCCTGCCGTTGGTCGACGAGGCGGATGTACGCCTCATGAACGAGAGCCGTCGGCTGCAAGGTGTGGTCGGCCCGCTCGTTCCGAAGCTGGCGCGCGGCGACGCGGCGGAGCTCCGCATAGACGAGTGGCAGCAGCTGATTGAGGGCAGTCCGGTTGCCCCGGCTCCAGTCGCCGAGCAGCGCCGTGACGTCGGGAGGCGACCCCATTAATGCCATCAATTAGTGGATGGAGGCACAGCATAGCACCGGGACGACTGGATCAAAGGCTCTTGTCCCGTTGACCCGTTATGGACGCGGCTTGCGCGATCTCCATACAGGCGGCGGTCTCAACGGCTTCATGCACGCAGCCTCCGGCTGCACGCCACCCCAATCAGACGATCAGCAGGAGAGGAACGGAAACGACGATGAAATTCAAAACCATGACCACAATCGCCTTCGCCCTCATGCCGGTTGCGGGCGTTGTAGTCCTGACGCTCGCACTAGGCACGGGAGTGGCTTCAGTATCGGCGTCCTCCGGGCGAACCAGACAACTCCATGTGAAAAAGGAGTGCTCGCTGTACAAGGGCACTCCTGGGTCTTTCTGTACGATCACGTCGTCAAACGTCATGGGGATCGTGGTTGGCGCGCGTGTCTACTACGACCAGGCGGCTAATATTCCGACGGGGTTGCTGGACAGCAACGTCGTCCTCGACTCGGGGAACGGAAACAGAGCGCTCGGCCGCTGCACACTCGATCTTGCGACCAACCTAGGCCTGTGCACGTTCTCGGACGGCACCGGGAACCTTACCGGGTTCCACGCCCGTGTCAATGTCGACTGCAGGTCGGGATGCCGCTGGGACGGGCCGTACGGCTTCACGGACCTCAATAAACATGATGATGATTGAGCACCATCCTCGCTAGAGAAGAGCAACCACGAAGAACACGAATCGTGATCTTCGTGGTTGAATTCGGACGTCCTATGTGGAGCGCGTTTCGACCAGCCCGTCGCTCATTTGGGTTGGCAATTTCCGGCGGGGCCCCTCCCAGCCACACAAGCGTGCGGATCGAAGCTCCAGTCCCGACGGAAATTGCCAACCCAAGTGAGCGACGGGGACAAGAAGTGCAATAATCCGGCGCGAAACAATTCAAACCACGAAGAACGGGAAATCCCGCGCGTTTCGCGAAGGAGGTTCGCCATGTGGCAGTGGACTCGAGCGAGGCAGATGCATCTGGCGTCGGTCGTTTTGGCGGCCGCCCTTTGCGGTGTGGCGGCGATGGTGCTCACATCGATCGACTCCTCCGCCCAAGGTGCCGGACAGACCGCTGGCGCTCTCCCACCGTTTCCAACACCGCCGAGCAGCTCGCCTGCCGGACCGCTCGCATATTCGTGCGGTGTGCCACCGACACCGCTGGAGCCCGGCGCCGCCCCACAGCAGAAAATTTTTCCCGCAAGCCAGTATCCGGTATCACTGCCGGCGAAGTCGCTGCTCGGCGCGCGGAACGATCTGCCCAATCCCTTTCAGCCGGGCGTCGATTTCGGTGAGCTTCCGACAGGCCGCAAGTGGGGATCCACAGCGAGCGTGACGACAGGGCTCGACAACACAATCTGGGTGATCGACCGGTGCGGCAATTCCGGCGCCGGCGGCACGACGTGCGGTGGCCCGAGCGCGGGCGTCAATCCGATCTTTCAGTTCGACACCTCGGGGAAACTCCTGAAAACGTTCGGCGCTGGGATGTTCGTGAGCCCGCACAAGCTGACGGCGGATGACGCCGGCAACCTCTGGGTCGCCGACAACGGCAGCCACCAGATCTTCAAGCTGGATCAGAACGGCAGCGTGTTGATGACGCTCGGAAAGAAAGGCGTCGCCGGACCGGGAACAGACGAATTCGATGCGCCAACCGAAGTGGCGGTCGCGTCAAACGGCGACATCTTCGTGGCCGACGGACACACCGGCGGCGGCCTCGCGATCGGCAACGCGCGTGTGATGAAGTTCGACAAGACTGGGAAGTTCCTCAAGACGTGGGGCAAGAAGGGCATGGGGCCGGGCGAGTTCGATGTCCCGCACACGATCGCCCTTGATTCCCGCGGACGCGTGTTCGTTGGCGATCGACAGAACAACCGCATTCAGATCTTCGATCAGGAAGGCAAGTTCATCGACCAGTGGTTCCAGTTCGGCCGCCCGAGCGGGATGTACATCGACAAGAGGACCGACACCCTCTACGTCGCCGACTCGGAATCGCGTGACGGCCGTACTAACACGGGGCGCTTTGCGCTCGCGCAGACGGGGTACGCCTTCAACCCCGGTATCCGGCGCGGCATCCGAATCGGCAGCGCGCGCGATGGCTCGGTGAGGTCCCTGATTCCCGATTCGTGTTCCTACCCTTACGCGTCCGGGTCAAGCATGGCCGAAGGCGTGACCGTGGACGCACAGGGGAACGTGTACGGCGCGGACTTCCTCATGGACGTGAGGAAATTCGTGCCCACGCGAGGCCGGCAAACGAATTGAGAGGGCACAAAAACAGTTTTGACCACGAAGATCACGAAGGACACGTGAAAAGCTAGAGCACAAAGAAAATCGTTCTTCCTTGTGTGCCAATCTTCTGCCCGAACCAATGGCGGAATCTCTCGCCGCCGCGTCGTTCATGGACACGCGGCAGCACAGAGCTTCCAATGCGGTTCACCGCAGGCCTGTTCGGCGTTATGCTGCGAGCCACGCAGGAGACCCGGGATAGGCCGGTCAGTACCGGCCATCGACACAACCAGCCTGACGCGATGATGTCCTTGCATCTGGCTATAATCTAGCCAGAATGCTCTTTTCGGTGATTCTGGCACCGGAAGCCGCGAAATCGTTACGTAAGCTTCAGGCGCATATCCGAGCGGAAGTGAAGGATGCTCTGGAAATCCATCTCCGACACGCGCCGACGAAGGTCAGCAAGAGTCGTATCAAGCGCCTGCGGGGCATGAGCCAGCCACAGTTCCGTCTGAGGGTCGGTGACATCCGGGTGTTCTATGACGTTACAGAAACGACGGTCGAAATCCTCGCCATCGTCGCGAAAGAAGAAGCGCAAGCCTGGCTCGACGAAGAAGGCACGTCAACGCCGGGCGGTGGCACTGGCTGAGGTGAAAGACGATTTGTCGAAGTACTTACGCCTGGCGGTGGAAGAAGAGATCGTCATTACTCGCCATGGGCGCCCAGCGGGCGTCCTGATCGGGTTTGATTCGGAGGACGATTGGTTTGAGTACCGGCTAGAACACCACCCGGAGTTCCTGCTCCGGATCGCCGAATCTCGCGTGGCGCTTCGGGAAGGCCGGGGTGTTCGACTCGAAGATCTGTGAGTGGGCCACGACGCGCCGGCTCATTCGGAAACGTTGACCGCGATGAAAACAGGCGTGTCGAAAAAAAAGGAGCTCGATCATGACACGAGGTCCAGCGGAGCGTAATCGTTGGCGCACAGGTATCTTGGTCGCCGCCTTGATCGCGACGGGCTTCCTCCGAATCGCTCCAGCGCAGGTGCCTCTACAGGATCAGCAGCCGGCGGGCTCGGCGTTGCGACCGGCAGTGATGGGTCCTTCAGGCGGCGTGTCCACCGGTCACCCGCTGACGACCGCCGCCGCGTTCGGAATCCTGCTGAAGGGTGGGAACGCGTTCGATGCAGGAGTGGCCTCGCTGCTCGCCGGCGGCGTACTCGAGCAAGACCTCTACAGTCTCGGCGGCGAAGCGCTGGTGCTCGTGTATCCGAAGAAGGAAGCCAAAGTCACATCGATCGTCGGACAGGGCTGGGCCCCGCACGCCGTGGACGTGGACTGGTACCTCACGCGTCAGAAGAACCTTCAGGGCGCAGGACTCGATCCTGCGGTCGTACCGGGCGCACTGCATGCCGCTCTCACAGTGCTCGAACGATGGGGCACGATGAGTTTTGAAGACGTAGCGGCTCCAGCGATCGGCTACGCGGAGGGTGGCTTTCCATTGCGGTCGAGCACGGCACGCGCGATTCAAAACGAACTCGAGTTCTTCGAACGCTGGCCGGGGAATAAAACCTATTGGCTCAAGCCCGATGGATCGCTCTACAAGCCCGGCGAGACAATCAAGCTGCCGGCGACCGCCAGAACGTTGCGCCGCATGGTCGAGGCCGAACGCGCGGCGAAGGCCCGCGGACGCTCAGTCGGCATCATCGCGGCGCGCGACCGGTTCTACAAGGGTGACATTGCCCGCGAGATGGTGACGTTCCTGCGCGCGCACAATGCGCCATTCGACGAACGTGACTTCGCCGAGTACTTCGCACGGGTCGAAGAGCCGGCGCGGACGACCTACCGTGGCTACACCGTGTACAAACACGGCTTCGGCAGTCAAGGTCCCGTGCTCCTGCAGACACTCAACATCCTGGAGCAGTTCGATCTCCACAAGATGGGCTATGCGAGCGCCGACTACCTCCACACGATTGTCGAGGCGATGAAGCTCGCGTACGCGGACCGCGATTCGTACTACGCGGACCCGGCCTTCGTGAAAGTGCCGTCCGAAGGGCTTCTCTCGAAAGCTTACGCGAAGGAGCGCTCCGCGCTCATCGATCGGAGGCGTGCGTCGACGACGTTTGTGGCCGGCGATCCTTTCCGCTTCGACTCTCAGGTGAAGGTATGGCCGTACTGGAAGGCCGACGTACGCGCGGGCGCGACGTCGGCGCGTGCGGTATCCGATCCTCTACTCCTGTCGTCACTCGGGCAGGACTCCGCTGGCGTGTCGAAGGACACGACGCACATGGCGGTCATCGACAAGGACGGCAACATCTTCGACGTGACCCCGAGTGGTGGCTGGGTGCCCGGTGCGGTGATTCTCGGTGATACGGGCATCGGCATGAGCGTCCGTGGCGAACAGTTCTGGCTGGACAAGACGAGAGCGAACCAGATTCGCCCGCACGCGCGCCCGCGCTACACGTTGACACCGAGTCTGGTCTTCAAGGGTGACACGCCGATGATGGCGCTCGGCACGCCGGGTGGCGATAACCAGGATCAGACGATCCTGCAGGCGTTCTTGAGTGTGGTGGAGTTCTGGGACGACTGGTATCCGAACCTGCATGCCGCGCTCGAGCGGCCCCGTGTACAGACACTGCACTTCTATGGTTCGTTCTGGCCACACGCACCAGGGTTCAACAAGCTCAACGTCGAGGCGACGGTGCCCGACGCGGTGTACAACGAGCTCCGAGCGCGTGGCCACAACGTCAGCCGACTCCGGCCATTTGGTATGTCCGGCTGCGCCACGGCCGTGATGATTGATCCCTCGTCTGGCAATCGATTCGCCGCGGCGGATCCTCGCCGTGACTGCTATGCCATGGCGTACTGAGGAGCGCCGATGACGGGGATCTGTGACGGCCGATTCGTCACTTCACCCAGTACTCGCGTGTCGCGGCTGACCTGTTCGACCGCATTGTTCGTGGCGCTGTTCGGCGTGATCGTCATCGGCAACGCTGCGCAGATCGAGCCTGGCGGGCTTCTCGCCACGGTCGATCACCTCGTGTACGCAACGCCGGAATTGCAAGTTGGGATCGACAGGATCGAGAGCGCGTTGGGGCTGCGGGCAACGCCGGGCGGTCAGCACCCTGGGCGCGGAACCCGGAACGCTTTGCTCTCACTCGGTCCAGGAACCTACTTGGAGATCATTGGCCCCGATCCGGAACAGCCGACGCCGGCGCAGCCGCGTCCGTTCGGCATCGATGATCTCAAGGAACCGAGGCTTGTGACATGGGCAGCCAAGGGAAAGGAACTTGAGCATTTGGCCAGCGAAGCCGGACGTGGCGGCGTGAAGCTGGGGGAGGTCATCTCGGGGAGTCGACAACGAGCGGACGGCGTCGTTCTCTTCTGGCGCTACACGGATCCGCGCGCGGTCGTGGCCGGTGGGATTGTCCCGTTCTTCATCGATTGGGGGAAGACGCCGCATCCGGCCAGCACGGCCACTCAGGGGGCTTTGTTGATCGGCTTGCGCGGGGAACATCCTGATTCGGAACAAGTTCAGAAAAACCTGAATCGACTTGGACTCGACCTGCGCGTGCAGCCGGGGCCCAGAGCTACGCTCATTGCGACCGTCAGCGCGCCACGCGGCCGCGTAGAACTGCGGTAAGTGATGAACGAAGACCAGGGCGAGGACGATCACATGATTCACGTTCCGAGGAGGTAGACGGTGCGTCGCACGTGCACGCTGCTCGCGATCCTGATGTTGGGCGCGTGTATCACGCGGTCGGCCGGGTTGCCGACCCTCGACGTCGGTGGCGCCGCAGCGATCGACCGCATGTTCCAGGCGGCCGTCGACAAGGGAGAGATTCCAGGCGTCGTGGCCGTCGTCACGAACAAGGATCGGATTCTGTACCTCAAAGCCTTCGGCAAGCAGGACGTTGCCAAGAGCCTCCCGATGTCCACGGACACGCTGTTCCGCATCGCCTCAATGACGAAGCCCGTCACGTCGGTGGGGATCATGATGCTCTACGAGCAAAGCAAGCTCCGGCTCGATGATCCGGCGGGAAACTATCTGCCGGCATACAAAGGCCGGGAAGTGATGGCCACGTTCAACGAGAGGGACGCGACCTACACGACGCGGCCGGCCACGGGTGAGATAACTATCCGACACCTGCTGACTCACACGTCCGGGCTGAGTTATCCGTTTGCCAGCCCCACTGTCCTCGCGATTCGAACGAAGACCGACAAAGATCCGAGGGAGCTCCCGCTCTTGTTCGATCCGGGGACGAAATGGAACTACTCGCCTGCCACCGCGGTTCTCGGCGACATTGTCGCGAAGCTGTCCGGCCAGTCGCTCGAAGAATGGGACCAGGCAAGAATCTTTCGTCCGCTGGGAATGGTCGACACTACCTACACGCCCGCTCCAGAGAAGGCAGCGCGGCTTGCCACCATTCACCAGCGGGAAGCGACCGGGCTGGTCGAGAATCCCAACCCACCTCAATACACGCCGAACGTGAGAGGCGACGGCGGACTGGTCTCAACCGCCTCCGACTATTCGGCGCTCGTGCAAATGTTCCTGAACGAGGGAAGCTGGCACGGCAAACAGTTGCTCAAGCCGGAAACCGTGCGTTTGATGACGAGCAACCAGATCGGCTCGGTCGTCGTCGACACGATGCCGGCCGCGCTACCGCGCCGATCCGCTCCATTCCCGTTCGGAGCAGGCGAGGACAAGTTCGGCTTGGGTTTCCAGATCACTGTTACAGACGGTACACGCACACACGAGCGAGGCGCCGGAAGCTATACCTGGGCAGGGATCAACAGCACGCATTTCTGGGTGGATCCGAAAAACGGAATTGGAGTCGTGACCCTCACGCAGGTGCTGCCGTTTTATAACGCCACCAGCATGGACGTCATAAAGCGGTTCGAGCGATTGATCTACGAGAACCTGCGGTAAGCGACTCGCACTCGATGCCGAGGTCGGTGCCCTTCATGTCCGTCGTGTTCTTCGTGGTTGATCATCCGTCGTAGGGACCTCGGACACCTGGCTCGTCATTCGCCTGCTCTGCCGACCATTGTCTCAACGTGCGAATGCCCCGCCGACATCTGC
>Ga0080064_1007486_pt1 | contig 10981 bp, 12 predicted proteins | sample Subgrocontami54m_FD_69260 | JGI IMG/M metagenome (GOLD analysis project Ga0080064, IMG submission 69260) | Subsurface groundwater microbial communities from S. Glens Falls, New York, USA - GMW46 contaminated, 5.4 m (SPADES assembly) (version 2) ... | reverse complement strand
GGTTTCATTGCGTTCATGTCTGCCTCCTCGGCTGGGCCTGTGCCGTCCCGCCGACGATGTCCGACACCGGCGGGCGCGACGGACGCCAACGCCTTCTGCGTCCTCTTCGGCAGGGCCGAGCTACAAGGGATGTGCCACGACCATCGCTGGTGGGCGAGGCGTAACCTCTAACGGTCGTGGTGTTTGCAGGCATGCGCCAAAGGTCGGCCGCGCTGGCGTGAAGGGATTCGCTACAGTAGAGCTTCCGGAGCGTGAGGTTTGAATACGCTCGTGCTTGGCATCGCGCTGATGGACACGCTCGGGGGTAGACCCATGTGCGAGTGCTACTATCAGCACATCACGTACGTGTTTGCGGAGGACTTACGATGAGCCCGTGCGGCCCTACGCCCCAGGCCTTTGAATCAACCGGCAACAACAGCGGCCGGACCGTGCGCTGTGTGAAATTCCAGAAGGACCTTCCCGGTCTCGACACCCCGCCCTGGCCGGGAGAACTCGGGCAGCGCATCTTCGAAAACGTGTCGGCGCAAGCGTGGAAGCTGTGGGAAGACCGTCAGAAGATGATCCTGAACGAGTACCGGCTGATGCCCTGGCAGAAGGAAGCGCAGGAGATCATCGCCAAGCACCTCGAGGACTTCTTCTTCGGCGAAAGCGCCGCGCTGCCCCCGGGGTACGTGCCGCAACAGACGAAGTAGGACCTCAGTCCTCTCTCACCACCCCCATCACCGGGAGCGCGGTGTCGATCGAGAACTCCAGCCGATCGTGCGCCGCGCGCACCGCGGCGACCGCGGCGTGAGGGCTCGTTCCGCGCGCGAAGACGAACCCGAGGTAGCTCGCCCCTTCCGGCAGCGGCACGAGGTCCTGGTCCGCCTTCGCCGTGATCCGCACATCGTCCACGCCGGGCACGCCGCGCGCGGCCTCGATGCCACCGACGCCGCGGTACAGGCCGCGCTTCGGAATCGGCACCATCATGACGGCGGACGCCGCCGTCTCTCGGACGATACGCGAGGAACTAAAAGGTAGTCGCGGTCAGGCTGCGCAAGCTGGCAGAATAGAGTTGAGGTGTCGGCAAACTTCCGGGTCGTAGCCGCCTTACTTTGAAGTCGGAACTCCCGGACTTTCTCAACCCGCTCCATCACCTTAGGTAATCGTCTGAGTTCTTCGGGCTTGGCCTTTACCAGCCACAGGCACCAACGGTTATAGCCATTCAGGAATTCCTCCGCACCCGTATACGGCCGAATGAATTTTGCGGCATCCGGCTCTTGCGAAATAAGCTGATCCTTCTCCTCAGTTGTGAGAATCAGATGCCCTCCATCACGTGGCATGCTTCCGAAGCGCATCGCTGGTACTGCGCAAATCGGAGCGCTGCGATTTACCAAGAAAACATCCGGTGCATCCGTGAGATAAGCATTGATGTTTTTCGCCTCGACGACGTGCGACTCACCATCCACGGTGTCGTACACGAAAATAAACCGTTTCAAAGGTTCCATCTGGGAAAAACCGACGATCACACAATGAACCGCCGCCACGCATTTTGCCTCGTTGGACCATCGAAACGTCCTATGGGCAAAATGAATCTTGATGCGATACCGATTCATAAGTGGCGCCCAGAGCAATCCGACCTGCTCACCCTGAATAATCGAGTTCGTTGAAACGAACCCGACTTGAATTGGTGTCGAATTAATGAACTTCGCAGCCTTCCAGTACCAGCACGACACGTAATCAAGAACGCCATAGCCGGGAAGATCAGCAAGTACCAGTACCATGTCTTCACGCTGCAAATTACCCATTACCATTGCACCAGAAAATGGCGGATTGCTGATGATGTACTTCAATCGCTCCGCTGACACCACATCGTTCCAGTCGAGCCGCAGTGCGTTACCCTGCACGATGTGCGGGCTGGTCTTGAGCGGAATGCGCGCGAAATACATCCCGAATTCTTCAGAGACCTTCTGGTTCATCTGATGGTCAGTCAGCCACAGCGCGACCTGTGCAATCTGCACCGGGAACTCTTCAATCTCAATACCGTGGAATTGGTCGACATTGATCTGGAGTTCCTGGTGGATATCCAGAAATCGTGAACCCGGACCACTGTGCACAGCGCGCAGGATCTCCAGTTCCAGCAGCCGCAGCTCGCGGTAGGTAATTACAAGGAAATTGCCGCAACCGCACGCCGGGTCAAGAAAGATCAGGGTACGGAGCCTCTTGTGAAATTCGAACAGCCGGTTCTTGTTGCCTTTGACGCGCTCGAACTCAGCCCACAACTCGTCGAGAAACAACGGCTTGATGAGCTTGAGGATGTTCTCCTCGCTGGTGTAATGCGCGCCGAGATTGCGGCGCGCCTTTTCGTCCATGATGCTCTGGAACAGCGCGCCGAAGATCGCAGGGCTGACCGCACCCCAGTTTAACGCGCAGCAGTCGAGCAGTGCCGCGCGCATTTTGGCGTCGAATGACGCCAGATGCAGCGCTTCCTCGAACAACCTGCCGTTAACGTAATCGAGCGCCGCGAGTTGTTCGTCGAGATTCTTCTGACGCTTGTCTTTCGGCGTGTCGAGAACCTGGAACAGCAGTGCGAGCTGCGGTCCGAGGTCGGAACCATCCTCTGCGGTGTGGCTTTCCAGCCAGTCGCGGAAGCCCTGTGCAGGAAAAATACCGGTATCGTCGGCAAACAGACAGAACACCAGCCGCACGAGCAGCACTTCAAGGTCGTGCCCGCTGTACCCTGCGGCCTTGAGCTGGTCGTGCAGCCGCCCCATCTGCTCGGCGGCCTTGATATTGACCGGGTCCTGCGGCTTGATGATCTGCGGCGCATAGCCCGCGATGAAGCCGAAGCGCTTGATGTGCTTGTGCAGGTCCTTGAGCGCGAACTCCCAATGCAAGTCGTCTTCGAGATCGTAAAGCCGCACGTGCGCGAAATCGGAAACAAGGACGTAGCGCGGCAAATCGCGCTCGGGAATACCGGGAAAATAGTCGAGTGCCTGCGCGTAAGCCTTGTCGAGACTCTTGCCGCGCGACTTATGCTCGACGATCAGTTGACCTTTCCAGAACAGATCGATGTAGCCGGTCGATGTTTTGCCGCCGTCGGCACGACGCTTGACGGGCTCCTCGAACGAGGCAAGACGGCGCCGATTGATCCCAAAGACATTGAAGAATGCGTCCCAGAACGACTTCGCCTCTGCGTCCTCCTGTGACTCATCAGCCCACTCTTTCGAGAAGGTGATCGCCCGATCGCGAATTTCATTCCAGGATAACGGCAAGATGGCTCCTCAAGCACTCGCTCCAAAACACTAAAGCGCTGCCCTCACACCAAGTAGCGAAAGCAAGCGACTCCGTATCACGCCCACCACCGCACCCGCGACCATGAGCCTGATCGCGCCGATTAGCCAAGCCAGCATTGCGGTTACCGGCGAGGAGCTGCCGTTGTTAAACTGCACCGCCTGAAACGCCGCTTCGGGCCGTCCGTCCTGCGCGCACTGCCGGAAGAAATCGCGCAGCGAATCGAGCACGCGTTCCTGATAGGGCTTGAGCGTAATCATTCGTCGTCCGAGATAAAACCGATGCGCCGGTTCGGCGGCGCGGGCGGCGGTTGCAGCAGCGGCAACAGCTTGCGGTAAATGTCGCGCAGGGCACTATCGTGCTGAAGCAGCGTTTTGTCGATCTCTGCGAGGCGCTTGAGAACTGCCGCATTCGCGACAAGTTGTTCGCGCATTCGTATAAACGCACGCACCACGTAGACGCTCATGGCAACGGCTTGCGAGCTGTTTAAGACCATTGCCGCCATGATTGCGCCGTGCTCGGTGAAGGCCCACGGCAGTGCTTTGGCAAATTTGAGTCTGGCGAGGTGGTCGCAATTTGCGACCACCTCCTGCTTTTCCGATGCGGTCAATTGGAACAGAAAATCCCCGGGAAACCGATCTGCGTTGCGTTTCACCTGCTCGTTAAGGCGCTTGGTGTGCACGCCGTAAATATCCGCAAGATCGGCATCCACAAGCACCTTATGCCCGCGTATCGTCAGGATCATCGACTCGAGCGGCTTGGCAGGTTTCAAGGCAAATAGCTCCCGATGCCCCGCGTTTTGCGGCACTCGCGTTCCGCCTGGAGCCAGTCCAGATAATCAAGAAGCGCCTCGGGCAGCGGCGATTGGGACCCGAGCCGGCGGCGCAGTTCCCGCTTATCCTCGTAGCGCTGCCAAACTGCCTCGTCGCCGTTGAAGCGTTGGACAAGTTCGCTGGTATCGATGTGTTTCATGACACTTTGATCTCGTAAGGCGTCTGCCGCACGATGATACGCTCCGCGTTCAGGCGGTCGCGCCCGAGCAGGCAGCCGGCGCAATAAATGACTTTCTGCCCCTCGAACCGCGGCAGCTTCGCCAGCGCCGCGCGGGTCAAAACGTTGCCGCCATTCGCGGACTTATCGCCGAGGTTGTCGCCCTGCACAATGAGATTGCCGTCACCCGGCTGGCCGCACGCGAGGTCGGGCACGTCCTTCAATAGATGAAACGGAACCTGCAGGTGGTGGTTCACCACCGCTTCTTTTCCTATCCAGTTTAATGTCGGCATCGCACGATTGTAATTGATCAGCGCTACGGCAACTGCGCCGAGTTCATGCGCGACAGGATGATTTCCTTGCGCTTTTGCAGATACGGCGTCTCGGCTCCGGCTCTGTAGCGGCGCGGGCTGGGCACCATTGCCGCGAGGTGCGCAGCCTGTTCAGGCGCAAGGGCCGCGGCTGTAATGCCGAAATGATGTTGCGCCGCCGCCTCCGCGCCGAACACGCCGCTGCCCCATTCGATCACGTTGAGATAAATTTCGAGTATGCGGCGCTTGGTCATGATGGTTTCGAGCATGACCGTGATCGCTGCTTCCTGCGCCTTGCGCCACCAGGTGCGCTCGCCCGACAGGAACAGGTTCTTGGCAAGCTGCTGGCTGATGGTCGAGCCGCCGGCGACGATCTTGCCTTTTTTCAGGTTCTTTTCGTAAGCCTTCGCAATGCTGTCCCAGTCGAAACCGTCGTGGTCGAGGAATTTGGCATCTTCCGCGGCAACGACCGCGCGTTTCAGATTCACCGAGATCCGGCGGTATGGCACCCATAGATATTGCAGCGTTGCCTGCGGGTTCTTGCCGCGCAACTGCTCGAGCCGCGAGTCCATAAACGCGGTCGATTCGGGAGGATGGTCGACCCAGTACCAGATGTGGACCACGAACCAGAACTGGACGACGATCAACGCGCTCAGAGCGAGCAACAGCGCAACCCAGAACGCGCGCCAGATCACTCGCAGCATCGTGAATCGCCTTACGACTCGCGCTTTAACATCGCGATCACCGGCGCCGTCGCGGGCCGCACCCCGCGCCAGATAAGAAAAGCTGCGGCTGCCTGCTCGACCAGCATGCCGATGCCGCCCGCAACCGTTGCTCCCTGTGCCGCGGCAAACGTCATGAACGGCGTGGATTTGCCATAGACCATGTCGTACGCCAGCGCGCCCGCGGCAAAAATTCCGGACGGCAACGCGGGCATCGCGTCGCTCAAACCTGCCGAGGTGGCATTGATCACCAGATCGAATTGGGACCCGCCCAATTGCGGGTATGGCAGCGCCGACACTCCCTGCCGGGCGAGCTTGGCGGATTTCTCGAAATGCGCCACCAGGGCAAGCGCCTTGTCCGGGGTTCGATTGGCCACCACCAGCAATTCTGGCCGCGCCGCGAGCATGGGACCCATGACTCCGTAAGTCGCGCCACCCGCTCCCATCAGCAGTACGCGCTTGCCGCGGAGCGGAAATTTCAGGTTCTGTTCAAGATCGGTCACCAGACCAATCCCGTCGGTGTTGTAGCCGGTGATCTTGCCGTCGCGGAAATCGATGGTATTCACGGCCCCGGCGTCCAGTGCATCCCCGCCGTGCGCGGTGACGAGGCTCCATGCTTCATGCTTGAACGGCAGCGTGACGTTCACGCCTTTGCCGCCTTCATCGCGAAATTTCAGCACGGTTGCTTTGAAACCGTCGCGCGGCGCGGGCAACCTCAGGTAATCGAGGTCCTGCCCGGTCTGGCGCGCGAATTCGGCGTGGATCTCCGGTGAGACGCTGTGGGCAACAGGATTGCCCACCACGGCATAGTGGTCGGTCATACCGGCAATTGTAACCGTCACTCCGGGGAAAACTGATCGGAGCGCGTAAACGTCCAGGTGCGGGTGATGCTCAGGACGTCGGTATCCCTGGCAATGTCGGCAGGGAATGCCGAGTACGGCGCGCCGAGGCGCACGATGCGCAGCGCTGCCTCATCGAGTATCTTCTGCCCCGATGAGCGGTTGATCTCGATGTTTTCGACCGTGCCGTCGGCCTTGATCGACACCGTCAGTTGCAGGCTCCCGTAGATTTTCTGATCGCGCGCCGCCTGCGGATAGTTGAGCGTGCCGACGCGCTCGACCTTGTGGCGCCAGTCCTCGATGTAGCGCGCGAAACGGTACTCCTGGGTGCGCGCACCCAGGAAACGCCGGCGCGGACGCTTCTGGTAGCTGTCCATGTCCTTGTCGATCTGCGCTTCGAGCCGCGCAATCTGGACGCTCTTGTTGAGGATGTCTGCGACGCTGGGAGCGGCAACCCGGGATTCGGCCTGCGGTTGCGGCTGCGGCGCGGCGGATTCGACCGTGGCCTGCGATTTGACCTGCGTCAGCAGTTTTTGCGCTTCCCGCTCGAGTTGCTGGAGGCGTTGCGATTCCCGCGCCGCTTCGCGGGTCTGCCGGTCGTGGCGCGTGACCGGCAACGGGCTCTTCGCCCTGCGGTCTTTATCAGTATTGCCGCCGCCATCGAGATTGCGCTGCGCGAGCGCGTCGGCCTGGAACGGCCGGTTCGCTGTCTTGGCGTTGACCAATACAACTTCCAACGGCGGCGCGACGAAGTCGAGCCTGGACAGGTCGGGCGGTCGGATGGTGATGCCGAACATCACCGCCGCGTGCAGGACCAACGACGCCAGCACCGCGTACTGGAACCGCGACATGTCGTCCATGGCCAGCAGCCTGCGCTGCAAAGCCGAAAATTTTTCAGCCAAAGGCAGGTGATCCGGTTGGACCAAGCCGCTTCTCAATCGTAACGATCTCAAGCCGCTCAAGCTCATGCCGATAATTGTAAGCAAGAATTTGTTCAATGTATATAAATAGCTTGTTGGCCAATTATTTGCAACATACTCCTAAGGTGAGTAAGAAGGTTTCTCCGCCCGTTCTTGGCCAAGTCAGCAGGCACTCACCGTAGTTTCGAAATCGCCGTGCAGCGTGAGTTCCCACAGGTCTAGCCGCGACACGGCGATACGCACCTGCTCACCGGCGGCCGCGTCGTGCAGCGAAGGCACCCGCATCACCAGCGGCAGGCGGTCGAATCTGACCAGATTGTCGCGGATCACCGTTGCGTCGAGCACGCGCGCATTTTCCTGCTCGATCCAGCGCAGGCACCAGTAGCGCTCCATGTTGCGCTGAAATTCCGCGTAGGCGTCGTAGGCAAGCTCGAAATCGCGGAGCGCGGTGAGCAGCGTCTGGTCCCCCGGCGGATACGGCGTCGGCGTTCCCGCCAGCAACGCGAGCAACTGCCGCTGGTTGATCAGGTCGACGTAACGCCTGAGTGGCGAACTCGCCCACGCATATTGCGCGACACCCAGCCCGTCGTGCGAGGCCGCCACGGTGGTCATGCGCGCCGCGCCGTTGGATTGAGCGCGATAGATCGCGGCAAAACCGGCCGCGGCCAGCTGCCGTCCCCATTCGGAGTTGACGAATATCATCAGTTCCGACACGACCCGGTCGACCGGCGAGCCGCGCTGGCGCTCGATGATGCGCACCTGGTCACCCTCGATGTAAAAATTGTATTCGGCGCGTTGGTCGCCCTCGGCGTCAGCCTTGCCGCGCACGGCCTGCAGTTGGAGCGCGAACTGCCACAGGAATTTCAGCTCGACGCCGTATTCATGCGCGATCTCGCCTGCGGCGAGTGCATCGGCATTGAACACCTCGTCCAGCTCGCCGTGGCGCAGGTTGGCGGCGATCGGCACGCGCTCGCAGCGGCTGTGCGTGGCAACGACCGTGCCGTCGGCGGAAACTTCGGCGTAGAGCGACAGTGCCGGGCAGTCACCCCCTTTGCCGAGCGTGAACGCGGCGATTGCCGGCTCGGGCAGCATGGTGATTTTCCGGCCCGGAAAATACACGGTGGAAAGCCGCCCGCGCGCGATCGCATCGAGCGGTGAATCGATTGCGATGCCGAGCGCAGGCGCCGCGATGTGGATCCCGACCTGGGTGTTGCCGTTGGCCAGCGTCGTCACCGAGAACGCGTCGTCGATTTCAGTCGTCGTCACGTCGTCGATGCTGAATGCCTTGACTTCGGCGCGCGGCAAACCGGCGGGGATGTCGATGGCCGGCACTTCGTCAAAGCCGCTGCCGTGCGGAAAATACTCGAACAGGAAGCGGTTGAGATGGTAGTCGTGCGGCGAGGCGAGCGCGCCGCATTTCTCGAACACGCGCGCCGGCGGGAGCTTCAAGTGCTCGCACGCAGCCTCGAGCGCTTTCCATTCGATGCTGTTCTTGTCCGGCGCGTAGAGCAGTTTGGAAGCGAGCGGGCGCAGCGCCTCGGGCAGCCGGCCGGCGGCGAGTTCATCGATGTAGCGCTGTTTCTGCTCCGCCTGCAGGCGCTTTTTCTCGACGCTCGCGAGCGCCGCTTTGAGCGCATCGGGCGGCGCGGCCTTGTAGCGCCCCCTGCCCTTCTTGTAGAAATACATCGGCGCGCCGTGCAGCTTGAGCAGCAGCGCCGCGGCTTCGAGCGCATCGGGCGCGTGGCCGAAATACTCGCGCCCGAGTTGATCGAACCCGAACTCGTCGGGGCCGCAGCACTGCCACAAGAAATCGACATCGATGCCGTCGGCAGCGCGCTGCGCAGCTTCCATGAAGGCGCCCAGCGGCGGCGCATCGAAGCGCACCAGCACCGCCGAGGCCTTGATCTTGCTGCGCTTGCCGTGCGGCGCCTCGACCTGCAACGAGGTATCGTTGTCGGCGAGGATGGCTCCAACCTTGAAGCCGCCTTCTTCTTCGTAAAAAACGTTCATGGGGAAAAATTGTGGCGCTGCCGCCGGTGACGCAACTTTGGGCGAGGCGCGGATTATAGCGCAACAGCCGGGGCCACCCATTCTGGCGCTGCCGCCGCAGATGGGAAATAATGGGCGGCGCCGCTACCGCCGCCTAAGGAAAAAACGCAATGAGCCGCACGCTGAAGCACGCTTTACCCGCTTTGCAGGTCATGCTCGGGCGGAGAAGCCGCGACTGTATCGCCCTGATCTTCCTTATCGCAACCGTGGCTGCCGGTGCAACCGACTCACCCGACAAGATTTTCGATCTGACAATTGCGCGGGGAGAATTGACCGCGGAGCAACGCGTGTTGCGCGTCAACAAGGGCGATACGGTACGCTTGCGCCTGACGAGTGACGCGCCCGGGGAGATCCATCTTCACGGCTACCGGCTCGAGATGAAACTCAAGCCGGGCGTCCCGGGAGAACTCGTCTTCAAGGCATACGCTACAGGCCGTTACCGCCTCGAATGGCATCCCGCCGGCAAGGCGGGCAAGTCAGGAGGTCATCACGGTCCGCCACCCGCGACACTCGAAGTGCGGCCGCGATGAGCCTCGGGCGCGGAGTGATCGCGGTCGCGCGTATTTCGGGCGCAGCGTTGGCAGGCCTGCCTGCGACGGCGCGGGCGCACGCATTTGGAGAACGCTACGACCTTCCCGTGCCGCTCGGTTACTTCGTCGTCGGGGCGGCGGCGGCAGTTGCGCTGTCGTTTATCGTTGCCGCGTTGTTCATGCACGGCGCGGCGCGGGAGCCACGCCAGGCAAGATTCGTTGTAGCGCCGGGGCCTATTTGGCCGGCACTTCGTCTCGCCTGCCAACTCATATCGGTCATTGTGTTGTGCGCGCTCGTAATCGCCGGCCTGATCGGCAACCGCAATCCGGAAATGAATCTGGCGCCGGTCCTCGTCTGGATCATCTGGTGGGTCGGTCTGCCTTTACTCATCGCGTGCATCGGCAACGTCTGGCCGGCGCTCGACCCGTGGCGAGCTATATTCGAATGGGGGAATGCCGCTGTGCGGCGGATGGGTAACGCAAACGGCATCTGCCTCGGCCTGCCCTATCCTGCCAGGCTCGGCGCATGGCCAGCGGTGTTCCTGTTGCTGCTGTTCGTGTGGATCGAGGTCATCTATCCGCGGGCGGTCGATCCGCGCTACCTCGCCACGATGACGCTTGCATGGTCGGCGGTTACGCTGCTTGGCATGGCATGCTTCGGTGGCAACGCGTGGCGCCGCAACGCAGATGTCTTTTCCCTCTACTTCTCCATGCTCGGCCGGTTTGCGGCGATCGCTACCGATCGCGACGCGCGCAGCATCGTGCTGCGTCCACCCGGGCTCGGACTGATCGAATCGCCGGCGGAATCGCTCGCGATAGTCGCATTCGTCATCGCCATGCTTGCGACCGTGCTGTTCGACGGGTTGCTTGGCACACAGGCATTAGCATTTGTCCATCGCGTCTTGACCGCCTCGCTGCCGGGTATCGTGGACGAGCGAGGTTACGTTCTCGGTACGGTTGGCCTGATCTGCGTGTGGCTGCTGTTTCTTGGCGCCTATTTCGTATCATGCATGGTCACAGCTCGTTTCGTGCGCGAATGTCCGGTCGCTGCCATCGCGCGCATGTTTGCGCTGACCCTGGTTCCAATCGCCATCGCATATAACCTCGCGCATTATTTTTCCTATTTGCTGGCGCAGGGCCAGATGATCATTCCCCTGCTGTCCGATCCGCTTGGACTCAAATGGAATCTTTTCGGTACCGCCACTTACCGCCCGGACATCGGCCTCCTCGATGCCCGATTCACCTGGTACTTGGCGATTTCGTCAATTGTCACCGGGCACGTTATTTCAATCTGGCTCGCGCATCCTCTCCCTCTTCTCGGCGTCTCCCCCCCCCCGCAAGGCGTGG
>Ga0080064_1007485_pt1 | contig 10984 bp, 9 predicted proteins | sample Subgrocontami54m_FD_69260 | JGI IMG/M metagenome (GOLD analysis project Ga0080064, IMG submission 69260) | Subsurface groundwater microbial communities from S. Glens Falls, New York, USA - GMW46 contaminated, 5.4 m (SPADES assembly) (version 2) ... | reverse complement strand
AGGCGAAGGCGGTCAGGAGCTGGTTGTAGCGGGGGGGGGAGGGCCCCCCCCCGGGCGGCGGCAGCCCACCCAGACACCCCCCGGCCCCCCCCCCCCCCCCCCGCCCGCCGCACCGTTTTCTCCGGCGTGGGCAAGACCGCCGCGGAAATGGACCTCGCCCTGCGCGCCGGCATCCTGCTCTTCAACGTGGAGAGCGAAGGCGAACTGGAGTTGCTGGCCGCCCGCGCCGCCCGCCTGCGAAAACGGGCCCGCGTCGCGCTGCGCGTCAACCCCGACGTTTCGGCTGAAACGCATCCCTACATCGCCACCGGCCAACGCCAGCACAAGTTCGGAGTCCCCATCAGCCGGGCGCGAGCGCTCTACCGCCGCGCTGCCCAAGAGAAGTATCTGGAGGTTGCCGGGGTCAGCGTCCACATCGGCTCGCAGATCCTGCGCCTCGCGCCCTTCGCCGCGGCCATGCGCCGCGTGGCCGCGCTGCTCCGCTCCTTGCGCTCCGACGGCCACCGCATCCGCTACGTGGACGCAGGCGGCGGCTTGGGCATCGCCTACCGCCACACCCGCATGGCGGGAAAGGGACTACTCGCGCCCTCGGCCCATGTGGAAGCGGGCGACCCGCCCGCGTTTTCTGCTTACGCCCGCGCCATCCTCGCGCCGCTCCGTGGCCTCGGCGTCCACCTGCTGCTCGAACCGGGCCGCGCGCTGGTAGGCCCCGCCGGTCTGCTGCTCGCCCGCGTCCTCTACCGCAAGTCGAGCGGCCGCCGCCGCTTCCTCATCCTCGACGCCGCCATGAACGACCTGATGCGTCCCACCCTCTACGGCGCTTACCACGAGATTGTCCCCGTGGTTTGTCATCCTGAGCGAGCCCGCCAGTCTTTTCTCTTGGCGGGCGAGTCGAAGGACCGCTATTCCCGGCAGGATTTTGGAGTGGAGCGGGTCGACGTCGTCGGTCCCATCTGCGAAACCGGGGACATCTTCGCCCACAACCGCCAGCTTCCTCCGCTCCAGCAAGGCGACCTGGTCGCCCTGCTCGACGCCGGGGCCTACGGCATGTCGTTGGCCTCGAACTACAACTCCCGCCCGCGCCCGGCGGAGGTCCTGGTCAGCGGCCGCTCCGCCCGCCTCATCCGCCGCCGCGAGACCGCCCGCGACCTGATGCGTTCCGAACGCTCCAGCGTATAATCCGCCCACTTGAGGCGCCCATGCCCGACCTCCCTCCGAAAGCGGACCGCGACCAGGCGCTGAAGACCCCGCCGGCCGAGCGCACGGAAGCCTACGGCTCCAGCGGACAGACCACCGCCAATCTCAAGGCCCTCGACCTCGGACTGCGTTCGTTGCAGCAGCGCTACGACCTGCTGGAAGAACTCGGCCAGGGCGGCATGGGCATCGTCTATCGCGCCCGCGACCGCGAAACCGAGGAATATGTTGCGCTGAAGATCCTGAAGCCCGAAGTCGCCGCCCGCGCCGACATCATCGAACGCTTCAAGGCCGAGCTACGCCTGGCCCGCAAGATCACCCACAAGAACGTCTGCCGCACCTATGAGCTACTGCGCTTCGATGACACGGTGGTCATCGCCATGGAGTACGTCGAGGGCCAGAGTCTGCGCAAGGTTCTGGAGGGCGTGGGCGGCGTCTCGCTGCGCCGCGGCCTGGACTGGGCCTCTCAGATCTGTGACGCCCTGCGCGAGGCCCACGACCAGGGCGTGGTCCACCGCGACCTGAAGCCCGAGAACATCGTCATCGGGCTGCGGGGTGAGGTCAAAGTGATGGACTTCGGCATCGCCCGCTCCATAGATAAAGACGCCACCCACACCGGCACGGTCATCGGCACGCCCGCTTACATGGCGCCGGAGCAGGCCGAGGGCAAGCCCATCGACCAGCGCGCCGACATCTACTCCCTCGGCCTCATCCTGTACGAAATCTTCACCGGCCGCCACGCCTTCAAGGGTGACAGCGGCTTCGCTCTCGCCTACAAACAGATTCACGAGACTCCGCCGCCACCGCACGAGGTCGAGCCCAGCCTGCCCGCGAACATCGCCGGTGCAATCGTCAAGGCGACGGAGAAGGACCCCGCAAAACGCTTCACGTCCGTGGAGGAATTGAAGACGGCGCTCACCCGCCCGCCCGAACCCCCACTCCAGTCGACTCCAGCACCCGAAGCTGCCAACCCCTGGCAATCCGGGCAGATGCGGTTGCTTGTGGGAGTCGTCGCCTTCATGTTGATCGGGTTGGCCAGCACGTTCGAACTGCCCCAGGACGCCTTCATGGTCCTGCTGCTGGTGGTCGTCGACCTGGCGATGGCCCTGGTGGTTTGGCACATGCTTCGCCAGCTTCGCACGCTCGTCTGGATGTCCGCCGCTGTCGGAGCGGTGACCTGGGCGCTGGTGGCCCTCATTCACTGGCAGATTGAGTCTGTGCTGCTCCGCCGCTTCGCCGCCTCGGGCCTGAAACTCCCGGCTTTGACCGACAAGTTGATGATGGTGGCTCCCACTCTCGTCTGGTTCTATCCCGTCTTGCTGACTGTCATCCTGATCCCTTTGGTGGCGCCAGTCCCCATCCCGCGCGGGGCTCTACAGAATGCCTTCCAAAGGCGAGTCTGGGCTGTACAGAATGCCATCCAAAGGCGCCTCTTCCTAGACTCGGATCGCCTTGAGTCCGACGTGCTCGTCCGGATTCTGAATAACACTTTTTTCGGTGTCTTCTGGCTGTTGGTGAATTCCGCGCTGCTGGCGCTGCTGGCGTACGCCTTCCTGGTGTTGCCGTTCCTGCAGCTCGCCGCCCGGCCGGGACCTTAAGCCTCTGGTTTTGGAGAGCGCCTTCGGAAGGGCACGGCTAGCCGTGCCGTAAAGGCCAGGAAAGGAACCGGGGCTCTAGCCCCGGAGGGAACGGCGGCTACTGCGCGTTCCCCCGCTCGTACACCACGCGTCCACCCACGATGGTCAGTTCCACCTTCACGCCCTGGATGGCCTCTGGGCGGGATGCTGAAGATGTCATTGCTCAGCAGGACCATGTCGGCGAGCTTCCCCGGAGTGATCGAGCCCTTCTCTTTCTCCTGGAACTCGGCGTAGGCGGAACCCATGGTGTAGGCCTCGACCGCCTCGGCCACCGTGATCTTCTGCTCCGGCACCCAGCCTTGCGGATTCTTCCCGTCGAGCGTGGCGCGGGTGGCGGCGGCGTAGAGGCCCAGCATGGGATTCAGCGGCGCGACGTTCCAATCGGTCCCGAAGGCCAGCCGCACGCCGTGATCGAGGAAGGTGCGGAAGGCGTAGGTGGTCTTGATGCGCTCCGGGCCGATGCGCTTCTCCGCCCAGCGCCCGTCGTCAATCGCGTGATACGGCTGCATGGAGGCAATGACACCCAGCTTGGCGAAGCGCTCGAAGTCCTTGGACGCCATGTGTTGCGCGTGCTCGATGCGGAAGCGCCGGTCGCGCTCCCCGTGCGCCCCGACCACGTCCTGGAAGAGGTCGAGGATCATGGAGATGCCTTGGTCGCCGATGGCGTGGATGCAGAGCTGCAATCCCGCCTCGTCCGCTTTCATCATCCGCCCGCGCATCGCTGCCAGGGGATGCATCTCGCTCGAGACCAGGCCGCGGCTCTTGGGCGCGTCGTCATAAGGTTCGAAGAAGTAGGCGGTGGTGGAGCCGAGCGACCCGTCGGCATATCCCTTGAGCGCCCCCATCCTCAGATAGGAAGAACCGAAGGCTCGCCGCAGGCCGAGCTTGGCCTGGTCGTTCCACTGGGTCTCGAGCGGCGCGGCGTAGATGCGCGCGGTCAGCTCGCCCTTTTCGGCCAGTTCGCTGTACACGGCGATGTCGGCGTACTCGGGATTCATGTCCTGGACGCTGGTCACGCCCAGCGACGCCGCGTGCTCGAGCGCCCGCTTCACTACCTGCATCCGGCGCTCCGGCGTCAGCGGCGGGATGACCTTGTAGACGTAATCCATGGCCGCGTCTTTGAGCACGCCTGTGGGATTCCCCTGCGCGTCGCGGACGATGGTGCCGCCGGGCGGGTCGGGCGTCTTCGCCGTAACGTGCGCCAGCCGCAGCGCCACCGAGTTCGCCAGCGCCATGTGCCCGTCGTAGCGGTTGATGAAGACCGGCGTAGTGGGCGTGACCGCATCGATCAGCTCCTTGGTGGGCAATTCCGCCGGGGTCCAGCGCTCGTGGTCCCAGTCGCCGCCCAGGATCCACTCGCCCTGGGGCGTGATCTTGGCGCGCTCGCCCACCCGCCGCGCGAACTCCTCTTGCGAATCCGCGTCCTTCAGGTCCACGTTGTCGAGCTGCATCCCGCCGCTGACGAAGTGGACGTGCGCGTCGTTGAAGCCGGGCAGCAGAAGCTTCCCTCCGGCATCGATCACCCGCGTCTGGGGGCCCTGCCACGCGGCCACCTCAGCGCTCGTCCCCACGGCCACGATGCGCTCGCCCAGGACCGCGACGGCCTCTGCCGTCGGCCGGTTCTTGTCCACGGTCCAAACCTTGGCGTGGGTGATGATGAGGTCCGCCGCCAGCTTGGTCTGCCCGGCGGCCGTTCCCACGAGCACCGCGAGCATCCCCGCCAGCAGCGCTAGGTACCGCGCCCCGCCCCACCCCGCATTCCCACAAAATCCTTTAGCTCTCATCTGTATTCGGTTGAAATCAATGGCTCGATGACTCAATCACCCAATGACCCAATTACCTCTCTCCCCATTTCAGCTTCCCTCGCAGCACGTCGAAGAAGGTGCGTTTGGCCTGCCGCAGCAGCTTCACCGCCTGCTGCGACTTGCGGCACACCAGCCGGTCGCCGTCGTGGACGGGGATGCCCACCTGTCCATCCACGGTTAGATACGCCTTCTCCTGGATGCTCTTGACCACCACCACGATCTCCGCCGAGTCGCGCACCACTAGCGGCCGGTTGGTGAGGGCGTGGGAGGAGATGGGGGTGATGATGAAGGCGGCCACGTCCGGCGCCAGCACCGGCCCTCCGGCGGCCAGCGAGTAGGCGGTGGAGCCGGTCGGGGTCGCCAGGATGAGCCCGTCCGCCTTGTAGCTGGAGACGACCGCCCCGTCCACCTGCACCTCGAAATCGGCGATGCGCGCCAGGGCGCTCTTGCTCACCACCGCGTCGTTCAGCGCCTCGTAGCTGGCCACGCATTTGCCGCCCCGCTCCAGCTGGCAGTGCATCATGGAGCGCGACTCGGTCGCGCACTGGTTCTTCTCCATGGCCTCCAGCGTGGGATAGAGCTCGGCCAGCGTCACCTCGGTCAGGAACCCCAGCGACCCCAGGTTCACGCCCAGGATGGGGATGCCGGCCCCGGCCAGCGCCCGCGCCGCCGACAGGATGGTGCCGTCCCCGCCCAGCACCACCACAAACTCCGGCTTGCGCGCGGCCATCTGCTCGCGCTCCGCCACTTCGCTGCCGGGAGCGCAGGCGGCGGTCTCCTTGTCCACGAAGACCTGGTAGCCGTGACCTTCGAGCCACTGCACCAGCCCGCAGGCGATCTCCTTGATCTCGGGCTTATTGGGTTTGGAGATGATTCCGACCGACTTCACCATTCACTTCCCTCTGGACTCATGGAACCTGGCGTGCAACAGGAACTCTCGGTTCCCCTCGGCGCCCGTGATGGGTGACTCCATCACCTCAATCTCCGTCCCGCCCAGCGCCTCGACCGCCCGCCGCACTTTCTCCACCGCCGCCTGCTGGTCGTCCGGGTCGCGGACGATCCCGCCCTTGCCCACCTTCTCCCGCCCCACCTCGAACTGGGGCTTCACCAGCACCACCAGCTCGAGTAGCGTCGGCATCCGGCCGGCGGTCGCGCGGGCATCCCGCCCGCGTTCCCCAGCCGCCCTGCAGCTCTTCACCACCGCGGGGAGCACGAGTGTAGCAGAGATAAAAGCGACGTCCATGACCGCCATTCCTGCCGGCTCACCCACATCTTCCGGCTTCAAGTAGCGGGCGTTGGTGCGCTCCAGCAGCCTTACGCGGGGGTCCTGGCGCAGCCGCGCATCCATCTGCCCGTAGCCGGTATCCACCGCAATCACGCGCCGGGCGCCGCGCTGCAGCAGGCAGTCGGTGAAGCCGCCGGTGGAGGCGCCCACGTCCAGGCAGACGCGGCCTTCCACGTTGATCCCCCAGCGCTCGAGCGCCGCCTCCAGCTTCACGCCGCCGCGGCTCACGTACTTCAGGTCTTCGCCCAGAAGCCGGAGCTTCACCTCCGCGCCCACGCTCGCCCCCGCCTTCTCCACCTTCTGCTCGTCCACCAGCACTTTCCCGGCGAGGATCAGCGCCTGGGCGCGCTCCCGCGACGCCGCCAGCCCACGCTCCACCAGCAATCTGTCCAGCCGCAGCTTCTTCATTTCTCTTTTTTCGCGCGCTCAGCGATGTGGGGCGCACATCGTACTGTGCAATCCGTAGAAACCTTCCGCGATTGCTCGACTTAGGGATTGAACTTTCTTCTTTTCCACACCGTTTTTCACATCCGTGTTGAAAACCTGCCGCTCCATTGTTTCACTCCCGCTCCCGCCCCGCCAAGAACCTGCCACCAGGCCCTCTTTGTTGGCGACTTAGGCACATTCCAGCCCCAGCTTTTGTTACAATAAGCGTTTTGAAGGCAGGAGCGATGGCCACTCGACCTAAAGAGCGCCCCGGGCCAGCCCCCAGCGCGCCCAAACCAGCCCCACAACCCGTCTCCAGACAGAAAACCACCACCGCCTACCAGGGAAACGGCGCCGCCCCCCTGAGCCAGGAGCTGCTGCTCAAGCTCTACTCCTACATGGTCAAGTGCCGCATGGTGGAGGAGAAGGCCCGCAACCTGTTCAAGCAGGGCCGCTTCTCCGGCAACTACTACGCCGCAGTCGGCCAGGAAGCCACCGAAGTGGGCTGCACCATGGACCTCGAGCCCGGCGACACCATCGCCCCCTCCCACCGTGACTTCATCAGCAACATCATGAAGGGGACGCCGCTCAACCTGATGTACGCCCAGCTCTACGCCCGCAAGACCAGTCCCGATCAGGGACGCTCCTCCCCGGCCCATTGCGGCTACGCCCCCGCGAACATCATCACTCCGGCCTCCACCATCGCCGCCCAGCTCAACATCGGGACGGGCGTGGCCCTGGCCTACAAGCTGCAGAAGAAGCCCAACATCGTGATGGCCCTCTCCGGCGACGGCTCCACCAGCCTGGGTTTCTGGCATGAAGCCCTGAACTTCGCCGGGGTCCAAAAGCTGCCCATCGTCTACGTCATCCAGAACAACCTCTGGGCGGAGTCGGTGAGCACCAGCCTGCAGACCGCGGTCAAGGATTTAAGCGTAAAGGCGCAGGCCTACGGCTTCCCTGGCATCACGGTGGACGGCAACGACGTGGTCGCGGTCTATCGCGTGGCGCGCGAGGCCATTGCCCGCGCCCGCTCCGGCGGCGGTCCCACTCTCATCGAGTGCAAGACCTACCGCTGGTACGGCCACTCTGAGATCGATCCCGCCAAGTACCGCGCCCCCGAGGAGGTCGAAGCCTGGAAGGCCAAAGACCCCATCCCCGCCATGGAGCGCTACCTCACCGAGCAGGGCATGTGGAAGGACTCCTGGAAGAAGGAGCTGGCCGACCAGTTCACCAAAGAGATCGACGAGGCGGTCGACTTCGCCGAGAAGTCTCCCCTGCCTGAGCCCGCCGAGTGCCTGGACCACGTGTATTCCTTCAGCATCCGCGAGCGCGAACTGAACCGCAAGACCTGGACGGCCAGCGTCCCCTCCCCCGCCGGGAGCGCCAGCAAGAAGTGAGCTTGTCATTCCAGAAATGAGATTGTCATTCCGAGCGCAGCGAGGAATCTGCTTTAGAGGACAAGCGGAAAGCAGCAAGGAATAAAAAGGGGGCATCCCGAGCGCAGCGAGGGACCTGCTTTTAGCGAAAAGTGGAATTGTCGTTCCGAAAATAAGATTGTCATTCCGAGCGCAGCGAGGAATCTGCTTTTAGAGGACGAAAGAAACCATGGCTCTCATCACCTACATTGACGCCATCACCACCGCCCTGGCCGAGGAGATGCGCCGCGACCAGCGCGTCTACATCATCGGCGAGGACGTGGGCGTGATGGGCGGCGCCTTCAAGGCCACCAAGGGACTCTATGACGAATTCGGCCCCGAGCGGGTGATCGACTCCCCCCTGGCCGAGGGCATCATCGTCAGCTCTTCCATCGGCGCCGCGCTCGCCGGCCTGCGCCCCGTCCCCGAGATCCAGTTCGTGGACTTCATCACCCCGGCCATGGACGCCATCACCCAGCAGGCGGCCAAGCTGCGCTACCGCTCCGCCGGCACCCAGACCTGCCCCTTCACCCTGCGCGTCTGCTATGGCGGCGGGGTCTCGGGCGGCCTCTACCACTCCCAGACCAACACCACCTGGTTCGCCCACGAGCCCGGCCTGCGGGTGATCGCCCCGGCCACGCCTTACGACGCCAAGGGGATGCTCAAGGCCGCCATCCGCGACGACAACCCGGTCATCTACTTCGAGCACAAGAAGCTCTACCGCTCCATCAAGGAAGAGGTCCCGGAGGAGGACTTCACCGTCTCCCTCGACAAGGCCGCCGTCCGCCGTGAGGGAAAGGACATCACCGCCATCTCCTACGGCTACATGATGCAGCTCACGCTCCAGGCCGCCGAGAAGATGAAGGAAGCGCACAACGTCGACGTCGAGGTCATCGACCTGCGCACCCTGAACCCCATAGACAAGGACACGTTCCTGGAATCGGTGGCCAAGACCAACCGCTGCGTCATCGTCCACGAGGACCACCGCACCCTGGGCATCGGCGCCGAAGTCTCCGCCATCCTGGCCGAGGAGGCCTTCGACTGCCTCGACGCCCCCATCGCCCGCGTCACCGCCCCAGACGTCCCGGCCATTCCCTTCTCCCACCCCCTGGAGAAGTTCTACCTGCCCAACGTAGAAAAGATCGTCACCGCCCTCGAGCACACGCTGCAGTACTAGAGCAATTTTCCTTTTAGTGTAGCCGTTGTCATCCCGAGCGCAGCGCCGGCTGCATTGGCCGGCGCGGAGTCGAGGGACCTTGGTTCTCGGCTACACCATTTGTTAACCCGCTCTAAATACCCCCACCCATTTGTCATTCCGAGCGCCCCTTTTGGGTTGTCATTCCGAGCGCAGCGAGGAACCTGCTTTTCTTGATCCAATGACCCGATCACCCAATGGCCCGCTTCAAACCAGCCCTAGCCCGCCATCCACCACCAGCGTCTGCCCGGTGATGAACCCGGGCGCCGTGGCAAAAAACAGCACCGCCGCCGCCACCTCCGCCGGCGTCCCCGCGCGCTGCATTGGAGTCTTCCTCGCGATCTTGCGCATGAGAACCCGATGCCCGGCCGCCTGGTGCTTGCTGTCTCCGGTCTCGATCATCCCCGGGGCGACGCAGTTCACGGCTACCCGCGGCGCGAGCGCCCGCGCCATCACCTGAGTCAGCATGATGAGCGCAGCTTTGGAGGCGCAGTAGTGAGCGTGGCTCGGCCAGGGACGCAGCCCGCCCAGGGACCCCAGGTTGATCACCCGTCCCCCGCGCCGCTTGAGGGCCGCGGTTGCCGCCTGCGTCATCAGGAAGGGACCGCGGGCGTTGGCGGCGAACATGGCGTCCCACTGCTTGGCGGTCATCTTCTCCCACGCCACCGTCTCATAGACGGCGGCGTTGTTCACCAGCAGGTCCAGCCCGCCGAACTCGCGCACCACTTCTTTGACCGCGGCCTGCGCGCTCTTCGCCTCGCGCACGTCGCAGCGCAGAGCGAGCGCGCGGACGCCAAAGCCCGCCAGGTCCACCAGCGTCTGCTGCGCCTGCCTCTGCGAGGAGAGGTAGGTTATGGCGACGTCGGCCCCGGCGCGCGCCAGCTCCAGCGCAATCTCCCGCCCGATGCGCCGCCCTCCGCCCGTCACCAGCGCCGACTTGCCCTTGAGTGACTGCTCTGTCATGAAAAGGATTGTATTGGATGTCGGCCCCGGCGCGACTTGTAGGATTGACAATGGACAATTGACAATTGTCCTTAGTCAATAGTCAATGAAGCCTACCCTGCGCGAAATTGTCGTCTACTCTCGGAAGGGCTGCCACCTCTGCGATGAGGTCAAGTCCACCCTCGCCCGCCTGGAGCAGCGCGGCGGCTTGCCCTTTACCTGGCGCGAGGTGGACATCGACTCCGACCCCGAACTGCGGCAGAAGTTCACCGACGAGGTCCCCGTCGTCTTCATTGATGAGAAGAAGGCCTTCAAGTACCGCATGGACGAGGCCGACTTCCTGCGTGTGCTGGCGGGGCGCTGAGCTGCGCGCGGGGGAGGTGCCCGTGTGGAAGCGGGCGACCTCGCCCGCTATTCGAACACCGCCGCGCGGGACATATGCCCGTGTGGAAGCGGGCGACTCGCCCGCGTAAACTCCTTGCAGTCATGCTTCGCAAGTACGACTACCGGCGAACGCTCCCACACCTCCAGAAGGATAACCGCCCTGTTTTCGTGTCTTTCAACACTCTCCGGCGGTGGATCCTGCCGGAAGCTGCTCGGGATATCGTGCTGGAGTGCTGTCTCTACCAAAATGGGAGAATGGCTCGAATCCATGCCGTCGTGGTCATGCCTGAACATGTTCATCTGATTTTGACCCCTAAACTGGACGGCGCCGAAAGCCCCTACTCGGTTCTGGAAATCATGCAGAACGTCAAGAGTGTTGCGGCCCACCGCGTCAATCAGCTCTTGAAGCGCAAAGGCGGCGTATGGCTCCGGGAGTCGTTCGATCACGTTCTAAGATCAAGCGAGAGACTCGACCAAACCATCGAATATGTCCGCCAGAATCCCGTCCGGCGAGGTCTTTGCAGTGCCCCGGAAGAGTACCGTTGGCTGTGGGTGAATCCGGAAGAGTTTCACTGGTAGAGGAACGCGGGCGGGTCGCCCGCTTCCACACGATTCCACGTGCGCTGGCGTGGCCGTAGCGGCAAGTATGTGCCTGTGTGGAAGCGGGCGACTCGCCCGCGTGCTACTCGAACACCGCCGCC
>Ga0080064_1007484_pt1 | contig 10984 bp, 9 predicted proteins | sample Subgrocontami54m_FD_69260 | JGI IMG/M metagenome (GOLD analysis project Ga0080064, IMG submission 69260) | Subsurface groundwater microbial communities from S. Glens Falls, New York, USA - GMW46 contaminated, 5.4 m (SPADES assembly) (version 2) ... | reverse complement strand
GAGGTCGCGATGGATGACACCCTTTTCCTGCGCGGCCTCGAGCGCGTCGGTGATTTGATGGGCGTAGTTGATGGCGGTATCGATGGGAAGCGGCCCCGAGAGCGTTTGGCCTTCCACCAGTTCCATGACGATGGCGCGATCCTCGATGCCATAGATAGCGGCGATGTTGGGGTGGTTGAGGGTGGCCAGCACCTTGGCTTCGCGATGGAAGCGGGCCATGCGCTCCGGATCCTGGGCAAAGGATTCAGGGAGGATTTTGAGGGCGACTTCGCGGTCCAGCTTGGTGTCGGTGGCGCGGTAGACCTCGCCCATGCCGCCTTGACCGAGCTTGGCGGTGATTTTGTAGTGGGCGATGGATTGGCCGATCATTTTCTTGCCGTGGCGCTCATTGATTTTACACGGTTGTCCGCATACGAACTACCGTCCTTTGCGGATGCGGTAGTCCTCCACCCCGCGGGTGCTGATGACGCGGCACATCTCAAAGAGGCGGGAGCGGGCGCGGGAGCCGATGCGTTCGGTGAGGTAGTAACGGGAGCCCACATCGCCGCCAATGCCGCCGGGAATGGGGGCATCACCGGCTTCCGGGTCACGCAGGTTGGTGGTTGCGATCACGGCTTTGTTGTTGTTGTAGCGGTAGGTGATCAGCGAGGTGATGGTATCCTCGACCCAATCGGAAACGCGATGTGCTCCGAGATCGTCGAGCAACAGGACTTCGCAATCGAGGGCGAACTGATAGGCCTCGCGATGGGCCGAGCCGGAGGCGCTGTCGTAGCTGGACCGGAGCCGTTCCAGCAGATTCTGGTAATCGAAGAAGACGCACTCAAAGCCGCGCGCCATGAGGCGCTTGAGGACGGAGACGGCCAGATGCGTTTTGCCGGTGCCGGGATCGCCGATGAACAAGAGCCCCTGCTTTTTGGTGCCATAGGGGAACTCGCGCGCGTATGCGGCGGCGACGCTGGCGGCGGTCTGGAGCGAGCGGTGGGCGACGGGATTTTCCGGGAGCGTGCTGAAGTTGTCGAACGAGGCGTTCTTGAAGATCGGGGGAATGGCGGCTTTGGCCAGAAGGCGGTTGCCGCGGTCGGCCGAGAGGCAGTCGCAACGCTCGGCGCCATCGAGGCCGTCCTTGGTGACCATCTTCCATCCGGTGCCGCCGCACACGGGGCAAATATCCGTCTCAGGCATTGTGCATCTCCTCTGATTCGACCGTGGCGAGCACGTCGCCGGCCGCGACGGCATCGCCCGGCTGGACCTTGACGGCGACGACGCGACCGGCGATGGGGGCCCGCATTTCATTTTGCATCTTCATCGCCTCGACGACCAGGATTGCCTGCCCCGCCTCCACAGCTTGCCCTTCCTGGACGAGCAAATCAACCACGCGGCCGGGCATGGGAGCGATAACATGCTGGCGTCCGGCGGCGAGCGTGAAGGTGGCCGAGTCTGAGATCTCGCGGGGATCCTCCAGGCGCACGGCGACAACAGCGCCGCCTACTTTGACGACGCCTTCATCGCCGCTGAGTGTGACGACGGCTTCAAAGCTGTCGCCGTCCCAGAGGATGGAGTAGATTCCCGGCTCCACTTCCAAAGCGGAAACAACACCTTCGAGCGGACCGCTTGCTAACGCGCGCGGCTCGGTAGCACTCAGTTGGAAGGCGCAGGCATCGGCCAGTGGGGTGAGTTCCAGTTCATATGGGGCGCCGTCGAGCCAGACGTTCTGCTTCATCGGAGTCCCTGGGTTCTACCGTGGGTGAGCCAGCCGCTGGCGGGGGATGCCGTGGCGGACGCAGCGGCTTGGCTTCGTTTGCGCCAGTGGAGAACGGCGGCGATGGCGGCGACGGCATCGCGTCTGGCATCGGCGGGCTTGCCGGCCGCGCTGCGCGCGAAGAACTCCTCAATGAATCCGGTGTGGAGACGGCCGGCCTGGAATTCGGGATCGGTCACAACCTGGCGGAAGAAGCCGAGGTTGGTCTTGATGCCGCGGATGGAGAACTCGCGCAGGGCGGCGCGGAGGCGCTGGATGGCTTCGTTTCGCGTTTCGGCCCAAACGACGAGTTTTGCCAGCAGCGGATCATACTCGATGGGCACGGTCCAGCCGGGGTAGACTCCGGTATCGAGGCGGACGCCGGGGCCGGAGGGAGCCTGAAGGGCCTCGATGCGGCCGGGCGAGGGAAGGAACTGGCGGTCCGGATCCTCGGCGCAGATGCGGCACTCGATGGCGGCTCCCTTCCAGACGATGTCTGGCTGGGCAAAGCTCAACTTCTCACCGGCGGCTACGCGGAGCTGCCACTGGACCAGGTCTCGGCCGGTGACGAGTTCGGTGACCGGGTGCTCCACCTGGAGCCTGGTGTTCATTTCGAGAAAGTAGAAGCGGCCGGATGGGTCCACGAGAAACTCGACGGTGCCGGCGTTGTAGTAACCGGCGGCGCGGGCGGCGCGGAGGGCAGCCTCGCCCATGACGGCGCGCAATTCCGGATGCGTGGTGAGGAAAGGCGAGGGGCATTCCTCGATCACCTTCTGGTGGCGGCGCTGGATGGAACATTCGCGCTCGCCGAGATGGACGCCGTTGCCGTGCTTGTCGAGCAGCACCTGGATTTCGATGTGACGCGGCTTTTCAATCCACTTTTCCAGATAAAGGGCGGCATTGGAGAAGCTGCGCTCGGCTTCGCTGGAGGCATCGCGGAGCGCGGCTTCGAGGTCCGCCTCGGAGCGAACCAGGCGCATTCCTTTGCCACCACCTCCCGCGGCGGCTTTCAACATCACCGGATAACCGATGGCGGCGGCCACGGATTTTGCGGTCTGCCAGTCTGTCAACGGCTCGTCGCTACCCGGCACGATTGGGACGCCCGCGCGCTGAGCCACGAGGCGGGCCTCGGTTTTGAGGCCCATGGATCGAATGGCCGATGCCGGGGGACCGATGAACACGAGGCCGTGGCTTTCGCAGAGTGCGGCGAAATCGGCGTTCTCGCTGAGGAATCCGTAACCGGGGTGAATGGCGTCGACGCCGGTGGATTGCGCGGCCTGGATGATGCGCTGCTTGTTGAGATAGCTTTCGATAAACGGACGCAAAACGGAGCTGCCGTCCTTTGCGCCATGGCGCGACTCAGAAGCACCGATGGAAACGGCCTCATCTGCCAGCCGGACATGGAGCGCGGCACGGTCGGCGTCGGAGTAGACGGCTACGCTGGGGATGCCGGACTCGCGGAGTCCGCGTATGATGCGGACGGCGATCTCCCCACGATTGGCGACCAGGACTTTGCGGAACACAAGGAGAATTGTAGCAGCCGTGCAAACCGGGACCGTCATGCGGCCACGGGGGTGTTGGGTTCGTTTTGCCGGCGGTGGGAGTTGAGGGCGAATTCGGCCGCTTCGGCTTCGTACTGAGATACCGAGTAGTCGATTGTTGCGGTTGTGGCGAGTTGGCTTCGTTTTGCCATTTTGTCCACGGGTACGAGGGGGGAGATGTTTTCAGCGTTGAGATGATTCGCGTTTTCGATGACATAGCGGTCTGCCTGGAGCGTGCGGAGTTCGCGGAGTGCACGGTAGTAGGATTTTTCGGCACGGCCGAAGTAGCGGGCGTAGCGGTCGCATTGGGCGGCGAGCGTGGGGTCAGAAAGAGGGTCGATTATGGAAGCGCAAAACGGAGCTGCCGCCCGCGACGATGACTCGGGTGGTTCTGACTCGTTTGCGAGCGCGGGCAGCGCCCTTTGCGCTGTGCCGGACTCGGCGAGCTGGGCTTCCAGACGCCGGATGCGGCGCATGTTCCAGGCAGCGTGGAGCAAGTTGTCAAAGGCGGTGAGTTCGAGCGCGCCAATGGGTTTGATTTGTCCGGTGAGTTCGATTTGGAAATCGAGGAAGTCATCCTGTTCAAGTGGAAGGATGACGAGGTCCTTGGAGGTGAGGCCGTGGGTACGGGCATTTTGGGACGAGGCGGCTTTGCCTTCGGGCGAGCGCGGGCCGGTGGAGAGTTGGGCGTTGGCGCGATTGGCTTCGATTTGGGATTGCGAGGACATGGTAGGGACTCCTTTTGTGAGTGATCCCGGCAGAGGCAGGCAGGTTTGGAGGGCTTGCGCACGACGGGCTAAGCCTCCTTATTTCATTGTAGCGCGTGCGGCCAAATTCGAGGGTATGGCGGTAGGCTGTATGCTTTGTGTTATGAGTGGTTTAGGGGAAATCTTATCGCCTGTGACCGCCGGCCGAGAAGCTCTTGAATTTGCGGCTTTTCACAGCCGGCATGTTTTTCGGGTGACGTCAAATCCTGTCGGTCAACGGCTGCAACGGAATCGTGACGCGATACAGCGGTTGGCCGCCGGGCGCGAGCAAGTCAAAACGTCCGCCGATGCTAGGTGGACCAGATTGGCCGCCGAGAAAAGTCGACGCGCGTTCGCGCACGTTACCCTCAGCCGCAAGGCCATTCCAGGTCCCGGATTCGAGGCGGGTCGGCGGGGTCACCCGGAAATGGAGGTCGACGGTTATGTGGCCGGAGCCGTCGCTGTAGATAGCCTTCACGTCGAGGCGATCCGCGTTGCGAGTTCCTTTCAGCGAGGTGAGCGTAAATCGCGAAACCTCCTGCCCACCGCCGAGATCCTCGACGGGTTTGGCAGTCTGCCTGCTGCAAGAGTGCAGGACCATGATGCCCACCAGCGCGAGAATCGATGATCGCAAATCCACCGTGCCGCCTCCTGAGAAACGTCCGCTCTAGAGAAACCTCGATGCCTACCAGAGCACTTTCAATCCGAGCTGAAGTTGGCGAGGCGCGTTGGCCTGTGCCGAGACGCGGCCGAAGGTGCTCGACTGAAGTCGTTTCGGCTTTGCTTGGCCGGAATATCGCTTTGGCCTTTTTAATGTGAACGATTATACATGACATAGTGAGCGTGGGTGAGACAAGTTTTTTTCAAACAGCTTTTTCCGGCAACCAGGAACCGTTGCACTCATTGGCGTGTAGTTCGGCGCCATCAACCTGATAAGAATGGCGGCGCGCACGGGGGTTCGAAGCGATTCTCGCTGTGGAGGTGGTCCAGTTGATCGACGCCGGCATTTGTTTCGGCGTGGCACTTGCGGGCATCGTCATGATCCTGCGCAAACGCCAGCGGGCAATGGATCACGGCGCGCTCGGAAGTTGAGACTGCAGGACGTGATGGAGCTACGATGATCTTGCAACACGGTTGGTGTGACGCAATGGCAATGCCAGCAAACTTGAAGGTTGGCTGGAACGATGCGTCATTGGTCTTGGGGCCCATGGTCAGTTGATCGGTGGCCACAGACGCTTGGGTGTATACTGACGCCAAGCCGGGTGTTACCGTTTCCGATGACAGGAAGGTGGGAAATGACGAGATTAAAGACAGCTGCAATCCTCTTGATTTTGTGCGTCTTCAGTGCCTCCATGGTGAACGCGCAGACACAAGGCGAACTCACCGGCGCGGTAACCGACAGCACCGGGGCGGTGATGCCTGGGGTGGCGGTAGTGATCACCAACGAGAACACGAACATCGGGCGCAAGGTCACCACCAATGACAACGGCATCTATAGCGTCCCTGCCCTGCAGCCGGGCACCTACAGCATACGGGCGGAGAAGGGCGGCTTTCAGTCCATGGTGCGGGCCGGAATCGAGTTGCAAGTGCAGCAGGTGGCGCGCGTCGATTTCCGCATGCAGGTGGGCCAGACGAATGAAGTGATCAACGTTTCGGGGGAGGCTGGTCTGCTGGCCACCGAGTCGGCCACCACCGGTACCGTGATTGAGAACAGGCGCATCATCGAGCTGCCGTTGAATGGACGGAACTTTCTGCAACTGGTTGCTCTGGCGCCCAACGTGACGTTTGGATTCGGGGCGGCGGGGCAGCAGGTCAGCATGCAAGGCGGTCAAAGATCGCAGCAGAGTATCAGCGTGGCGGGCCAGCGCAGCGAATTTAACCGCTTTAGCCTGGACGGCATCGAGAACACGGATCAAAACTTCAACAGCTACGTGTTTCTGCCGTCGGTGGACGCCCTGGATGAGTTCAAGGTCCAGACGGGTGTGTATCCGGCCGAGTTCGGCAGAGCCACCAGCCAGATCAACGTCTCCACCAAGCCGGGGACCAACGCCTTTCACGGGGCGCTGTTCGAGTTTCTGCGCAACGCCAAGCTCGATGCCAGGGACTTCCGATTCGTCACCGCGGAGCAGCGGAGAAATCCCTACGTGCGGAATCAATACGGGTTCACCCTGGGCGGACCGGTGTGGATTCCGAAAGTTTTCCATGGGAGGAACCGGCTGTTCTTCATGACCAATTATGAGGCGCTACGCGACCGCAAGGGCAGTTTCCGGGTCTCGGACGTGCCGAGCCCTGCGATGCGCGCGGGCAGCTTTGTGGGCGTGACCAATGCGACGGGAGTGGCGCAAACGATCTTCGATCCCGGCACGCGCGTGCGCCAGGGGACTGCGATCGTGGCGCAACCGTTCGCCGGCAATGTGATTCCCGCCAACCGGTTCAACGGAAAAGCCGTGAGGCTCCTCGATCTCTATCCCGTACCGAACGTGCCGGCCACCAGCCTGGCGCGGAACTACCAGGTGGAGCGGGTACGGCAGCAGGACGCCGATCAGTTTACGGCGCGGGCCGACTTCGCCGAGAATTCCAACTCGAACTGGTTCGGCCGGTGGAGTTGGGGCAATGACTTCGAAGTGCAGCCGAGCAACTTTGTGGGCTCCGGAGGAACCAAGCTGGACACGAGGGTGCAGCAGGTGATGCTGTCGAACACCAGAGTTCTGCGACCAACGGTTGTCAACGAATTCCGCTTCGGATATAACCGCTTCTACAACACCAACACGCAAGAGAATGCTTTCGTGAGAAACGTGGTGGGCGAGATCGGCGGTCTACTGGGCATTGCCACGCCGGAGCCTGTCATCTACGGAGCGCCCTCGATCGGTATTACCGGTTATTCCGGCTTCGGGGATACCAGCCTGGCGCCGAACATCACGCGGAATCACACCTTTCAGTGGATCGACAACGTGTCCATCATCAAGGGCCGGCATTCGCTTCGCTTCGGCGGAGAGTTCCGCCGCGACCGGGTCAACCAAACCGGGAACCAGTTCCCCCGGGGCTCTTTTTCGTTCACGGGTCTGGCCACGCAGAACCCGGCTGCCACGGGTAATACTGGAAACGGCTTTGCCGATTATCTGCTGGGGCTGAACCGGGACGCGTCGGGATCGCTTGCCCTCGCGATTGCGCAGTTACGCGCGCCGCGCCAGTATTACTACATTGACGATTCGTGGAAGATCAAGTCGAACCTCACGCTCAGCCTCGGGTTACGGTATGAGTTCTCGCCGCCTTACACGCACAAGCATGACGGGCTGCTGAATGTCGAAATTCTGGACCCGTTCGATCAGAACCGGCGGCCGACCGTCGTGCGCCCGGGCTCGGGCGATTTCTATGAGGGGATCCCATTTCGATACCCTGCCAATGTTCGCGTGGCCCGCGACGGAAGGCTTGGAGATGCGCTGGTCCGCAGCGATTATAACGATTTTGGCCCGCGCCTGGGCCTGGCCTACAGCCCGACTCCGAACTGGTCTCTGCGCGCCGGGGTAGGCGTATTCTATGTCCAGGATATCGGCAACGCGCGGTACGATATGTCGCGGAATTTGTCGGCGCGGAGGAATGACATTTCCAACAACGACTTCCCGAATCTGAATCTGGATGCTCCGTTCGCCAGTCTGGGGACGGTGGTGATTAACACTCCTCTGATATTGTCGAACAACATTGGACGGCGGACCCCGTACGTCATCCAATATCTTTTCAATGTCCAGCGTGAATTGATGAAAGGCACGGTACTGGAGGTTGGCTACACGGGTAACGAGGGGCACAAGCTGGAGCGGTTCCGCAATTACAACATGCCGCTGCCCGGACCCGGAGACGTGCAAGCGCGCCGGCCCTATCCCGAACTGGGTGTGATCCAGATGACCGACGGCGTGGTTAGTTCCAATTATCATGCGCTCTCGGCGCGGTTCCAGCAGCGGATGGGTACGCAGCTGACTACGCTCGTGAGTTACACCTACTCGAAGGCGATCGACACCGGCAGCGCCATCCGGACGCACGGGGGAGATACCGATTTTCCGCAGGACAATTACGACATCACGAAGACCGCGCGGTCGGTGTCGAATTTCGACCAGCAACACCGGTTCGTGACCTCGCTGCTGTGGCAGGTTCCGTTCGGCAAAGGACAGCGTTGGCTGAACAACGGAGTGCTGAGCTACATTGTGGGCAATTGGCAGACGGGCAATATCGTCACCTACCGGACCGGACTTCCCTACACGGTGACCAATGGGATCGACGCCGCCAACGTAGGCGGACCCGGGGGGCAGTATCCGAACCGCACGAGCGCCTCTTTGGATCCGCCGGGCGGGCGGGATCCCGTGCGGTACTTCAATCCGGCGGCGTTCGCGCGGATCGCTCCATTCACGTATGGCGACGTAGGGCGGAACAGCATGCGCGGACCGGAGGCTTTTTCGCTGGACTTTTCAGCGATGAAGAGATTCGCGATGCCGGTGGAGCGCCACGAGCTGCAGTTCCGTTTTGAGGCCTTCAATTTGCCGAACCGGCCGAATTTCGGTCTTCCCACGGCGAGCGTGACGGCCGGGACGTTTGCGCAGATCACCTCGACCAATACTCAGATGCGGGAGCTGCAGTTTTCACTGAAATACGTATTCTAGAGATCAAGGAGAAACCAATGGGCACCTCAATTTCGCGGCGTGCATTTCACTCCGCCGCTCTCACGCTTCCCGCCTGGCTGGCCTCACGCGGCCTCGGCGCGGGCAAGGCAGACATTACGGTGGGGATCACCGTCGACACCCGGCCGGACTGGAGCGGGGCGGCGAACTTTATCCGCTCCATCGAGGAGGCCTCCGAGGTCGGCTATCACTGGATCGAGACGTTTTGGCCCTACGTTTCGCGTTGGGAGAACAAGCCCCAGGAGCTGAAAGATATCCTTGCCAAGCTGAACCTGAAGCTGGAGACGGTTTCCAACAGCGCGCCGATGAGGACCGATTTCGTGGACCCACGCCAGCGGGAGGGAGTGATCGAGGATCATATGAAGCTGGTGCGGTTCATCCATGGGTTCGGATGCGACCATCTCAAGATCAACTGCGGAGGGACCCGAACGCCGGGCGACGAGAAGGTGGCCTACAAAGAGATGTCCATCACGTTCAACGAAATCGGCAAGCGGATGACCGACATGGGGATGAAGTTCGGGGTCCACGCGCACTTGAACTCCAGTTTCGAAACAAAGCAGGATGTGGACGCGATCATGGAGTCCACCAATCCCAAGCACGTCTACCTGATCTGCGACACGGGCCACGTGTCGATGGCCGGCATGGACCCGGTCAAAATCACGCGCGACTACACCTCCAGACTGATTGAGTATCACCTGAAAGATGTTGCTCCCGAAAACAAAGGCGGCTACAAAGGGCCGCCGATGGGGCGTCTGTCCGGCCGCGCCCCGGCCGGTCGCGGGCAGCAGCAGGCGGAGGCGAATCTGCCGGCCTCGGTGCGATTCCGCGACCGTTATTTCTTCGAGATGGGACGCGGGGGGGTGGACTTCCCGGCGATCCTCCAGATTCTCAACGATGCCAGTTGGAAAGGCTGGTTCACGGTGGAACTGGACAGCACCATCACCACGTCCAAAGGCAGCTGCACCGTCAACAAGCAGTACCTGGAACAGGTGTTGAAGCTCAAAGTGTGAGGAAGACCGGGGGACCAATCATGAAGAGATGGATTTTGACGCTGTTGTCAGCGGCGGTTCTAACGGCGGCCGAGCCTACGCCGTCGCAAGGGAAGGAAGTGATGGCGGCGATGGAGAGGTGGATCCAGGCCACCGTCCAGCAGGACATTGCCGGACTGCAGAAGGTGCTGCACGACGAACTATGGTATTCGCACTCCGCCGCCACGTTTCAAACCAAAGAAGAGGTGATTCGTGACATTCAGGAGGGTCGCGGACCGGTAGGGATCGAGCTTTCCGATACCAGGGTCCGTATCTATGGCAACATGGCGCATGTAAAAAGCATGGCCATCATACGAAACCGGCCCCGAAACCAAGTCCAGAGCGGAGCCGGCGGCGGGATCGCGAGCGGTGCCGGCGGCGGGAAAGCGGGTCCGAGCCCACTTCTGATCGTGCATGTGCTTGTGAAGGGCCCGCAAGGGTGGCAACTGGTTTCGCGGCAGGCAACCCGGCCGACCCCGCCTCCGAATGCCGCCAGTCCCGCCGCCGCAAAGTGACCAGCCAGATATTCCGCAAGCGACTGACTGAAAAGCTCGCTAGAGGGCCCGTTCCGTTCGCTCCTTGAGAAGACTCCAGTCACTGATGGCGTCCATGCCGCGCACCGCGCCAGGGGCAGTCACCGCCAGGGCTCCGAGGAATCCGGCGGCAAAGCAATCGCCGGTGGTGTCCGCAACAGGAACGGGAAAGCCAGAGATGATCCGGCTTTGCCGGCCAGCGAGGACGGCGCAGCCTGCCGCACCCAGCTTCTGAACAATGCCAATGTCTCCGTGCCGGCGGAGCACGGAGGCCATCGCTTCTGGTTCCTGCTCGCCATGTTGACGACGATTATTGCTCTTCCCAGCGGAAGCGCAGGATGGCGATAATGCCGAACAGAATCGAAAACAGGAGCAGAATGATCACCGGCATGACAGCCTCTGAGGCGGGGAGGCCGCGCCAGCTCATGGCGTCCAGCCCGTCCATGGCCCAGCGCGCCGGGACCAGTTTGGTGGCGTTCTGCAGCCAGCCTGGGAAGAGGAAGCTCGGGACCCAGGCTCCGCTGAGCATGACCATGATGAGAGTAGCGAGGATGGAAAGTCCGCGCGCGGCTTCGGGTGTTTTGCCCAGCGCGGCGATGAGCAGACCGTAGGAGGCCGTCATCAATCCGAATGCGGCGCAGACAGCGAAAAATCCGGCCACACTTCCCTCCAGACGGACATTGAATGCGAGCCGGGCGGAGGCAAAGACGACGACCAGAATGGTCATGGCA
>Ga0080064_1007481_pt1 | contig 10992 bp, 8 predicted proteins | sample Subgrocontami54m_FD_69260 | JGI IMG/M metagenome (GOLD analysis project Ga0080064, IMG submission 69260) | Subsurface groundwater microbial communities from S. Glens Falls, New York, USA - GMW46 contaminated, 5.4 m (SPADES assembly) (version 2) ... | reverse complement strand
GTTCTCGGCCGCGGCGCTGTTTTTCCCGAGCGCGCCCGAACCAGTGGCCGTCCGTTCGTTGAGAGTGCCGGGACGGAATCTGCCGATTGACTTCTATCCGGCGGTCCGGGCCGGCGCTGGCGCTGCGCCCTGCGTGATCGTGATTCACGGTGGCGGGTGGAATGCCGGCGATCGCAAGCAGCTGCCCGAACTCAACCACCGGTTGGCGCGGGCGGGATACGCCGTCGCGGCGGTGTCATACCGGCTCGCGCCGCACTTCATGTGGCCGGCGCAGCGCGACGATGCGCTCGCCGCGATCGCGTTCCTGAAGGGCCGGGCGGACGAACTTCGAATCGATCCGTCGCGTCTCGTGCTGCTCGGTCGCTCGGCGGGCGGACAGATTGCCGAGGTCGTAGCCTACACGGCGCACGACCCGGCGATTCGCGGGCTCGTGGCGTTGTACGCTCCGTCCGACCTCGTCTTCGGCTATTTGCACACGCAGGAAAACGATATGATCCATTCGCCGGCGCTGATGCGGCAGTTCCTCGGTGGCACGCCGGACTCGGCGCGGCCCAACTATGAGTCGGCGAGCGCGCTCAACTTCGTCAGCCGGCGGTCGCCGCCGACGCTGCTCCTGCACGGCGAGAACGACCCGCTCGTCTGGCATCGCCACAGCGTCCGGCTGGCGGCGCGCCTGGCGGAATGCGGTGTGCCGCAGGTGTTCGTTTCGTTGCCGTGGGCGACGCATGGCTTCGACTACCATCTCAACGGCCCCGGCGGACAGCTGGCGGTTTTCGCGATCGAAGCGTTCCTCGCGGGCGTGACGCGCTGACGGCCCCGCGATCCGGCGCGGCGCTGCTCCGGCGCCTCGGGCGTGCGAACGCGTTTGAGGATTTCGCGCGATTGCCCAACGTGCGCCCATGCGATTGCTGCTCTGCGCGTTTGCGCTCCTCTGTGGCGGACCCTGCGCGTTCGCCGCTTCCGCGGCCGATCCGGCCTTCGAGGCCGTGGCGAAGGCCTTCATCGAGGATTTTCTTCGGCTCAATCCCGAGGAAGCGACCGATCTGGGTGACCACCGGTATGACGATCGGCTGCGCGACTACTCGACCCAGGGCGTGAGCGAGCGGCTCGCGACCTGGCAGAAACACCTCGCGGCGCTCGATCGCGTCCCGTCGGCGCAGCTCACCGGTGCGAATCGCGTCGATGCGCGAATTATGCGCGTGCAGCTCGAGGCGATGCTCTTCGAGCTCACGGAGGAAAAGCCGCGCGAGTGGAATCCGCTCTCTTACAACGCGAGCCTGGCGAACAGCCTCTACCAGCTCACGTCGCGCGATTTTGCGCCGCCGGAGCAGAGGCTGCGCAGCGCGATCGCGCGGCTGGGGGCGCTGCCGCGCGTCCTGGCGCAAATCAAGGCGACGCTGCGCAACCCGCCGCGCGTGCACATTGAGACGGCCATCCAGCAGACGGTGGGCGGCATCAACCTCGTGCGCACGGGACTCGACCCGCTGCTGGAAAAGGCGCCCCGGCTCCGCGAGGACCTCGAGCCGGTGCAGGCGAAGGCGATCGCCGCGCTCGAGGACTACCAGCGCTGGCTCGAGCAGAGCGTCCGGCCGGCCGCCCACGGCGAGTTTCGGCTCGGGGCGGAGCGATTCCGGAAGAAGCTGCGCTTCGCCTTGGATTCGGAAATGTCACCGGAGGAGATCCAAGAGCGCGCCCAGCGGGACTTGGCGCGGACGACCGAGGCGGTCTACGCGACCGCGTTGCCGCTGTATCGGAAGTATTTTCCGGATCGGGCGGGTGCGCCGCTGCCCGAGCGGCCGGCGCTGATCAAGGCGGTCTTCGACCGACTCGCGGAGCAGCGCGCGAACGACGCTACCGTGGTCGATCGCTGCAAGGAGCTCGTCACGCTGGCGACCGACTTCGTGCGGCAGAACAACCTCGTGGCGCTGCCGGATGCGCCGATCAAGGTGATCGTGCTGCCGGAGTTTCAACGCGGCGTGGCGATCGCGTACTGCCAGCCGCCGGGCGCGCTCGAGCCGAACGAGCAGACGTTCTTCGCGGTCTCGCCCACGCCGCAGGATTGGACGGAGGCGCGGCGCACGTCGTTTTTCCGCGAATACAACGATTACATGCTGCACGATCTCACCGTGCACGAGGCGATGCCCGGCCATTACTTGCAGCTGGCGCATTCGAACCGGTTCCTGGCGCCGACGCTCATCCGGGCGATTTTCGCGAGCGGGACGTTCGTGGAGGGCTGGGCGGTTTACACCGAGCGCGTCATGGCCGACGCGGGTTTCGGCGGGCCGGAGGTCAAGCTGCAGCAGCTCAAGATGCGGCTGCGGGCCATCATCAATGCAATCATCGACCAGGGCGTGCACATGCACGGCATGGGCGAAAAGGAGGCGATGGCGCTCATGACCGGGCCGGGCTTCCAGGAAGAGGGCGAGGCGGCCGGCAAGTGGCGCCGGGTCGTGCAGACTTCGACGCAGCTCTCGACTTACTTCGTCGGCGCGGCCGAGCACGATGATTTGCGCGCCGCGGCGGAAAAGCGCGAGGGGGCGGGCTTCAACCTGAAGAAATACCACGACACCGTGCTCTCGTTCGGCAGCCCGCCCGTGAAGTACGTGCGCGCGGAGATGGGGCTGTGACGGCGCTGCGCGCCGAACGCTGAACGCTGAACGCTCAAGTGAGGGAACTTGGGCGTTGGGAGTTAAGCGTTGAGCGTTGAGCGTTCGGGCCGCGCGGGTTGTAGATGCGCAGGATCTCCAGGACGACCAGCGGCCCGAAGATATAGATCACCTGCATCGGAAACACCTTCCGTGCCGCGGCCTGATGGTACGCCACGAGCGCGGCGGCGACGTAGGCCAGCCGGTGGAGCTGCTTCCATCTTTTTCCGCCGAGCCAGCGGACGGCGGCGTGGAGGCTCGTGATGCTCAGCCCGAGGAGAATCGTCAGCGCGCTCATGCCCGTGACGAGAAAGGGCTTCGAAAGATCCGCCTTGAGCGTGATGGGCAGGAACTCGACGCCGCCCTCGTACAGGAGGTGGACGCTGTAGTGGATCGCCGCGTACGCGAACGCGCTGACGCCGACGAGCCGGCGATGGCGATTGAGCGCCTGGACGAGGCCCGATTTTGGCCACAGCACGCGCAGTGGCGTGAACGTGAGCACGGTCGCCAGCAGCAGACATGCGACGAATCCGAGGTGGTGCAGGATCAACTTCAGCGGATCGGTCAGCGCGCTCGAATCTTTGGTGACGAACAACGGCCAGACCGGCCAGAGCCCGGGCAGGAGGATCAGCGTCCAGATGACGGGTTTTCGGCGGAGGAGGTTCTCGAGCAGGGGCACAGGGTTCGGCGATGTAGCCACGAGCGTGAGCGAGCGGAGCCTCTCCCGTCCACTTGCTCCCGCTCGTGGCTACGAGAATTACTCAATAAAGCTTGGCCAGATTCATCCCCTGGTAGAGCGCGGCGACCTGTTTCTCGTAGCCGTTGAACATGAGCGTGCGCTGCCGGCGGCCGAGCGCGCCGCCTTCACCGATCACGCGCTCGCTGGCCTGCGACCAGCGCGGGTGGTCGACCTGCGGGTTCACGTTGGCATAGAAACCATATTCGTCGGGCGCCATCACCTGCCAGGTGTTCCGCGGCTGCTTCGCCACCAAGTCGATCTTCACGATCGATTTGCAGCCCTTGAACCCGTACTTCCACGGCACGACCAGTCGCAGCGGTGCGCCGTTCTGGTTGGGAATCGGACGGCCGTAGATCCCGGTGGCGATGAACGAAAGATCGTTCATCGCCTCGTCGAGGCGCAGTCCCTCGAAGTACGGCCACTCGAGAATCGGCCGGCGCTGGCCGGGCACGTTCTTCGGATCGTTGAACGTCGTGAACGTGACAAACTTCGCCTCCGGCTTCGGGTCGGCGAACTGGATCAGTTTCGCGAGCGGAAAACCGTCCCACGGTATCACCATCGACCACGCCTCGACGCAACGGAAGCGATACACGCGCTGCTCGGCGCCGCCCATTTTCGGAACGAGTTCGTTGGCGTCGATCTTCGTGGGATTCCGGACGAGCCCGCCGATTTCCACCGTCCAGGGCTCGGTCTTCCAGCCCTGGTTGGCATTCGGCTTTGGGTCCGCCTTGTCGGTGCCGAATTCGTAGAAATTATTGTAGCTCGTGATGTGCTCGTAGGCGGTCGGTTTCAGCGCGGGATCGCGGTAATTGGGATTCACCCTGGTCGGAAACCCGGCGGTCGTGGCGAACAGGCTGCGTGGTGTCAGCGCCGCGCCGGCGAGGCCGAACCCCAGCGTTTTCAGGAAGGTGCGGCGGTGGTGGTAAACGCTTTCCGGGGTCGCGGCGGATTCAGGCAGTTCCCATTCTTTGGGTGAACGGATCAGCATGGGCGTGGGAGGTTGCGGGGCGGCGGGTTATTCCGCTGGGGAAGGGTTTAACCACGAATGGAGTTTCAGCAATGGCTGAAACATGGTGACCCGCTTCAGGCGGGCGGTGGGCCGGTTCTCGATGGCCGCGCACGGCAGCACCGAGCAAGCCAGGTCGACCGGGAACCGCGCCGCGCTCACGCCGCCAGGCACCGCACGGCCATCTCGCGCAGCACTTCCTCCTGCTCGTTCGGCCGCTGGATGATCTCCTCGAATGCCGCGATGAACTCCTGTTGGTTGTCGATCAGCCGGCGCAGCGACGGCAGTTTCGCGCTGCCCGCCAGTTTGCCGACGTACCACGGGTTTTGGGTGAAGAGGTTGAACGAGCTCTTCTCGGTCGCGCCGGTGAAGCGCGCTCCATAACTGCTCGCGGCGCGTGGCAGGCCATCCAGTCCCCGTGGGCTCACGCGGGCGTCGCCCGCATCGACGAGGGCGCGCACTTGCAGCAGGATGCGATTCCGATTCTGCAGCGCGCTGATCACCGGCCGCGCGTCGCCGCCCGCGAAAAAATGACGGTGCAAGGCCGTGAGGGTCCATTTCAAATCGCCGCTGAAAAATGCCTCTGCCGCCTCGAAAAAATCCCCCTCCGCCACGTTGGGCGTCAGCTCGGCGACGTGCGCTTCTTCGATCGCGGCGCCGTCGCCCGCATAGGTGGCGAGCTTGCGGGTTTCCTCGACGATGAGCCGCGTGTTGGCGCCCACCTTCGCGAGCAGCAGTTCGACGGCGCCTGGCGCGAAATTCGACCCGAGCGACTTCGCCTCCGCGCGCGCGACGCCCGCCAGCGCCTCACCGGCGTTGTCCGCCTCGCCGCCGATCAGCGCGAAATCCGCGTTCTTTTCGCACCATTTCGGAAAGGATCGCCGGCGATCGACGGGTGCGGCGGTGATCAGGACGGCGGTTTCGTCGGGATTGACGTGCTCGAGGATGGTCTGGAGATCCTCCACCAGCCCGAGCGTGCTTTCGGCCCGGCCGGTCACCGTATCCGCCAGGAAATTCACATCCTTCAACCAGACGACGCGGCGACCGCCAAACATCGACACGGTCTGCACGGCATCGCGAAACCGGTTCACGGCGCTTTCCACTTCGCCTACGTTCGCCGCAAATCCGCTGATCACCTCCTGCGAGAACTCGTCGGTCACCCCGGCCGCGAGCGCCGCAAACCGCTCCTTGCCAACGCGGCCGACGAGAAAGTCGTCGGAGCCGCAGATGAACGTGAACTTCTTTGCCGCCGGCATGCCGCGTCATTTGGCCGCCAATCCATCGGCCGTGCACGAAAAAAGTGGCCGGTCCGGCGCTTTTGCCGCTCACTCCCCATCGTTGCCATGAACGCGAACGGGGTCGCGGCGTCTCACCCCCAACCCTCTCAGCTCAGCCGTGCGTCAAATTCCCACTGATTGGTTCCGACGTCTCCTCGCCCGACGACATGGCGCCGTGGTCTTGTTCGTCGCCCTTTTCCTGGCCGTCGCGTTGCTGACCCGCGGGCTGCTGCTCATCAAGTCGGGCGCGGCCGTCACATTCGATCTGTCCCTGGTCGCGGCATTCCTGCTGGGCGCCGGGTATGATCTCGGTGCCGCCGTGCTCTTTGCGGCGCCGCTCGCGTTGTTCCTGACGTTTTTTCCGGCGTCGTTCTTCCAGCGATCATGGACGCGATGGCTGAGCATTGCGGGCTGTTTCGCGGCGTTGTACCTGCTGTTTTTCACCGCGGTTGCCGAATGGGTTTTCTGGGACGAATTCTCGGTGCGGTTCAACTTCATCGCCGTCGACTACCTCGTCTACACGAAGGAGGTGATCAACAACATCCGGGAAAGCTACCCGATGCCGTTGCTGTTCGCGGCGCTCTTCCTGGCGACGGCGCTCGCCACGTTCGGCGTGTGGCGGGCCGGCTGGCTGCAAGGGTGGCATGGCGCCCCCCCGGAAACGTTCCGGCGGCGGGCGGCGGCCGGTGGCGCCTGGCTCGGCGCGGCCATCTTGATCGCGGTCGCACTCGACGCGAGTTTCATTCCGTCCTTCGCGAACAACTACAACCGCGAGCTGGCCAAGGACGGCCCGTGGTCGCTCTTCGCGGCGTTTCGGAACAACGAGCTGGATTACGACCAGTTCTATCCGACGCTGCCCGTCGACGACGCTTTTCGGCGGCTGCACGTCGAGCTGGCCGGCGATCACAGCGAAGCATTGTCGGCCGGCGCGCGCGACACGCTGCGGTTTGTTCGCGGCGAGGGAACGGAACTCCATCCCAACGTGATCCAGATCACGGTGGAAAGCCTGAGCGCGGATTTTCTCAGCATCTTCAACCGTGCCTCGGGCTTGACGCCGAATCTGGAGGCCATTGCCCGCCGCAGCCTGGTCTTCGATCAGTTCTACGCGACCGGCACGCGCACGGATCGCGGCATGGAGGCGCTGACGCTCGGCCTGCCGCCGACGCCGGGACGCTCGTTGATCAAGCGGCCCCGCAATGAAAACCTCTTCACCCTCGGCTCGCTGTTCCGCAGCCGCGCTTACGACACCGCGTTCATCTACGGCGGCTTCGGTTACTTCGATAACATGAATTATTTTTTCGGCCACAACGGCTATCGCGTGATCGATCGGGCGTCGGTGGCGAAAAGCGACGTGACGTTCGCGAACGCCTGGGGGGCATGCGACGAGGATCTGTATCGGTGGACGATGCGAGAGGCGGACGCGGCGTACGCCGCCGGCCGGCGTTTTCATCATTTCGTGATGACCACGTCAAATCACCGGCCGTTCACATATCCGGAGGGCCGGATTGATTTGCCGCCGAAGGTTTCGGGGCGCGCCGGCGCGGTGAAATACACCGATTACGCGATCGGCCAGTTCCTCCGCGAGGCCGAGTCGAAGCCATGGTTTCGCAACACGATCTTCGTGATCGTCGCCGACCACTGCGCGTCGGTCGCCGGCAAGACCGCCCTCCCGGTGGAGAATTATCATATTCCGCTCATCATCTACTCGCCCGGCGGGCAGGTCCCGGCCGGCCACGTGCCGCACTTGATGAGCCAGATCGATTACGCCCCGACGCTGCTCGGGCTGCTGAACTGGAGTTATGCGAGCCGGTTCTACGGCTGGGATGTCCGCCGGGCGTCCGGCGATCGCCGGGCGCTGATTGGCAACTACCAGAAGCTCGGACTGTACGAAGCCGGCATGCTCAGCGTGTTGATGCCCGTGAAGAATTCCGCGGAATTCACCTACAATGCCGCGACCTTCGCGCTCACGCCGCGTCGCGCCACGTTCACCGAGGAAACCATCTCATATTATCAGACCGCCTGCTTTCTCTATAAAAACGGATTGTATCGCGAAATCAGCGCGGAGGAGCAGGCCCGCCACGCCAAGTCGGCCGCCATGAAGGTGGTGGCGACCACGGCCAACGAGTGAGGGGGCGCCCATTTGAGCGGCGCCAGGATCGCGCGTTGGCGCGCGGCCATGCCCGTCGGTGCTTCGGCGGCGGCGGGACCGGTGTCCTGCCGGCGCTTGGACAACTTGCGCCCGGCATTGCCATGGGCGGGCAACTCCGCCGAAATTCGCGCCTGGATGGATTTCCCGCCAACGCCAGCCTCGACCGCCATCGCCGAACCTACACGGATGCGCGCGACCGATCCCGGTGGTGCCTGGCATGATGGAGTGCTGCTGGCGCTCTCGTTTGGGGTGATTTTTTTCATTGGGCTCGGCGATGCCGCGCTGGTGAATCCCGACGAGGGTCGGTACGCGGAAATTCCGCGCGAAATGGTGGCCAGCGGCGACTATGTGACTCCCCGGCTGGACGGCGTGCTCTACTTCGAAAAACCGCCGCTGCTCTACTGGATGGTGGCGGGGATGCTGCGACTCTTCGGTCCGCAAGAGATCGCGATGCGCGCGCCGGCGGCCTTTTTCGCCCTCGCTGGCGTGCTGGTCGTCTACGGGGTGGGACGCTGGCTTTACGGCCGGGTCGCCGGGCTGGCGGCGGCCCTCGTGCTTGGATCGTCGCTGCTTTATTTCGCGCTCGGCCGGATCCTGCTCATCGACATGGTGGTGTCGGTGCTGATGTGCGCCGCGCTGTTCTGCTTCCTCCTCGGGGTGCGCGAACCGGCCGGGATCCGCCGGCGATGGTTTTTCTACGGGCTCTACGCCAGCGCCGCCCTGGCGACGCTCGCGAAGGGCCTGATCGGATTCCTCGTGCCGGGTGCGGTGATGTTCTCGTGGCTGCTCGTTTTCAACCAATGGCGCCGGCTGCGGCCGTTTTATCTGCCGACCGGCCTGCTGCTGTTTCTCGCCATCGCCGTGCCGTGGCACGTGCTCGCCGCCCAGCGTAACCCCGGCTGGGCGCACTTTTATTTTGTGCGCGAACATTGGGAGCGATTTACGACGACCGAACACGGCCGCACTGCGCCGTGGTGGTTCTTCGTCCCCGTCGTCCTCCTGGGCTTGTTTCCGTGGACAGGCTGCCTTTGGGGCGCGCTGCGCAGCGCGCTGGCTGGCGGCTGGAGCAAACGCAGTCAAAATGCCGATGCCTGGTTCCTCGTGACGTGGGCGGCTTTCGTATTTCTGTTTTTCAGCAAATCCCAATCCAAGCTGATCCCCTACATCCTGCCGGTATTCCCGCCGCTGGCGCTGCTCATCGGCCGCTGGCTCGGCAGGGTGTGGGAGGAGGGGGCGGCGGCGCCCTTGCGCTTGGCTGCGCGCATCTTTGGCGTCATGGCCGCCGCACTCGGGGCGGCGATTGCGATCTCACTGCTCCGGCCCGACATCATCGGCGATCGCGCGCAATTGCAGGCCTTGCGCCCCAGCGGGCTCGTGGCCGCGATGGCTTTGCTCTGTGGCGGAGCTGTCGTGCCCTGGTTCTGCGCGGGCGACCGGTTGCGTTCGATGCTGATCGCCGTGGCGGCGTCCGTCGGCTCGCTTTATCTCGTGCTGGCCGACGCGCAGGAAAACATCGCGCGACCGGGAACCAAGGAACTCGCGTCCTATGTCCGCAACCACGCGCAGCCGGACGATCGCGTATTTCATTACTACGAGTTTTTTCACGACTTCACCTTTTACGCGCAACAAGTCGTCGGCACGGTCGCCTACGCGAGCGAGCTCGAGCTGTCGATTGACCCCGCCGCCCGCGCGAGCGGGCGGTTCATCAGTGAGGCGGAATTTCGCGCGCAATGGAGCCAGCCGCGCCGGATCTGGGTCGTCGCCCGGAAAAAGGATGTGCGGGCTCTTTTTACGGATCCGGGTTTCCGTTATCATTTGCTCGGCGAGACCCGAGGTCACTACTTGTTCAGCAACCAACCGTGAACGTCTCGTCCGCGTCCGCCTCGAGCGGCCAGCCTGCCACGCCTTTCCTCCCGCTCACGCGTCCAACGATCGACGACGAGACCATCGCCGGCGTCGCCGAGGTGCTGCGTTCGGGCTGGATCACTTCGGGTCCGAAGGTGAAGGAACTCGAGGCCAAGCTGTCGGCTCACTGCGGCGGCCGTCCGGTGCGGGTGTTCAACTCCGGCACCTGCACCATGGAGATCGCGCTGCGGATCGCCGGCGTCGGTCCGGGCCACGAGGTGATCACCACGCCGCTGTCCTGGGTCGCCACCAGCAATGTCATTCTCGCAGTCGGCGCGCGGCCGGTGTTCGTGGAGATCGACCCGGTGACGCGAAACATCGATCTGGAGCGGATCGAGCGCGCCATCACGCCGGCCACTCGCGCGATTCTTCCCGTCGATCTGGCGGGGTTGCCGGTGGATCGCGACCGGCTCCACGCCATCGCCCAGCGGCACGCCCTGCGGGTGGTCGAGGACGCGGCGCAATCGTTCGGCAGCCATTGGCGCGGGCGGCCGATTGGCTCGTTCGGCGACTTCGTTTCGTTCAGTTTCCATCCCAACAAGAACATCACGACGATCGAGGGTGGCGCGCTGGTCGTGAACGACGAGACGGAGGCCCGGCTCGCCGAGCAGTATCGATTGCAAGGCGTCGTCCGCTCCGGCTTCGACGGCATGGAAGTCGAGATCGTCGGCGGAAAATTCAACCTGACCGACGTGGCGGCGCGGGTGGGCCTGGGCCAGTTGCCGCAGCTCGCGGCGTTCAACGCGCGGCGCCGCGCACTCGCGCAGAAATATTTCGAGCTCCTCGACGCGCCGTCCGTGCGCTCCCTCGGCCTGCAGCTCCCGCCGCGCGATTTCACGCAGACGAACTGGCACATGTTCCAGGTGGTGTTGCCGGAGGAACGGCGGTCCCTCCGTCGCGCGGAAATCATGGCGAAGCTGCACGCCGCCGGCATCGGCACCGGCGTGCATTATCCCGCGATTCATCTCTTCGCGGTCTACCGGCGGCTCGGCTGGAAGGAAGGCGATTTTCCCATCGCGGAGCGCGTGGGCCGAAATATTCTCACGCTGCCGTTGTTCCCGGCCATGACCGGAGGGGATGTGACGCGAGTCGTTGACGCGTTGACGAAAATCATCGAGGACCACGCCAAGGCATGAACGCCGCGGATCCAAACTGTAGGGCAGGGTCGCCCGACCCCGCCGCAGCCGAGACCGCCGTAAAATCGGCGGGGGCCGGGGAGCCCCCCCCACAGGGGCGGCTATCAGGCCTCATTCCCGCGTTTAACGAGGAGC